>JAABUX010002958.1_pt1 | contig 23157 bp, 23 predicted proteins | sample 5561851 | NCBI WGS metagenome assembly JAABUX01 (sample SAMN10711883, study PRJNA513361) | rock metagenome | isolation source: Antarctica rocks | place: Antarctica: Victoria Land, Richard Nunatak red sandstone | collected 2016-01-03 | reverse complement strand
TCCCGCAGGTAAATCATACAAACGTTCCTGAACGTTCTCCACGACGTTCTGACCCGAACTTAGCTACAGCGGAAACTGAGCTAGCTGAGCGCCTAGGACTTAAAGTGCAAATCAGCTTCAACGGTCGCGGTGGATCAATTCGCCTACACTATCAATCGGTGGAGCAACTTGACCATATCCTCATGTTGCTTGGCCGACCGTCAGCCAAAAACTAACCCACCCCGCCGAGCTGCTGCCTGTTGTGCGAGCGAGGTCAATAAATACGCAGCGATGATGACATCGGTTGATGCGGCTCGTTTGCAGGCGATGTCAGCGTCTCGGACCCGGCGGAGGGCGCTCAGCAACTCCGCTGCGCTCCAAAGTCGAAGCTCTTCAGCGAACATCGTCTGCCTCTGAAAAAATACGGGGGGAACAAGAGTCCGCATCGCCGCATCTGGACTTAACCCACCCTCGACCAATCTCCTCGCCCTAAGAACCCGAATGAGGTGATGACTTAAGCTCGCCAGAATACCTGGACCTGAAGCCTCGCCGCCCAGCAAATTCGCAACCGACCTATCTGTTACCCCAATATGGCCAGCCATGGCTGTATGAAACGCATCATCGAGATTGCTGTCCAAACTAAATCCAAAGCAGTCCTGAGCTACCTTAAGGGTAAGAGTAGAACTTGGACCCGTATAGAGTGCAAGCGTCTCTAAATCCGCACGCCGCAATAGTTGATCTTCTGCCATCTCCGACATGACGAAAAGAGCCGCGTCATTCGTCACGTCGACCTGGTCTAACGCGAGAATACGTTTCATTTCTGCTTGAAAGGCTGTTCCGCTGATGGGATAGCAGGCGACCGCCGCCCAGTTTGAAGCCAATTCGGCAAAGGTTTTTAACTTGGATCTTCCAGTAAGACCTGGAGCCTCTAACACGATCAAAGCCGTCGCTGCCGCGGCCGTTATACGCTTCAATGAGGCAAACAAGCCGTCCGTCGCATCGGCAACCCGTATAACCCGGCGGTCCCCCGTCAACGATTGTGCCATGCTCTCTTCTAACAATCGCGCATGCTGCTCCCGTGGTAAAATACAGAGCCGAAATGGATCATCATGGAAACCACACGCGCCGCGGACAATTGAGGAGGCACGCTCGTGAATTAAGCCTACATCGGACCCATATAGAAGAATACCGCCGAGCGTGTCGAATTTCCCATGCATCTTGGCAAGCTGGGCAGGTGTGACCTTCAAATTAGAAAGTCACGTCACTTGTTTAGTGAAGTACGATGCCATCTGAAGCGTGATCTGACCCGCAATCGTCTCGGCAAGACGCCGCTGTGCATCCTCGTTCTCCATATCTAATGCAAAATACTGCTGATCGATCACGTTGAATCCATCTAGCATGCGAGCAGAACCGGAAGTTAGGACACGCTGCCCCGGCTCCAAACTCCGCAATGTCCAACTTGCGTTCGCTACGACGCGCACCCGTGACGACGTCGAGTCACGTTGGATCGCGATCGGATCGCTTGCGATAGAGTACACAACAGCCAAGCCAAACCGTTTTGCTCGGCCGTCACCGGAGCCTTCCAAGTGCTGTTGGAGGGCTTGACGAAGCAACTGCCCTTGCCGGTCGGGAATGATGTCGACGTTGACCTCGTCCAAATGGTCGGATGGACCAACTTGATTCCGTCGGCCATACAAAGGATGAAAACCGCATCCTGTTAAACCAAGTAAAGTCAAGCCGACTAAATTTCGGCGCGAGACAGATCTCATTACTGCCTTAACCCACAACGTAGTTCAGGACACGATCCCGAACAAAAATCTGTTTGACGATCCGAACTCCAAGTAGCAGCCGGGCAATATTCGCTTCCTGCTTGGCGAGTGCCGATACGCTTTCCTCGTCGGCACCAGCAGGCACAGTCACTGTGCCACGCAGCTTACCCATGATTTGCACGGCAATCTTAACGGTTGCGTTGACGAGCATGGCTGGGTCGGCGACTGGCCACGGCAAGTCGACAACCAAATCGTTTTCCCCTGGGTACAGGATTTGATGCACTTCCTCCGCCACGTGTGGAATCATCGGTGCTGCCAAACGCGCAAATACGCCCAAAATGCGCCTGATCTCTGCCAAACTCACGTTAGCTACTCCGGCCGATGTGCGGTGGGCAGCAGCAACCGCATTGAACAATTCGTATAAACGCGCCACGGCAACATTGAAGGAGAAGCTGTCCAGGGCAACCGTCACCGACACAATCGTCTTGTGCGTTAAACGTTCAAGCTCGCTGTCTTTGTTTAGGGTGACCTCGCCGGGGGTATGGTCGGAGCCCACGACTTGAGACAAACGCAGCAACCTCGATAAAAATCGATGCGCCCCCGTCACTCCCGATTCGGTCCACTCCATGTCGCGTTCCGGCGGATTATCCGACAGGATGAACCAACGAGCTGCGTCGGCGCCGAAGCGTTCGATAACGCCTTCCGGGTCGATTGTATTCCGTTTGGATTTCGACATCTTCTCGACCGGCCCGACCTCGACGGACGCTCCGGAGCGAATGTCTGTCGTCAGACCGTCAGGTCCCTTCACGACCTCATCAGGATACAACCAACTTCCATCGGCGGCCCGGTAACTTTCATGCATCACCATCCCTTGAGTGAATAATCCGTCGAATGGCTCAGACAAAGCAAGCCGGCCCACTTGTGAAAGACCGCGGGTGAAAAAACGAGAGTAAAGCAAATGAAGTATCGCGTGATCAATCCCGCCAATATATTGATCCACTGGCAGCCAGTGCTGGGCCGCTGCAGGCGAAAATGGCTCATGGGCTGTCGGACTACAGAACCGCGCAAAATACCAGGAACTGTCGACAAACGTGTCCAACGTGTCGGTCTCACGCTGTGCCATGCCGCCGCAACGCGGACATGGCACGTCGCGCCAGGCGGCATGATGGTCGAGCGGATTGCCAGGCACATCGAAGCGCACGTCATGCGGCAGATGAACCGGCAGATCGGACGCCGGTACCGGGACCGCGCCACAGGTTGGGCAATGAACGATGGGGATCGGGCATCCCCAGTAGCGCTGGCGGCTGACGCCCCAATCCCGCAAACGCCAGTTGACGACACCTTTGCCGGCGCCGATCTCTTCCAAGGCCGAAATCGCGCAACGCTGCGCTGCAGACGTTGTAAGGCCATCAAGGAATCCAGAATTTATCATCGTCCCGTCGCCATCGTAGGCGACGTCTGCAGTTCCATCGACGCCCTGGCCGCGATTCGGAGTCACGACGGGAACGACGGGCAGGGCGTACTTGCGGGCGAAATCGAGGTCGCGCTGGTCTCCGGCCGGACAGCCGAAAATTGCGCCCGTGCCGTAGTCCATCAACACGAAATTGGCGATCCACACCGGGAATGTCACGCCCGGCATAAACGGATGGTGGACCCGCAGACCGATATCGACACCCTTCTTCTCCGCCGTTTCGATAGCCGCCTCGCTCGTGCCCAGGGCGCGGCACTCCGCGATGAACGTGGCGGCGCTGGGCGTGGCGCTTGCGGCCCAAGCGGCGATAGGATGTTCGGGAGCGACGGCCAGGAACGACATCCCGAACAGGGTATCAGGCCGGGTCGTGTAAACCTCGATGGAGGCAACATCCGGCGGACCATCGGCAAAGTCGAAACGGACCCGGGCGCCCTCGCTTCGGCCAATCCACCGGGCCTGCATGGTACGAACGCGCTCGGGCCACCGGTCCAAGCCATCCAGCGCCTGCAAAAGCTCCGGCGCGTAGTCCGTGATACGGAAGAACCATTGTGCCAGCTTGCGCTTCTCGACCGGGGCGCCCGAACGCCAGCCTCGCCCGTCCACAACCTGCTCGTTGGCCAGGACCGTTCCATCCACCGGGTCCCAATTGACCCATGCTTCACGGCGATCCACTAGGCCGGCTTCGAGAAACTCCAAAAAAAGGCGCTGTTGCTGACCATAGTAGGCCGGGTCGCAGGTCGCGATCTCCCGCGACCAATCGATCGACAATCCCATGCGCTGCAGTTCGGCACGCATGGCGGCGATGTTGGCCCAGGTCCAATCGGCGGGATGGATGCCGCGCTCCCGGGCTGCGTTCTCAGCCGGCAGGCCGAACGCGTCCCATCCCATTGGATGCAGCACGGAGAACCCGCAAGCTCGTTTGTAGCGCGCCACAACGTCGCCCAACGTGTAATTTCGGACGTGCCCGATGTGAATCTTTCCGCTCGGGTAAGGAAACATCTCCAGGACATAATATTTCGGCCGGCCGCCCGTCGGCGCGTCCTCAACCCGGAAGCAGCCTTTGCAATCCCATACCGCTTGCCATTTTCGCTCGATCGCCGCGTAGTCAATCGGCGCAGGATCGGTCGACGCGATCAAGCCGTTCTCGGAAACTGTGCTGGACATCATCCCGTATGACTAGCTCGCTACCCGCGCCCGCAACGCGCGCGCTGGGCCACATCCCATGGGACAGAGTTCGTAATGGATATGGAACAGCAAGAAAGATTGCACGTGGACATAATTGGCCTGTTTGAAGCTCGAAACCGTTCATGACGGGCAGCCTATCTAGCGCGGTGGCCGGCGCGCGCCAAGCAGGTGTTGCAATGCCGGCTCAGTCCTCCCGGTTGGGAACGCTTGCGCAACATGGTAGCGCCGCGTCGATCACGCCGACACCTCGGCAGAACTTCGGCAACCGGCTCACCGACTCGGGAGTAATTCCACCTAATGCGAAGGGAGGCACACGGGATGCGCGGGCCATGTGCGCCCATCGTGCGGCGCCAAGGCTCGCTGCCCCCGGATGACTTCGGGTCGCGAACACGGGAGACAAGAAAACACAATCTGCGGCAGATTTGGCGGCCCGGACCATGCCCGCCGGGGAACGTGCCGACGCCGTCACCAAACAGGAATTCCGAAGCGCTCTGCCGTGGCGACCTATATGCACGCCGCTGTCGTTCCTTGGGCCACTCCCTCCCAACTGGGCAAGCACAAGCGCGACCCGGCGGCCGCGGCAACGCCGCGCCACATCGAGCAACACGCCCGAGTCGAGTTTCTGGCGGGAGCGCAAGACGACGCCGCATAACCCTCGCGGCAGCCCTTGCAGGACAGCCCGCGGGTCCGGCAAGCGGTCGTCGTCGGTAAACACCCAGAGCACGGGAAGCCCAGCGTCGGCCCGCCATCGGTTGCGCGACTTGACCGCCCGGACCCATGCGACAAGCTTTGCATCCATGTCAAACCTCGCTCCCACAACGGCGGCCATCATCGCCGCAAACCTCGCCGCCGTCCGGTCGCGCATCGCCAATGCGGCTTGTGCGGCAGGACGGGCGCCCTGTGACGTGACCCTGGTCGCGGTTTCCAAGACTTACCCGCTCGACGCGGTTCAGCACGCCATGGAGGCTGATCAAAGCCATTTCGGTGAAAACCGGGTGCAGGAGGCGACCGGCAAATTCTTGGCGCTTCGAGCCGCTCATCCGGCCCTGCGGCTGCACCTTATCGGCCCGCTGCAAACGAACAAGGCCCGCGATGCCGTGCAGGTCGCCGACGTGATCGAGACCCTCGACCGGCCGCGCCTCGCCGATGCCATCGCCGCAGCCGCCGAGCGCGAGGGCCGGATGCCGACGCTGCTGGTGCAGGTGAACGTCGGCGACGAGCCGCAGAAGGCCGGCGTGTCTCGCAGCGAAGCCGATGCTTTCATCGCTCAATGCCAAGTTCGCTTCGGTGCCGCGTTGACTGGCTTGATGTGCATCCCACCCGCCGATGGCGACCCGGCCCCGCACTTCGCATGGCTGTCGGCCCGCGCGGCCACGCACGGCTTGCCCGTAGTGTCGATGGGGATGTCAGGCGATTTCGAGGTGGCCGTCGCGCATGGCGCAACCCATGTCCGGGTCGGCAGCGCCATCTTCGGGGCCCGTGCCCCAGCCAGCACGCTCGTCATATGACACCTGCGGCCGGGCTGCCTTGCCACCGGCGCGGTCTCCGGCTTATGCCTCCCGCCAGCAACATGGAAATGGCCGCGGCACCTGTCCGCGCGCCTCGCGCCAGCTGGTCGGAGTAGGATGATGAAGATGGCCGACGGGCTGCAAGCCGCACACCGGCCAACCCTGGGCGCCGGCGCCATCTTGGGTGTGCTCGGCATCGTGTATGGCGATATCGGCACCAGCCCGCTCTACGCGTTCAAGGCCAGCCTTGACCACTTTGCCGAGCAAGGCATTTCGGAATTCGAAGTCCTGGGTATCTTGTCGCTGATCTTCTGGGCGCTCGTCCTGATCGTCACCGTCAAATACGTCCTGCTGGTCATGAGCGCAGACAACCGAGGCGAGGGCGGCATCCTGGCGCTGATGGCCCTAGCCCAGCGATCGTTGGTCAATCCGGCGCAGCGGATCGGGCTGGCCACGGTCGGGATCATCGGCGCCTGCCTGTTTTTTGGCGACGGCGTCATCACTCCCGCCGTGTCCGTGCTCTCGGCAGTCGAGGGCCTCCAGGTCTCGGCGCCGACGCTGAAAACGTTCGTCGTCCCGATCTCGTTTGTCATTATCGTCGTTCTGTTCGCGGTGCAGTGGCGCGGCACTCGCAGTGTCGGCCGCATCTTCGGCCCCATCATGGCGGTCTGGTTCATCAGCATCGGCGTGCTGGGAGCGTTCCAGGTCGCCGATCATCCGCGCGTGCTGCTGGCGCTTTCGCCACATTACTCGGCGCTGTTTCTCGCGTCGCATGGCTGGCTGGCCTTCGTCTCGCTTGGCTCCGTCGTGCTGGCCGTCACGGGGGCAGAGGCGCTCTACGCCGACATGGGGCACTTCGGCGCGTCGCCGATCCGCATCGCCTGGCTGCTGTTTGTCCTCCCGTGCCTGGTGCTCAACTACTTCGGCCAAGGCGCCCTGATCCTTGGCCACCCAGACGCGATCGCGAACCCGTTCTTCCTGATGGTGCCCGAGACGCTACGGTTGCCGATGGTCGTGCTGGCGACCTTGGCCACCGTCATCGCGAGCCAAGCCCTCATCTCCGGCGCTTACTCGATCGCCCGGCAGTGCATGCAGATGACCTTCCTGCCGCGCATGATGGTCCGTCACACCAGCCAGACGGCCGAAGGGCAAATCTACATGCCCCAGATCAACTCGGCTTTGATGGTCGGCGTGCTGATCCTGGTGGTCGCCTTCCGCAGCAGCGATGCCTTGACATCGGCCTACGGCATCGCCGTCACGGGAACGTTCATCTGCACCTGCATCCTGGCCGCCGTGGTGTTCCGGCGGCAGTTCGGCTGGTCGAAGTTCGCCGCCCTGGGAGTGTTCGGCTTCTTCTTCGTGATCGATTCGGTGTTCTTTGCCGCAAACCTGTTGAAGGTGCCCGAAGGCGGCTGGGTGCCGCTGCTGCTCGGCGCCGTCTTGATGGCGCTGATGACGTCGTGGAAACGTGGGCGCGACCTGATGCTGGCGCGGTGGCGGCAGGACAGCTTGCCGCTCGCGTCGTTCCTCGCCCGCCTGCCACAATCCCGCACCCTGCGCGTGCCGGGCCTGGCGGTGTTCCTGACTGGTAACCCCGATTACGTGCCCGCCGCCCTGTTGCACAATCTCAAGCACAACAAGGTGCTGCACGAACGGGTGCTGTTCGTGACGGTCGACAACCTGGACGAACCGGAGGCGGCGCCCAACCGTCGCATCGAAGCGGTGGAACTCGCGCCGGGCATTCACCGGGTGCTGCTGCACTACGGCTTCATGGAAAGCCCCAATATTCCGCGGGCGCTAGAGGATCTGAACCTGATCGGCGTTCCCTATGACCCGATGCAGGCCAGCTTCTTCCTCGGCCGTGAGGTGCTGGTGCGCGCCCTGGTGCCGAAGCTGCCGATCTGGCGGCTGTACCTGTTCCTGATCATGGCGCGAAATGCGTCGCCGGCGACCGAGTTCTTCCGCATTCCCAGCGACCGCGTGGTCGAGCTCGGCGTGCGCGTGGCGATCTAGCAAGTCGGGCAATGACCAAGGTCGTGATGCTGCTTGCCCAGGGACCGGCCCAGCCGGAGGGAGATCTGAGCGACCGGATCGAAATGCGCGTAGCTTTGACGCCACAGGCGCAAATCGACGCCTCGGCGTGGGAGGTTGGCATCCTGCCCTGGATCGCAATTCGTGAGCGGCCGGGCCACCCCCGACGCACGTCGGAATTGGTCAAGATCGACAGTGGCTGGGCATTGCGCAGCGTTGGCGGCGAGGACGACCCCTTATTCAGCCTGGACGTTCAGATTGTCCGTCCAGGCGAGCTGGTGATGGTCCGCCGGCCCGGCGGCGACCAGTTGATCTACCGCATCGTTGCGGTAGAGCCGGACTGAAGCTAATTCGCCGCCGACCATATCGGCTTGGCCAGCGTGGTCGGCTCAATTCACGCCACGATCGACTTCGCGACCACTGCGTGACGAGGCTTCACCGAGGGCCAAGCTGGCAACGGCGGAATGCACTTCGGATGACAGGCGCTGAGCCAGCGCCCCACTAACCAGAATTCCCTCATGGTCGGAATGTCGCCAAGCGACCGGTTGCGTCTCCCCGCTCATTCCGACGGATGCTGGTTGAACAGGACACGCAGCTCCTCGTCGCTCGGTAACGCAAACCGGCGTTCCAGCGCGCCAAGGCGGCGTTTGTACTCCGCCGCACAGTGCTGTAGTTATTCAGGAACGACGCCGAGAAGCCACCGCGGCGGGTGACGGCGGCACGCGGGTGTGGCCGCCGCCGGGCACCTTCACCTTGATGACGTCGGCACCCTGGTCGGCCAACCTCATGGTTCCCAGCGGTCCCGAGATCATCGAGCTCAGGTCGATGACGCGATATCCATGCAGCGGCCCAGTCAGGAAGATTCCGCCCGGCCTGGGAGGTTGCATCCCTTCTCCGTTTCCCGCCGGCGGGAAAGGGCCGGAGCGAAGATGGTCAGCGGACCTGCTTCAACGTGTCGAGTTTCACTGACCCATTCTGGCTCGTAAACGTCAGCGACTGCCCTTGGCTATCCTGCTGCGACACGCCGTTGATGCGGTGGTCGCCGCTGTCGTACGTCGTCAGCTTTCCATCCTGCTCGATCAGCAAACGCTGCTTGTCGGGAAAAAAGGCGTAGCGCATCGCGTTCTGCGACCCGCTCGTGGATGGCTGGCCGAGATCTTCAGGCCACCATTTCTCTCCGCCGCCCAAAGGCTTCATCGGTTCCATAGGTTGCATCGGCTTCATCGGCTTCATCGGTTCCAAGTCGCGGTCTCCTTTCGACTTTCTGGCGTTTCAGGTTTTCCGGATTTTTCGCCCGAACGGAATTCGGGCCCAAAGCCGCTCATGCGCGAAGTAGATCGCCATTTTGCTGACCGCGTCCACGCCGCCAATCGCCGCGGATGCGCCGACGCTGCCGGTGTACACCCATGCAATCGCCGCGGTCACAAACGACCCCAGTGTCCGGTAGGACACCGCCTTCGCCAGGCTGCGGATTTGCGTGTCGTTGACCTGTGCCGACGCCGTGGCGCCTCCTTGCACCAAGCCGAGCGCCACCGTGTCGAACGTTTCCGGATCGATCAGCACGAACCCGCCCATGATCCGGCTGTTTGCATACAGATCATAGGCGACCGGACGCTCCAGGGTCAGCACGACGTCGGCCACGTCGTTCGGACCGAGTGCTTCGATCGGTTCGACTTTGAGGGTGTCGAGCGCCACGCGTCCGTTCAGGCGGTCCAGCCGAGCGGTGACGGTACGCGTGCCGAGCTTGAGCAGGAAACGGTCGCCAACCGCGGCCGGGGCATCGGCGGACCACAGCAGGCGCGCGGCCAGGTGGCGGCCGACGCTCGCGGGTTGAGCCGGATCAGCCAGCACATCGCCACGCGACACGTCCACCGGCCGGTCGAGCACGAGCGTGACCGCCTCCCCGGCATTTGCGGCGTTCACGTCGCCATCGGGGCCGAGAATGCGTGCGATCGCCGCCCGCTGTCCGGCTGGCAGGATGGCGACGGCGTCGCCGACCTGGATGGCACCGCCGGAAACCTCGCCGGACAGACCGCGGAACGACGCATCGGGACGGTTGACCCACTGCACTGCCATGCGGAACGGCGACGGTTCGGTCGGCAGCACCGGGACGTTTTCGAGGTGCTCGAGCAGCGTTGGCCCTTTGTGCCACGGGGACGAGGTTCCGCGCCGCACCACGTTCTCGCCGCTCAGCGCCGAGAGCGGGATGACCACCAGGCTGTCGAAGCCCAACCCGGCGCAAAACGCGCGCGCCTCTGCGCCGATCTCGGTGGCCCGGGCCTCGCTCCAGCCGACCAGGTCCATCTTGTTGACGACGACCACGACGTGGCGCACCCGCAGCATGGACGCGATCAGCGCATGCCGCCGGGTCTGGGCGGTGGCGCCGGCGCGGGCGTCGACGAGCAGGATGGCGAGGTCGGCGTTCGATGCGCCGGTCGCCATGTTGCGGGTGTACTGCTCGTGGCCGGGCGTGTCGGCGATCACGAAACGCCGCTTGTCGGTGGTGAAGAAGCGGTAGGCGACATCGATGGTGATGCCCTGCTCGCGCTCGGCGGCGAGGCCGTCCACCAGCAAGGCCAAGTCCATCGCGTCGCCTTGGGTGCCGTGGCGGCGCGAGGCGGTCGCCAGTGCGGCGACCTGATCGTCCGCCACCATCTGGGTTTCCCACAGCAGGCACCCCAGCAAGGTGGATTTGCCGTCATCCACCGAGCCGCAGGTGATCAGCCGGAGCTGGTCCTTGCTCTCATGGGCGGCGACGAAATCGTCCAGGTCGAACGCGGGCGAGGGACGGGTTGGCAGGATGCCGACATCCATCAGAAATACCCCTCCTGCTTGCGCTTTTCCATGGAGGCGGCATCGGCGTTGTCCACCGCGCGAGCCGCGCGCTCGGAGGAGCGGCTGCTCAGCGTCTCGCCGATGACCTCGGCGAGCGTGGCAGCTTGGCTCTCGACGGCGCCGGTCAGCGGGTAGCACCCCAGCGTGCGAAACCGGACGCTGCGCATCTCGATGGTCTCGCCGGGGCGCGGCTGCAGACGGTCGTCATCGGCCATCAACAGCATCCCGTCGCGTGACAGCACCGGGCGAGGCGCCGCAAAATACAGCGGCACGACCGGAATGCGCTCGGCATGGATGTACAGCCACACGTCGAGTTCGGTCCAGTTGGAGAGCGGAAAGACGCGCATCGTCTCGCCGGGGCGCTTGAGTCCGTTGTAAAGACGCCAGGGCTCGGGACGTTGCCGGCGTGGGTCCCATTGATGGCCCTGGGCCCGCAGCGAGAACACCCGCTCCTTGGCGCGGGACTTCTCCTCGTCGCGCCGCGCGCCGCCAAAGGCGAGGTCGAAGCCGTGCTGGTCGAGCGCTTGGCGCAACGCCTGGGTTTTCATCACGTCGGTATGGACGTCGGTGCCGTGCGTCAGCGGGCCAACGCCGCGGGCGAGGCCCTCCGGATTGGTGTGAGTGACCAGGTCAACGCCGAGTTCGCGCACCCGTGCGTCGCGGAAAGCGATCATTTCCCGGAATTTCCAGGTCGTGTCGACATGCAGCAGCCGCATCGGCAGCTTACCGGGCGCAAAAGCCTTCAGCGCCAGATGCAGGAGGACGGAGGAGTCTTTGCCGATGGAGTAGAGCAGCACCGGGTTGACGCTTTCGGCGACGGCTTCGCGAAGGATATGGATGCTTTCCGCCTCAAGCGCCTTGAGGTGGCTCATCGCCCGCAGCGGCTGGCTGGTGGTTTGCATCCCGCGACCCAGGACCGAAAAAGATTTCTCGATCACGCTCATGACACGGGCTCCTCCAAAGCCCGGACAGGCAGCGATGGCATTGGATGGCTATGCAGCCCGCACTCCTTGCGGCTCTCATCCTCCCACCACCAGCGGCCCGCGCGTTCCGGCTCACCAGGCGCGATGGCGCGCGTGCAGGGCGCGCAGCCGATCGAGAGGAAACCGTGGCCATGCAGAACGTTCACCGGCACTCGGTTATCCCGAGCGAACTGGGCGACGTCATCGCGGGTCCAATCGGCCAATGGCGAGATTTTCACCACGCCAAAATCAGCGTCCCAGGCGGCGAACGGCGTTGTCGCGCGTGCCTGCGACTGGTTGGAGCGCAATCCGGTGATCCACAGATCAGCGCCGTTCAACACGCGCCGCAGCGGCTCGATTTTGCGGATTGCACAGCAGGTTTTGCGATTGTCGAGCGACTCGCGGTAGCCGCCGATCCCTTGTGCGGCGACCAGGCCGGCCAGCGCCGTCGCATCGGGCGACAGGCAGGCAATTCGGAGCTTGTAGCGCCGCTCGGTTGCAGCCCAGACATCGTGGGTTTGGGGGAACAAACGGCCGGTATCGAGGGTGGCGAATTCAATCGTGCGGCCGGTTTGCTTCATTGCCTCGACCGCTGCGTGCGTCAGTACCTGATCTTCCAAGCCGAAGCTGGTGGTGAGGACGATCCGTGCAGCGGGCCCACGAAGCAGGGCCGAAAGGCGCGCGACCAATCCGTCGGCTGCGGTTATTCGAGCCTGAAGTTCTACACACAGACGAAGTGGAATTGCTTCCGCCATGTCCCGCTCTCCCGATTTCAGATCGTAATACATCGGCATTTACCGATGCACAACAAGTGGTCGTGCAAAGCCGGATCGACCCTCAATCTCGATCGGTCCGACGCGTAGTCAGGCCTTGAACCGATGCTCCGGCAGTCCTGGCACGTCCACGTCCAACCGAAACAGGCTGCCGGACAGCCGCTCGCCGGTGTGATGAGCGGTCGAAACATAAAGCGTCCTTAGATCCGGACCTCCGAACGCCGCCGTGGTGACGTTGGTGACAGGCATGGCAATCCGCTCGACCGCTCTCCCGTCCGGCGCCGCGCGCAACAGGCAACCGCCACCCCAACGGCAATTCCACAGCCATCCTTCCGCGTCGATCGCCGAGCCGTCCGGGAACCCGGCGCCCGTTGCCCGCAGGAAGGGGCGTTCGTTGGCGATGGCGCCGCTGACTCGGTCGTAGTCGTAGGCGCACACCTCATTTTCCAAGGTATCGCCAAAGTAGAAGCGGCGATGATCAGGGCTCCAGCACAGCGTATTGGAAATCCCTAAATCCTCGCGCCAGACCGTCACGGCCCCATCGGGGGCGATCCGGAACAGCTTACCTTCGCCGGGGCCAGCCTCCCCCGGCTCCCCATCCGGCAGCACGTTATTGCGCATCGAGCCGACCCAAAAATTCCCCAGCGGGTCGGCGCGGCCGTCGTTTAACCTAACCCGCGGCCAGCCGGGCAAGGCGAAGCCGTGCTCATGCCGGCTGTTTGACTCCGGCTGCCACAGCAGCAGACGGGAGCCGAGAGCGACCAGCATCGTGCCTCGGCGAGTGGTCAGCGCCAACGCCACGACGGGCTCCTCAAACATCCAGCTATGGACCGCGTCACTGGCAGTATCCAACCGATGGATGAGGAAACGGTTAATATCGGTCCAGTACACCGCCGCCTCATCGGCACTCCAAACCAAGCCTTCGCCACAACGGTCGCCGGTGGGTGCAATGCAGACCGGTGTCATGCCATAGTCTCCACAATGGTTTGCAGGAGCGCCTCGCCATGCGTGGTCTGGACGGGCTGAGAGTGCTGGTCACGGGGGCGGCGCAGGGCATCGGCCTGGCCATCGCCGAACGTTTCGCCGCCGAGGGCGCGCGCGTCGCCCTGAACGACCGCGACGACACGCCGGTGCTGCGCGCGGCTGTGGGCGCCCTGCCGCAGGTAGCCGCCGGGCCGCACCTTGCCGCCTTCGGGAACATCGCGGAGGAGGCGGCGGTCGAGCGATTCGTGGCGCAGGCAATCGCCGGGCTGGGCGGGCTGGACGTGCTGGTGAACAATGCCGGGATGCAGCTTGCCGCCCCGTCGGAAGCGCTGGACATGACGGGGTTCGACCGGATCATGGCGACCAATCTGCGCGGCACCGTGCTGTGCTCCCGCGCGGCGATCCGGCACTTCCTGGCGGCCGGTCGCGGCGGCGTGGTGCTGAACAACTCCTCCGTCCACGAAGTCATCCCCAAGCCGGGCTATCTCGCTTATTCCGCCAGCAAGGGCGCGGTCGGGAACGTGACCCGCACCTTGGCGCTGGAGTTCGCCGGCCGCGGCATCCGGGTCAACGCGGTGGCGCCGGGTGCGACCGTGACGCCGATGAACGCGGCCTGGACCGGCGACCCAGCGGCGCGCGACGCCGTCGAACGGCACATCCCGCTCGGCCGCAGCGCAGAGGCCGCCGACATCGCCGCCTGCTTCGCGTTCCTGGCCTCGGCCGACGCCGCCTACATCACCGGGCAAACCATCTTCGTCGATGGCGGGCTGACTCTGCACGCCGACTTCCGTGATAACTGGTCGTCTTGAGCGGTTCACCGTTCGATGACGGAAGGGTGCCGGGCGAGCGGCATGACCTCGATCGCCATGAACGGGAACAGCGGCAGGGTGGACAGGAGGGCGTGCAGCTCGTCATGGCTGTCGACGTCGAACACCGAGACGTTGGAATACTGTCCGACGATACGCCATAAATGCAGCCACTTGCCGTCGCGCTGCAGATCCTGGGCCCGGGCCCTTTCCTCGGCCTTCAAGCGGTCGAACAGCGCCGGATCAATGCCTTGCGGCGGATGTACGTCCATCCTCACGTAATACAGCATCGTTCTCTCCTATGCCCGCGCGTGGCGTCGTTCAGGATCACGCCGATGTCCAGGCTGGTTGGCAAGTGCGCATGGCATTCCGCTCTGCCTGTTTTGGGCTGAGATACCCGATGGCGGAGTGGGTACGCTGCCGATTGCAGTAGACCTCGATATAGGCGAACAGGTCTAGACGGGCCTCGTCATGAGTGCGCCAGCGTCGCTGGCGCACGAGTTCGACCTTGAGCGTGTGGACGAAGCTCTGCATCGGCGCGGATCGCGGCAAGCTGGTCGATGTAGGTGTCCGCCGCATGCTGCGGTCCGCAAAGCGTCCCTTGTAGCCGTCAGCGACCACGGCACCGAGCTGACGTCACACGCGATCCTGCGCTGGCAGGAGGACCGGTCGGTACTCTGGCACTACATCGCGCCCGGCAAGCTGCAGCAGAACGGGTTTGTCGAGAGCTTCAACGGCCGGTTTCGGGATGAGTGCCTGAACGAGCACCTGTTCAGCAGCCTGGCCGCGGCACGTCGGATCATCGAGGCATGCAGGATCGACTACAACACAACACGCCCACACACGAGCCTGGACGGGCTCACCCCAGCGGACTTTGCAACTCGCCCTAGGCAGGGGCATACGGAGAACGGACTCTGCTTATAAACGAGGGCACGTCAGGGGCAGGGTCACCCCTCGGCCTGCCTTTGGTGCAACAGAACTCTTGGACCTTGAGCTACGAATGGGGTTTCTACATCGTAGTGGGCGTCGCCTGGCTCGTGACGGAGCGCACGAAGCAGGTCTGGGCCATGGCGACCATCGGAGCGGTGGCCCTGGCGCTATGCGTCGAGTTCCAGGTTTGCCTGTTCTTCATTCTCGGCATGGTGTTCGCCCGTTATCGTCCCACGCTTCGGCTCAGCCGGAGAATCGAACTTGTTATGATGCCGGTCTGTCTAGCGGGCTACTACTATGCAGCGCAGTTCATTGGCTTTTCAGCTGCACTGCTGCTGTCCGCTGTGTTGTTCCTGGCGGTAATTAGTAACGACACGCTCACCGCTCGACTGCTCGGCACACGTGTGCTGCAGTTCCTTGGCAAGATTAGCTACAGTCTCTACCTCGTCCACCCATTCGCGGTGTTTCCTTTCCAGATGATCGGATCGGCTCTGGTCCACCGGGGCGTGAATCATGGGCATGTTTTTTTGTTTTACCTGCCTGTGCCGTGCCAACGACGCTCGTGGCCTCCACCCTTAGCTATCACTTTATTGAAACGAGGTTATGCGAGGTCATCGCCCAACGGACGAGGTTCGGTCGGACCGTTCCCACGAAAGCATTCAAGATCGCGGGATGCTGAGCAAAGCGCGAGGGCGAACGGGAGGGCGTCCACGCCGCCGCGCGCCCCTTCGGCCGTGATCCGGCGCAGCATCGCGGTGCGCACCTTCGACGATTGGGATGACCCGCCGCCGGGTTCATGGAGGCGGACCTGGTCGCGCATAGCGGGCCGACGGCCAGGGGAAGCTTCATGCAAACGTTGCTGACAAAGCTGCTGACCGAGTTGCGCAAGCTGCTGCCGTTTGCCTTGCACGGTTTCGACACGGTGTAACGATGGCGTATTCATGAGAGCCGGTGCGGGAGTACTGCACGCAAGCTGGGATGGAGTTCACGCAGTGCCGACCGAATCGCAAGAACGACCAGGCTCCTCAGGCGGCTTGGCCGCCCGCTGCTTCGCAGACGGATCGCAAGGGCGATGGTCGAGCAGAAGAACAGCGCCGCGCGTGGTCCGGCACACGGTCGGCCACCGGCGCTATGAGGACCTGGAGGCCGCGGCGGCGGTGTTCTGGACGGGTTTACGCCAGTTCCACGGAAGCAACTTTGGTCAACCAGACTGTCGCCAACACCCGATCCGTGCAACAGAACCTCTAGTGCGACAACAGTTTTCGGCGCTGGGCTGTGCGGCGCTGCAAATGGGGAGAGATACTCATGACAATGATTAGACGGCGGATTTTCTGCGGCTGCGCCTGTGTCGCGATGCTGCCGCGTCTTGTCCGTGCGCAGGCTACGCCTGCCTCCGCTGGGCCGGCCGATCCAGCTTTGATTGAGGATCTCGTCGATGCGAACTGCATTCTGTTCGATCAGGGTGTGGTCGACGGGTTTGGGCATATCAGCGCACGGCACGACAAGGACCCGAACCGTTTCCTGCTCTCCCGCAGTATGGCGCCCGGGTTGGTCACGGCGGCGGATATCATGGAGTTCGATCTGAACGGCACCCCTGTCGATGCGCAGGGGCGGACCGTTTATCTGGAGCGTTTCATCCACGGTGAAATCTATCGGCTGCGACCCGACGTGGGATCGGTCGTGCACAGCCATTCGCCAGCTGTGATCCCTTTCGGGGTCAGCCATGTTCCTCTGAAGCCGGTCTTCCACATGAGCAGCTTCTTGGGTGCCGGGGTGCCGGTGTTCGAAATCCGTGACGCTGGCGGGCCTGCGACCGACATGCTGATCCGAAGTCGGGAGTTGGGCCATGCCATGGCGGTCGCGCTGGGCGATCACCCGGTGATCCTGATGCGGGGCCATGGCTCCGCCGTGGTTGGCCCCTCCACCCGCCATGCCGTGTTCCGCGCCGTCTACACCGAGGTGAACGCCCGATTGGAGAGCGAGGCGTTGCGGCTAGGGGACGTTACCTTTCTGAACGAGGATGAAGCGGCAAAGGCGATGGCGACCAACGCGGCCTTGGTAGACCGGCCCTGGGAACTGTGGCGGACGAAGATGATGGGTAATCGCTGACCGGGTCAGTCCGGATCACCTGGCCATGTTGGGACATGTCACGATCGTGAACCTTCGTTCGCGCCGTCGTCATTCGGGGCAAGGTTGAGGAAGGCCTGCAGCGACCGCCTGACCAAATCCATGCTAAGGCCACTCGCGATGAATACGAGCACCGAGCGACGCCGGTTGTCCGGCCAGGCCGGCAGATGTTCTGGCGGGTAGATCATCTGCCGGACCGCATGCACTGCAACCGGCGTCTCGCTTCCAGCGACGTCGAGGATTGCCTTGAACCGCAGCAGCCGGTCCCCATGCCGGTGCACAAGCAGGCTGAGCCATAAACCGAACGCGCTCCAGTCCACGGGATCGTCGAGAATGATGGTGTCGCTGCTGATGCTTCCGTGCGCCGCCGATCGAGAAAAGCCCGGTGAAGCGGCCTCGGTCCAGGCGGCGATCTCCGCCATCCGGGTAACCGGGTCGGCGATATCCTGACCGAGCAGCATCTCGGCATCGATGACGCCGTGAGAGGCCTCCGCGATGAGCGCTGTCGGGTTCAAACATCCGACGCGGTCGCGAAGCCAAGCGACCATGGGCGGAGCAGCCAGGTCGAGCTTAGTGACGATGATTCTGTCCGCGGTCGCAATCTGGGCTTGCAGTTCGGTATTCCGCTCGAACCCGGCAGCCGCATGCACGCCATCGACTGTGGCGAGCACCGTGCCCAGGCGGAAATGATGGCGCAACACGAGGTCGCTCGCGATCGTGACCAATACCGGCAGCGGGTCGGCGAGGCCCGTCGTCTCGATGATCAAACGGCGAAACCAAGGGATATCGCCACGCGCGCGTCGTGCATGCAAATCCCGCACGGCATCGCGCAAATCACCACGAATCGTGCAGCAAATGCAGCCATTCTGCAGCAGCACTGGCGCTCCGGTCAGCTGGCCCGCCAGAAGATGGTCGAGACCAACTGCGCCGATTTCGTTAATCAGCACGGCAGTGTCGGCAAAAGCCGGCTCGGTGAGCAGGTGGCGCAGAACCGTCGTCTTGCCGCTGCCGAGGAAGCCGGTGAGGACGTTCACCGGCGTGCGCCGGTCAGCCCCGTCCGCCGGATCGGTCAATGAGTGCGTTGAGGAGGGCGGGATCAAGCGGATCGAGCGGGACGCCGGCCAACGTGTCCGCCTTCGCCCAGAGGTCGGCCAGCGTATCGACCCGCAAGGTCGCCCCAGTTCGTTTCCGCAGCAAGTAGTCGCGCCCCTGCCAATCCTCGAGGCGAAGTCCGTAGCGTTGCAGCACGTGGTTGCCGAGGATCACGCGCTGGCGGCGAGCCCGGCGCCGGAGCCACGGCACCGCGGATGCCCCACCGTGCGCCATGCCGTCTGCCCAACTGTCGGCACCTCCCAGTTCCCCACAAAGGCCGCACACGAGCGATCTTACCGGCAGCGGGGTTGGCGGCGCGCGAAATCGTCGGCGATCTCGTCCATGGTGAGGAATTTGACGCCGGGGTGGCGGACAATGTGGCTGTACAGCCGCTCGAGCATCATCAAGACCTGCGGGCGGCCCGACACGTCGGGGTGGATGGTGATCGGGAACACGGCATAATCGTACTCGCGGTACACCCAGTCGAACTGCTCACGCCAAATCGCCTCGATATCGTATGGGTTGACGAAGCCGTGGCTGTTCGGCGATTTCTTGATGAACATCATGGGCGGCAGGTCGTCGAGATACCAGCTGGCCGGGATTTCAATAAGGTCGGTTTCTTCGCCGCGCACCAAGGGATGCATCCATTCCTGCGGTTGCTTGGAGTAGTCGATCTTGGTCCAGGTATCGCCGACGCGAACATAGTACGGTTCGTAATCGCGGTGCATCAGGCTGTGGTCGTACTTGATGCCCTTCTTCAACAGCAGCTCGTTGCTGACCGGGCTGAACTCCCACCACGGCGCGACATAGCCGGTCGGACGCCGGCCGCCCAGCTTGGTGACGAGGTCGATGCACTTGTCGAGGACGGCCTCCTCCTGCTGCGGGGTCATCTCGATCGGGTTCTCGTGGCTGTAGCCGTGGATGCCGATCTCGTGGCCGGCCGCGGCGACCGCCTGCATCTGCTCGGGAAAGGTCTCGATCGAGTGGCCGGGGATGAACCAGGTGGTCTTGATGCCGAACCGCTCGAACAGCTTGAGCAGGCGCAGGCTGCCGACCTCGCCGGCGAACAGCCCGCGCGAAATGTCGTCGGGCGAGTCCTCGCCGCCGTATGAGCCGAGCCAGCCGGCCACGGCGTCCACGTCGACCCCGAACGAGCAGAGGATTTCCTTGGCCATGTTTGTCTCCCTAGGGCGTCGCCTCGACTGTGCCGAACTGCGGCGACAGTAGCGCGTATGTCGCGGCGCCCACGATGATGCCGATGAACCAGGAGAACGCGCTCAGGGCGGCCAGCGCGGGCACGACGCTTCCGATCAGGGCGGCAGCGCCACCGATAAAGAAAGCGAGGATGCCGGCAAGGTTCCATCCACCGTGGCCCCGGTAGCGCCCGGCGTAGGTATAGAGCTCGTCCACCGCTAGTTGCTGACGCCGGACGTAGTAGAAATCGGTGAGCATGATGCCGGTCACCGGGCCTAGCAGGCCGCCGATCGTCCCGAGCACCTTGAAGATGCTGTCGGCGTCCTTGAACCACAGCCACGGCGCGAACAGCAGCCCGATCGCCAGCACCAGCAGCGAGGCGCTGTTGAAGTTCAGCCGCCGCGGCATGAGGTTCACGAGGTCGTAGGCGGCGGGCATGATATTGGCCGCCACGTTCACCGACAAGGTGGCGATGATGATGGTCGCGCCGCCGAGCAGCAGGATGAGTGGCTGGTGCAAGGCCAGCAGCAGTTGCACCGGATCCCAGATCGGATGGCCGAACACGATGATGGTCGCGGAGGTGGTAATCACGCTCATCGCCGTGAACACCACCGCAGTGATCGGCAAGCCCACCAATTGTCCGATTACCTGGTCGCGCTCGGAGCGCACGAAGCGCGACAGGTCGGGGATGTTCACCGCGAACGTCGACCAGATGCCGATCATGCCGGTGACGCCGACCGCGAAGGTCATCCAGGCATTCGCGCCGTGCAGCTGGGACGGCTGGTTGAACAACGGGCCGAGGCCGTGCGCCACGTTCAGTCCCCAGGCCGTCGCAAGGATGCCCACGAGGATGACGAGCGGGCCGGCGATCAGCTCGAAGTTGCGGATGCGATGCACGCCGTGCGAGACGATCCAGGCGTGCAAGGCCCAGAACATGGCAACCGCGATCCAGCCCTTCAGCTCCATCCCGAGCAGCGGCGTGGTGAGCTGGGTCCAGGCGGGAATGAGCGTGCCCAGGATCGCATCGATCGCCTGGCTGCCGGCGTAGCCCTGCACCGCGAACCAGAAAATCGCGCAGAAACCGCGGATCACCACCGGGATTTGCGCGCCCTTGGGGCCGAACGAGGAGCGGATCAGCACGCAGAACGGTATGCCGTAGCGCGTGCCGGGCCGGGCATTGAACCACATGGCCAGGAACAGCAGCCCGTAGGCGACAGCGACGGCGAGCAACGCCTGCGACGCGTTCAATCCCAGCGCCATCAGCCCGGCGGCGGCCTCGTAGGCGACGACATTGTGCACCATGCCCATCCAGACGGTGGACATGTTGACCCAGCTCCAGTCGCGCTTCGCTGCAGGCACCGGGGCGAGGTCGTCATTGAACAAGCCGTCATCGGCGCTGAATGCGTGGGCACCCGTTCGGTAGGCAGCGCCGGCAGTGTCGGAGAGAGCGGCTGCGTCAGTCATGGTTGTGCTCCGCAGGGCTGGCAGAAATTGATTGGTCCGGTGATACAGGCAAAAACTGTGCCGAATGTGGATCGTCGCCTACGCGAGTGGTGGTTCGTGCAGCAATGCGACGTCGGGCTGGCCGGGCCAGGTCGGAAAGCGGCTCAGCACCAGCGGGTCGTGGCCGGGGATGATGTGGTCGGGGCCGTCCGACAGCTCCTCGCAGATGCGCCAGCCCTCCGCCATGCCGGCTACGTCGGCCACCAGCGGGAACGGGTTGCGGGTGCGGATGTTGGCCCAAAAATGCGCGGCGTCGCTGGCCAGCACGACATGGCCCCGGGCGGTCGGCACGCGCACCACCTGCAACCCGCCGGAGTGGCCTCCGACCAGATGCAGCGTGATCCCCGGCGCGATCGTCGCGGTCCCGTTGTGGAAGCGCACGCGGTCGGCGAACACGTGGCGCACCGCGCTCAGCACGTCCTCCACCTCCATCGGGATGCGCAGCACGCGGTGGCACATGCAGCGGCCGGTGGCGAACGCCATCTCGGCATCCTGCAGGTGGAAGGTCGCGGCGGGGAACGCGTCCATGCAGCCGGCATGGTCGTAGTGCAGGTGCGTCAGCACCACGTCCGCCACCATTGCCGCGTCGATGCCGGCCAGGGCCAGCGCTTCGACCGTGCTGCGGAGCAGGGTATTGCCGCGCCGTGCCGCGGCCGCGGCGTCGAAACCGGTGTCCACCACGATGGTGCGGCCGCCGCCGCTGATCGCCCACACGAAGTAGTCGATCGGCATGGGCGCGGCGTGGTCGTCCGGGAACATGAAGTTGCTGCCCGCCATCCGCTCCGGCTTGGTCGCGTAGCGGATGGCCACGATCTCGTATGTCATGCCGTCACCCTGCTTGCCAGATTGTCCGGCAACCCCCTAGCGTACCCGTCGCGCTGACGGCTAGCGAGGAGATGCCCAATGACAAGCCATCCGGAATACGAAGGGGAACGGTTCGCCGCCGGGCTGGAAAACCGCCGCGCCGTGTTGGGCGCCGAGTACGTGGACAAATCCTTGGCGGGCGCCGACGAGTTCATGCGCGCGTTCCAGAAGGTCACGACCGAGTGGTGCTGGGGCGACATCTGGGGCCGCCCGGGGTTGGACCGGAAGACCCGCTCGCTGTTGAACCTCGCCATGCTGACGGCCCTGAATCGCGCCCCGGAGCTGAAGCTGCACGTGCGCGGCGCGCTGAACAACGGCGTGACGCGGGACGAGATCAAGGAAGTGCTGCTGCACGCCACCGTTTATTGCGGTATCCCGGCGGGGCTGGACGCCTTCAAGGCCGCGTCCGCCGTGTTCGTCGACCTCGACGGCGCGGCCGAGTAGCATGGCCGAGACGGTCGGCTTCGTCGGGATCGGCAACATGGGCTGGCCCATGGCAAGCCGGTTGCACGACGCCGGCTACACTTTGCTGGTGAGCGACCACCGCCGCGCCGTTGCGGAAAGCTTTGTGCAGCAGGTTGGCGGCGCCGCGCCGGACACGCCGGGCCAGCTCGCCGCCGGGTCGGACGTGATCGTGACGATGCTGCCCACCAGTGCGGCCGTGGGCAGCGCGCTCGACGGATTGCTGGTGGCACTCCGGCCGGGCACGGTCGTCGTCGACATGACGTCCGGCGCGCCGGGGGCGACGCGGGCGCTTGCCGAACGGGTCGCGCAAGCCGGCGGCATGCTGATCGACGCGCCCGTGTCCGGCGGCGTGACCCGCGCCGGGTCCGGCGAGCTCGCCATCATGGTCGGCGGCGACGATGCGACGGTGAAACGCGTGCGGCCGCTGTTGCAGGCCATGGGAACGTCGATCCTGCGCACCGGCGCGGTCGGTTCGGCGCACGCGATGAAGGCGTTGAACAACCTGGTCAGCGCCGGCGGCTTCCTGATCGGGATCGAGGCGTTGCTGATCGACCAGCGCTCCGGCCTCGACCCGGCGCTGATGGTGGACGTGCTGAACGCCTCCACCGGCATGAACAACTCGACGCAGAAGAAATTCCGGCAATTCGTGCTGTCACGCTCCTTCGACAGCGGCTTCGGC
>JAABUX010002956.1_pt1 | contig 23163 bp, 19 predicted proteins | sample 5561851 | NCBI WGS metagenome assembly JAABUX01 (sample SAMN10711883, study PRJNA513361) | rock metagenome | isolation source: Antarctica rocks | place: Antarctica: Victoria Land, Richard Nunatak red sandstone | collected 2016-01-03 | reverse complement strand
CACCGCCGAACTCGTCGCCACCCGCCAAGCCGCCCTCGCCGCCGCCGGCCACCGCCCCATCCTCCTCCGCCCAACCAAGGACGGCTGCCAAATCGACGACCACCCGAACCTCCGTTTCGTCATCCCCGACGAACTCGACGCCCTCGCCGACCTCCTCCGCCCCGAACGTCCCGCCACCCTCGAGATCCACCACCTCCTCGGCCACCACCACGCGCTTCTCGGCCTCGCCCCCCGCCTCGCCATCCCCACCGAGTTCTGGATCCACGACGCCGCCAGCTTCTGCCCTCGCATCGCGCTGATCGGCCGCGACCGCCGCTACTGCGGCGAGCCCGACCTGGACGCCTGCGAGCGCTGCGTCGCCACCCTCGGCACCCATCTCCGCGAACCGATCGGCCCCCGCGCCCTCGTCGCCCGCTCCGCCGCCGACTTCGCCGCCGCAAGCCGCATCGTCGTCCCCACCGCCGACGCCGCCCGCCGCCTCACCCGCCACTTCCCCGCCGCCCGTCCCGACATCCACCCCTGGGAAGACGACTCCGCCTGGCCCGCCCCCCGTAACCTCCCAATCAACGACCGCCCGATCACCAGAAGCCTGCGCGTCTGCGCCATCGGCGCCCTCGGCGTCGAAAAGGGCTTCGACATCCTCCGCGCCTGCGCCGAAGACGCCCGCCACCGCACCCTGCCCATCGACTTCGTCCTCTGCGGCCACGCCGAGGACGACGCCGCCCTCCTCGACGCCGGCATTTTCGTCACCGGCCCGTACGCCCCCGCCGACGCCGTCGACCTCATCGCCCGGCAGCACGCCCACATCGCCTTCATCCCATCGATCTGGCCCGAAACCTGGTGCTTCGCCCTCAGCCGCGCCTGGCAGGCCGGCCTCTACGCCGTCGCCTTCGACCTCGGCGCCCAGGCCGAACGCATCCGCGCCACCGGCCGCGGCGCCCGCCTCCCCTCGCCCTCCCGCCTCCGGCCATCAACGACGCCCTCCTCCGCCTTGCGCGCCAAGCCCCCACTTGGCATCCTCCGCAACCGTAGCGAGAAACCCGCATGCCCGAGCCCCAACCCGGCCCCCAAAGCGGCCCCCAAAGCCGCCCCCAAAGCGGTATCGAGATCAAAGCCACCGCCTACCTCATGCTGCTCGACCCCGGCCTCTATTGCGTCGCCAGCGCTCCCGGCACCCCGCCACCCGACCCGGTCACCGGCCTCCCCGGCGCCCGTCTCTCCCCCGCCCCCGGCCACACCACTGGACAAGTGATGCTCTCCGGCTTCGGCGCCGACGGCTGGATCGGCCGCACCGACGAAGCCATGCTCGTCCGCATCATCGGCGCGTGGGCCCCGATCCTGGTCACCATGTATCAAGCCGCCACCGGGCTGCACGAGGCGCCGAAGCTCCAGGTCATCCGCCTCTCCAGCCCGACCGCGCCCTCTCTATCCGCCCCCGCCCCGTCCGTGCCCGCTGCTCTATCGGAGCCGGCCGAAGCCTTCGCCCACATCTACGGCGTCGGCGACTCCGGCGGCGCCATCGGCGAGTGGATCGGCGAGCGCGGCAGCCACCGCTGGATCGAAGGCTTCGCTCTCCAACCCCGCGCCGCCATCCCGCCCGAAGACCTCGAATACCAGGCCGTCCTCGGCCGCGGCTGGATGTCGCCCTGGTCCGAAGGCGGCCAATTCTGCGGCAGCCGTGGCATGTCGCTGCCCATCCTCGGCCTCGCGATCCGCCTCCGCGGCCCGTCCGCCGACACCCACCGCCTCGCCCTCTCCGCCAGCTTCGTCGACGGCACCCAATCCGGCCCGGTCGCCGCCGGCGAGCCCTGCCAAGTCGACAGCCTCGCCGCCCTCGAAGCCTTCCACCTTGTCATCGAACCCATGCCGGCCGCGAAATCCCGCAAGAAGCGGTAACCCCGCCCGTGCGCACCCTCTTCGTCCACCAGAACTTCCCCGGCCAATTCATCCACCTCGTCCGCCACCTCCTCGCCGATGGCCGCCACGAGATCGTCTTCATCACCGAGGACAACGCCAACGTCATCCCCGGCGTCCGCAAGGTGACCTATCGCCTTCCCCCGCCCCGCCCCGACGCTCCCACTAACAGCCCCGCTCTCGAGCTCGACACCGCTTTCGTCCGCGCCGCCGCCGTCGCCGACATCGCCCACAAGCTCAAGGCCCTCGGCTTCTACCCCGACATCGTCATCGGTCACCAAGGCTGGGGCGAGATGCTCGACCTCGTCGACGTCTGGCCCGGCGTGCCCACCCTCGGCTACTACGAATTCTTCTACCGCACCGACGGCCTTGACGTCGGTTTCGACCCCGAATTCCCGCTTCCCCTGGCCGCCCACTCCCGCGTCCGCGCCAAGAACGCCATCAACCTTCTCGCCCTCGCCAACCCCGGCTGGGGCCAAACCCCGACCCGGTTCCAACACCGCACCTACCCCGACTGGGCCCAGCGCCGCATCGCGATCCTCCCCGAAGGCGTCGATCTCGACCGCTGCCGCCCCGATCCCGCCCGCGCCCAGGCCGAGCTCCACATCAACCAACTGCACGTCGCCCAACTCCGCATCGCGCCTGGCGACACCCTGCTCACCTACGTCGCCCGCGACCTCGAACCCTATCGCGGCTTCCACATCCTCATGCGCGCCATCCCCGCCCTTCTCGCCGCCCGCCCCGACCTGAAGATCGTCATCGTCGGCGGCGACGGCGTCAGCTACGGCGCCCGCCTCGCCGGCACCACCTGGCGCGAATTCATGCTCGCCCAAATCGGCCCGCTCGACCCCGCCCGGGTCGCCTTCCCCGGCAAGATCGACTACGCCAGCTACCTCGCCCTCCTACAGCGCTCCACCGTCCACGCCTACCTGACCTACCCCTTCGTCGCCTCCTGGAGCCTGCGCGAAGCCATCGCCTGCGGCTGCGCCATCGTCGCCAGCGACACCGCACCGGTCCGCGAGTTCCTCGAGCACGACGCGACCGCACTGCTCACCCCCTTCCTCGACCCGGCCGCCCTCGCCGACGCCATTCTCACCCTCCTCGCCGACCGGCCCCGCCGCACCCGCCTCGCCACCGCCGCCCGCGCCTACGCCGAACGCCACCTCCGCCTAGACACCTACCTGGCCCACTACCTCGACCTCATCGCCAAAGTCCGAGCCACCCCCACCTTCCACTCCCCAAACTCCTAAGCCCGATAGCCCCGGCAACCCACCAGGAATACCGCCATGGTCGAAGACATCGCCCCCCAACAAGTCTACGAAACCCTGCTCCAAGACCCGCAAGCCCGCCTCGTCGACGTCCGCACCGAAGCCGAATGGGCCTTCGTCGGCATCCCCGACCTCGCCCAGACCGGCCACGACCCGGTGCTCATCCCCTGGCAGACCTATCCCTCCATGCAGGTCAACCCAAGCTTCGTCGACCACCTCCGCCAAGCCGGCCTCACGCCCGAGAACAAGCTCTACTTCCTCTGCCGCAGCGGCGCCCGCAGCCTCGCCGCCGCCAACGCCGCCGCCGCGTCCGGCTTTGCGGCCGCCTACAACATCGCCGACGGCTTCGAAGGCCCCCCCGACCACGACGCCCATCGCGGCCACCTCACCGGCTGGAAGGCCAGCAACCTACCGTGGCAGCAGCGCTGACCTACTTCCGGCGGCGCACTAGCGCCGCCCCCAGCAGCCCGGCGCCCAGCACGAACATGGTCGCCGGCTCCGGCACCGAGGTCGACGTCGCGGAGAACGACACCTTGGCGTTCTCCGCCGCCTGCGACGACAAGTAGAACGTTCCCGGCGTCGGGCTATAGCCCGTGAGCGTCAGCATCCCCGTCCCGATCAGCTCCAGCGACGTGCTCGTCACCTGCACTTCGCTCAACGAATTCAGCATGAGCGTCGTCGTCGCCCCGTTCAGCGTCGCCGTGTAGACCTGGGTCGGATTGACGAAGTTCGCAAAGAAGAAGTTGCTGAACTTGGCGCAAGTGTAGCAGCCGTCGTTGAATGCCTTCACGAACGAGCCCGTGCTCGTATCGGCCGTGATCGACGCCTTGCCCTGCGACAGGAACGAGATGCCGGTGTCGTTGTAGACCGCCCCGCCCGAGAAGCTGATCATCGACCCGCTCGCGATCGGCGTTGCTTGGGCGACCGAGATCAGACCGAAGAACGCGGCAGCGGCGGTGAGAGCAGACCGGAGAACCATGTGAAACCCCTTTAAGATTGGTTGAATTCAAGCCTCGGTATACAACCGATAGCTGAATAAAGCATGAAGTATGCCACTTCATACTCTGAGCCAATGTCAAAGGGTTAACGGCTGAGCGCCGCCGCGCGCCGCAGAAACTGTCAAAAAATGCGACGTATTTCCGACTTTGAGACGCCCTCAGCCGAACGCCCCAACCTCGTGCGTCAGCGCCACTGCCACCTCCCGCGTCAGCGCGAACAGCCGGTCCATCGGCGCGAACAGCCGCTCATGCTCCGCCTCATACGACATCTGCGCCATCGGCCCCGACGGCTCGCCATAGTTCCGCGCCGCCCCCGCCCCCTTTTCGCGCGGGAAGATCGTCCGCAGCACCTCCAGCGCGCCGGGCACATCGAGCCGCAGCAGCCGGGCTCGCACCCCCTCCGGCGTCGCCCCATACCGCGGCGAGAAATCCGGCACCGCCATCGCCAGCAGCCAAATCCGCCCGATCAGCGCCAACCGCACCGCATGCAGCAGCGCCGCCCGGTCGCTCATCCGCGGCAGATCCTTCCACGCCCCGCGCAGCTTCAACTGATCCAGCTGCGCCCGCCGCACCGTCAGCTGCATCGGCTCCCACAGCCGCAACCCGGCCAGCGACTGCGCCACCTCCGCCAGCCGTTCCGCCCGCCCAGGGATCGTCGCATGCGCCGCCCGGTCCAGCCACGACCCCGGATCCAGCAACGACACCGTCGCCCGCAACACGTCCAGATCCGACACCGACGCCGCATATTCCGCCAAATCCAGCGCCCGACGCAGCCGCGGACTCGTCCGCCGCAGCTCCGCAAACAGCTCCGGATCCCGCGACGCCGCCGCCCCCAGCCCATGCATCGTGTTCGCGCACCACCCCAGCTGCTGCAAGATCGCGTTGTTCAGGATCGCCCGCAGCTCCCGCGGATGTCGAATCACCGCCGGCCCTCCGCTATCCGACTGCCGCGCGCTCGGCCGCGACCCGGTCGGGTCCAGCAGCGCCGGCCCGAACGCCCCCAGCAGCGCCGCATACCCCGGGTCCTCCAGCAACGAAGCCATCTCGTGCTGCACCGTCGCGAAGAACCCGGCGGCAAAATCCGGCTCCCGATACACCGGGTCCGGCGCCGTCACCATCGGCCGCAGCGCATGCTCGGCCACCCGCGCCACGCTCGCCAGCGCCAACGCCTCGGTGTCGAACAGCAAATACCCGTCGCCGCCCTGGAAGCTGCTCTCGTCGCGCACCCGCAACCCCGCCTCGGCCAGCGTCGCCCGCGCCAGCGGCGGCGACAGATACAGAAGCCGGTCCGCCAGTGTCCCCGGATGCGCCCCCCGCCCGATGCTCTCGCCATGCGTGTCGAAAAGCACCACCTCGAGCTCACCCAGCCCATGTCGACCCATCAACTCCGACAGCCGCAGCTTCAGCCGCTCGACCAGGTAGCTCGCCGGCAACTGCCCCAGGAACCGCCCGCTATCCGAATAGCCGAACTGCAGGCACAACCGCCCCAGCTGCCGCAAATACGCGCGGTAATGCGGCGACCGCAGCGCCTCGTCCAAGATCCGGATCCCCTCCTCGAGCGCGTCCGGCGTCTCGAACAGCGGACTGATCTCCACCTGCCGCTCGCACCCGCACAGCTTGGCCAGCCACAGCGCCGCCAGCAGCGTATACCCCGTATGCGTCTCCGCGATCAGGAACCGCACCTTCGTGTGCCGATCCACATGCTTGGCGATCTGCGCGCACAGCATCATCAGCCGCACCGCGCTCGCCTGCTCCCCGATCAGCGCCCCGAAATCGACCGGCTGCGCCTGCGTCTCCCCCAGCGCCTCGTCGATCGCCGCCAGCAGCGTCCGCCGCCGCGACCGATCCTCCGGCGGCTCGTCGAGCCCCAGCCGCAGCCGGGCCGCGTTATGCACCTGCGCCGAATTCAGCCGCACATGCGCATGCGCGATCGACAGCCCATGCGCCACCACCCCCGCCCGCGCCACGCACAGCCGCCGCCGTTCCGCCGCCGGCGCGTCCGCGATCGCCGCCGCAAACAAGGGCAACAGCGCCTCGGGCGACAGCAGCGCCCGCTCACGCCCGCCGATCAGCGCCCGCGCGAACGGCTCCACCAACGCCGGCTCCGGCCGCGTCGGCGCGAGCGCGATCTGCCCGTCCACCGTCTCCAGCGCGTCCCGGACCCGCGCCTCGAGCGTCCCCGTCCCCGCCACCTGCCGCAGCAGCCGCGCCAGCCCCAGCCGCTTCATCCGCAGCCGGAACCGCATCGAATCCCACCAGCCGATATCGGTCCGCCCGTCCGTATCGAGCCCCACCCATGACGCCAGGATCACCGGCGCCGGCAGGATGTTCAGCCACCCGTCCGGCCACCTCTCCCGCGCCGCGTCCAGCAACGCCCCGCACAGCGCATCGAGCGCATCGCGTGCGTTCTCCATCGCCAGCACCGCCGCCTGGAACTCCTCGTCCAGCGTCGGCTTGCTTGGCCGATGGCTGCCAATGCCCACCGGCCGGGCGCGCCCGCTCGCCGCCTGGGCAATCGCCGCATAAGCTCCCTTCGACGCCGAGAACGTCGGATGCGCCGTGAACACGCACGCAAACCGCGCCCGTTCCAGCCGTGCCCGCGCCTCCTGCAGCCGCGGCCCGGCCTGGTCCACCTGCTCCTCGGCCAGCCGTACCAGTGCTGCCATCGACGCCGCCTCGTCCGTCCCCCCCACATACCGCCGCAGCCGCTCCGCCCGCTCCGCGCACGCCCCGTCCCGCAGCCCCCCGATGATGTCGGCGAGTTGCCCCTCGTCCAGCACCCCCTCGTCGATCTGCCGGCTGATCGCCAGCGCCGCCGCCAGGATCGGATTGCCGAACGGATCGGCCGCGGACCGCGCGCGCGCGGTCCGGACCAGCGCGAGCAGGTCGAGGCTATCGGGATCGGTGTCGGTCGCGGCGAGGTCCATTGAGGCACCAATGCGAAGTTTGTGCCAACCTAAGCTAGACCAGTGCCGATGGCCTACGGTGGGCTGCTACTTCTGCAATTTCCTCTCGACCCTCTCCCAGAGGGCGCGCGTATCGTCCTCGGAGCTCTGGAGCCTGAAGTCGAGGATCTCGCCACTGTTCTTGCGTAACCAGACGGCCGAGACCGCAGGCAAGACACCAACCGGCTCGAAGCTTCCGTTCGTGCCAACCACTTCCCAAGCATCTCCCCGGTCATGCGCGACGAACGGACGCTCTACCTCGACCTCTTTCTGGCCGAAGCGCGCCCGCACGACCGCTTCGGCGAAATCCACGGCTTTCTCAGAAGAGTTGAGCAGCACGCCGTTGAGAGACAGCCATATCTGCCACACGTTGCGGTTATCATCAGGGATAGGTGAAGCTGCCATGATCGCTCCCATGATCAGCGGAATGAAGAAGAGTCGCGCAGCATTCATCGCGATCCTCGCTGCAATTCTCTCGTCAGCCTTTCCATGAACGCTTCAATTCGAGCAAGTGAGCCCAACTGATCGACTTGAGAGGCCCGAAACAAACCCGTTTGATAGGCGACGCCCGGCCTTTCGGCCACCACCAGCAAAAAATCCATTGCCGGCAACACACCGGGGACTAAACCAACTTTCGGCAGCCGAGGGTCGTCACTCTTTATGGCCGCCGATGAGCGCGAGGGCATAGACATACCCCTGATTCGGCCTAACATCAGAGTATAGTCCGGTTTTAATCTCGACAACGACTTGCGGAGTGTCCTCCGATCTTCCCGGACTGCGAGCGATGATGTCGGCGTCTGCACGGATTTGCGTGGCGGTAGAGGTCAAAGAAACTTCCGTGATCGCCGCGCCGCGCCGCGCCGCGCATGTTCATGTTTCTCGCGAAATCGTCACGAACCATGTTGTGAAAGTCGACTTCCGGCTGACCGACCAAAGTCAGGTCACGAGCGCCGTCGCCTAACGCATAACGCATGACCAAGGGCGAGAACGGCCACTTTCCGATATCAAGGAACCGGATTTTCAGCCCCGCCATCCTCGCGGCGGAGATGAGGCGATCGCTCGCACCAGGCAACACATCGATGTAGATGCCAGCCGTGGACGGCTGGCGAAGTCTCCGATCGGGAAGGCTTGGACGTGGCAACTGCATCGAGGAGAACTCCCAGCCAACAAAAATTTAGCACCCCTGGGTTCTCCGTCGTCCTGACAACCGCGTGGCAAGCGACTGCTCAGGCCCGCAAATGCGCCGGGATCGTCAGCCCCAACCGGTTCGGTATGTCCCACACCTCATCCACCGCCCGCACCCGATGGAACCCCACCCGCAAATAATTCGGCAACGCCCGCGGGTGGTCCGCCGTGCACGTATTGACCGTGATCGCCCGCGCCCCTGCCTGCCACGCCGTCTCCAGCGCCGCATCCAGGAACGACCGCCCGATCCCCAACCCCACCGCCTCCGGCATCAGCCCGAAATAGCTCAAGTTGATCGCCGGCCGCCCCGTCATATCCAGCTCGAAGAATCCAGCCGGCGCCCCCCCGCGATACAGCACATAGATCGAAACCACCGGCGCCCGCAGCATCGACCCGATCACCTCGTCCGACAGCGATCGCCGCAACCACCACAAATACGGCCCGCCGACCGTCCCGTACAGATACCGGTAGAACGCCACGCTGCACCGCTCGACCCTGACGAGATCGGTACCCTCCGGCAGCGACTGCGGCGCCGGGTTGGGCTGGTCGATGCGCAAGAACGTGACGGTCACAGCGATGCGGGTCGTTGGCTGCATAGCCCCCTATCGCACACCCATCCCGCCCCTAAAAAGCCCTCTCCCCCGGGTCCCCCCGGGAGTGGATGGGGTGAGGCTCTGCCGAAAGCCTCAATCGTCCAGAAAACTCCGCAGCTTCCGGCTCCGGCTCGGATGCTTCAACTTCCGCAGCGCCTTCGCCTCGATCTGCCGGATCCGCTCCCGCGTCACGTTAAACTGCTGCCCCACCTCTTCGAGCGTATGATCGGTGTTCATCCCGATCCCGAATCGCATCCGCAACACCCGCTCCTCGCGCGGCGTCAGGCTCGACAGCACCCGCGTCGTCGCCTCGCGCAAATTCGCCTGGATCGCCGCGTCGAGCGGGATCACCGCCGCCTTGTCCTCGATGAAGTCGCCGAGATGGCTGTCCTCCTCGTCCCCGATCGGCGTCTCCAGCGAGATCGGTTCTTTCGCGATCTTCAGCACCTTGCGCACCTTCTCGAGCGGCATCCCCAGCTTCTCGGCCAGTTCCTCCGGCGCCGGCTCGCGCCCGATCTCGTGCAGCATCTGCCGGCTCGTCCGCACCAGCTTGTTGATCGTCTCGATCATGTGCACCGGAATCCGGATCGTCCGCGCCTGGTCCGCGATCGAGCGCGTGATCGCCTGCCTGATCCACCAGGTCGCATACGTGCTGAATTTGTAGCCGCGCCGATACTCGAACTTATCGACCGCCTTCATCAGCCCGATATTGCCCTCCTGGATCAGGTCCAGGAACTGCAGCCCGCGATTGGTGTATTTCTTGGCAATCGAGATCACCAGACGCAGGTTCGCCTCGATCATCTCCTTCTTCGCCCGCGCGCTATCCCGCTCGCCCCGGCTCACCGTCTGATAGACCCGGCGAAACTCCCCGATCGGCAGCTGCGTCTCCTGCGCCACGTCGGCGATCTTCGCCCGGATCTCGGCCACGTCTTCGGCCTGCTTGGCCACGAACGCCTTCCACGCCTTGCCCGGCAGCGTCGACACCCGCTCCATCCAGTTCGGATCCAGCTCGTGCCCGCGATACTCCTTCAGGAAGTCGTCGCGCCCGACCTTGCACTGCTCGGCCAGCCGCAGCAGCTGACCCTCGAGACTGTTGAGCCGTTGGCTGATCTGCTTGAGCTGGATCACCAGCTCCTCGATGCGGTTGTTGTGCAGCCGCACCTGCTCGACCTTGCCGACCAGCTCCTCGCGCTGCTTCTCGTACGTCTTCTCCGAGCGCGGCACCACGCTCTCGCCCGACGTCATCGCCTCGAGCCGCTTGCTCTGCAGCTTCTGCAGCTTCTTGTAGAGACCCTCGATCTCCTCGAACGTCGCCAGCACCTCGGGCTTCAGCTTTTCCTCGAGCGCGGACAGCGACATCCCCGGGCCCTCGCCCTCGGCATCCTCGTCCAGCTCCTCGGCCGGTGCCTCGAACGTCGCTTCGGCGCCCGGTGCTTCGCCCCCTGCCGCCTCGCCGGTGCCCTCCACCTTCGGCCCGCCCTGCGTCGCCTCGAGATCGACGATGTCGCGCAGCAGCATCCGCCCGCCCTTCAACGCGTCGTGCCACGCGATGATCGCCCGGAACGTCATCGGGCTCTCGCACAGCCCGCCGATCATCTGGTCCCGCCCGGCCTCGATCCGCTTGGCGATGGCAATCTCGCCCTCGCGCGACAGCAATTCGACGCTGCCCATTTCGCGCAGATACATGCGCACCGGGTCGTCGGTGCGGCCGAGGCTCGCCTCGTCGACGTTGCCGCCGCCCTCCTCGGGCTCCTTCTCCTCGCCCTCTTCGGGTTCCTTCTTGGCCGGCGGCGCCTCCGCCTCCTCGGTCTCCTCGCTCTCGACCACCTGGATGCCCATCTCGCTGAGCATCGCCATCACGTCCTCGATCTGCTCGGAGCTGTTCTGCTCCGACGGCAAGACCGCATTCAGCTCGTCGAACGTGATGTAGCCGCGCTCTTTCCCTTTCGCGATCAGCCGCTTGACGGCAACCGCGTTGGTATCGAGCAGCGTGTTGTCGGTATCGGGCTCGGAGGCGGCGGCCTCACCGTTGACAGCCTGTTTCGTCGCCATCCACGCTCACTCCAAATTCGTGCGGCGCAAAACCACGCCCCATACTCTATGTACTCGTCCCTTAGGCACCGGTATCGTCATCCGGGTCCGGCAACGCCGCCAGCGCCGCGCACAGCGCAATCAAACGTTGCTGTGAGACAGCGTCCGGGGTGGCGGCAAAAGCCTGGCGGGCCGAGGCGATCTCCTCTTCCAACCGCGCGTGATGCATGAGACCAAAGTAGTGCCACCACTCCGCTTCCGCCTCCGCCGGCATGGCCTCCGGCCGCAGCGTGTGCGCCGGCGGCATCGCCGACGACAACACTCGAGCGGCCGCATCGGCCGAGCCAGACTGTTTCAGGTGGGCGAGCAGGCTTTCCGAGTCAAGCAGCGCCGCGTTATCGGAACGCAGGATGTGCTCTCGAAGTTGCGCCAATTCGCTCGCCCCCGCCCCCGTCAGCGGCAATCCCGCATACGCCTCCTCCACATCGTGCAGCAGCTCCGGATGCCGCAGGATAATCGCCGTCAGCAGCCGCAACCGCTCCAGCGACACCGCCGCCTCGCCGAACTCCCGCCGCACCCCGCGCACGACCGCCGCCGGCCCCTTCCGCCGCCGCGCATCGAAGAACTTGTTGCGCAGCGCCGTCCGGAACTCCGCCGCCAACGTCTTGTCCCCGATCGACCCGGCCGCCGCATCCAACCGCGCCCGCAACGCCGCCTGCTGCTCCGGCGCTTTCCCCGCCCCCTGCGACAACACCGCGTACAACGCCTCGAACAACGGCCGCGCCCCGCCCAAAACGGCCTCGAATCCCCGCCGTCCCTCCCGCTTGACCAAGCTGTCCGGGTCCTCCCCCCCAGGCACCGTCGCGATGGCCAACGACAGACCCGGCCGCAGCAACGGCAGTGCCAGCATGATCGACCGCTCCGCCGCCCGCGCCCCCGCCGCGTCGCCGTCGAAACACAGCACCGGCACCTCCGCCAGCCGCCACAGCTCCGCCAGATGCTCCTCCGTCAGCGCCGTCCCCAACGGCGCCACCGCCGCCCCGAACCCCGCCTGCTGCAAGGCGATCACGTCCATATACCCTTCGACCACCACCAACGGCGGCGCCCGCTTTTCAGGGCTGGGCCTGACCCCCTCCCGCGCCAAATCCAGCCCGTAAAGCGTGCGTCCCTTATGGAACACCGCCGTATCCGGACCATTGATATACTTCGGCTTTGCATCCCCCAGAGCCCGGCCGCCGAAGCTGATCAACCGCCCCCGCCGATCCCGGATCGGGAACGTCACCCGCCCCCAATACAGCTCCCGCCGCGTCCTATCCTCCGCCTCGCGCAGCAGCCCCGCCTCCAAAGCCCGCTCCGCATCCACCCCCGCCTCGCGCAACTCCGCGATCAGCCCGCCGCGCCCATCCCCGCTCCACCCCAGCCCGAACCGCGCGATCGTCTCCTCCGACAATCCCCGCCCCCGCAAATAAGCCAGCGCCGCCGCCCCCTCGGGCGCGCGCAACAGCCGCACGAACCGCTCCTGCGCCCGCCCGAGCACCTCGTGCAGATCGAGCCGCCGCTGCTCGGCGCGCGCCTCCGCCGGGCTCGCCTTCGGCACCTCGAGCCCGGCCTCGGCCGCCAGGCTCTCGACGGCTTCCGGAAACGACGCCCCCGTCGTCTGCATCCAGAACGAGATCGCATCCCCATGCACCCCGCATCCGTAGCAATGGAAATGGGCGTCATAGACATGAAAAGACGGGCTTTTCTCGTTATGGAACGGGCAACACCCGGTCCAGTCCCGCCCCGCCCGCCGCAGCTTCACCCGCCGCCCCACCAGCGCCGGCATCGGCGTCCGCGCCCGCAGCTCCTCCAAAAACCCCGCCGAAAGCGCCATTTACTCTCCTTCGCTCATTCTTCTCCCTCTCCCGCTGGCGGGAGAGGGCTGGGGTGAGGGTGGGAGCCGCCAGACCAACTCAACCGTCAAGGCGTCGCCCCTACATCACCCCAACCGAGCCTTAACCACCGCCCCCGCCACCCCCAAATCCAGCGCCGCCCCATGCGCGGCCTTCAGCGCCCCCATCACCTTGCCCATATCCTTCCCCGAACTCGCCCCCGTCGCCACGATCGCCGCATCCACCGCCGCCTCGACGTCCGCCGCCCCCATCGCCCGCGGCAAGAACTCCTCGATCACCGCGATCTCCGCCTCCTCCTTCTCCGCCAGCTACGGCCGCCCGCCCTGCCGATACAACGCCACCGACTCCCGCCGCGACTTCACCATCCCGCGCAGCATCCCCAACACCTCGTCATCCGGCACCGCCGTCACCCCCTTCGGCCGCGCCGCGATATCCAAATCCTTCAACTTGGCCGTGATCATCCGCAGCGTCGACGTCCGCGCCGCCGTCCCCGCCTTCATCGACGCCTTCACCGCCTCGCTGAACCGCTCCCGCACACTCATCGACCCACTCCTCGGAAATCTATTCCGTCCCTATACCGCAACCATTGAACCCGGAAAACTTTTCCCGTAAACCCCGGACATGGCCGATATCGACGACATCATCGCCCGCCTCGGCGGCCCTGAAGCCGCCGCCCGCCTCACCGGAGTCGGCCTCGAGGCTATCAGGAAATGGCGCCAGGCGCGCGCCGTTCCCAGCAAGCACTGGCCCGCCGTCATCGCCGCCACCGGCCTCGGTCTCATCGACCTCGCCCCCACCGAATTCGTTTCCGAATCCAGCCCGGACGCGCCCCCAAACGGCGCCACCGCCGTTCTTGTCCTGGCCACCGGCGAGGTGTTCTGGGGCACTGGCTTCGGCGCCTGCAATCAGGGCAGGGCAGGGGAGGTCTGCTTCAACACCGGCATGACCGGCTACCAGGAAACCCTCACCGACCCCTCCTACGCCGGCCAGATCATCACCTTCACCTTTCCCCACATCGGCAACGTCGGCACCAACCCCGAAGATTCCGAGGCGACCAACGTCGCCGCCCTCGGCGTCATCACCAAGCAGGACCTCACCGACCCCTCCAACTGGCGCGCCACCGCCCCCCTCGCCGCCTGGCTCCATACCCACGGCATCCCCGGCATCGCCGGCATCGACACCCGCGCGCTCACGCTGCGCATCCGCGACGGCGGCCCGCCTCACGGCGTCCTCTGCTATCCCGAAGACGGCCGCTTCGACCTCGACGCCCTGCAGCAACAAGCCCGCGCCTGGCCCGGCCTCGAAGGCATGGACCTCGCCCGTCAGGTCAGCTGCACCCAATCCTACACCTGGACCGAAGGCACCTGGGCCTGGCCCGACCACCACGTCGCCCCCGAACTTCGCGACGACCAACCCCGCCAGCACGTCGTCGCCGTCGACTACGGCGCCAAGCGCAACATCCTGCGCTGCCTCGCCGCCGCCGGCTGCCGCGTCACCGTCGTCCCCGCCACCGCCACCCCAGAAGACATCCTCCGCCACGCCCCCGACGGCGTCTTCCTCTCCAACGGCCCCGGCGACCCGGCCGCCACCGCCCACTACGCCGTCCCCGCCATCCAAGCCGTCCTCGACAAGCGCATCCCCGTCTTCGGCATCTGCCTCGGCCACCAACTCCTCGCCCTCGCCCTCGGCGCCAAGACCTACAAACTCGCCCAAGGCCACCGCGGCGCCAACCAGCCCGTCCAAGACCTCGCGTCAGGCAAAGTCGAGATCACCGCCCAAAATCACGGCTTCGCGGTCGACGACGCCACCCTCCCCGAAGGCGTCACCATCACCCACAAGAGCCTCTTCGACGGCAGCAACGAAGGCATCGCCTGCCCCGCCAAACGCGCCTTCAGCGTCCAATACCACCCCGAAGCCAGCCCCGGCCCCGCCGACAGCCATCACCTCTTCTACCGCTTCGTAGCCATGATGGAGACGCCCGCATGAGCCCGCTCTTCGACCTCACCGGCAAAGCCGCCCTCGTCACCGGCGGTAACGGCGGCATCGGCCTGGCCATCGCCCAAGCCCTGAAATCCGCCGGCGCGAATGTCCTCATCGTCGCCCGCAACCCGGCCAAGAACGAAGCCGCCGCCGCCCAAGGCTTCGCCACCTACGCCGCCGACGTCACCAGCGACGCCCAATGCCAAGCCGCCGTCGCCGAAGCCGACCGCCTGTTCGGCCGCCTCGACATCCTCGTCAACAACGCCGGCACCAACATCCGCGCCCGCCCCGAAGACCTCTCCGAGCCCGACTGGCACACCGTCATCGACACCAACCTCACCAGCCTGCATTTGATGTCCAAGGCCGCCTACCCCCTGCTGAAACGCCCCAAGGACAAGCAGGGCGGCAAGATCGTCAACATCGGCTCCCTGATGTCCACCTTCGCCGTCCCCTTCTCCCCCGCCTACGCGGCGAGCAAGGGCGGCGTCGTCCAATACACCAAGGCCTTGGCTACCGCCTGGGCCGCCGACGACATCCAGGCCAACGCCATCCTCCCCGGCTGGGTCCACACCGAACTCACCGACCGCGCCCGCGACCAGATCCCCGGCCTTTATGACCGCACCCTCGCCCGCATCCCCGCCGCCCGCTGGGGCCAACCCGAAGACATGGCCGGCCTCGCCCTCTTCCTGTCCTCATCCGCCGCCAACTACATCACCGGCGCCGCCATCCCCGCCGACGGTGGATTTACGGCCATGGGTTAGGGCAGGGTGCCGACAACGCGCGCAAGGAGGCCCGATATGGCCGACGTCACGATCCACGAAATTTCGGAAGACACGCTTCGCGAACTGCATCGCCGCGCGCAACACAACAGCCGGAGTATCGAAGCGGAGGTCATCTCCATCGTCGAGGAACTGTTTGTTCGCGAGAAATATATTAAAATGACTAAGGAGCAGGGCCTCGGTTCGGCACTCAATGCGATCGGCCGTGCCTTCGACGTCAAGGACGAGTTCGAAGATCTGCGCGATCGACCCATTGCTGGATGATAGTGCTCGATACCAACGTAATTTCCGAGCTCGTCCGGCCTAGTCCGAATCCCGTCGTCCGACAATGGCTCGACCGGCAGTCACCGGAACAACTCTACTTGGCCACGCCGGTGCTCGCGGAGCTTCTGCTCGGACTTTACCTGCTGCCGATAGGAAAACGACAACGGGAGTTGCAAATAGCGGTCATTTCGGTCGCCGACACCTATTTCGCTGATCGCATCCTCACTTTCGACGCGATCGCCGCCATCAGATACTACGCCATCATGGCCCGCGGACGCCAAGCCGGCCGCCCGATCGCCATCATGGACGCCCAGATCGCCGCCATCGCTCTGGCGGCCGGCGCGTCCGTCGCCACAAGAGACATCGTCCCCTTCACGGCCGCCCTGGTCCCCACCATTAACCCCTGGCAGACCTAACCATGCCCAAGCGTACCGACCTCAAATCCATCATGATCATCGGCGCCGGCCCCATCGTCATCGGCCAGGCCTGCGAGTTCGACTACTCCGGCGCCCAAGCCTGCAAGGCGCTGCGCGCCGAGGGCTACCGCGTCATCCTCGTCAACTCCAACCCGGCCACCATCATGACCGACCCCGGTCTCGCCGACGCCACCTACATCGAACCCATCACCCCCGAGATCGTCGAAAAGATCATCGCCCGCGAAAAACCCGACGCCCTGCTCCCCACCATGGGCGGCCAAACCGCCCTCAACACCGCCATGCAGCTCGCCAAATCCGGCGCCCTCGAGCGCCACAACGTCGAACTCATCGGCGCCAAGGCCGACGTCATCGACCGCGCCGAAGACCGGCTCAAATTCCGCGACGCCATGACCGAAATCGGCATCGAAAGCCCCAAATCCGCCATTGCCCACAGCCTCGACGAAGCCCGCGCGGCCCTCGCCGAGATCGGCCTCCCCGCCGTCATCCGCCCCTCCTTCACCTTGGGCGGCACCGGCGGCGGCATCGCCTACAACCGCCAGGAATTCGAACAGATCGTCGCCTCCGGCCTAGATGCCTCGCCCACATCAGAAGTCCTCGTCGAGGAAAGCGTCCTCGGCTGGAAGGAATTCGAGATGGAAGTCGTCCGCGACAGCGCCGACAACTGCATCATCATCTGCGCCATCGAGAACGTCGACCCCATGGGCGTCCACACCGGCGACAGCGTCACCGTCGCCCCCGCGCTCACGCTCACCGACAAAGAATACCAGATCATGCGCAACGCCAGCCTCGCCTGCCTGCGCAAGATCGGCGTCGACACCGGCGGCTCCAACGTCCAGTTCGCCATCAACCCCGAAGACGGCCGCATGGTCGTCATCGAGATGAACCCCCGCGTCTCCCGCTCCTCCGCCCTCGCCAGCAAAGCCACCGGCTTCCCCATCGCCAAAATCGCCGCTAAGCTCGCCGTCGGCTACACCCTCGACGAACTCGGCAACGACATCGCCAAAGGCATTCCCGCCAGCTTCGAGCCCACCATCGACTACGTCGTGGTCAAAATCCCCCGCTTCACCTTCGAGAAATTCCCCGGCACACCCGCCCTCCTCGGCACATCAATGAAATCCGTCGGCGAAGCTATGGCCATCGGCCGCTCCTTCGCCGAAGCGCTCCAAAAAGGCCTCCGCTCCATGGACACCGGCCTCACCGGCCTCGACCCGGTCGAGCCCCCCGGCGACGGCGGCCACGACGCCTTCCGCGCCGCCCTCTCCGCCCCCCGCCCCGACCGCCTCCTCATGGCCGCCCAAGCCCTCCGCGCCGGCCTCACCGTCGAAGCCATCCACGATGCCTGCAAATTCGACCCCTGGTTCCTCCGCGAACTCGAGCGTATCGTCCAAGAGGAACGCCACCTCGCCGAACACGGCCTCCCCACCGACGCCACCGCATTGCGCCGCCTCAAAGCCCAAGGCTTCTCCGACGCCCGCCTCGCCCAACTCACCAACCATCCCGATATCGCCCAATACCGCGCCCGACTCGGCGTCCACCCCGTCTACAAGCGCATCGACACCTGCGCCGGCGAGTTCGCCTCCGCCACCCCCTACATGTACTCCACCTACGAAGGCGGCTTCGGCACCCCCACCTGCGAAGCCGACCCCACCGACGCGAAAAAGATCATCATCCTAGGCGGCGGCCCCAACCGCATCGGCCAGGGCATCGAGTTCGACTATTGCTGCGTCCACGCCGCCTACGCGCTCCGCGAAGCCGGCTTCGAGACCATCATGGTCAACTGCAACCCCGAAACCGTCAGCACCGACTACGACACCTCCGACCGCCTCTACTTCGAGCCCCTCACCGAAGAAGACGTCATCGCCCTCGTCCACCGCGAACAGCAAAACGGCACCGTCCTCGGCTGCATCGTCCAATACGGCGGCCAAACACCCCTAAAACTCAGCCAAGCCCTCCCCGCCGCCGGAATCCCCATCCTCGGCACCTCCGCCGACGCCATCGACGCCGCCGAGGACCGCGAGCGCTTCCAGGCCCTCCTCCAAAAACTCGGCCTCCGCCAACCCGAAAACGGCATCTCCCGCTCCACCGCCGAAGCCGAGACCATCGCCGAGCGCGTCGGCTACCCCGTCGTCATGCGCCCCAGCTACGTCCTCGGCGGCCGCGCCATGGAGATCGTCTACGACCGCCCCGGCCTGCTCCGCTACATGCGCACCTCCGGCGAAAAATCCCTCGCCCTCGGCCCCGTGCTGATCGACCGCTACCTCAACGACGCCATCGAGGTCGACGTCGACTGCATCTGCGACGGCGACGCCGTCTACGTCGCCGGCGTCATGGAGCACATCGAGGAAGCCGGCATCCACTCCGGCGACAGCGCCTGCTCGCTGCCCCCGTACTCGCTCCCCCCCAGCACCATCACCGAACTAAAAGCCCAAACCGAGGAAATGGCCCGCGCCCTCGGCGTCGTCGGCCTCATGAACGTCCAGTTCGCGGTCAAGGACGGCGACATCTACGTCCTCGAAGTCAACCCAAGAGCCTCCAGAACCGTCCCCTTCGTCGCCAAGGCCACCGGCGTCCCCGTCGCCAAGATCGGCGCCTGCATCATGGCCGGCGCCAAACTCTCCGAATTCAAGCTCGACGACGACGCCGTCGCCCCCCACGTCGCCGTCAAGGAAGCCGTCTTCCCCTTCGCCCGCTTCACCGGCGTCGACACCATCCTCGGCCCGGAGATGAAATCCACCGGCGAGGTCATGGGCCTCGACGCCTCCTTCGAGCGCGCCTTCGCCAAATCCCAGCTCGGCGCCGGCGTCAAACTCCCCAGCCAAGGCACCGTCTTCATCTCCATCCGCGACAGCGACAAAGCCGGCCTCGTCCCCATGGCCCGGCGCCTGACCGAAATGGGCTTTTCGGTGATGGCCACGAGAGGCACCGCCGCCCGCATCCGCGACGCCGGCCTGCCCGTCAAAATCGTCAACAAGGTCCTCGAGGGCCGCCCGCACTGCGTCGACGCGATTGAGGGCGGCGAGATCAAGCTGGTGATCAACACCGCCGCCGGGTCGCAGGCCGTGGCCGACAGCTTCGATATCCGCCGTTCCGCGCTACTGAACGGCGTGCCGCACTACACCACCATCGCCGGCGCCAGGGCCGCCGTCGGCGCGATTGCTGCCTTGAAAGCGGGCACGCTTGAAGTTGCGCCGCTGCAATCGTATTTTCACCGATCGTTCTAGCATCTCGCGGTGCCCGGGTTACCCTCGGCACCGCGAAAATGTCTTTGGTGATCGCGAAAAGGGTCGACATCTTGCAAAAATTTCCGATGACGGCGCCAGGTTTACAGCGTCTGGAGGAGGAGCTTCGCCACCTGAAATCGGTCGAGCGACCCTCCGTCATTCGCGCCATCGCCGAAGCGCGCAGCCACGGCGACCTGTCCGAGAACGCCGAATACCATGCCGCCCGCGAACGCCAATCCTTCATCGAAGGCCGCGTGATCGAGCTCGAGGAGGTCGTCTCCGCCGCCGAGGTCATCGACCCGACGAGCCTTTCCGGTGACCAGATCAAGTTCGGCGCCCACATCAAGCTCGTCGACGAGGAGACCGAGAAGGAAGCCGCCTACCAGATCGTCGGCGTCCACGAAGCCGACATCAAGATGCAGCGCCTCTCGATCTCGTCGCCCTTGGCCAAAGCCCTGATCGGCAAGAAGGTCGGCGACACCATCTCCGTCCCCGCCCCCGGCGGCGACCGCACCTACGAAATCCTCGACGTCCGCTTCGGCTAAGCTTTTTTCTCCCTCTCCCGCTGGCGGGCTTGGGCCGCAGCGCGGACCAAGGCCGGGGTGAGGGTGGTCGGTGCCGCAAACCCAACCTATCCGCCGGCGCACCCCAAAACCCCCGAGCCCCCCATTGATCACCCTCGCCGACATCCAATCCGCCGCCGCCCGCATCGCCGGCCAAATCCTCCGTACCCCCACCATCCCGTCCCAAGCCATCAGCGAAGCCACCGGCGCCGACGTCACCCTCAAACTCGAAAACCTCCAGCGCATCGGCTCCTTCAAGGAACGCGGCGCCGCCAACAAACTCGCCCTCCTCACCCCGGCCGAACGCGCCGTCGGCGTCGTCGCCATGTCCGCCGGCAACCACGCCCAGGCCGTCGCCCGCCAGTCCAGCCTCCTCGGCATCGACGCCACCATCGTCATGCCCACCTTCACCCCCGCCACCAAAATCACCCGCACCCGCGCCTGGGGCGCCCACATCGTCCTCCACGGCGACCACCTCGCCGAAACCGCCGCCTACGCCCACGACCTCGCCATCCGCACCGGCAAGACCTTCATCCACCCCTACGACGACCCGGCCGTCATGGCCGGCCAAGGCACCCTCGCCCTCGAACTCCTCGAAGACGCCCCCAACCTCGACATCCTCCTCATCCCCGTCGGCGGCGGCGGCATGATTTCTGGGTGCGCCGTCGCCGCCCACGGCCTGAACCCCGGTCTCGAGATCATCGGCGTCGAAGTCGAAAGCTACGCCTCGCTCCACCAGATCCTCGCCGGCCGCGAAGTCCACACCGGCGGCCCCACCATCGCCGAAGGCATCGCCGTCCACCACATCGGCCACCACTGCCTAGAATCGCTCCGCGGCCACGTCCAAGAAGTCCTCGTCGTCCCCGAACGCGTCGTCGAAGACGCCATCTCCCTCCTCGCCGAAGGCGCCAAGCAAGTCGCCGAAGGCGCCGGAGCCGTCGGCATCGCCGCCCTCCTCGCCCACCCCGCCCGCTTCGCCGGCAAACGCGTCGCCACCGTCATCTGCGGCGGCAACATCGACGGCCGCATCCTCGCCAACGTCCTCCTCCGCGGCCTCCTCCGCGACGGCCGCCTCCTCCGCCTCACCATGGACATCCCCGACCGCCCCGGCGTCCTGGCCGACATCGCCACCATCATCGGCACCTCCGGCGGCAACATTATCGAGGTCATCCACCAACGCCTCTTCGACGCCCCCTCCGTCCAATCCGCCGAACTCGAACTCATGATCGAAGCCCGCGACCCGGCGCACGCCGACACCATCACCACCGCCCTCCAACACCGCTACACCGTCAGACGCACCTAACGGCCACCGCGATCGCAAACACCGAGCGCAAACACCGAGCTTTCCCTTTCCCGCTACCGGGCTTGGGCCGTAGCGCGGACCTCGGGTGTGGTGAGGGTGGCGGGTCCCGCAAACCCACCCCTGTCGCGAGAAAGACCAGCGTCCCGACAACACCCGCGCTGGTAGTGGGTCAATTTGACCGTCCGCGTAGATGGGGAACCAGCCTGTCCGCTTCGGTATCGCAAGCACTCAGATCACACACTCATCTTGAGGCTGGATTTGGTCCCCAGCACACATTCCTATCTGGAGCAGGTGGTGCAGGTAAGCGGACGCGATCAGGCGCTTCTAACAAGGGATGGGATTAATTCTCGACAGACTATTGGTAGGGACATGCAGGAGGGCCCGTAAACCTCATGGCATCCGCGACCCTCCGTCAATTTGCGTTAACTCGCGACTTCCCGCTAATTTTCCTCAGAGGAGAATCGTAAGCGCATGTCGGCAAAAACACTCAAAGTCGACAGCATCTTATTAGATTTGCTGAACCCTCGAATAGCTGGGGCGACCGGTCAACGTGATGCACTCGAGAAGATCATCAAAGACCAGGGCGTAAAATTAGCCGTTCTTGCCGAGGACATCACGGCCAACGGTTTGAGTCCGATGGACAGACTGTTGGTAATCCGCAGTGCTGAATCGACGTCCAAGTTCACGGTCACCGAAGGGAATAGGCGAATCGCCGCTCTTAAAATCCTTAACAACCCGGCTGTGCTCGCAGACTTGGATTTGCGACCTGGTCTTCGGAGAAGACTTGAGCTCGCAGCCGCCGCTTACGACGGATCAATCCAGTCGGTAGCGGTCTTTGAGCTTGGAACGAGGGAAGACGGGGAGCGGTGGATTTCGCAAAGGCATACAGGAGAGAACAACGGCCGCGGGATAGTCGTCTGGAACGGCGTGGCCAGGGCGCGCTTCCGAGGAAACGGCCCCGCTTTGCAGGCTCTCGATATGGTTCTAGCTCATGGCGACTTGACCGATGAACAAAGAGCCGAGGTCGAAAGTGGATTTCACATTTCCACCCTTGACCGCCTTCTAAAAACACCTGCCGTTCGTGCAACGCTTGGACTTCGGATCACTCAGAGCAAGCTGGAATCATCCTTGCCTCCCCCGGAGATCATCCGTCCTCTTAAGCGAATCGTCCTCGACATTTCCACGGGCAAAATCAAGGTCACAGCCCTCAAATTGGCCAAGCAGCAGGCTGACTGGGTAAACGGCTTGGGATCCGATCTTCCTGATCATTCGAAGGATACAGGTGTCATAACGCACGTGGAGTCGTTGCAGAAGAGCGATTTTACTCCGCCAGCGCTTCCACCGGCTCCAAAGCCGCGGGCGACAGCTCGGGCAGTGACCCAGAAAAACCTGGTTCCTAAGACCTGCATTCTCAACATTACCAATCCAAAAATCGAGGAAATCGCAGGTGAGTTGCGGAAGCTTTTACTGCGCGATCATCCTCATGCAATCTCCGTGCTATTCCGCGTCTTCCTTGAGCAATCGGTTGACGCCTATCTGGATCGATCCGGCATACCTCTCATGACCACAACCGGTAATGGCGACAAGCTGAAAACCCTTAGGGTCAAGGTAGGTGAGGCAGTTAGCGCATTGATCGACTCTGGCGTGCCTAAAAAAACCTGGATGTGACCTTGCCCCCTGAAGTGCCCCCGGTTTGAAGTTAGGGTCCGTCATCAGGAGACGGACGATGAAGCGATCAAGGTTTACGCAGGAACAGATCATCGGCGTGCTGAAGGAGCATCAGGCGGGCG
>JAABUX010002952.1_pt1 | contig 23186 bp, 16 predicted proteins | sample 5561851 | NCBI WGS metagenome assembly JAABUX01 (sample SAMN10711883, study PRJNA513361) | rock metagenome | isolation source: Antarctica rocks | place: Antarctica: Victoria Land, Richard Nunatak red sandstone | collected 2016-01-03 | reverse complement strand
GCACGCAGCCGAGATGCTTTGGATCAAGCGATTAGTGATGCCATGAACCTTGTAACAATTAAAGATATACGCAATTGGTTTGCTCATTGCTGCTATTGTACATCACCCAGTTGAAAACCGCTATAGATTGGCATTGCGACGCCACGAGGTCATACCATTTTGCCAAAAGCAAGAAGTTGCGATCAGCGCGTTGTTTGACACGATTACTTCCACTGGAGATGCTTGGTTATTCGGTGGGCAACACCAAGAACATCTATCAGAGCATCGTTAGTTTTTGCAACACAACCGTAGGTATTGCCAGATGGCATGACGGCAAAGGTGAGGACTGCGCCTTTAAAGTTGGCTCCTCGGTTAATGGAGCAACGGTCTAAGTCAGCCCTACTGAAAATGGCCCGATAAAGGTTGGCTTTGTATAGGAAAGCCTTGGCTAGCACCGCATCACAGAGGTTGGCTTCTTGCAGGTTGGCATCAGGCAAGAAAGCTGAACGGAGATTGGCTCCTTGCAGGTTTGCACGTTGTAAGTTAGCTTCGTTTAAGTATGCGCCGCAAAGATTTGCATTAGAGAAATCTGCGTCTTGTAAGTTAGCTGCGCTCAAGTGTGCATAGTGCAAATTAGCATTAGAGACATCTGCGCCTGCTAAAGTAGCGTTGTTTAGGCAGGCTGCACTCAAGTTGGCATCGACTAGCTTACAATTTGATAAATTAGCATCCCACAGAGACGCTCCACCAAGTTCAGTGCCAGTTAAATCTGCTCCACTTAAGTTAGCACTAGCCAGATGAATCCCTGTCAAATCTTGGTAGCTAAGGTCTACGCCAGCTAAGTTCAGGTAGCCAAAATACCGCTCCCCCTGACTATAGCTTTGGAGTAATTCCTCTTTTAAGGAAAGTGGAAGCTTGCATTCCTCGAAGCTCCAGCACCATTTAACACCCAAAAGGCCAGCAGCTGTCTCTAAGCTCGGCTTGTCAAAGTGGCTGCTGACTACACCGTTGCTGCCATCCCACTCAACCCGTAGCATCCAGGCGACTTCCCTTGCGGCATCGCTCGATTCAAACAATAAAGTCGTTTCCATTTTGGCAGCTCTTTTGTAGTTTGGGTGATAAATGAGCAGGAGTCAGGAGAAAGGCTTCAGTCGTTAGGATTTCCCCATATCTAAAGTCAGGGGTTTCAATAAAGCTGCAATATTAGGAGTCAGGATAAAACAGAAAAGACTGCTCATAATCTGTGCGTCTTACAGTTCGATTCCCCGGAATGACTCCTAAATCGTGACTTTTTTTTGACGCATAATTAACTTAATGAATTCAAACTGAGGTGCTCAATTTTGCTCTCCAGTGGTGGCTTTAGAGCGTTTGGCTAGATCCATTATTACCAGATCACCGTTAAATAGGAGAGGCCAATCTGCCAAAATCCTTATAAACCCACAAAGGCTGTGAAATAATTTCACCACCTCCAAAGACTAATATTGGTGTACGACGATTCATCTAAGTTTCTTTGACTGACTAGTCTTCATCCATCTGGATGATTTTTGTTTTAAGTATTACATAATTCTCTTATACTTTTTATTACTTTTAAAGACTGACAATAGTTATTTTATAGCTTAACTTCAATCTATAGCTTAACGCCGATGAGTGTGTCGCAAGCGCAAAAAGGAAAATAACGGGCCTAGCTCCCACCACTTCAACAAATAAACCTCAGCTAGTCAAGATTAAATTACTACTGGTTTGTACAAGTGGTGACCGTTTTTGCTACGACAAAATTACACTCCCCTATGAGCGAAAAGTTCAGAAATATCAAAAGTATTGCTCATAAAATATTGCAGATGTTTGAAATGTCTAATAACAATCAATCTGGTACAGACAAAAAACGTAACGCCGGTGGCTCAGCTCATCAACATACTTTAGCTGATGAGCTGATAAAATCTGAACGGTTTGCTCAGATTATCGGGGCTATTATCGCAGGAAAGTACTCTTGGGCTTGCGTTCTTCTCCTAACTTGGGCTAACTACAACCCGCTACATTATATTCCATTTCGGACATACAAACGCTTGCTGAAAGAAAATCTTGAAAACAATAAAGAGGTTATGAAGGAAAAATCACGCTGTACTTGAGCATTATGTACCGCGAGTCTACCGAGGATGAGCTGTTGCAGTGCTCATGATTTCTGGCCATCATCTGTGTGTTAAGGTTCTCAATCGCCGCCGAGGAAAGCCTCGTCACAGTTGAGACAGCAACACCCTCAATATGTACCTACAACACTTGAGAAAATTGAAATAGTGGAAAAGTATGAAACGCATATCCTGGGTGGCAAATTTCCCGCAGATGCTGTGGCTGGTAGTGTGCCTAGCAGGCTGCTTGTCCGCAATGTCATCATGTGCTTCGAATCCGACAACCCGTAAGGCATCGGGCCAGATGGCCCAAGCAAGGCTTGCCTTTGCATCTGGAGTCAGCATTCCGGTCAAAATCAATGCGCCTGGCCGAGGCCTGCTAAGCGTGGGTATGTATGACGCAGCTGGCACACTGGTGCGATCGCTGGCCTACGCTAAAGAGGTAGAGGAGGGGCCGCAAACGCTGAGCTGGGATGCAACCACAGACCTGGGTCTGGCGGTCAAACCAGGCACTTACCACGTGCGCGGGGTTTGGTTCCAGCGCGGCCCCAAGATCAACTATCGGATGAAGGTCGGCATCAGCGGGGAGCCACCGTATCCAATACCCAACGGCTTAGGCGAGTGGGGCGCAAACCTTGGTTTACCAGTAGATGTGTCCACCAACGGCCAGCAATTGGTGGGCATTTTTTCGTGTGTCGAGAGCAACTACAACACGGGCGTCCAGTTGATGGATGCTAATGGGAAAATCGTACGTCGTTACTCTACCTTTTTTCCGTGGGATGTCCGCTTGGCGGGAGCAATGAACGACAAAAATCTCTACTTGGCAATTGCTAACCTGAATGCCAAACGGTTGGTGATTGGTAAGTATGATCTGAGCAATCCGCAAGGCAAGATTCTAGCCGATATTCCCAGTGTAGGCATTTTGGAAGCAGACGGCCGATGGGCCGGGAGATGGACGACTGACGTGCGCGGGCTGGCCGTCAGCGAGGACCGGGTCTACGTGCCCGTGCTGCCAGATAACAAGCTGTTCGTGGTCAACGCCAATAGCGGCCAGATCGTGAGCACAGTGAGTGTCACCTCACCACGTGGCGTGGCGATCAAAGACGGTCATGTTTATCTACTGAGCAAAAACAATTTGCTGCAACTCGACCGTGATGGTCGAACGGTAGGGACAGTGATCAAAGCCGGTCTGGAAGACCCTAGCAACGTGGCGCTGGACGCGCAGGGCAACTTTTACATTTCTGATCGCGGCAAAGCCCAGCAGGTGAAAGTTTTTTCGCCTCAGGGTTCGCTGTTACGGCGAATTGGTGTATCTGGGGGGCGAATGGCCAACGGTTCCTATAACCCCAAGGGCCTGCTCAAGCCGCGTGGTATAGCCCTGGGGCCGAACGGCAGCCTTTGGGTTACTGAAGCAGAAGAAAGATTCCAGAGGATCAGCGTCTGGGATCGCCTCAGCGGCCAGCTCAAGCAGGAGTTTTTCAACACCAGTATCTCAGCTGGCCAGGGTCAGGTCTCGCCTGAGCGCTCAGAAATGATTTTTACTGACGATGACTACGCAAACGCGCCGGGCATCAGTGCCTACAAATTTGACCTGAAGACGGCAAGTTGGTATCCGTCGTGGAGCCTGAACATGTCGCAGAGCATGATGCAGCAGGAAGACGTGTTCCTGGGCAACACGGCTCCCAATCCGCTCCATCGGCGAACACCCTATCTTTCTTTCGCTGGCAATATGGTCAAAGCGGATAACGGCCGAACATATAGCGGTTTGCGTTCGGATGAAGTACAGCATCAGCAGGACAATGTCATATAGGGCTTGACTTGCGGTGTATCGCACTCAAATGCAAACCGCTATATTTAACTGGCGGCGACTTTTCCATTTGGTTATTTGATCAAAAGACGAAGATGCCCAAGCTAGCGGCGTTTGTTTACACGCACCGCGCCAACAAAACGGCGGATGGTCGTTACGAGGGCTATTATGATCAGGGTCCGAACAACTGGGTAGCGTGGAGCGACCTCAACGGCAATGGTAAAATGGCCCTAAACGAGTTCTCGTATACTCAGAATGTTGCCTTAATGAAGAAAGTCTCGCGCCTGTTTGCCTGGAGCCTACAGAAGGATTTGAGCATTCTGATGCTGGGGCCGGACTGGGTAGTGCGCCGCCTGAGCGCACGTAAGGTCACGCCCGATGGCGTGCCGGTCTATGATTGGGCCGATCTCCAGGATGTGGTCACGCTGCACCCACCAGATTTAAAGGGTGGAGACGGTTGGAAGAAGCTCGTTTATACATTACCTTTTGATCTACGCTGGCAAGATGGTTCCATTTATAGTTTCGCCCAACCTGAATCCGTAGTGCCTTTGCATCTGCCGGGCATTGATGGCGACGGTTGGTGGGCTAGTCGCAACTGGCGCCAGACACCACTGCGGTTCGATGTCAAAACCGGACGTCCTGCCTGGCTAAAACTTGGACGGCGCGCCTCGGGTTTTGCCCAACCGGGCCAGATGTATTTTCCCTTGAACCTTGCTGGCGTGGTCGATGGTTTCGTCTTCGTCCCGGATGCCCTGAACCAGATGTGGGTTTGGACGGATAGTGGCTTATACATCGGTAAGCTCTACCGCGATCCGCCGAGCCTTGATGCGGACAGCCTGCATGTTGAGGAGACCGGAGCTTACGTCTATAAGATCGGCGGCAAAGTGTACGCCTTCGCAGGCGACCATGGTGTCAGCGTGCATCAGGTGGATTTGCCGAAGCTGATCAACGTTGACGCTGGCCCAATAAATATTAATGAGTCGATGGTCGCTGCTGCGAGGCCATGGGATCCGGATGGGCCGATTCCAGATAAAAAGCCAGTCTACATTGCTCGCAGCCTTTTCGACTTGGCGGCAGGGAAACAAGTGCGTGTCATCAACGTGGACGGCAACCTGGAACAACAGGAGTGGGCCGACGTGCCGCCTACCACCATCAAGATGGATGGCCAGAAACGTGCCGAGGTGCGCGTCGCTTTCGACAATAAGAACTTGTATCTGGCCTACCGCGTCCAGGATCCGAACAGTCTGCACAACGCAGGCACCGAACTGCCGTATGCACCTTTTGTTAGCGGCAGTTACGTGGATTTTTCCATCGGGCGAGATTGGTCTGAGTCTCAACGGGACAAGATCAAGGAAGGCGATATGAGGGTAATCATGGCGCGGATCACAGGTGTCACGAGTTCCGACTATCAGATGGGCTTTTGGCCACTCAAGAAAGGTGGCTTGAACCCACAGGTGATTTCTTCGCCTGCGGCATCACGCCAATTCGACGACATCTCTCCGGTTCCTGGGCTAAAGTTTGCCTATAAAATTACGCCGGAGGGTTACACTCTTGAAGCCAGTGTGCCGCTGCAGGCGCTAGATATCCAACCGACCAGAAACTCCGTTGTTGGCTTCGACACCTCGGTAGGTTTTGCGGATAAGAGTGGAAGGATTCGCACACAGGCAATACACTGGGCAGGACAAAGCGAAGCCACTGTGGTGGACCGTCCGGGTTCAGCTGAGCTGAAGCCGTCGACTTGGGGCACACTCTATTTTGACCGCTCTCCCCTGGTTCAAGCCCTGCATTGATTTGGAGCGCCAAGTGCTCAAAGAAATATAACACGACCTACAGTCCTCAAGATTTCCTCGGCTACACTCGACGCCTTGCCCAGTTTATAGCAGAAATTTTCTCCCCTTTTTCGCGTTGCTCCTTACTAAGGTGAGATGCTTTCTGCTTAAACTGATATAATATTTCTTCCTTATGCCAATGGGTAACAGCAAATTCACGGGCAGCCTGACCCAATTGACTACATTGCTCAGGGTGGTCTGCCAGATGTAAAATTGCGTCTGACATAGCTTTCACATCTCCAGGCGGAACTACAATTCCATGGCCTTCAACTAACTTTGCTATTTGTGTACCAGGATGAGCTGTCGCTATTACTGGTCGTCCTGAAGCGAACATACCTTTCAACTTAGAAGGCATAACTGATTCTGTTGCCTCAGCACGCAGAGGAAGCAAGTGAATATTCGCAAGATTCAGCAGTGCATTTAATCTTTTAACAGGCTGTAAGTCCAGAAAACAAATATTTGGTAAACTACTAGCCAAATCCATTAGGCGTTTTTTGCTACTTCCTGCCCCACAGATCACAAAATAAATGCTCGGGTGAGCTTGCAGCAAGCTTGCTGTCATAATCAAAATTTCCAATCCCTGCTTTTCTCCCAAGTTGCCGGAGTAAAGAACAACAATAGTATCAGATGTGATCCTCAATTCATCCCGGAAAGGGTTAGTTTCGTTTATGGGCAGAATCGCATCAACGTCCACCCAATTGGGAAAAAGCAAGCTTCGAGGCTCATCCACTCCTTTGGTTGCCAGTTCCGTCAGCATGTGTTCAGAGATGGTAGACACACACTCAGGCTGGCTCATCAGCCAATGCTCAACTACTGTTGCCACTTTTCGTAAGCTCTTAGAGGAAGATAAGAGTCCGAGTTCAAAGGCAGCGTCGAGCTCAAAATCCTGGATGTGAAGCCATGCTTTAGCACCACCCAGTCTTGCTGCCAGCAATGCTCCAAATGTGCAGAAGAAGGGTGGCTCTACGAAAAAGACAATATCGGGCTGCCAAAATAATCCCTGCCATAGGATTATCGGCAGGCTTGAAATCGCAAATGATGCCAGATGCAGGATGCGTTTGAGACTGGATGGTTGACGAGGCACCCATAAAGGGCATCGCCATATTTTGACTCCTGCCATTTGCTCGTACCGATAGGATGATGCTGAGTAACCTGTTCCCACTTTCCAGTTTGGATAGTAGGGAGGAGCCGTCACTACCCGTACTTGATACCCCTGGTTGCTCAGCCACTCAGCCATCTCGCCAGTATACTTACCAATACCTATGAATTCAGGAGTGTAGTTAATTCCGTAAATTAGAATGCGCATAAGTCAAAAGTCCTTTGTACCTATTTGTTGGCACAATGTTTTTAGTGAGCATATGATTTGTGGCGTTACAACCATCCGTGGCATACCAAAAGTTCCAACACTTGACAACTTTCTACAAGCGCCTTAGGTGGGCACTTCTGTCACCTAAAACCCAGGCTAAAAAACGGTTCCGCCCCGAGCCCAAACCTGTTCAAAGTAGGCCAGCGCTTATACTCCGCAACTTTCATCCAGTTGAGTCACCTCTGGAATTTCTGCTGTTTCAGGTGCATCGGTTCAGGAATTTGTTACTTGTTTTACCAAGAAATAACTCTAGTGTGATAAACACCAGTCACCCGTTCAATAATGTAGTTTTGCTTGCCACGGCGATAACCGTTTTTCCTAATTTAAGTTGAAGATCATCTAGCGCACTTCATCCCTTCATTATGCAACGCCTGATGCGTAGCTCACTTCTATAATAGAAAACCATATCAACTCTCGACTCAGCCTAGTTGCCAAAATGCCAGGAGCCTCTGGTAAAAGGGCGCTGCACAATGAGAAGATGATTTAGGCAGGGACAGGGATAGACCAAAACTTCCAATACACCAACAAAGGCAGTGAAATGATTTCACCACCTCCAAAGACTACTTTGGAGTTAGCAAAAAAAGTAGGATATACTGATCTCACCCTCTAACAGGGCAAGCAGATTGCTATGTATATTGTCAGCTCCATCTGTGCGAAACCCATATTTCGCCATCGTTCCAGATTTAGGAGTACCTACTATTTCCGGATTTACTCACCCGCTTGTAGGAGTTTTGTTAAATTTTTTAAAGATTTTACTCTAACTTTTTCTTACTTATTCTAACCGACAAAACTGAAATCTATAGCTTAATGTAAAGCTATAGCTTAACGGGCGTTGCTGCTTAGCGGGATGATTCGAAACGGATCATGGGCGCTCAACTATTTTCTCCTGAGTTTAGTGGCAATGGCAGCCCGCAACCAGATGTCTCACAAGCAACAACAGTGCTGCAACTAGGGACAATCTAGCCCACATTCCCTATGGTTACTAAAAATGTTGACACTTTTATAATTGTTGCTAGAATTATGACCTGTGTTCTTGCCAAGCCCATAGGCATCCGACGATCTGATTTAAGCTACGAGCTATATTACCCTCGGTTATGTTTTTAAAAATGTGGCTTATGGCAGGAGGGTATAAGTCTTAGCGTCAAGTTCTGTGATATCATTCAACACTTTTGCATTGACAGATGCAGACCAACAAATTTAAAACAGGTTTCCATATGGAATCAACACAAGAAATAGATTTTGCAAAATATTGGCGTATTCTCAAACGGCGTTGGCTTCCTGCCGTGGCTACTTTTGGCTCTGTAGTCACGCTCACAACTGTGTATACGTTCTCAAAAGCGCCCATCTATCGTGCGCAAGGACAGCTCATATTTAAGCAAGACCAAACCCCTTCTCTGATTGGGTTGGATTCAGCTGAAAAGGCGAATTTCCAAAACGACAAGTCGCTGATTAATACAGAGATCCGAGTCATTAGCTCTGATCCTAGTTTGCAAAAGACTTTAGACACACTCAACCAAAGCAATCTACAGGGGAGCCCTATAAGGCTGAGCGACTTACACCAGGGGATCGAGATCAAAAATATTGAAAAAACAGATATCCTGGAGGTTGCCTACAAAAGCAAGGATCCCACGGTAGCTGCTTTAGTAGCCAACCAACTCATGAACACCTATGTCAATAACAATCTATGGGCCAATCGTTTTACAGCGATTTCAGCTGGTAATTTTATTACTGGCCAGTTGCCTCTAGTCAAAGCAAGTGTGAATCGCGCCGCTCTGGCTTTGCGCAGCTTTAAGGAAAAATATAGGATTACAGACCTGGAACAGACAAAAACTTTAGTAGCGCAAGATATTGATAAGCTGCAAAACCAAGTTGACACAGTTGAAAATCAACTTGCGGATTTAAACTCCCGCTCCAGAGGCCTACAGCAGCAGCTAGGAATGAATTCCCAGGAAGCCTTAGCTAGGAGTTCCGTCAGCCAGTCTCTGGCTGTGCAAGGGGTGCTTGCAGACTTGCAAAAGGTACAACTCAAGTTGGCAGATGCTCGAGCTTTGTACAAGGAAGAAAACCCCGTCATCACTCACCTTAAAGATCAAGAAGCGCAATTTCAGACCTTACTACAAAATCAGGTCCCACAGGTGCTGCAAGGTCAGAAAAATGGGCCTACTAGCAAGTTACAGATTGGACAAACCCAACAGGAGCTAATGAATGACCTGCTCAAAATAGAGATGAATCGCAGAGGTTTAGTCACCCAAATGGCTACTCTATCTAACCAGAAAGCTTTCTACCAAAGACAGGCGGCTATTTTACCCGGATTGGAACAGGAACAGCGAGAGCTAGCGCGGAAACTGTCAGCAGCCGAATCTACCTATGAAGTACTTTTGAAAAATCTGCAACAGATCAAGGTTAAAGAAAATGAAACGGTGGGTAACGTTCGGATTGTTGAACCTGCCAAGGTTCCGAGAGAACCGATTGCCCCTAATAAGCCTCTAGCAATTGCTGCAGGAGGCCTGGCGGGGATTTTGCTCGCTGCAGCTGTTATCTACGTTTTAGAAGTTCAAGACAAAAAAATCAAAACAATCATCGAGGCGCGAAACCTGTTCGAATACAATTTGCTCGGTACAATTCCTGTCTTTAGTAAAACAACTAGAACTGTGGACTTTGATGGTCAGACCTCAGAGCAGATGAGATTGCCGCTTCCTATGATTCAAAGCCCCTGTTCACCCATCAGTGAAAGCTATCGGAGGCTCCAAGCCAATCTGAAGTTTTTGAATTCAGATCAGGCTTTGAAAAAAGTGATCGTGGTGACGAGTGCTGTTCCCAAGGAAGGTAAATCCACCACCTGTGCGAATTTGGCTGCAGCGATGGCCGAGCTAGGACACAGAACCTTAATCATCGACGCCGATATGCGCCGTCCTTCACAGCATCAGTTCTGGCAAATTTCCAATACAGTAGGCCTGAGCAATGTTATCGCTGGGCAGGACTATCTGGGCGGCACTATCACCCAAAGCGTCATGAAGAACCTGGATATCCTCACTTCTGGGAGCTTGCCTCCCAACCAAGTTGTCCTACTTGATTCCAAGCGCCTGAGTGCCTTGATTGAGGAATGCCGCCAACAGTATGACTATGTGCTCATTGACACGCCGCCTTTAGCTATTGCTGCGGATGCGCCCATCTTGGGTAAGATGGCTGATGGCGTGCTACTTGTGACTCGACCTGGCATAGCAGATTTTACCAGCTCCAAGTTTGCTAAGGAATATCTCGATCAATCTGGTCAAAATGTTCTGGGTATTGTTGTTAACGCTGTTATCCCTGAACACGAGCCTTCGAGCTACTTCTACTATTACTCAGCAGAGTACAACAAGGAATCAGGTTCAAAGGAACTCGCTTCTGTGGGGAAGGTTAAAACTTCATGATGCCAACCCTTTTTCCTCAAGTTATTTACTGGGGCAAAACTTTAGTATTTTCCCACTTTGGCTAATTGGCGCTCAGCTTTTAAATTGCACCAGTTCTCCTCCGCCCATTTCAAAGGCCATAAGGAATATTGAGTCATGAGGCAACACAAGTGCGCGCTGATTACCGGCATTACGGGTCAAGACGGTTCCTACCTGAGTGAGTTGTTGCTCGAGCAAGGCTATGAGGTTCATGGCATTATCCGGCGAACCTCGACGTTTAACACAGACCGGATCGATCATATGTACGAAGACCCTCATAACGAGGGAGCGCGGTTGAAACTGCACTACGGCGATTTGACGGACGGTACTACGCTGCGGCGGATTTTAGAAGAAACCAAGCCAACGGAAATTTATAACCTGGGTGCTCAATCCCATGTGCGGGTTAGCTTTGACTCGCCGGAATACACTGTGGATGCGGTAGGGATGGGAACGCTACGTCTGTTGGAAGCGATTCGGGACTACCAGCAGCGCACCGGAATTCAGGTGCGGTTCTATCAAGCAGGTTCTTCGGAAATGTTTGGTCTAGTGCAGGAGGTGCCACAAAAGGAAACAACGCCGTTTTATCCCCGCAGTCCCTATGCTTGCGCTAAGGTCTACGCCCACTGGCAGACAGTTAATTATCGGGAATCTTATGGGTTGTTTGCGTGTAATGGGATACTTTTTAATCACGAAAGTCCACGTAGGGGAGAGACGTTTGTGACGCGCAAAATTACACGAGCGATCGCCCGGATCATTGCTGGTAAACAGAAAAAGCTGTTCATGGGCAATCTCGATGCCAAGCGGGACTGGGGATATGCTAAGGACTACGTGAAGGCAATGTGGCTGATGCTGCAACAATCGGAACCTGATGATTACGTGATTGCCACAGGCCAAACCCAGTCGGTGCGGGAGTTCCTAGAAATTGCTTTTGGTTATGTCAATTGTAATTGGCAGGACTATGTGGAGTTTGACGATCGCTATCTCAGGCCAGCTGAGGTGGAATTGTTGCTCGGCGACCCCACCAAGGCGCAGCAGAAATTGGGCTGGAAACCTTCGGTTACGTTTAAGGAGCTGGTAGCCTTGATGGTAGAAGCAGACCTCCAAGCGCTGGGCCACGCTTCACCGAATGGAATTGTAGTGCAGGTGATTAAAGATAATGCCACGGTTCGTCAAGAACTGGGCAGTCTCCACTTCTGAGTTAAATCTAACATTGTCAAGATATTACCCCAATTTACAACGAAAACGTCCCACAGGCTCGATGCAGAATTGCGCATGCAGAAAAGCCACCCTTTTTAGGCGATCGGCTGTACTGCTTAGGGCATAGTGTCAAACGTCGCCTCTAATAGGAGATAAACGCCAGTGAAAAAAGCACTTATTTGTGGAGTATCAGGTCAAGACGGAGCTTATCTAGCGCAGTTACTTTTGAAAAAAGGCTACATTGTCTGTGGCACTTCGCGGGATGCGCAAATGTCCTCGTTTCAGAATTTGGTGCGCTTGGGTATCCGTGACCAGGTGAAATTAGAGTCCGTTGCCCTCAACGATTTTCGCAGTGTCTTGCAGGTGCTGATGAAAATTCAACCCGATGAAGTCTACAACCTGGCGGGGCAGAGTTCAGTCGGTCTTTCCTTTAATCAACCAGTGGAAACCCTGGAAAGCATAGCCAGCGGCTCCCTAAATTTACTAGAAGCCATTCGTTTTAGCGGTGCTAAAATCAAATTTTATAATGCCAGTTCCAGTGAGTGTTTTGGGGATACCGGTGAGCAGGCAGCTGATGAAACCACACCCTTTCGCCCCAGAAGTCCCTATGCGGTGGCCAAAGCCGCTGCTTTTTGGGAGTTAGCCAACTATCGGGAAGCTTACGGTCTGTTTGCCTGCTCTGGTATTCTTTATAACCACGAGTCTCCCCTACGACCTGCACGGTTCGTGACGCAAAAAATTGTCGCCGCTGCCTGGCGCATTACCCAAGGCAGCGGCGAACAGCTGCATCTGGGTGATATTTCTGTTCAGCGGGACTGGGGTTGGGCTCCCGAATACGTGGAGGCGATGTACTTAATGTTGCAGCAGGAGCAGCCGGATGATTATGTGCTCGCGACAGGAGAAAGCCATAAATTAGAGGACTTTGTGGCGGCGGCCTTTGCTTGTGTGGGGCTAGACTGGCAAGAGTATGTCGTAATCGACGCCAGCCTGTTGCGACCAACCGATATTGCTGTAGGCCAAGGCAACCCAGTCAAGGCGAGAGAGAAGTTGGGATGGCAAGCGCAATACAAGATGAAGGACATAGTGCGAATGATGATAGAAGCGAAGCGAACATACAGTCTTAAAAAGAATAAAATGTCATACGTTTTTAGCTGACTTTTATTCTCACCCAATTCAATTTTTTGTTATAAATTCTCATCTTTCGGGCATTTTGGCAACTAGGCTTAGTCAAGCCGTGATAGCGTAGATTTGAAATATAGACAGCACACTGATATGAGGCATTCAATCATGAGGTAAAGATATTGTATGGCGGAACGCATGCTGGCGGCACTGTAGTTTGGAATTGCCCTCGGAATCTGAGCAATGATGTTTGCCGTTCTGTAGGGATATTTATATGATAGGCATGAAAACATGACAGCTAATAGACATTTTGATAAATTTGCATTACATCTAAAAAAATCTGCGATTATGCTTACATCGGGTTGAGAATAAGTTATGTTTAGGAATTTGAATCTTAGCTTTGAGAGCAATTGATTAGAGTTATGCAAATGAAACTTCTTATTGTTTCACCCTGTTATGGTGCCTTTGGTGGTATTGAATCATTTGTGTTAGCACTTGCTAAGGAGTTACAAATTAATCATAATATAGACATTACTTTATGTTTTAAACGGGTGCAAGGGTTTAAACTTAGCTCTTCACTAAACGATTTAATTATAAAGTCAAAATTTAAAGTGGTATTCGTTGAGCGTGGCTCTATAAAATTGTTTGATTTAATCCGAAGCTCTGATTTAGTACATTGTCAAACCCCTTGCATTGATATAGCTGTATTTGCAAAAATACTGCAAAAGCCACTGGTCATGACAATTCATAACTGGTGCCGTCGCAAGTTACAACTGAATCCACTAATGTGTCATCTAGCGTATCATTTAGCTGACCGACACTGGTATAATTCTGACTTTGTATGGAATAGTTGGGAACCTACTAACAAGAGATCTACCAGTGCCAAGTTGCCCATTGTGTCTAATTTACCGATAGGTATCATACCTACCTCTGAACGCAAAGGTTTTGTTTTTGTAGGTCGATGGATTGCTAATAAAGGATTGGAAGTGTTGCTTGAGGCATACGCACAAGCATCACTTAACCGTGATGCTTGGCCATTAATTCTTATGGGTGACGGCCCTTTAAGGCCAAAAATCGAGGCAAAAATTTGTGAGCAACAAATTAAAGGCGTTGTAATTAAGGGTTTTGTAAATGACCAAACCCGAAATGATATCATCCGGCACGCCAAATGGATGGTGACACCGCCTCACACCAATGAAGACCTTGGCTTAACGCCGATTGAGGCTCGCCATGTAGGAGTCCCTTGCATCATTACTAGAGATGGTGGGTTAACTGAAGCAGGAGGTGTTCATGCCTTATCTTGTGAGCCAGGTAATGTTGAACAGTTAAAACAACTTCTGGAAAAGGCTGGCAGCATGAATGAGGATCAATATCAAAGGTTATCAGAAGCAACTCACCAGGAGTTGTTAGACTATCTCCAACCTATGTCGCTCTACCTTGAACATTATCAACAAATTTTAGATAGTAAAAACGGTTCTGTTGCCAAAACTTTGTTTCTGTAAATTTTGTGGTGATAGGGCAACAGGCCACACGAGGAAAACGTGGCTGAGATACAGAAATAATTCACCGCCGTCCGATGGCTATAAATCACGCAATAGTATTGGCTTCTCCTATGTTTACAGCAGCAGAGCAAGCAACATTAAAGGTTAACTATCTTTAGGTGAAGTTTTAATGATTTTGCTAACTCATCCGACTGGAAACTCTTTTGTCCGAGCTTTACTGGCTGCTCTTGAACAGGCAAATGGGCTAGACTCATTCTACACTACTGTAGTGGTAGAGGAATCTGCCTGGTATATCCACATACTTCCACAATCTATAAAAACAGAATTACTGCGGCGTACCTACAATCTTTCCAAATCAAAAATATCCACTCGCCCACTAAGGGAATTAGTAAGATTAGGAGCATCTAAATTAAATTTTAGTTTTTTTACAGTCCATGAAAATGGATGGGCATCAGTTGATGCAATCTATAGGGATCTCGATCAAGAAGTTGCCCTACAACTCACTGCTAATAAAAGTTGTCATGTTTCCGCTGTTTATTGCTACGAAGATGCTGCCCTTCATACTTTTCGCGCTGCCAAAAAGCTTGGACTGCAATGTTATTACGATTTGCCAATTGCCTATTGGGAAACGAGCCAACATCTGTTGCGTGAAGAGGCGGAACGATTGCCACTATGGGAACCCACCTTAGTAGGAACCCGCGACTCCCAAGCCAAGCTAGTGCGCAAAACTGAAGAATTGAACTTGGCTGATGTAGTAATTTGTCCCAGTAAGTTTGTTTATAACTCATTACCGAAAACTCTCCAAGAGACTAAGAAGTCTATTGTAGCTGAGTTCGGCTCTCCTAAGATTAAAGTACAAACCCAAAAGTCAAAAACCTGGGAAAATGCCCCTCTACGTTTACTTTTTGTTGGCTCAATGACTCAACGGAAGGGATTAGCAGATTTATTTGCTGCCATGAAACTGCTCAAGCGAGTAGATGTCGAGTTAGTAGTGATGGGTTCACTTTTAAGCCCGATGGAATTTTACCGTACCCAGTTTCCTAATTTTACTTATGAACCTACACGACCCCATCAAGCAGTACTTCAACTAATGCAATCCTGTGATGTCTTAATACTGCCCTCGATTGTTGAAGGCAGAGCCTTGGTAATGCAAGAAGCAATGAGCTGCGGTTTGCCCTTGATTATCACTCCAAATACTGGTGGAGAAGATCTAATAGACGAAGGCAAAACAGGATTTCTGGTGCCGATACGCTCACCTGAGAAAATTGCTGAGAAAATTGCTTGGTTTGCAGATCATCGAGAGAGTATAAGTGAGATGAACGATCTAGTCCGTCGAAAAGCAGCGCAAATTACCTGGCATAACTATTGCCAAAAGATCTTGAATGTTGTGCAGTCTTGAAGGTTAGTCTAAGAATATTTATGCCATCAACGGAAACAATACGCAACATCCAGAACCTAATTTGGCTCTATTTCTGGCTGCTGATAGTTGAAGGACTTTTAAGAAAATGGGTAATTCCACAGCTTTCTACACCCTTATTAATAATCAGAGATCCTGTAGTTATTGCGGCATATTTTCTTGCTTTCAAAGCCGGTATATTTCCCAAAGATATGTTTACTAAAAGCATTATTTATATTGCTTTTATCTCATTGTTAGGGAGTTTAGCTACAGTTATCATTTCTGACACTAGCCTAACGGTGACTCTTTATGGGTTACGAACTAACTTTTTACATTTACCTTTAATTTTTCTGATTTCCAAGGTTTTTTGCCTTAATGATGTGAAAAAGTTAGGCAGGTGGGTTCTGCTGCTGTCAGTTCCCATGGCAGTATTGATGATTTATCAATTTAATGCCCCACCTGATGCCTTTATTAACCGAGGTGCAAGCGCTGAAAGTCAACAAATTAGCTCAGCCCTTGGTAAGATCCGTCCAGCTGGCACTTTTTCTTTTATCACTGGTGCTGCTCAGTATTTTTCCCTGCTTACTTCTTTCCTCTTATATGGACTGGTCCAAAGCAAGATATATCCTAACTGGCTGCTATCTGCTGCTGGCCTTAGCTTGGTCTTGGCACTTGCTGTCTCAGGTAGCCGCACTGCAATTTGGTCAGTTGTACTAGTGCTAATCTCCTTACTAGCTGTCTTATTAATTAGACCAAGTCTAGCTAAAAAGTCGTATAAATTTATGCTCGTTGCAGGCATAATTAGCCTTAGTCTAAGCTTGATGCCCTCTTTTAATGAAGGTATCGAGGTTCTCAATACCAGGTTCGAAAATGCTAATGCTAGTGAAGCCGCTGGTGGCGGTATAGTTGGTCGATTTTTCAGTGGTTTTTTGGAACCTTTCAACAATGTTAATAAGATTCCCCTACTTGGATATGGGCTGGGCATGGGGACAAATGTGGGTGCAGCATTACTTACACAAAAGGCCCAATTTATCGAGGGTGAGTGGGAACGGGTAGTGTTTGAAAGTGGCCTATTTCTAGGGCTACTGTATATTTTGCTGAGAATAGCGCTCCTAGGCTTGATGGGTGTACTTTGTATTAAGAGTGCATCTACTAGCAATATACTACCTTTATTACTTTTCGGTTCCTGTTTGATCCTCATACTGATTGGGCAGTTTGGACAACCGACCAGTCTTGGCTTTGCTGTTTTAGAAGGCGGTTTGTGTTTGGCATCCCTACAGTTTGAATCTTATAAGCAAGCACTCCCAGCGACCTATGAAAATTTTATTAATCGGTAACTACCAGCCTGATCAGCAGGAAAGCATGCAACGCTTCGCCAACATGCTTCAGATTGGCTTAATCGAGTTGGGCCATAAAGTGCGTCTCATTCGACCAGAGCCTTTTTTTGGCAAAATCAAGCTTTCTGCTGGCGGATTGGGAAAGTGGCTAGGTTACATTGATAAATTTCTGATCTTTCCCCGTCGAGAATTGCGTCAAGCAGCATCCTGGGCAGATGTGGTGCATATCTGCGATCACTCAAATGCCGTATATACAAAATACTTGCAAAATGTGCCACATTTGGTGACTTGCAATGACTTACTAGCTATCCAATCTTCATTGGGTGAAATCAAAGAAAATAGCACCAATTGGACTGGTCAGCAACTCCAAAAGATGATTCTCAGTGGGCTAAAGCGATCGCATAGAGTAGCGTGTATTTCAGAACAGACCAAAAGGGATTTGTTACGTTTAGCCGAAGTTGATTTCAGGATGGTGTCTGTAATCTATATGGGGTTAAATTACCCTTACGCCCCAATGGAACAGGCTGAGGCTGGTAAGCGGCTGAACTCTCTGGGAATCTCTAGTAACTCACGATTTATTTTGCATGTTGGGGGAAACCAGTGGTACAAAAATCGGCTTGGTGTTCTGTCAATATTTAATTACTTGCGACAGCAAATTGACCTTTCAGACCTTTATCTGGTCATGGCAGGTAAACCTTTTACTAATCAAATGCGTCAATTTGTGCATAAAAATGCCTTGGAAAAACAGGTTATAGAGTTAGTGGCAGTGGATAACAAAGACTTACATGCCTTATATTCCAGTGCAATTGCATTGCTGTTTCCTTCATTAAAAGAAGGATTTGGTTGGCCAATAGCTGAGGCTCAAGCCTGTGGCTGCCCTGTTTTTACCTCCAACCGAGCCCCGATGACAGAAGTAGGTGGAGATGCAGCCATTTATATTAATCCGGATTCTATTGAAGAAGCTGCAAGAGAAATTGCTAAGAATCTTCCAAATACCACAAAAATAAAAAATGCGGGAATGATTAACGTAGAACAGTTCTCCACTCAAAAAATGCTGAATTCATATATTACGTTATATAATAAACTTTGCAAATGAAAATACTTAATATTATCTCATCAGTTAACCCAAAACATGGTGGCACCATTGAATTTGTTAAACAACTTGGAAATTGTTTTCAGCATCAAGACTATGTTTTTGAAGTAGCTAGTTTAGATCTACCAAATGCACCCTGTATTAGAGATTTTCCTTTAAAACTTTATACTTTAGGGCCTGGAATATCCGGATATTGCTATTCAAGTCATTTTGTACCCTGGCTACGCCAAAATGCTGGGCGCTATAATGTTGTCATCTGCCATGGCATTTGGCAATACTCCAGCTTTGCTACCTGGCTGGCTCTGAATTCGCTCTGCAAGCAGGGTTACCGGATACCTTATTTTGTTTTTACTCACGGTATGCTTGATCCCTGGTTTAAGGATACGTATCCGCTCAAGCACCTGAAAAAGTGGCTCTATTGGCCTTGGGCAGAATACCGAGTATTACGGGATGCGCAGGGAGTTTTTTTTACCTGTGAGCAGGAGCGAGTTTTAGCACGAGAATCTTTCTGGCTATACAAGTGCAATGAAAAAGTGGTCAATTTTGGCACTACTGAACCAACCGGAGATCCAGAAGCGCAACGCCAAATTTTTTTAGCTAAATTTCCCGAACTATGTAATAAACGCCTGCTCTTATTTCTCAGTCGGCTGCATTTTAAGAAAGGCTGTGATCTTCTGATTGAAGCCCTGGCAAAGGTGGCAGGAGCAGATGATTCACTACACCTGGTAATGGCTGGCCCTGATCAAATAGGCTGGCAAACAGACCTGCAGGAGCAAGCCAGAAAACTTGGCATCGCTGAAAAGATTACCTGGACAGGCATGTTGTTAGATGAGCTGAAATGGGGTGCATTTTATGCTGCTGAGGCATTTGTGCTACCTTCTCACCAAGAAAATTTTGGGATTGCTGTTGTAGAAGCCATGGCTTGTGGGCTTCCAGTGCTAATTTCCAACAAAGTCAATATTTGGTGTGAAATTCTAGCCGATGGTGCGGGCTTAGTAGCCAATGATGATTTAGAAGGCACAATTGAGTTATTGAAAAAGTGGTTAATGATGCCATCCGATGAGAAGCGAGTGATGCAACACAATGCTAAACAAAGTTTTACTAAGCGCTTTGAAATTCATAAAGCAGCCGAGAGCTTGATAGACGTGCTATCAAGCTCTCGGCTGATCTGAGGCATGTACAGACTCTGGTTTGGATGGCGATTGGGCTAATCTGCGAAGGCAGCACTTTCACTTAGGACGGGGGTTACAAAAAAGTTATTCAAAGTAGGCCTAACTCTTGTCACATCAACCCTCGGCCCAATCACACAACTGGCGGAGTATAAGCCCTGGCCTACTTTGAACAGGTTTGGGCTCGGGGCAAGCGATGCTGCTTAACCACAAGGCACTATCACCTGCCCCAATCAAGTCAGTGTTACCCTGCGAGTGGGCAAGTCCGTGCGCTTTCCTCCCTCTGCCTGTGCCGCCCGTTATCCCCCGCAACACAACTGTACCAGCAGCAGCCAAGGACAGAGTGTATCGATTCACTCAGATCAGCGACTGCTGCAAGAACTCATGTCCGCTAATAATCGTTTTGTTCAAAGTTAAACTAGAGTTGTTAATTCTGTATTTTTAACTACTCGTATGATTTCTCTGGAGCAATAACTTTTATCTTCTGCAAAGCTAACTTGATGGGTACCCCAACTTAACAGCAATTCTATGAGTTCATTTAGTGAGTATGCTTGTGGGTGATATTCTAGAACAAAGGAGTCAATCTTATTCAAATGCTCTGGCTTTAATTGCTTTAAAATGTTAAGTTCAGCCCCTTCGCAGTCCAGTTTACAAAGACGAATTTTATCAATGGAAAAATATTCAATAATGTGAGGCAGACTGAAGCAAGGAACTTTGTCTCTTTTTAAAATATTCAATTCCAAATCATTGGCAAATTTAGTGTTGGTTGTATTCATACCCCCACCTAATCGATTAGAAGACATTAGTTCCACAAACCCGTTTTGCTCTTCAATTGCCCACTGTTTTGCCACAACACGAGAATCAAGTTTATTTGTTTTCAGATTTTCAATCAAAGTTTTGAAACTGTCTCTACAAGGTTCAAATGCATAAACTTTTGCACCTTTAAATGCAGAATAACAAGTAAAGAAGCCTTGATTAGCTCCAATATCAACGACGATATCGTCTTTTTTGATAGTAAAGTGAGGAATATTATAGTCTTTGTCGTGCCATGTTTCCCCAAACATACGAGAAGAACCAAGGGTACATTTGCAGCGAATTTTAGTTTTACGGTCAACAACTTGTATCATGCCGTTTTTGAGAAAGTGACGCTTAACAAGTATATGTAGTGGATTGTCAAATTTTAGCCAGAATTGTGATATAGAAGATGCAGATTTTATTAGCATTTTTTTACTCCATAGTAGGTGGTTGAGGCTGCTTGGAAAGAAAAACCAGGTGGCATTCCTGCGTGAAAATTTAATTTTAATTGCTCAATTCCGAACAGCCATAGTAATGACTGCAAAATGGGGTGTTGAAAGTTGTTCCCCAGTGGTGGTAGATGAGCAGTTTTGCTAGATTCATTATTCCCATATCCTGTTTAACAGGATAGGCCAATCTGCCAAAATCATCTTGGGTTTCTTTAGCAGGTCAAGACTTGGTGGGGTAGAACTGTTTTGGGAGTTCCTGACCCATACTCCCAGGTGTCAATTCAACAGTCTGACCTGTTTGAGCAGACTCATAACCAGCGAAGATAATCCGCAAAATGTCGCGGGCATGCTCTGCCGCTTGGTAGGAGAGAACACCGCTGCGTTTCGCTGCCAGAAATGACCGCAGATGGGCGACGGTTGCTTTAACCCCTGCTGCGCGAGGTTCTCTTGCTAGCACGCGGGAACCTCCCTGTGCCTCTACACGAGCTTCACCACCAAAACCAAAGCTAAAGCGGGGAGTAAGGCGCATTCGTTCCATCTGGCGTTTGATTTCGAGACTAGCTCCTGCCCCCCCACCAAGTGAGAGGTGCAGCGAAGCCTGTTCGCAGTCAAGGCGCATTTTTAGAAAGCGTTCAGGGGCATGGCTAACGTGGTTGAGAGCCAGGGTCGCAAGGCATTCATCCGGGAAGCGCAACGTCATCTGCACCAGGACATCCGAGTCATAACCGGCGTAGACATGGGGCGTATTAGCACTGACTGCGGTTGGCAAGGCATCAAAAAAATAGCACATTAAATCCAGCGGGTGAGAACCAAAATCGTAGAGGGTATATTGTTTAAGTTGGCCTCGCCAGGAAGACCTCTCCAGCACAGGCGGGGAAAACCTCTGCTGCCAGCACTGTAAGAAAAACAGGCGGCCGAATTCACCGCTTATTAGTCTGGCTCGAGCAGTTTTGTATATTTTCATGTAGCGGTATTGCATGTTGACCGCCAGCAACTGCCTAGTCCGCTTGGCCTCAGCGATTACCTCGTCTGCGTCTGCAACCGTAGAAGTAAATGGCTTCTCGCACATCACGTCAGCGCCGTGGCGCAGGGCTAACAAGCAGAATTCTTTATGAGAGTCAGGGGGTGTGGCAATGATTACCAGGTCAGGCTGTGTCTTTTCAATCAATGTGTAAGTATCTTCGTACACCACTGGGAGATTAAAGCGAGCTTGCATTGCTTGCCGACGTTCAGCTTTTGGCTCGCTGGCTCCGACGATTTGAATTTCCTCAATCGCTCGACAGGCAGGAAGGTGAATTTGTTCAGTGACCTTTCCTAGACCGATAATTGCAGTTCTAATCACACCAGTTTGCCTAAGTAGGGGTAAAACTGAATCGCATGCTCGTTAAGGCGTGAGCGCTTCATTTTCGAGGCGATCGCCACGCGCGCATCTAAAGCTTGGGGGATGGGGTGAGGACGCTAAAAGCCAGTATCTCCCTATATCCCTACTTCCCCCACGGTTGTATAAGCCCATCCGCATATATTTTAGAATACTTTGTATCCCAATGTTGTACTTCGAGAAAATGTAAATTTGAGGGGTGAGGTTTGTAGAGCGAGAAACATTCAAACAGACAGCCAGTTACAGCACTTTCTAACGAACCAACAAACGTAATTTTGTTATTCCATAGACGACCGGATTCCATCCAAAACTGAAGTTGGGGTTTAGACAGGCAGTAAAGACCTCCGTGAGGATTTTGACACTCGGCAAAATATACATTACTTATATTTATAACAGACCATTGATTCCACTTCACATTGATCAAATCTATGTATGTTTTATTTCCTTTCCACATCTCATACCGATTTGGTATTAGCAATGCGTTGTTTTTACCAGATGCTTTATTAAATTCTTCTAATTTATTAAGCAAGTAACTATCATTAATTACAATGTCATCTTCAATACACAAAAACCAGTCAAATTTATTTATTCTTTTTATAAATTCATCTTGAGCTTTAAAGCCGACAAACATTGGCTCGCAACTTAATTGTTCTTGTACCTGAATAAAATCACGTTGGTATTCTGGTAAGTATGCCGTAACATGTCTATGGCTTACAGTGTTAATCAAAATCTGAAAGTCGCAATGAGCAAAACTAGTGTAAATTCCTTCAATTGCTCTGGTCAATTTATCAAGTTTTGGGAAGGCTTTCGTGGCATCTTGCGTTTCATAAACAGAGGTGATATGTGAGATAACTACAAGTACTCTTGGGCGAGGTGGCTGGGTTTGCTTATGTTCTGCTAGTATTTCTATAACTCCATTTCTCTGATGAAATAATGACAGTCGCAGACGGCTGAAAACAACGCGGCATATTTCCATGAAAAGAGCCACTGGTAGAAAAAAAAATACTGCTACGTTTGATTTAATATTGTGATACACAGTTTCTTCCCTTCTGCATTATAAGTTTCAAATTTAGTCATCTGCTGTGATAGCAATCAGGGTTAGCGCATCTCAAACCCTATTGACAGGCGGCTCATAGTAAGGAGTTTGAGTCTGAGAGAGCCGCCGCCAACACAGAAAGCATATACTGATCATTCATAGCGGCTCGTCGTGACTTCT
>JAABUX010002951.1_pt1 | contig 23205 bp, 21 predicted proteins | sample 5561851 | NCBI WGS metagenome assembly JAABUX01 (sample SAMN10711883, study PRJNA513361) | rock metagenome | isolation source: Antarctica rocks | place: Antarctica: Victoria Land, Richard Nunatak red sandstone | collected 2016-01-03 | reverse complement strand
AGCATGACGCGGCATGGTACACTTGCTCATGCTCACTTGAAGGTCTCCTTCGTTTCTCTGCCTTCATTGCTTTCCTCTCATTTCTCTTGATGGGCTTGTAGCTATTGACATAGAAAGTCTTTCTTTCTTCAACATGCTTGACAGGTGACTCTCATGCAGGTATCGTACCCTGTGAGAGTCTGGGTTGGATTAACGACTACTAGACTCTTCGTCAGCTTGATGTCTCAAACATATCAAGCTGACATCTCTACAGAATGCATTACAGTAGATTTTTGACGTGTATCAGAACACTGTCTAAAGTTAGTCTATATGTTCCTTATGTACAAAAGTCTACATTGACATTGTACCTTCGATATTTTCAGAAGTCAAGGGGTAAAATGTCTAAACATCCAATGTGTTATACTATCTACTATATACAAGATTTGTACGAATAGGAATTTTTCAAAGAATGCCAAAATTAGCAAAAGCCCCCGAAGGCTTTTATAGTGCAACGGAAGCGATTAAGAAATTGGGGATACCTCGCTCCACATTTTATGATTTGGTCGAGAAAGGAACAATTAAGAAAGTCGTTCAGCCTGGAAGAAGCGATGGATATTATCTCAAGGTTGCAATCGACGATTTAGCAAAGGCAAGACAACTTTTCACTTTACAATATGCTACTAACACATCAACCTTTCATAAGGCAACAGAAGAGGATGTGCAAGGTATTTATGATCTGTGTGTAAGTTTATGGGGAACGCGAGGAACATATCCCTATGAACTTCGACTTACTCGTTACAAAAAGAATCCTAATATTTACTATGTTTTGAAATATCAGGATTTTATAGTCGGATACTCTACCGTGATGCCAATAACACGACGGGCAGTGAATGAAATCATGAAAGGGGAGAAAAGGGCATGGGAGGCAATCACACTGAATGATATCTTACCGTATACACCTGGAGTGCCGATTGAGTATGTTTTCCTAGAAATAGGGGTACGCGATGAAGTTCCGAAGCCAAAACAATTTGGCATGCGTCTTCTCTCAGGGACAATACGAGCATTAGAGGACTTAGCAAAAGAGGGAATCATTGTCAAAAAACTGTTTGCGGTAAGCAGTGTTTCTGATGGTATCAAACTGTGTCGAGAGTTTGGCTTCAGAGAAATACCTCTTACGTTGGAAGGCAATCGGCTTGCTTTTGAGTTAGACATAGAAACATCAACCTCATTGTATTTACGGGACTACCGCCAAATTGTACAAGCAAATAGAGACAGATGACGCTTTCTCCCCATCGCTAAAGCGAGGGGACTCCGTGTCGCGGCTATCATTGGATACTCCCGCGACTACAACGGACGAGAAACAAAATATTCAACGCCCTATCTACATTATTGGCGACATTCATGGTCAGTTGAAGAAACTGACCATGTTGCTACAACGCGTGAAATTGGTACAACACGACCTTTCATGGAGTGGGGGTACCGCAACGCTGTGGTTTCTCGGTGACTATGTTGATCGTGGACCAGATGGCATTGGCGTGATTGACCTCATCATGCGGCTACAACACGAAGCAGAGGTGGCAGGCGGCCATGTTGGTGCGCTTCTGGGCAATCATGAACTATTTTTGTTAGCTGCATACCGCTTTGGGCGACGCTCGACGGGTCTTGGGAGCAACTTTATCTCACGTTGGAAACAAAACGGTGGTAATCCAAAGGACCTGAAAAAGCTGACCCGACAGCACTTAGAATGGCTAAGTGCATTGCAACCGATGGCTCTTGTCGAAGATACCGTGCTTGTCCATGCTGATGCTCCCATCTACATTCAACATGGACGCACCATTGCCGATGTCAATGCAGACTTCAAAAAGATCATGAGCAGAAGTGATGCACTTACCTGGGAAGAACTGCTCGAAGCCTTTGCGCGTCGTGGTGCCTTCAGTCATACCTTTGGGGGCGATGAATTTCTGGGCCGTTTCCTCGACATGTATGGTGGCAAGCGTGTTGTGCATGGGCACACCCCCATCTACTTTATGCGTAATATTCAATCAAAATCCGTTACTGAAGCGTGGACCTATGGCGACGGTCGTTGCGTAAACGTCGATGGTGCCATGTTTCTCAATGCACCCGGCTTGATATATCAACTTCCCAGTGAACTATAATGCACGAACCCGAAAACGTCATCTGTAGGGGCTATAATTTATTACGCCCTCGTCGATATGCACCATTTTGTGAACGTGCGTCATGATTAGGACGTAATAAATTATAGCCCCTACAATTCATTACATTAGCGCAGCCAACAAAATAGCTGGCACCTTCCACGGTGACGGTTTCGCTTCAAGGTCCACCAGCTTTGGAAACACCTTCGCCGCCGCTTTGCCGCATGTCGCGAACCAGGGTGGCGTTGGCGTACTGCGAAACGGTGCCCGAAGTACGCTTTTCTGTGGACGCGAGAACATAAGTGTATTATGCACAACGCCATTGCCCGACTGAATATCGTTGAGAGAATGACCGGGGAAGGCACCCCATGTGGTCGAGCAGAGCGCGAAGCTAGTACCCGCCCAGTAGTTGAGGCCGATGGAGCCATAGCGTAAATTCGCGATTGCGCGTTCCACCGCCGCCGCAATTGCCGGGTCTTTGAGCGATGTTGGATGCACCAGGATCGTCGCGTTCAACGTCCCCCACAAATCCTCGTTCGCAAATGCAACCGCCTTGTCAATATATTCGACAACGCTTGCCGCCTCTAGCGTCGTCTCGGCGAAGAGACCGCAGAACGCCTCCGTGGTGAAGCACACATCGTCCGTATGTTGTGCATCCACATCGGCGATCAGCGTCCACGGCAGTTCTTGTGCGTTCGCTGTACCAATCTGTTCCGCATCGGGATGTTGCGCCACGAACATTTTCTGGCGATCTTGCGCCCCCGGATAATATGAGGTACGCGTCGGAACCTTCTTTAGAACATCGCGTATCTTCTGCACGAGCTGTTCGCGTTGTTCCCACTCTTTGTGCATGATAACCACGCGCGTCGCATTACAGTTGAAGCCTGCGTTATTCGTGAGCATAGACACAATGTGTTCAGCTTGATAGGCGAGATCGCTTGCGCTCCACTCGCCCGGCACAACGATAACAGGACTTACATTTCCAAGTTCACCTGTGATATGTTTTGTCAGCATCGGTTGATTTTGTGTTTTACGGGTCGCTCCCTCGGTACCTGTACCAAAGACAATCGCATCGAACGTCTTGTCGGAACCTGTAATATGAATTTCATCAATCCCTGCGTGATTACAGAGATAAGAACCTTCCGCCGCTCCGCCATATGTCACACGCAGAAATCCTTTTTCGATCAGGCTGTGAAAAGCCTCTTCCATAAGCGGACCGAGATAGGCATTGACGGGGTTCATCTTGATGATGACCACCTGATCTTCAAGAAAAAGCTTATTGAAGATGTCCATCGGACCGATGCTTGCGACGTTCCCCGCACCAAGTACGAGCGCGACCTTGCCATCGCGTTGAGTATCTCTGTATATCGTCGCCTGCGTTTGCGGTAGCTCTTTGGCTGTCACACCCGGCTCCATCCAGATTTCTGCCGTGACTCCCGTAAAGAAAATACGGTCATACGTTGTTAAGGGGAACACGGGTGCGACCACCTGCCCATTGGAAAGCGTCTTGACCTCACCAGGAATTTTCGGGTGTCCGTGCATTTCGATGTCTAATAGCGATTGACGCAACTGACGCAAATTTTTGATAACCGGAAACACACCTGCCAGCCACTCTTCTCCTGGAGCAGTCTCTGCTGTACCTTTGACGCTCTGACCTGCGTCAACCCAACGCTGGCTGCTCGTGAAGAAATCTTGAATGAGTTCGTCGATGAGCGCGACCCGTTCGCGCAACGTAGAGACAACCCAGTCTTTCTTATGGTCTTGTAGCACCTGAATTGCCACATCCATCGCTTCATGTGTTGATGATTGAATGCTGCTTGCTGCCGTTGGAAATTGTGGTGAACCTTCGCGTATACTGACTGACATAGAAATATACCTCCACGGAAAATAATGGCTTCGTTGCACATATTCGCTTTACCTAAACAGTACCACGCTACTGTAGGTAATTACAAACGGACACTTCGCCATCTGATGCTTGAAAGGGGTGCGTACTCAAATTGGGCATGAAACCCCGTATTTGTCTGCAATCCAACCAAACTTTTCGCTGAACGGATATCTATCGCGAGGCATGAAAACCGTGCCGCCTTCAGAAAGCTTTTGAAACAACCCATCGATTTCTGGTGCTGTTTCGCATTGTGCAAATATCGACAGAGCCGGGGTGAAGGTAAAAGCATGTTGTCTGCCGCTATCCTGGGCCTGGAATTCCTGTCCATTGAGTGTAAATCCCAGAGTTAAACTGGGATTTACACTCCTACCTGACGTACAATAGTAGATAATGAAGTGACATCCCCGACTGCTAGCTCTGCGGCTTGTCGTAGTTCATCATCCAGGTGACACCGAACTGGTCGGTGCAGTGGGCGACGATGGCACCCCAGCCGCTGTCAGTCGGCGCAAACACCTCTTTGCCGCCGTCCACCAGCTTAGCGTAGAAATCTCGCAGCTGTTCCTCACTGTCACAATTCAGCACCAGACTGTAACCGTTACCGCGCTCCAACCCAGCCTGATCGCTTTGGAGGTCGCTGCCCATAAAGTGAATACCGCCAGCTTGGAAGTCCAGGTGTATAACGCGCTCGCCCTCAAACTGCACCTCGGCATCACCACCGAACACACCCTTGTAAAACTTGATCGCCTCCTGACCATTATTCGCGAAATTGATGTACGGTACAATGTTTGCCATAGTCTTTCCTTCTCATTAGTTCTACCTACTAGCCTACCTTATTAATGATGTGCTGTTAAGAATCAAGACGGTTCTAGCTTCGTCGATGATGCCCAGCCAAGCATAAGCACTATGAAAGACTCCTTCGGAAGTCTTTTTATTTCTCTTCGATATGCAAGAGGCGTGAATTCTTGAACAAGGACATGTAGAATGTAATAGCTTCTTCAGCTTTGCCGCACTATTCTCCGACGAACAAGAAGTGTGAAATGAACTTTTGCTTTGAAGTGTCCATTGAAACCTCCTCCTTCTACGCGCATGAGATAAACGATCAACGAGATGCGATATGAAGATCATCATAGCATAATGAATGCGAAAAAACTTCTTCGATCTTGCTCTTTTCCACCTACAGTCAGCACCCATTCCCAGAAAAGGTGAGCTGCCCTCTATCAACCTCGGCGATGACACCAACTTTTATTGCCCAATTTGAGTGCGCCCCTTTCAAGCATCATACAGCGAGGTGTCTTACAAACGCTCAATGTTTTGTTGCAGTCTTGGGTAATACCATCTGAGGGCCTGTAGTTCACGTTGATACATCGCTAGATGTCCCTCTTCGATCTGTTTTTGAAATGCACTATGACCCGCTTCCGCAGACTCTTGTATGAGTGTACATAACGCTTGTAATCGTGGCCTAACCATATCTAGCACTTCCTGTGGTTGTGTGATGCTACCGTAGCTCTCGCAAAAGAGGAGAAGACGCCTTGCCTGCATTCTATGGTCTGTTAGTCCAAGCTGTTGTAGTGCTGTATCCCCAAAATGCACTAGTGGAACAAAGCAATACGCCGCATAAGCTTGGTCCCAAACTCTCGGTCCTGGTCCAGCAGTATCAAAATCAATTATTGCCTTTGGTTGATGTTTTACAAAAACCATATTATACGGTGCAAAGTCATTATGACAGATGATTTCATGCTGCTGTGTATCTGGATAGCTGAACTGCCAGATAGCATTATCAGAAGGGATATAGTTTGTTGTGAGATCGTGGAAACGACGAAGAAGACGTGCTACCTTCTCAAGTACAGCATCAGACCACATATAGTAAGGAAGAGGATATTTACCAACCTCTCCCTTAATAAATGTAAGAATTTCGCGCCCTTTGTCGTCAATACCCAAAACACGTGGTGCCGCCTCAAATTCATGTTTCTCAAGGTACCGTAATAGGTCATGTATCGTCGAACTCCACGGTCCTACTGTACGCCGAACGGTATCACCTACACGTACAACTTCCGTCATGTTTCCACCGCCAAGCACTGTTTCTTCGTCTGCCATGAATTTGAGCTTTCTTTAGAACCTTATGGATTGGAGGGAGAACATATCTTCCTCCAATTCTATATGCTGCTATTTTTCTAACGCTGGCCTATTACCAAAGACTCTCTGTGCCCCCTGAGTTGGTGCAGCCCAGCGAGCAGCGTTCGCAATGACGCGCTGCACATCTTTATGATAATACGTAGGGTGTCTCTCGTGACCGGGGCGGAAGTAGAAGATTTTACCACGTCCACGTGTATAACAGCCTCCACTGCGAAAAACCTCGCCACCGCTGAACCAGCTTACAAAGACTAAAGTCTCTGGTGCTGGTACGTCGAAGTGTTCGCCATACATCTCTTCATGCTCGATGTCGATGTACTCACCCAGCCCCTCCGTGATTGGATGACCAGGGGCGACCACCCAGAGGCGTTCGTGGTCGTTCCCTTCGCGCCATTTCAGGTCGCACGTTGTTCCCATCAATTGCTTGAATATCTTCGAGAAATGCCCTGAATGCAATACCACAAGACCCATACCATCCAGTACACGCTGATGTACGCGTGCCACAACTTCGTCCCTCACCTCAGCATGTGCCATATGCCCCCACCACACAAGTACATCCGTCGCATCCAGAATGGACGCGGCAAGTCCATGTTCAGGTTCATCAAGAGTTGCCGTTCGTACCTCGAAACCAGCATCATTGAGAGCTGCCGCAATTACCGTATGCATACCATCGGGGTAAATCGCAGCCACCTCTTTATCAGTTCGTTCGTGACGATATTCATTCCACACCGTCACGCGTATAGTCGAAGCCAACTAATTTGTCCTTTCATGAGTACGAGCAGGTTTTTCGTATCCCACCACATTGTACAACCTGAAAGGAGGATATGGACGGGCGACCACAAGGGATCGCCCGTTGGTTTTTATGGTAATGCTATAATCTCTTCAAGCATATTGTTAAAAGTAATATTTCCCCTAAGTAAGAAAGGGAGGTGCAGAAATGTTAATAGATTATCGCTATCCACAGGCTATTGCTGTACAAAGCGGTGCTAGCATATACATTCGCCACCGCTTCAAACACGTAGGAGCGTATAATCTATGTCTCTTCTCAAGAGGAGTTTCAGTGCATCCACAGTATATCTGATCTATTCAGGTGCAAGTTCCTTCTTTTTTGCCTTGATTGTTACAGTCAACCTTGTGTACCAGTTAGAAATTGCGAAACTCAATCCACTACAACTCGTGCTTGTCGGCACCGCTCTGGAAACCGTGTGCTTTCTATGTCAGGTACCAACTGGTGTGCTTGCCGATGTCTACAGTCGCCGCCTCGCCATCATTTTCGGTACGCTGATTACTGGCATTGGTTTTGTTGTTGAAGGCTCTATTCCACTCTTCGCTACCATTGTACTTGGGCAGGCTCTCTTTGGTATCGGTTCCTCACTTGCCGACGGTGCTGAACAGGCATGGATCGCCGACGAGGTAGGCGAGGAGAGGGTTGGACGCATCTTTCTCCTGAGTTCACAGATTGGATTGCTTGGCGGACTTGTTGGCGCGTTGGTCAGTGTTGGCCTCGCAAGCATTCGTCTCAATCTGCCTGTTATTCTTGGTGGTATCTGCACCGTTATCCTTGCCGTTTTTCTCGTGTTCTTCATGCCTGAGAATGGCTTTCAACCTACGCCCAGGTCCGAGCGTCAATCGTGGCAACAGATGGGAACTACTTTTCGGAATGGCATGCGTGCCGTGCGTGGTAGACCTGTACTCATTACCATTCTGCTGATTGCGCTGTTCTACGGTCTCTACAGCGAAGGCTTTGATCGTCTCTCGGCGGCGCATTTTCTGACAAACTTCACTTTTCCGGTGTTGTGGTCATTCAAACCAGTTGTCTGGTTTGGCCTCTTCTCTGTCGTTGGAACACTGCTAAGCCTCGTCGCGACAGAGATTGTCAGGAGATACATAAATCTCAACAACCAACGTATGGTCATGCGTGTGCTGTTTGGTATCAACGCGTTGGGCGTCGTAAGCATTCTCGTCTTCGCGCTTGCTGGCAACTTCTTTCTCGCCGTCGCTGCATACCTGAGTTTTGGTGTCTTTCGCCGTGTGAATGAACCAATCTTTACTACATGGCTGACGCAGAACATCGACGCCAAAGTACGAGCAACGGTGATTTCGATGCGCGGTCAGGTAGATGCATTCGGTCAAATTCTCGGTGGCCCGCCTGTGGGTGCGATTGGCAACATCTTCTCGCTACGGGCCGCACTGGTCTCAGTAAGCATCATACTCTCGCCCGTGCTATTGCTACTAGCCTATGCCTTTCGCAAGGCTAAGCCGCATATCGTACCTGTAAAAGAGCCGATTATCACGTAGTCAATTCTATCGTCAACAACATTTCGTAGGGACCAGATTGATTGCGTCCGAGGCGCAGTTCATTGCGCGAAATCCTTCCCAACTCTGTTGGAAAGCTGTATCAGAAGTTATCTCGCGTGATAAATCGCACACGGACGCCGTAAACGTGGTTCCTACGAAATCCTATTGCTTTTGTACAGGAAACTGTAGCTCAGTTACGTAGGCAGGTGCATCTGTACCTGATACATGCTGTAGGTGAAGCTGACGTGGTACATCAACAATCTGATATTTGTTTTCTTCCAACCACTGGTGCAAAGCCGCATACGCCTGACCAAGTGCAACGTTACTACCTGTATGAACGGTGCAAGCCATCAACCCTCCCTGTAACGTTCGGATGTTGACCTGTTCGTTTTCCACTACTGTAGCAGTCAACGGAACTGCCGCCTCTGCATCTATACCCATATTATCGTCGTACCACTTGTACCTGGAATGTAGAAGTAGTATTCGCGGTGACGAATATGGTATGCGTTGCTGCTCTAAGTAGGTAAGGATTTTCTCATGAGATTGTCCAGGCTCAGTACCCAACGGAATAATCTCGCGGATCGAAGCAACAAGCAGAGGATCAACTTGTTTCAATAGTACATCGTATTTAGGCATAATGCCCTCCTGTTCAATCTGGCGCAGTCGGGCTTCGAGACGTAGCAAGCGTGCTTTCTCTGCCTCGATAATTCCCTGCGTTTGTGCTTGTTTGAGTGCAAACATCTGTCGCAAATGTTCGAGCGGTATATCTTTCTCAAGCAATTGAGCAATCTGCTCTAATGGAAAGCCTAACTCTTTGAGGGCTAAAATGCGATTAAGACGTGGCAACTGATCGAGCGTATAAAAGCGATAGCCACTGTCCAAGTCCAATGCATCTGGTTTGAGCAAGCCAAATTGATCGTAGTAGCGAAGAGTCGCTACAGACACCTGACCAATCCTGGCAAACTCACCTATTCTAAGGGTGAGATGTTTTCTCATCGCTGTCTCTTCCTTCAAAGAAATCATACACCCTCATGTAGGATGAGAGTCAAGAGAGAAATGCTTATGACAATTCCCATGCAATCCTGATTTATGCATACCATTTGGTGCAGTTGTTATACTCGGTTTAGAGGAACTAAACAGGTTATACATAAGAGCTTATTCAATAGCATAAAATAACATTGTGAGGGCGCATACTGTGAAGGTATTAGTAACTGGGGCCGCCGGTTTTCTTGGTGGGCACCTGATAGATATGTTGCTAGAACGCGGCGACGAGGTACGTGCGATGGTGCGACCCGTTGAGGATACAAGCCATCTGCACACACTACCAGGAGTGGAGATTGTGAACGGCGATTTGACCGATGTAATATCGCTCAAGCGTGCAGTGCAAGGCGTTGAGCGTGTCTACAACGTTGGTGCAAAGACGGGACCCTGGGGGCCAGAAGATGTATATCGTGCCATCAATGTGCAGGGTCTCGCCGATCTCATTCATGCTGCTATGGATGCTGGTGTGCAACGCATTGTACACACAAGTTCTATCACTGTATACGGGCATTCCCTGCATGGTATTGTGACTGAGGATAATCCTTTTCATGCCGAGGACAATCCCTATAGCCGTACAAAAATTGCGGGCGAAAAACTGATCACGAACCTCGTCAAAGATCAAGGCGCACCCGTTGTGATTGTTCGTCCTGCCTGGATTTATGGACCACGCGACACCGCCAGTTTCGCGAAATATGTAAGTCGTGTCGAGTCCGGTAAATTTTTCTTGATTGGCTCAGGACAAAACATCGTTCCTGCCGTGTATGTGCGTGATGTGGCACAAGGCTTGCTCAAAGCTGGTGACGCGGGCGACAAGGTGATTGGACAAGCTTATACGTTGGCAAACGACGAACGTGTGACGCAAGAAATGTACTTGAACACAATCGCGGATGCATTAGGAGTGCATCATATCTCACTCAAAGTTCCCTATACTGCGCTCTATACGGCTGGTCGAAGTGCCGAACTCGTTTGGCAAGCAATAGGGCGACGTAGTGCTGCGCCACCACCACTCACAACCTATGGCATTACCTTGCAGGGAGGCGACCAACAATTTTCAATCGACAAAGCAAGGCGCGAACTTGGCTATGCCCCCACATATACTATCGAGCATGGCGTAACTGAGGGTGTACGATGGTATCGCTCTCTACAAAATAGCGCACAATTTGCCCAGCCTCTTCGTGAAACCGCTGGGACGAGAGGCTAAATAGCATTGCCTTCACTGCTAAGGTCACTTTTTCAAATAGAGTGGTTTCGTCTCCTTGCCCTTGTCAAGTGCAGGGAGACGCCTCTCACGTGCATGAAACCAATTGAAGAGATAGGCAAGCGTCACAATCAGAAAAAAGCCATTTCGTATAGCCACTGTCTGGAAGAATCCTGGCGTGGAGGTAATTTGCAGAGAAGCGACGGGCCGTGTGTAAAAATAGGCAAAGATCACCGTTGTCAGCACGGCTGCTGGCCCCCAGAAGCAGAACCAGAAGAGATCGAAGGCACCTACATAGCCGAGTAGCGGAATGAGCCAGATAATATACTGTGGGCTGAACACCTTACCTGTGGCAATGAACACAAAAACGAGTGCTATGCCCGTTTGTACTACATCCATTTTCTTACGCCATTGCATAAACAGACAATAGCCACAGCCGATGAGCAACAGCGTTGTACTGATGAGAGAAACAAGACCGCTGAACGGATTTGTGATGTTAATTGAGCCATACATATTCGTGATGTCAAAAGGGATGCCACCGAATATTTTTGTAAACCAGAGCAGGGTGCTACCGCTCGACTCAACCTGCACTGGTCGGTCAGCAAAATAGGCAAGCTGCCGAATAATCGCTCCCTGGAAGTCCAGTAGCGCGAAAAGTCCTGTTATCCCAACAAGTATAGCCGTGAACAACAGGCAATTTTTCCAGTACCAGCGATGAACACCCTGTAATGTTTTCCACAGATGCTGTGGCAATGTTGTTAGAGTAAGTGTTTCTGGTAGAACATACAGACGCTCTTCTGCTTGTTGCTCGGCAATGAATAGAACAGGTAGCAGCAGGATAGGGTATATCTTCAATAATACTCCGAATGCAAGCGCGACATAGGCAAGTCTCCAGTGCCGTCGCTCCGCAGCGATCAAGCTGACAAGGGTAAGTGCTGCCGGCAACAGGTCAAAACGTACATGTCCAGTTGCTACCGCCCCTCCCAGCAAATAGAGTGTGAAAATAAGCCCAGCCCCACGTGGCCCGTAGCGCAGCAGAAGCCAGTAGACGAATACGGCAGTAAGTGCCATCAAAAATGCAAATACGAGTTGATAGTACGAGATGGGTGCTAGTAGTGCCAGTGAAAACGGAATTAGCGTGAGTGGTGGATACTCAATTGGCAACATATGAAATGGTGGATGTACTCCCTTTGGCAAAAAAGAGCATTGTTGCGCTGGTAGCAGATGTGCGCCATTGCTACCGAACCAGAACGTCAGCGCATAGCACTGATAGCGTGCAGGATCGGTAATGGGTAGAAAAACCTCCCATGAAGCTGCGATAAACATAAGAACAACCACAAATGTAATTGGTATATATGCAACTACTCCTTTACGAGCAAGAAACGCCTCTTGTAAATAGGTAAAAAATTCTTTTACTGTATGTATACTTTGGATATTCTCTCTATATTCGTGTTGCAGCAACGAAATATTCCTCTCAATTTGACATGCTTCCGGGTGGGTGCTATGATTCCGAGTGATGCACACCTTTTCAGTGTGTGCCTTTATTGTTTTGGTCATATTTGCACACACTGCATGACGAACGGTGAGCAAAGCTAGTCACGAACTGCGGTGTTCACGCATTCATCTATCAGAATGCACGAATCTCGCTTTTAGGAAAGATACAATTATATGGATAGTAGAAACCGTACTGAAACAAAGACGTTGAAAGTTGGAGATACTGCACCAGACTTCATGCTCAAGACCGAGAATGGCAACGAGTGGCATCTCGCCGACGAGCGCGGCAAGAAAAACATCGTCCTGGCCTTTGTTCCCTTCGCATTCAGCAGCACCTGTTCAGCCCAGCTTCCAGCATATGAGGCGGACTTGAGCCGCTTCAAAGATTTCGATACTGATATCGTCAGCATTAGCATGGATAGTCCCTACGCGCTCAAGGCATGGGAAAAGTCGATGCACACCTCGTTCCCACTTCTCTCGGATTTCTACCCGCAGGGCAAAATTGTAGATACCTATGGTGTGCGTCATCCAGCAGGTATGGCCGAACGTGCGCTCTTTGTCATAGACAAACAGGGCGTTATTCGCTATATCGAGATACAGCACTCTCCGGGTGAGATGCCCAATAATGAAGACCTTTTCGAGGCGTTACGCAAGCTTTAATAGAGATACCTCATTCCATGGCTGGAACAGGAAGTCGGAAGAGGAATATAGCCATTCTAGGCTACAAGGGCGAGAAAAGAAGGTGTTTCTCCGAAAAAACCTCTTGAGAAACTGAGAAAGCAGAACAATGGCTTCTATGGAGCTTGTATATGAGAAAGCATCAGGGCACATGCGAGGAGAAACGGGAACAGTGAGATATGTCCATCCAGTCCACAACCCCGAAAACGGATGGCTGCGAAACTTTCGACCTCTCCGATAGCCCATGTATCCTATTTCCTATTCCGAATTTCTGTTCCTACCAGCCGCAAACCCCAACTATGGTACTACTTTAAAGCATTACGCAATATTTCTAAGAAACGCTCACGCGAAGCGGCGAGTACAATCTCGACGTTTGGTGTTTGTTGCATCACACCGAGGTGGTCTACCACAGTTTGTCCCAAACAAAGAGGACTTTGCGTTTCGATTGTGACAAAGAAGCGTTTGGTCTCCCTGGCAACTTCCGGGTCGAGTGTAATCGCCATCGCAATAGGATCGGCTAACTCAATGCCGTTTATGCCCATCTTCTGATTAAGAGCAAGATGCACCCGTTGGATATCCATGCAAAAATGTGCCAGGGGTGTTGCGAGAGAGCGCAACTCCCTAACCTCAGGCAAGGTGAGCGTTGCGTATTGTCTGGCAATCGACCAATCGACCAACTTGATCGGCATTTTAGAGCTAAAGACAATATGAGCGGCCTCAGGATCGACCCAGATGTTATATTCAGCTACAGGCGTGACGTTTCCAGGCCCCTGAGCTACGCCCCCCATGATAATACAGGCTTTGACGTTTTTCGCAAACAGTGGGTCAAGACGCAGCGCACAGGCGATATTCGTTAGCGGTCCCAACGCGACTAACGTGATTTCCCCTGGATAGCGGTTAATCGTCTCGATAATCACATCTACCGCACGTCCTGGTGCGGGCTTCCGGCCTTGAAGCGCAAGCCCGATATCTCCCATGCCATCCATCCCATGAAACTCCTCGGCGGTCACTAAAGGCTTAATAAGTGGAGAACCGACACCTGCATAGACAGGAACCCGAGCGTTACACACCGCAACCGTGTACAGTGCGTTTTGCACACCTTGTTCTACAGGCATATTACCAGCCACAACCGTAATCGCTTCTACCTGCACTTCAGGATGTCTTAATGCCATAACTAGCGCAACGGCGTCATCAGAGGCCGTATCAGTATCAATGAGAAAACGCCGCAATGACTGTACCTCTTTCTTATAAACTAGCTCTCTACTCAACCAGAACCAGTGCTGTCTCTATCAAACGTACTGTGATTTTAAACTTATTTTCTGCTGTTGCTGTTAATTGAAAACATCGCTATAGAGAGGGACCGCGTGGCAATGGCAAGCATGCGGCTTTCTAGTGCCCCTACCATGATTTGCGGCTTGTGTTCAAGTACAATCGGTGTGCAGAGTTCCAAAACACTGCGTTTCTCTAGCAACTGGTTGGTCAACCAGAAGCGCAAGCTGCCATCTATGGAGCAGGTAACGAGCCAGGAGGAATCGTGCGCCCAGGAAAGACCCACGATCTCTTGTCGATGTCCCGTAATCGTTGCAATGCATTGTTTCGTGCGGACATCCCAGAGATAGATGCACGTATCTTTCTTTCCGGCTGCTGAGGCCAGGAAGTGACCATTAGGACTCCATTTCAACAGGAGAATCTCATCTAAATGCGCCCCCCAGCTTGCTTCCTGCCGCTTCGTCGTGGCACTCCAGATACGAATAAGACGATCAGCACCGCCAGTCGCAAGCCATTGCTGATCGGCGGACCAAGCCAGACTTTTCACGCCCTTGCCGCCGTGCGCGTGTTGCCGTACTAACAAATCTCCCTGGTAACTCCAGAAACACATCGTGCCATCTTTGCCACCAGAAGCAAGCAAGGTGCCGTCAGGAGACCAGCCTAGGGCAGCAGTCTCTCCATCATGTCCCCACCAAGAGTGTGCTGCCTGCTTGCTCGTCCCTGTGACGATATTCCAGATGCGAATTGCCGAATCGCTGGAGGCCGAGGCCAGAGCTGTTCCGTCAGGCGACCAGCAGAGCGCACGTACTCGACCTTGATGTCCCTGGAGCAAGTTTGCAAGCTGTCCAATGTGTCCCTGAAAAGCCCATAGACGTATCTCTCCATCCTCGCTACCCGAAGCGAGCATATGACCGTTGCTTGCCCAGCAAAGCGAGGAGATGACCGCTGTATGGCCGGGCAGTAGGCTGGTCTGTATGACTCCACTCGGAAGCTGTCCCTGTACAACGTTTTGGTGCATTTGCGCGGCAAAACGCTTCTGATCCTGATACTGTGATGCGGCAAAACGCCGCATACCTGATAGATTACGTCCCACCTGCGTTAGCGAAGTCGTTGAGAGAGTGCCTGAAATGCGGGTGGGAAAGCTATTACGGCTTGGACTAGGTGGCACTTGCGGTTCCACCATACGCTCTAACATGGCACAGAACGGCAGCACAAACGCCTGAATATCGGGAAAACGCTCAGCTGGTTCTGTACTTAATGCTCGCCTTAATAGCTGGTCGAGTGGATGAGTGGGTGAGAGTAGCGGTTCAGGCGAAGCTAGCAACGAACTGCCATAGGTGCCCTCAGACCAGTCTGCCGCTCGACCCAGGACTAGGGAAGAACGCTGCTTGAGTACCAGGTAAGCGAAAGCCGCCAGCGCAAACTGGTCAGAAGCTGGCAGTGTCCGCGCCTGCATCTGCTCGGGAGCCGTGAAGAGCGTCGGATGATTGCCCGGCGCATCCTCCAAAAGCGCGGTGTAGAAATCACAAACCTGCACGACTCCGGGAGCACTGAGAAGATAGTTTTCCGGCTTCAAATGACCGTGAACGAGGCGTTGTGCGTGGGCCTGTTGCAGTGCCTGCGCTATTTGGCCTACAATCGCAGCCACCGTCGAAAAGGACATGTGCGCGTTCGTCGCCAGATAGGTCGCCAAGGAGCCGCGTGCTTCAAAGCGTGAAAGCAGGCAGAGCGGACCTCCCGACTCAACTTCTTCAACTGCGATCAATGGATGAATATGTGGGTGGTGCAGGTTTTGCAAAATTTTGATATGTGGGAGAAGCATTACGTCGGTATGACGCAGTACGCGCACGAACATGCTTATCTGCCGTGATCCTTGTTCGCCGATAGGGGTCGCGGCATAGAGATCCACGAGCGGATTATGTTTGCACAGCGAGGTGATACGCCACGAACCGATCCATGCACCCTCCAGCAGAAAACCACAGCGTGGTTCTGGACAGACGCGCCGCCCCGACTCGCTACCCAGGTAGCTATGTCGCTGATTGGGATTAAGGCATGCACTCATATTTCCCCTCAAAAATGCTTCCTCTCACGTATTGCTCATATCGCTCTCATTTCGTGGATGGAGTTCTCTGTGGAGAAACAGCCTCTGGATTCTGCTCATAGATGTTTGACTGCTTCCAGAGCTCCTGCAGCTGCAACTCATAGCTCACCATGCTTCTTTCTACCACCATCAGAAACTGCTCTATTTTGAAGTACTCAAGCGTTTCGCCATGCGCCTCGCTACGCATTTGTGAAAGTGCCTCTTTCAACAACTGCAAGCGCTTGACCGCTATTTGAATTGTATCCCTCTGGCGCTGAAAACGCGTCCTGAGGCGTGCCTGCAAACGTCCGGTGATCAGTAGCGCGTTGCCAGTGGGTAAATGGTTGTGCGAGGAGGGAATACGCGGCACCATCTTTCCCTCGCTGAGCGTATCTAAGACTTGGCAAAGCCAATTAGCCTCCTCGGTCAGTATGTGGTTGATCTGCCGCGCCTGCGCCCAGCGGTTCATGCGCTCAATCAGCAGATTCAGGCTTAGTGCAACTGGAGCAAGGGGTCCCTGTACCATCGCTCGAGCACTTAGATCGCCTCGGGCCAGACTGGCATGGACCTCCTGAAGGTTTTCGATATTGCCCAATAGTTGTTCAAGCTGTTCGGTCCGCAACGTAGTTGAGATAAGTTGATTCTGGCTCTGATGGAAGGCCGATTGTGACTGACTCAGTGCCACATTCAAACGCTCGTTAAGCATGCTGTTGTCTATGAGGGTGAGCGATTGCCGTACAACTGGTAGAAAAAACAGTCCAGCACAGACTAGCAGTATCTGTTCAATAGGTGCGCTGCCTCGCAAAGCCACTTCAAGCAAGAGCAAAATACTGGTCAGTAACGTGAAGAGCAATGGCAAGATGGCACGAAAAATTGCTGAAACTCTGCTGCTCATTTTTGGACTGGACGCTTGTTCTGGTTGTGCAATAATCATCTGCTCCAAGTCCGAGGGATAGGTGAACACGGCCCAGGCAATCAGGAGCCATGTTAGAGTAAATCCAACATCGATGTATTGACCAGTGTAGTACGTGCCGTTCGCTGCCGCATAGCCATAAATCATATTGGAGATGGCTGAGACAGCAATGCCCAGAGTCAGCCTAGCCAGAGTTCTGCGCGGTGCGGTGGAGCTAAAGGGATTAAAATAGAGCAAAATGGCTGTTACCGCAGCTGCAAGATCACTCACAGGATAGGCGAGCGACACACCTTTTACCAGTGCTGTGCCAGAAAGGGTTGCCAGGGTCGGACCCAACACAAGATACCAGAAAAGAGCCACAACGGAGAGGACAAGTGTGGTCGCATCAACCAGCACGCGAGCACGCCCCACGGCAGAACCTCCGCGTGGAATCAGTAGCGCGATACCCACAAAGAAGAAGGGATAGTTCGACAGGAAGAGGACATCATCGATACCCGGAAACGGTACAGCAGGCAGCGTCCCATCGTACCAAATCCAGATGCATTGCCCGATAACATTGCACAATGCCGATATAGTGATAAATATAATCGCCAGCCGTGCTCGCCTGATTAGACTTTCGCGTGTATCTTTCTCCAACTGCCTGATGCGCCTGAGTGTGTAGACACAGGCAAAGAGAATAACCAGCTCGCCAAATAAAATGAAAGAATCGTCAACAACACGCTCAAGATTGGTGCTGTGAATACCGAAGTACTGATTGAAATAGACAAGATAGAGCGCATGGATAAGCACAACAAATGCGATCATCCAGGGATAGTACTTGATAAAATTTCCAACAGTTCTTTCTATGTCGTTTGGAGGCGTTGCACCCCGCCTATTGAGAGCCACTGCCGGAGTGGCGGATTGATTGGTGAAGCTAGTTGCTCCACTTACTCTGGAATCAAACATAATAACCTCTTGCTAGCCAAATCCTCTGCTTACAAGTATAGAACTGGCAAAGCACAAGATGACAGCAATCATCCTTTATAAACAACTTCTGTTGTATAGATGAACTATACACGTATACTGGATGGTATAGAACTGCACAAAACTATAGAGCAAGGTGCAGCACAATACAACATCGGGTAGCTAGACAGACAGGGAAACGTGCGAACCAATTAGCGGAAGGTACTCCGACCAGCAAAATGCACATAGAATACCTTCCACTGGATACGCGTGTGTTTTAGGATGCCACGGGTGGTTCCTCTTGCAACTCTCTGGCAACCATCACCTTCTTCGACAGGAAAAGCGGTCGCAGTACAAGAAAGAGGACGATGCTTACCACCCCGCCAAGTAGATAACCCAGGCTGGTATTCGCAAAAATTGGACTGCTTTTCGCCAGAGGGCCAGTGAAGAACGTAGATGAGGTAAAGAGTAAGCCGACTACTATGCCCACCACCCAAGCGATACAGGCGGGAATGTTGAATCCTCCTGTATAGTAATAGGCACTCTCGGAACTTACTATATTCAGGCTCTTTGTGTCATAACTACGTCGCCAGATCATATCAACCAGGAAGATCGCGGCCCAGACTGTCAAGCCAGCGGCCAACAGCAGCAGAAAGCTGGTGAGAGCACCCTGGAAGTCATTGCGAATGAGCAGAACATAGATTGAGCCAATTACCATCAGGACACCATCAATTAGCACTGCGTACTGGCGCTTGATGCGAACGCCCATAGCAAGTAGGTTCAGACCAGAGGAGTAGATATCGAGTGCTGCACCAGCCAACAGACCTCCAATGGCCGTCAACAGATAGGGGACAGCTAACCAGGACGGCAGGGCCTCCCGGATTGGCGTAAGCGGATCGCTTGCTGTCAATGTATTGGTCTTGAACGAAGCCAGAAGCACGCCCACTATCATTAACACATAAAGTGGCAGCGTTCCGCCAACTACTGTCCAGAACGTGATTGCTCGCCCGGAACTCCTCTGCGGCAGGTAGCGTGCATAATCCGCGCCGGAGTTAATCCAGCCAATTCCCGTCGCTGCCATAATGATCACAAAAGCGGTTACTACACCAGTATCCCATGGGCCGGGGGGCTGGCTTAGCAGCTTGCTCCAGTGAGTCTGCGGAACAATGAATGCAATAATGACAACTGTCAGAATGCCGAACACCCAGGTCGCGCCACGCTGCAACCAAACCAGTGTGGCATGACCCCAGTAGCCGCAAGCCACTACTGCTGCCGCTAGCACAATAATGCTGATCAGCGTCCAAACAGGGTTCGCCTGGATACCGAAAACCTGTAAAAGCTCCAGCAACGCGCCTGTCGAGGCAACCACTAAAATAGTTTCCCAACCAACCAGACTAATCCAACTCACAAGTGTCGGGCCAAAGTTGCCGCGAGTCCCGAAAACGGCCCGCGAAAGGGTCAGCATCGGCGCACCGCCCCAGACACCAGGAATACTCAGCAGACCGACGAAAAGAAAGGAAAGTGCCGTCGCGATCAGCCCAATTGCCAAACTTTGCCACAGGTTCAGACCACTACCAGTCAAATAACCCGCGCCGTAGACAACTCCCAGGATGCCAACATTGCTGGCAAACCAAACCCAAAATAGCTCAAGCGGTTTTCCATGGCGCTGCTCCTGATCAATAGGATTGATGCCATTCATCTCAACTGACCCGATGCGATCACTTTCAGGTTGTCGTACTGTACTGCTCATGTATCACCTTTCCATCATCTGTGCGCGAACGTACTCACAGAATAACAACGTAAGATGTTCCTCACTGCCTATAAACCTCTCAGAACTTGCTATGGCATAGTGCTGGCAGAGAAAGAATTCCAAACAGTCCTTTTCTCTGTTTCTACCTTACTGTATAGCTTATGCCTTTCTATACCTAGTATATTTGCTATATTCAACAAAGTCAATGACTCTCATTGACTTTATGTAACTACTCAGGTCCCCAAGCGACCGGTAAAGGTTGACCATGGAAGACAGCCGTCAGAGCAGAGAGCATGGAATGCCCCTGCTTGTGCATCGTCGAAAGATAACTGCGGATACGACAAAAGGCGGTGACGCCCGTTGCACTGCGAAAGGTCCCAGAAATCTTTTGCTGAACTTTTGCCATGCGAAGGTCCCGCTCGGCCTGGTTGTTGGTAAGAGGAATCCGCAGGTCGTCAAGCAAAGCCAGCACTTGCTCGGCACGACTCAGCAGAGCATCCAGCAGGTTCTTGGCCTTGCTTTGCGTGCGCCTTCCTTTCGGTTTTTCAGAGGAAGAGGCCAGAGACGGTGGTTGAGCAGCATAGCCAGTCGCCACGATCTCGAAGTAGCGAGCGACCCAATGACGGATTACCCGGATTTGAGCTTGGGACCCTGCCACTGTTAATCAAATTGAGAAACTTCAAGTAAAATCCTTACTGATGAGCTGAAATCTCCTGTAAGAGCCACGAGTTGCCATCGGGATCGCTGAATGAGACATACTTAATGCCTCCTAGATCGTCAACCTTTCCTACATCAACACCCCGGCCTGCAAGCTCTTCGCGGGCCTTATTTATATCTGCAACCACCAGATGTAAGGCCTTTATAGTGCCGGGCTGCATTGCTGAGATTTCGCCCAGACCGGTTCCGATAACGATTGAGCAAGCTGATCCAGGTGGGGTTAGTTGCACAACTCTCATGTCGTTCCCTGGTTGTACATCATGGTCAGCGTGAAATCCCACCTGTTCAACATAAAATGCTTTGGCACGGTCAATATTAGAGACTGGTATTGGCACAAGCTCAAGTTTCATATCCATCTTTTTCCTACTCCTTTTTGTCTATCCAATAGTATGATCATCACAAAAATACGGATGATCTGGGCTGCTTCATCATAGCATACGAGATCGGAAAAACTTCTCTCATCTTGCTCAAGTGCAATTAGATCTCCGTCACTAAATGAGGGTAGAACTCCGTTAACTGGTGAAAAAGTCAGGAGGACTTGAAAAACCGTGAGTTATTGGCAATGCTGTAATCATGAAAACACAACAGACAGAGCCAATGAATCCGAAAGCCGCAATTTTGCCCCAATGAGCGGTGTTTAGCAAGAGGGAAAGTGGGAGAGGGCAACATTCGTGTTCATGATCGCACCCGACAACGCTATCGCTGCCAGCAATGCCGATGCACGTTTAATGCCCGACGCGCAACGATGCTGGAAGGGCTTCGCACACCGACGGAATTGATCGTCATTGTGGTGACACTTTTGGCGTATGAATGTCCGGTGCAAGCCATTGTGCATGCCTACGACCTGGATGAACGAACGGTGGCGCGACCGTGCAGGAACTCATTGTCAACAGGTCCATCACGCTCTCATCGAACAAGGGAAGTTAGACCTCATTCATGTGCAAGCCGACGAGAGGCAGGTGAAAGGACGCTCGCTGATTGCGTGGATGGGCTTCTCGATGATGGTCAGTCTCTACAGGGATGAACTGTTTGCTGACTTGTTCTCACTACCCTACCTGAGTAGTTACAAGTTTTCTTATTGAGCTTTACTTAGAGAATCCGCTTCAGTTCATGCACTATGCTCATAAAGATCGCGCAAATTCTGGCTGAAGCCCATAAATCCCAAGTGTTTATCGCTAACCCCTGCAATAATCCCCTTGTCCGCTAGCTCGCGCAAACGGTCCAGTGGAAAAACGCAGTTGATATCTTGATCGGCGTCGGAATGATCGTAGTGATCGTGCGTTACCATTAACTGAGAACTTTGTGTATCGTCCGTAATGAGCCGCCAGCTATTATCGCCCTCTACGCTGTATGGTTCTTGATCGCGCAAATGCACCCCTGTAGTCGTTACCAATGCAACAACACTCTAATTGAGTGTACGATTGCGCGGCGTATTGGGATACAGCGTTTCGACATTGGCATAATGATATGTGTCCCTTCTCGGAAATAATGCTCTAGTGCAATCCCACCAAAGGTGGTAGTGAATGTGCTATGCTAGAGTCTGTGACGAACGCGAGCAGACGAGAACCAGGAAGGCAGATGATATCCATGAAGACCTATGACGATATTGCTGAGTGGTACGATCAGTGGATAGGGACGCACTCGATGAGAGAAGATCCTTTCTTTCCAGCAGTCGAGGCACTCATCGGCGAGGTCGAGGGAGCCCGCATTTGTGATCTTGCCTGCGGTCAAGGAAGAGTAGCGCGTCACTTGGCAGGCCGGGGAGCGCGTGTCGTCGGCGTTGATCTCTCAGCGAAGCTGCTTGCGATCGCGCGCCGCCATGAAGGGACCGACCCACACGGGATTGAGTATGTGCAAGCCGACGCCCAGAACCTCGACAACCAGGTGTTGGGTCTCTTCGATGGCGTCGTCTGTTTTCTGGCGTTAATGGATATCCCAGAGCTGACCCCGACACTCCAGAGTGTGGCACGTATTCTTCGGCCTGGCGGATGGTTTGTCTTTGCTATTCTCCACCCCTGCTTTCATACCTCGCAGTCAGGAGAAAGAGAGACTCCAGAGGGAACGGTACGGACCATTGGCAGGTATTTTGTGGAAGGGTATTGGCGGTCAGATACCCGGCCAGGACCGCCAGGCAAAATCGGCGCCTATCACCGGACGCTCTCGACATACGTCAACACGCTCACCGATGTGGGGCTCCAACTGATGCATCTGAGCGAACCGGGCAGTACTTCCGCCATCGCCGCTTCCCCGTCTCTGTCACACTTAAACAGACCCGTATGGGAGGAGGTCCCGACCATCTTGGTGGCGAGTTGTAGGAAGCCAAAGGAAAGTGCCCAACCTCAATGAGAATCCCCATTTTTATCCGAGCATTGACAGAGGACGAACAGCACAAGATCCAGGCAGGATTGCGTTCGTCGGATGCCTTTACCTTGCGTCGTTGCCAGATCTTGCTCGATTCTGCTCGTGGAGAACGAGTCTCCAAGATTGCCCTGCAACTCGGCTGCGACGACCAGACCGTTCGCAATGTGATCCATAGGTTCAATGCCAATGGTCTGAGAGCGTGTTTTGGAATAGGTTAGATACTCTGAGCTAGACGAGCAACGAGCAGCTGAATCATGGCCAGATGGATAAGCGTTTCGCTGGTCTGGACCTTACGCTCATAGTCTTTGCTCAAGCGG
>JAABUX010002950.1_pt1 | contig 23206 bp, 19 predicted proteins | sample 5561851 | NCBI WGS metagenome assembly JAABUX01 (sample SAMN10711883, study PRJNA513361) | rock metagenome | isolation source: Antarctica rocks | place: Antarctica: Victoria Land, Richard Nunatak red sandstone | collected 2016-01-03 | reverse complement strand
CTCGTTCGGGCTTGGCAAGAGTAGGCGGCTCAGGGTAAACTCTTTTCAAGGCGTAGCTCCTTCAGGTGTTAGCAGCCGAAGGCTACGCCGCTTTTCTTTTAAAGTCCCCGAAGATCGTTACAAGCTCATCTTAACGCTCATCTCGCGCATTCTGCTCGGCCTCATGTTCGTCGTGTTCGGACTCAACGGGTTCCTGCATTTCATTCCGCAACCCGTGCCACCCCCAGGCTTCGCGCGCGACTACTTCACGCTGATGTCGTCGTCGCACTACTTGCTGCTGCCGTTCGCCTTGCAGCTGGTCGCAGGACTGCTGCTGCTCGCGAATCGCTACGTCCCGATCGCGCTGGTCCTCCTAGCTCCCGTCATCGTCAACATCCTGATGTTCCACGTCTTGATGCTACCGTCGGGCATCGTGCCGGGTCTCGCCGCGACCGCATTCTGGTTCGTCGTATTCTATAACGTACGCTCGGCCTTCGCGGGCCTCTTCGAACCGCGAGCAGCCGCGTAAAGCGGCTGTGAGGTCCGTGTATGGCATACGAAGTGACGACGTTATCGTACTCGACGCGGCTCTTCACGAGTAAGCCGCTACGACGTCGCGGCGAACGCACCGATGGATTATCGTCCGTCGCGCTGGTTCTACGGGCGCGGCGTGCAGAAGTGCCGAGATGGCTTTAGCTCACCGCCATGAGTTTCAGGGCGACGCCAATATTAATAACGTTACGGAACGTAAGATCGGCGGGTCCGTTTCACGGCGGCAGCCACCTTCTACCCCGCGCAAGCGGGGCGCTACTAGCAGTGCGGAGATTAAGCGACGAGCCGTGCTCGTTCCGCGAAGATCGAATCTGGGCGCGTGCAGATCTCTCGACGAACCGCGAGACGGTAGACTTCCCCCCCGTCGAGCTCTGCAAGCTCGACCGCGGCCCGCGCCGCTCGCCATTCGAAGCCGATCTGTTGCCATATATCGAACGAAGCGCGGAAGCGCTCCGTCGACGCCGGTAGACGACCTTCCGCACGCAGGATGAGGCCCTGCGTAAAAGCCTCCTCCGCCTTTAGGCGTGGTTCGAAGCGGGCCACGAACTGCGCGTCAATGCCATCACGCGTCCCCGTATAGCGATCGAACGTCTGTCGAGCTCGTGCCGGAGTCAGCGTGGCAGCGGCCTGCGCGAGGATAAGCAGTGCGACTTGATAATCGCCCGGTGCTTTTCGCCAGTCATATTGATCTGAGATCCGTAGCGCGCACTCGACTTCCTCGAGCGCCATTGCCTCGTGGCCGAGCTCTCGCGCGACGATGGATCGGTTAACGGCTATGTAAATGCGCTCAGGTTCGGTTGAGGCGATCTCGCCTGCGCGACGAAAAAGGCGAAGCGCACCGACGATATCTCCGTGTAGTGCCGAAGACCATCCCAACACGTCCAACGCGGCGAATTGGACCCGAGAAATGTCTTCCGTCCATTCGAACGAAGAGACGCGATTTGCTACTGCTGCCGCGTCGGCGACAACATCGAACTCGCATGCGACGATCGCCAAGTTCCTTAGCGCGAAAGCATGCTGATACAGGTCCGGAGTCGAGCATGCGTCCAGTGTATTAAGTGCGGTCCGCGCGTAAACGAGCGAATCGCGATATCGACCTTGCGCCGTCGCGACGATTCCCAGCAGTTCTTGCAGCCTCGAGACTACGTGACTAAGCGGCACACTAGAACCGGCTCTGCCCGCTGCCTTTGCTGAATTGGCCGTGGCAAGCCCTCGTGTACATGCCGCTTGAGCTTCCTCAAGGGCGCCCATACGGAAACTAGCAAGTCCCCTAAAGAAGTCGACCTCGGCCTCCAGCGCCACGTCGAGCGCGGAGACACTATATACAAAGGCGTCACGGAACGCATCATCCGAACTCTTGCGGTCACCGAGGCGATCGTGCGCGACGGCGCGCAGCATCGCAATTTCACCGCGATTAGGACATTCGAGCGATGTCCGGCCTTCAAGAGTTCGTCGCGCCGCTTCCGGATCTCCGAGTCGCAGAAGCGTACGAGCTCGTAAGATCGCTGCCGTCGTTGACTCGAGTCCGTATAGTAGCCCGAGGCATGCGCGAAGACGCGCCGCTCGGAAGGCGGCCAATGCCTCAGGAAAGGAACCAACGCGCGGCTGTAGCCGCGTCACCGTCGCAGGCATGCCTAAAACCTCAGTAAGGAAAGGTGTCCTTACCTTTTATATTTTCGGCTAGAGTCCCGGCTGGCTACAACGACGACATCGAAACTTAACCGCTGGAGCCCGCGGTATGTCCGCCCATGACCAGAAGAACGGCGTTCAAAATCGCGGCGAAGTTGATATGAACGAGAGCCAGATGAAGCATTGTATGTGCCCTTCAAAAGTGTAGCAGAGTTCTGCTACGTAAAGATGCCTTTACAATACCATCGTAATGCACTTCCGTACGGTGCGCCATATCACACTTAGCAAGGACGTGAATCCAACGGTGCTTGCTGGGCGCTCGTTGCTTCCCCACTTCAGCGACTAAGCCTGGCTGGGATCGCGTACTTGGCGTGCGACCGCCAACTGCGAGCCATGCTCGACGTGGGCGCGAGCTTGCTAGGTGCGCAATGCGCCGCTGAAGGACGACTTGACCTGGACACATTGTATATGCAACAATGTCGCCGTGGCTCAGATGGGGACGGGCGCAGAGCTGGCGACTAGGATCGTCCAGACCTGCCTAATACAGCGGGCGAGATTCGTGGCACGCAAACTCAGCAACGACCTTGACGATAACCTTCGCTCGCTCGGAATCAACGCAAGCCAACTCGGCCTTCTTGCCCTCGTTGGGTATGCCGGCCCGATCCGTCGCAATGAGATCGGCAAAATGATGCGTCTCGACGCGTCCACCTTAACCCGCAATTTGCGCGTTATGGAAACGAACGGGTGGATTGGAGAAGTGCACGACGCCTCCGATCGTCGAGGCCTTCCGGTACGCATCACGTCCCGCGGCGACGCCCTGCTCGCGCAGACGTGGCCGGCCTGGGAAAGCGCGCAGCAAAGTGCCCTCAGCGTGCTCGGAACAGAGGGACGGGCGGTGCTCATGAATTTCGCCCCAGGCCCTTGAAATTTTCCTTTGGCCCGATAATTGCAGATACAACTTGTCGCCTCCCGCCCGCTCGTCCTTAGAAAGGCAATCACCGTATGGAGTTGATTCTCGTAACGGGCGCATCGGGCAAAACCGGTGGCGCGGTCGTCAGCGAACTCCTCAGTCGCGGCCGGCACGTTCGCGCACTGGTTCATAGACGCGACGCCCGCAGCGACGCGCTCGCTCGCGCGGGCGCCGAGGTCGTTGCGGCAGACGTATTCGATACGGAACAATTATTAGCAGCGATGAAAGGCGCGGTCGCGTTTGCGGTGGCCGCTCGCGGCTCCAAGCTCGAAGTGGTCGTCGGACTGAGCCAGTGGCTCGCCAATCCGGCTCACCCCGCGCTGCTGACGCGCCAAAACTGGCTCGTCGACGAAATGTTCTCGATGCTCCCCGGCATCGCGCACGTCGTGGTCAATCCCGTTTATTTCGCCGATAATTATCTCGGTTTCGATTTGCTGCGGTTTGCTGCGCATCTCGGAATTTATCCGAACCCGTATGGCATGAGCCGGAACGCGCCGCCGCATCCGCGCCTTTCCGCGGATTCGGTCGCCCAAGACTTCCAAGTGCAAGCGGAACCGAGCGCGGCATGGCGCTAAGCGTGGCTTTCGGCGCGTTCGTTGCGTCGCTGACACTCGTCCTCGCGGCCGGCATCGTACGTTTCCTCGCGCCCGCGCAACGTCTTCGAGCCCTAGTTTTGCTGGCAGCGTGGATGCTCTATGCCGGAGGACTAGGCGCGGCGGGCGTGCTTGGCAATGCCGGGCTTCGGCCGCCGGGCATCGCGTACGTCGTTGTGCCGGCGATCGCGCTAACTGCGTTTCTCGCGCGCTCGCGCACGGGGGTCGCCATTGCGCTGGCGGTGCCGACTTGGCTGTTGCTCGGTGCGCAAAGCCTCCGGGTCGTCGTCGAAGTTTTTCTGGATCGGCTCGCGCATGCAGGACGGCTTCCGGCGCTCATGACCTTTCAAGGCGGCAATGTCGATATACTTATCGGTATTAGCGCGCTGGTAGTCGCCGCGTTCTGCCGCGTCGGTAGGCTCGACGCACGCGTCGCAATCGCCTGGAACCTAGCCGGCATGGTGTCGCTCGCTAACGTCGTCGTACGCGGCATCCTGACGTCGCCGGCCGTCCATGCGATACGTGTCGACGCGCCGAGCGCGATCGCGACGTATCCCTTCACATTCATCCCGGCGTTCGTCGTTACCATGGCGTTAATGCTACACGTGCTGGCACTTCGCGCGCTTCGCGAGGCGTCCCACGACGGCGGATCGAGCCGCCGTACGTCGCGTCCTGCGCTGCGCAGTCCGCTCGTTAAAGACTACGTGCCGCCTTCGTACCGCTCGTAGTCCACGACGTCTGCGAGCGCGACGCGTGCTTCCCAACGGTCGCGTTCGAGATCGGCGATGGGCGCGAACGTTGCAACGTGTCCGATGCAGAGGTACGCGACGACGGCGATACGATCCGGGATGCCGAGTAATGCGCGAAGCTCCGCGGGTTCGACGATGCTGACCAACCGACGCCCAGGCCCTCGACGCGCGCCGCCAGCCATAGGTTTTGAATGGCGCAGACGGTCGAATAGCGCGCCGTCTCAGGCATCGTCCGCCGTCCCAATCCGTTGCCGCGCGCCGGCTCGTCGTCGCAGGTTATGCAGACGTTGACGGGCGCGTCGAGTATGCCCGCTAGCCGTAATGCACCGTAACGCGCAGCAGTCGCAGCGTCGTACGAAGCCGTGGCCTCGGCATTCGCGCGCAAGAAGCATTCGTGAACGGCGCGGCGGATTGCGAACTCGCGTACCACAATGAACCGCCAGGGCTGGGAAAGGCCGACCGACGGCGCCTGATGCGCAGCTGCGAGCACGCGCTCGAGCATCCCGGCGTCCACCGCCTCCGGCAAAAACTCCGCTCGCACGTCGCGACGAAGTGCGATCGCGCGATACAGCGCGGCGCGCTCGGCCGGCGTAAAATCCGTCATTTGCGAAAGCTTCGCTTCGTTTCTGCGATACGACTTGCGCTGCGTAACACGTCGTGTCGATACTCGTCCGTTTGCAGCGTCACGGAGGCGTAATCCCCAAAACGCGTGGCTCGCTTACGTTGCATGTGACGCAGGGCTCGTGTGAGCGAGCATTCGAAAGAGCCGCATGGTCGTTCGGCCGGTGCTTTGTCGGCGCTTCATCGGACGCGCCGAAGAGCTCGACTATCTCGACGAGAAGCGGCGCGCTGCGTCCCGTTCACGCGGAGCGCTCGTGCTTATTGCCGGCGAAGCGGGCATCGGCAAGTCGCGGTTAATGGCCGAGTTCTGCACGCGCCTCGCCGATTTGCGCTGGCGCGTCGCGTACGGCTCGTGCCTCGAGCACGCGCAACGTCCGTACGGCCCGATCCTCGACGTTCTCTCCCGCATCGAGCCCGCCGAAGGGCGCTCGCTGCCCGCTGCCGCGAACAAAGGCGATCAACTCGACGCGATCGTCGACCGCTTCACGCAGGCGGCAGCCAAACGTGGAATCGTCGTCGTGGTCGAGGACGCGCACTGGGGCGACACGGCCACGCTCGAACTGCTCGCGGTGCTCGCGCCGAAACTCGAGAGCATGAGGATGCTCGTCCTCGTATCCTACCGCCCCACGGAAAAGGCGGCGGACGACGGCTGGCACGCCGCACTTGCCAGGATCGAGCGGGGCGCCCGTTCCGGTCGCATCGATCTCGCGCCGTTAGCCGGCCGCGAGCTGGAACATTTCATCGATGAAGCAGTCCGCGATTACCGAGTTCCGGACGACACCCGACGCGCGGTTGCCGGAACGAGCGACGGCAACCCATTCTTCGCCGAAGAGTTGCTCAAGGTCGCCGTGGAGCGTCATTCTGGCGCACCGGGGCTCGCGCCGGAATCGAGCGAGCTTCCGTTGTCCGTGCGGTCCACGCTTCTCGAGCGCTGGCACCGGCTCCCCGAGTCCGATCGCCGCGTGCTCTCTCACGCTGCCGTTATCGGTCGCTCGTTCGAATTGTCGTTACTGGTCAAGACGTTGCAGCTCGACGAGGGTGATGTGCTGTCGTCGTTGCGGCGCGCGCGCGACGTGCAGCTCATCGACGCCGACGCGAACGCGTTCCGGTTTCGGCACGCGCTCTCGCGCGACGCAATCTATTCCGCCTACCTCGGCGCGGAAGTTGCGCCGCTCCATCGCCGGATCGCGCTCGCACTCGAAACGGAGGCAAACCGGGACGATACCTTGGAGGGTTTGGCCTACCATTGGTGGGCCGCGCACGACGCCGAGCGTTCGGCTCGCTATAACGAGCTGGCGGGCGATGCCGCCGCGAGCGTCCACGCGCACGACGACGCAATCGTTTTTTACCGGCGGGCCCTCGAGTCGCCGTTATTGGGTCCGTGCGAGCAGGGCGCGATCTTCGAGAAACTCGCCGATCGTTTCTATGCGGTCGGCGCCGCCGAGCGCATGCATGAGGCGGTCGGCGTAGCGGCCGATCGTTATCGAGCGGCGTCGCAATTCGAAGAAGAAGCGCGTTGCCGGGCGCGCGTCGCGATCATCGCGTACACGTTGCAGCAGAAGAACCCCACGAGCGGCCTCATCGCGATGTTGCAACGGCTCGATTCGGGCGAAACGTTCGCGAAGAATCGCGTGCATCTGGGGTGCGCGTGGGTCACGGCGTCGCTCGGCTTTCCAACCGAATCGAACCGGCATCTGGCGCAAGTCGACGGTGCGGCGCGTGCCATGCGTGCCGACGTCGACTTGCGCTTCCATAACGTCAGCGCTTGGAACGCCATGACGATGGGCGACTTACCAACGTTCCGAACGGAGCACGCGGCCTGGCTTCGTGCTGCAGCCGGTGGCCCATTCGGGGCGCTTTCGAGCGCCCACATGAATGGCGCCACCTGTTACGCTATCTTCGGCGAACACGAGGCGGCTCGCGAGCAACTCGAAGCCGCGATCGAGCTGGCGGTCCGGGAGCGTAACCGGCACGCGGAGCAAAGTGCGTACGCCATCGCGGCCGGATGTTACGTGTGGAGCGGCGACCTGCTGCGCGCGCGCGACGCGTTGGCTCACGTTTCGCCGAAGGCAGAAAATCGCGTCACGCTGAGTGATGCTGCCGCCTGGGGGACGCTTGCGGGGATCCATCTCGGCGACGAGCGACTGCGCGATACGTGGTACGATGCGATCGGCGACGACGCGCTCGATGCCGTCGAAGAGATGTGCGGAGCGGGATTCGCCCAGATTTTGGTCGGCCGCGGGCGCCTGGAAGAAGCCAGAGGCGTTTTGCATCGCTCGATTCCAGACTGCGAGCGTATTCGCGCAAACGTCTTTACGTTTCTTGCGGCAGCTCGATTCGCCGCGCCGGAAGACCGCGAGCGCGCGCGCGCCCAGCTCGTCACGATGTCGAACACGCCGACCGAGACGGCCGAACGCCATGCGCTGGCCTTATTCGATGCCTACGTCATTCGGCGCGAAGGGCCGCCTCACGCAAGCATCGTTCTCGCACGAGCGGCGGCCGAGGGCTTCGGACGTTTACGCTTCCCGCTCTTGCAAGCCACGGCGCTCGAGGTAGCAGGCGATCTCGACGAGGCGCTCGCCGTGTACGCCGCGTGCAATGCTGCCGGCGACTTGCGCAGGCTCGCGAAGCGCGCACCTAGCGAGGCGGCGTTGCCGCGCATACGCGCCGCGACGCTGGTAGACCGGCACGGCCTGTCCGCCCGCGAGCGCGAGATCGCCGCACTCGTCGCGACGGGTAGTTCCAATAAGATCATCGCCGAACAGCTGAACGTGAGCGCGAAAACCGTCGAGAAGCACCTGGCATCCGTCTATCGTAAGCTCGGGATCACATCGCGCGCGCGGCTTGCGGTGTACGCGAGCGCCGAAATGGACGCCGTCGCGGGCTCGGCTCTATAAAGTTTGGTCTCATGCTTCCGCCGGCGTTCGATTAAAGCGCACCATCAGGGTAATGCTGACAATGGCCGGCAGGTAGATGCCGGGCGCCTCAACCATCGCGTTCAAAGGCCGTACCGAAGACGCTTCTAAAACCGCGTGGAGAATCGCGTGTCCTACAAAATAAGTTGCCGTCAGGGCCGTTACGACGGGCGCGTTTGCGGGATGGCGCAATGCTAACACGCCTCCGAGCGCGAGCGTCATGTACGCGATCCCCACGTCGCGAATAAGATGTGCGTCGTAGGGTCCAGCGGCGGCCACGCCGGGGACACTCGTATAGAAGTCGGCCGGCGAAATAAGTATGAAGCCGCCTATTGCCGTTGTAAACACGACGAGCGCTAGAAGACAGCCGCGATCGACGTTACTCACGTTCGAACGTCCATTCATGAATGACATGAACTTCGGCGAGTGGGCAGCCGTAGCGTCGCCCCATGCGTAGACCGGTACGCTCCTGCATCTTGTAAAGATGGACGAGGTAGCCTTCACAAAGGTGACCTCTTTCGCGCTCGCCATGCGAAACATCGTGCGCCGAGAACCGGTCGAATGTTATTCGCGAGTTTAAAATTGAACTTCCGACTCGCGACACCAGATTAAGGATTATGACTGTTGACCGGCACTCTAGCGACGTGTAGCGGCGAGAGTCGCGGGATCGACGTACCTCTTGGGGCTCGTAGCCGCAAATTTCTCTGCGTTCTACGTAGCTTCCAAGCGTATCGTCCATGGTAATGGCGCGAAAACGGCTGCCAACATTGTGGCATCGGAGCGACTCTTTGTTTGGGCGTCGCTAGCGATCTGATCACGTGCGCAGCCGATATCGTCCTAATCGTCGCCCTGTGCGTGATCTCAAGCCTGTAAATCCCAACCTGGCCTTGCTCGCGCTATGCTGGAGGCTGATCGAGACGTCAATTTTCGTTGTTTCCACGCTCAGTAGTCATAACATTCAGCGGCTCGTTAGCGGCCTTGACTACTTACGAGCATTCGAAGCGGATCGGCTGCAAGCCTTGACGATGCCGTCCTTTGGAGCGTACGGCTCGGGATATAACGCCCTGTTAATGTTCTTTGGGTTGGGGTCGGCGATGTTCAGCTATTTATTCTTTAGGTCGGACTACATCCGCGGGTATTGGGCGGCTGGCGCGTGTTTCGTCTGCACTCGTCGCGAAATGTACTTTCGGGTTCGTCGTTTTTCCCCACCTCGAGATAGCCTCGATCCGTAGTGCTTCATTCTGATTTCTTCTTTGAATTAGTGACGGGATTTGGCTATCGATTAGAGGGCTCAGGCAGCCGCAGCAATCCGCGACGGATCGGTGAACCGGTCTTGAAGCGCAAAGGCTTCGATTGCTGAATCTGGCCAAGTGCATGTCGGCACTTAGCGCTGCTTTGCCCGTAGCCCGACGTAGTACTTCCTCGCCGTCGTCGCAGACGTACCGAGCTCCAGCGCAACCTGACCTTGTAGCTGAAGCCAAACGTCGCCGTCGATACCGGTTGCAACGCCGCCGCTACCCGCTTCGCGATGAGCGATCGCGTCGAATCGAATACCCGTTCCGGGTGCGTACGTCGCTCAAAAGATCTGACGTTCGACGTTGCGCTGCGGCGAAGACGGCAACACGTAGTCGAAGGAGCGTCGTGTAACGTCCAAGCCCGCACGCTGAGCTGCGGCGCGGCTTGCCACACGGCCGATAGGCCGGCTCCTCGTAATCGATAATCGCCGATGCCGTGCAAGAATTGCTGGAACACGAGCGATTCCGCGCGCAGACGGTTGCCGTTGAAGCCGAACGCCGCTTCCGTAAGCTGCCCGCGTTCGAGCGCGCGCGACGTTGGCCGAACCGGCGCCGCCAGCGCCTCCAAGAGCGACGGGACGCGTAGCGACTCGCTAAAACCTGCGCGGGCGTAGAGTTCGTGGCCGAGCGACGCTCGTGCCGTCGCGGATGGGACGAGTACCGCACCGCGCGCGGAAACGTCGCTAAGCGCCAGACCCGCCGTGGCCGCGAGGCCGGCCGTTCCCGTTTGCGCTTCCGCGTACAGCGTCTCGCTGGATACGCGTTCGCTTAAGGCGAGCCCGCCCGCATACGTTTCCCCATACGATCCATTCTGCTGCGTTAGCGTCGCACCGTAGGCCACCGTCGTAGGCCCGGGCCGCTCCACGCGCACGCCGGCGTCGAGATAGCTCGCTGCGTAGACATTTGCAGGCAGCAAACGCGTATGGAGCGAGCTTTCCGATAAGTCGACGAACGTTCGCGATCGGCGCGATGACGTCGCATACGCGACGTGCGCCAAATCGAGATGACGCGCCAGATCGCCGCCGGAGACGAAGCCGGTCGACGACGTACTACCGGCCCCGGCACGCAGAAAACCGCCGTCGAACGTAGTCGCAAAATCCACGTCCGCACGCCGGCTGAGAATGCCGTCGCGCTCGACACGCCGGCCGACGGCTGCAACGTTCCGAGCGCCGGTTCGAGCGCGAGCGACGAGGTTCGCCCGGCGTCGAATGAGGCCACGCCCTCGTCGCCGTTGTGCTGATCGAGCGCGAAGCGTCCCGCGCCGGCGCTCGGACCGTACCGAAACGCGACGGAAGGCGGAGCGACGGCGATCGTGCGCACATAACGGTCCGGGAAGTCGAGCAGCGCCGGTGCGCCGGTTGCCAGGTCGATGATCGGCGCTCCGTCGTCGACCACGACGCCCTGCCCGCGGTCGAGCCCACGGTCGGAGATGCCACCGCCCGGCCGTAACGTGAACGGAATGAGACCGAGCAGTTCGCCGGCAGAGGGGTACGGGAGGGCTGCAGTATCCTCCGGCGACGGCGTGTCGCGCTCGAGCGCGGCGTAGCGCTGCACGATCACCGCGACGTCGTTTTGCCCGCGCACGTTGCGTCGCGTGGAGGCGCAGTGACGGCAACGTATTTCGATGGTTGCCGCCTCCCGCAAAAGCCGCACGGCGAACGTCCCCTCCGCGTCCGTAACGTCCCCGCCAATCGTTCGACCCTGGACATCCTGGGCCGCAATGCGAGCCCCCGATACCGCCTCGCCCGTACGGTCTCGGACGTTCCCGACGAGTATTGCGGGGGCGCTTTGAGCGGCAGTCGGCGCTGAAACGGCGAGCCAAAGCGCCGCGGCGAATGCGAGACTCTTCAGCAACGATTCAGACTTTCGTGAGAGGGTTGTGAAGGTGCCGCGAAAGTTTATCCGCCTTGCGTTCGTTAGCGCGTTGATCCTGCTCGCGTCGATGTGCGCCGGCTTAGCGCGTGCATCCGTCGACGCGCTGGACCATCTGAGCGGTGCGCTCGTGCCGTCTGCCGCGGCCGCGCTACTGGGGCCCGTAACGGAAAGTGGCCGCAATGCGTGGGACTGCGCGCCGGAACGAGCTGCGAAAGGCCGCCGTGCCGGCGAGGCGGATCTGCCGAAGCCGGACGGTCCTTAGCCGTTGCTGCGCTTGGTTTCGGCGTTGCTTTTCACCGTAACGTTGACCGCGCCAATACGCGCGGCGGCGCAGAGCTATCCCGGCGTCACTCCGGTTCCACGGACGACCGATGCCGCACGGATGCATCGGCTGGCACAAGATCGCGAAATACTCGAACGCATTCGAACCGGGGTGGCGGCCGAGGGCAGCAGCGATTGGACGACGGCGGCCGGCGAGTTTGCGCGGGCGCTCGAACTCCATCCCGCCGAACCGCAAGGCTCGACCGCATGGTACGACCTCGGCATAGCTCGGGCGGGACTTAGTGACTTCGACGGCGCGGCCGGCGCCTTCGCCAAAGCGATCGAACGCGATCCGGGCTTCTTAGCGGCGCGCGCCAATCTAGTGCACGTCGAATTGGCACGTAACGACTTGGATGCGGCTCGCCACGCCGCCGACGCGTTCGTCACGGCCGCCCCCGACTCGGCGCGCGCGCTGTACGCGCGGGGTCTCGTAGCGCTCCGGGCGGGCGACGCCGCCTCGCGCGCAGCGATTTCGGCAAGTTGCTTTCAAACGATCCGTCGTACGCGGTCGCACATTACGACCTCGCGCTCGCCGAGCAGCGCCTCGGCCATGACGGCGATGCGGAACGCGAGTTGCGGTCGGCGCTCGTTCTCGCCCCGAAATATGCGCGCGCGCGTTTGGCGCTGGGCGCCGTGTTGTTGCGGCGCGGTAATCGTGCCGGCGCCCGTTCGGCGTTCGACGAAGCTGCAAGTACCGCCGATCCACTGTTACATAACCTCGCGGTCTCGCTGCGCGATGCGGTACACTAGCGTGCGGATCCTCGTTATCGAAGACGATGCCGACATTGCCGCTGCGATCGAGACCATGCTGACCCGAATCCGGTATGCCGTCGACGTCGCTTCCGACGGCGACGCCGGGCTCGACCGGCTGCTCGGCGGCACCTACGAGCTGGCGATCGTCGATGTGGCTCTTCCACGACGCGACGGCTTTTCGATCTGCCGATCCGCGCGCGCCGAGGGAATGGCGACGCCGTTATTGATTCTAACGGCACGCGATGCGGTCGAGGACCGTATCCGCGGGCTCGATGCCGGCGCGGACGATTATGTGGTTAAACCCTTTGCCGCCGATGAGCTCATGGCGCGCGTGCGCGCTTTGCTACGGCGGTCCGATCGCCCCCTGCGACTCGAGCCGTACCGCGTCGGTTCGCTCTGCGTCGAACCCGGCAGGCGGACGGCCGCCGTAGGTACGGTGCAGCTACGACTCGGCGTTACCGAATTTCGGCTATTGGAGTATTTCGCGCAGCACCGCGGGATGATACTGTCGCGAGCCCAAATACTCGAAAAGATTTGGGACTACGATTTCCAAGGTTCGAGCAATATCGTCGACGTGTACGTAAGCCAGTTGCGGCGCAAGCTGCGCAAGCTCCGCGCCACGGCAGAGATCGCGACGGTGTGGGGAGTCGGTTACAAGCTCGTCGAGACGACGCAGAGCGACGAGCTCTCTTCCGGCTGACCGTATCGTACGTCGGCGTCTTCGCCGTCGTCATTGCCGCGCTTTCACTCGTCGCGTACGCCGCGATCGAAAATACGTACCGTTCGATCGTCGCCCCGGCGCTCGAAACTTCGGAAGGCCGTGCCGGCTTGAGCGCGGCGATGCGGCCGGCGCTGTTTTCGATCGTATCGGTCGACGTGATGCTGCTGATGATCGTCGGCGTCGCGTCGTTCGCGCTTGCCCGCGCCGCGCTGCGGCCAATGGCGTTAGCTCGCGAGCGAGAGGAGCGTTTCTCGGCAGACGTCGCGCACGAATTGCGCACGCCGATCGCTGCGATTGCGAGCCTCGCCGAAGCCGGGTCGTCCGGGAACCTGCCGTCGGCTCATGGCTCGCTTCGCGCCATCGCCCGCCGCGCGCTCGAATGCGGCGACCTCATTAGCGCCTTACTGACGCTCGCGCGCGCGAGCGAGCCAGATGCGCTCGAACGGGAGCCGGTCGACGTTGCGATGCTCGCACGACGTGCCTGTGCAGAACGGCCGCCGCGCGAGCGCGACGTGCGCGTCGAATGCGCCACGGAACATGCGATCGTCCTGGGAGACGAGCGACGGCTCTTGCAGCTCGTACGCAACTTACTCGACAACGCCTGCGAGCACGCTCGCACGAACGTCATAGTAACGATCGGCGCCGAGCGTGACGGCGTCGTACTTACGGTCGAGGACGACGGCCTCGGTGTGGATCCCGCCCTGAAGGACCGCTTATTCGAACGATTTGCGAAGAGCGATTCGTCGCGCGGTAGCGGGCTCGGCCTAGCGATCTGCCGGTGGGTATCGCGTGCTCACGGTGGCGACGTCGTCTACGCCGGCGGTTCGAAATTCATCGTCAGGCTTCCAGCCGACGGTTCGACGCCCGTTTGATTCGCGTGCATTCAGAATTCTTTCATACCTGCGGTTCATCATCGGGATACCAACTATCTCGAAGGGACGATCATGAAGTTCACTCACTTCGCCGTTACGCTCGCGGCAGCTTCGGCGCTCGGCGCTAGCGCTGCGGGTGCCGATCCTATTGCGACGCCCGGCGTCATCGCTTCGCTATCGCACGTCGTAACGATCGGTTCGACGGTCGATCCGCTCAATGGCGACGTTAATCCGTATGGCTTGGCAATTTCGCCGTCGAGCGCCGGCAAGATTGCGGCGGGCGACCTCGTCGTCTGTAATTTCAACGATAAGCTCAACATTCAAGGACTCGGTACGACGATCGAAGTGCTCGAGCCGGTTGCCGGCGCGAAGCCCAAGCACCTCAGCGGCGATCCGCGTCTCACCGGCTGCGCCGCGATAGCCATGGGTGACGCTCAGCCGTGGGTCGCTGCACTCGACGCGAACGACAACCCGATCGTCTCCGCTACCGGACAGATTCTTTCGCCGCTCAACGAATTCAAGTGGCAAGGTCCCTGGGGTCAAGCCTTCGTCGCCGGTCCGAAGAGCCCGCCGGCGTTCTACGAGTCAAATGCCGACGACGGCAGCATCGTCCGCATCGACCTCGCCGCAAAGTTCACCTATGATACGATCGTCAGGGGACTTGCGGTGAACCATGGCGTGCCGGGCAGCATTCTTGCTCCGTCGGGCCTTACGTACGATGCAAAACGCGACGTGCTGTACATCGTCGATGGTGCCGTTAACGGCGTGGTGGCAATCTGCGGGCCTGCCTCGATCCCGAGCGGCGGCATCACCGCGCGCGGCGGGTATTTCGTGGGTCCGTTCGCGTCGCGCGCGAAGATCTTGTACCGGGGCGCCCCGCTAAGTGCTCCCATAAGCGCCGCCCTGCTATTTAATGGCGACCTCGTCGTCGGCAACACGAACGACAACCGGCTAATCGAACTGACCCCGAGCGGACGGGTCGCAGGCTTGCGGGTTCTTGATACGGGCGCGCCCGGAGCGCTGTTCGGCATCGCCGCATCCGGCACATCGCAGCAAACGACGCAAATCTATTTCAACGACGATAACGACAACACGGTGAAGGTGCTCAAGCGCTAACCACTTCGCTTCGGCGATAAATTGAGCAATGGGCTTCTTTTACGAGAGGCGGTGGTCCCCGAGCGGTGCCACCACCTTTACAAGGGGGGCTCATTGTGGCATCATCCGGCGATGGCGACTCCGCAGGGAGCCTCGCGGAGTAACGCTTACATCGTTTCGCCGAGTGTTATCGGCGCAAGGAGCTTCCGCGTATGAAGAACGTCATCCGCCCCGCAATATTATTTGGGGCTTTAGGATGGATTTGCTCCAGTCTCCCGGCCGCCGCCGCGTCCGCAGGTATGCCGGCCTTAGGCACCGTTCGCGAGGCCGTCACGGCGCACATCACCGTCGACCGAGCCGCTGCTTCCCGCATCATGGCGCGCGTTCGCAGCGCATCGGCCCATTATATGCCGCTTCGCGGCGGTGCCGTCACGCGCGTCGATTTCGGGCATGCCATACCGGCCGCATCGCAGTACGACCTGACCAATTACGGTGGACCCACGGTACGCAGCGAATCGTCGAACGATCTTTATGTCAATTGCAGTTCCTTCAGTGGCTGTTGGGGCGCCCCCGGCACGTTCTTGGGCAATCTCGCTTCGTCGAATTTTATCCATTTACTCGATCAGTACACGGGGTCGACCGCCAACGGCCGTTACACCTATGGGGGCGGCATCGCCGAGAGCTACAATACGTCGGGCACCTTGCAAGACCAAGACATTTACAATCTCGTGTATAGCGCCGCGTCGGCACACGGGACCGGCTATGGCCATGTGTATCACGTGTTCCTGGCGGCGGGCGTCTCGCAGTGCAGCCAAAGCGCGGGCGGATGTTACGCACAGCAGTATTGCGCTTACCACGGTGCCGTCGATTTCGGCGACATCGGACACACGCTCTATACGGTCGAGCCGTACCAGGGCATCAGCGGCTGCATGTCGCCCAACGGCAGGCTAGCCGATTCGACCGACTCCACGCTCTCGCACGAATTGTACGAGACGGTCACCGACCCCGACGTCCAAACCAATACCGCTTGGTATAACAACACCTACGGCGAGATCGGCGACATCTGCCGGTCGAGCGCCGGTTACGTAACGGTCGGCGGCACGTCCCTAAATCTTCAACGCGAATACTCGAACCGTTACCACGCCTGCTCGTTCTCGCCGTAAGCCGAGCTACACGCAGTGCCTCAGATCGCCGCGCGAGAGCGCCGGCGATCTGAGGCACTGCGACGACCATAACGACGAGCACCCTAATGCCAAGGTCGGCGTAACCGAATCGAATCCCGCGCTCACCGCATGGGCGACTAGCTGTCTGCGATTGCGTTATCAACGACACTAGGTCGAAGGACTACGGGATAAGCGCCGCCGATTAGGCCGAATCGGCATTCGTCAGAGGGCTTGAAATGCGCGTATTTCGTATACCGTCGCTGATCGTCACCATGCTGTGTTGCGGGTTGCCGGGCACGGCGCTGGCCGAATCGGCTGGCGGTCTGGTTGCAAAGAATGCCGCGGCGCGCGGCGGGGCGGCGAAACTGGCAGCGATCTCGTCCGTGCAATTTACCGGCAAGCTCGTCGCACCGGGCGACTTCGAACTCGCCTACGTCGAAACGCGTGCGCGCAGGAACGGTGCTGCGCGCTACGAGTCGAGCATTCAAGGGCTGACGCTCGTGCAGGGATACGACGGCAAAGTCGGATGGCGCATCAACCCCTTCGAAGGCCGGCGCGATGCCGAACGGATGTCGGCGGACGACATGCACGCGCTCGCCGACGACGCGACCATCGACGGTCCGCTCCTTGCCGCGCACGCCACTAGCAGCACCGTCGTGTACCTCGGCCGCGAAGACTTCGAGGGAACCGATACGTACAAGCTTCGCGTCGCGCAACCCGACGGCGCCGAATACGTCTATTATCTCGATCCCGAGACGTACCTCGAAGTGAAGGTCGTCGAGACGCGCAAGATTCGCGGCTCGAATCAAGTCACGCTTACGGAATACGGCGACTACGAGAACGTCGATGGCGTGTATTTTCCGTTCGCGATCGAAAGCGGTCCGCTCGCCGGCGGACCGTCGCAACGGCAGAAAATTACGATCGATCACGCTCGTACGAACGTGCCGGTCGCCGAAACGATGTTCGCGCTTCCGGGAGCTCCTGCGCAATGAAGACCCTCATGCGACTCTCCATCGCGTCGCTTAGTGCGTTCGCTGCCACGCTAACCGCGGTACGTGCCGCCGGTTTCGACTCGGGCGCCATTTCCGGGCTCGGCATCCGCAACATTGGTTCGGCCGAAATGTCCGGGCGCATTGCCGCGATCGCGGGGCGCCACGAGAAAGACGGCAAGACGACGCTGTTCGTCGGCGCGGCTTCGGGCGGCGTATGGAAGTCTTCCGACGGCGGCACGACGTTCCAACCCGTCTTCGATAAGCAACCGGTGCAATCGATCGGTGCGATCGCGCTCGATCCGCAACATCACGAGACGGTGTGGGTCGGCACGGGCGAGAGCTGGACGCGCAACAGCGTCTCGATCGGCGACGGCATCTACAAATCGACCGACGGCGGCGAGAACTGGACGAACGTCGGCCTGCCCAACAGCGAGCGCATTACCCGCATCATCGTCCATCCGAAAAACAGCAATGTCGTGTACGCGTGCGTGCCCGGGAAACTCTGGAGCGATAGCGCCGACCGCGGCTTGTACCGCACGACCGACGGCGGCGCCCACTGGTCGCAAGTGCTCAAGGGATCGAACCTGTCGACCGGCTGTTCTTCCGTAACGATGGATCCCGTTAATCCGAACGTGCTGTTCGCCGGTCTGTGGGATTTTCGCCGCAAGGGCTGGACCTTTCGTTCCGGCGGCGACGGACCGAACGCGCCGTCGGGTAGCGGCCTCTATCGTTCGAGTAATGGCGGTACGACCTGGACGCACTTGACCGCCGCTAAGAACGCGGGATTGCCGAAGACGCCGTGGGGCCGCGTCGAAGCGAACGTCGCGCCCTCGAACGCCAAGCGCGTCTACGCCTTCATCGAGAATCCACGCTCGGCGCTCTACGTTTCCGACGACGGAGGCCGCACGTGGGCCGAGCGCGACCGCAGTCAGCGCATGGTCTGGCGCCCGTTCTACTTCGCGCGTCTCGTCGTCGATCCGACCAACGCCGACCGCGTCTTCAAAATGAACTTGCGCATGATCGTGTCGGACGATGCCGGCCGCAGCTTCGCCGATTCATCCGGGGGCAGTCACGGCGACTGGCACGATATCTGGATCGATCCAACCGATTCCAAGCACATCGTCGGCGGCGACGACGGCGGCCTGTGGCTCAGTTACGACGGCGGTAATAAGTGGTGGAAAGGCGGCAACCTGGCGATTAGCCAGTTCTATCACGTCAGCACCGATAACAAGGATCCGTACCAAGTCTACGGCGGTTTGCAAGACAATTCGTCGTGGGTCGGCGATAGCGCCTATCCCGGCGGCATTACGAATAACCGCTGGGAAAATCTGTATGGCGGCGACGGCTTCTGGACGTTCCCCGATCCCAAAGATCCGAACTTCGCTTATGCCGAGGCGCAAGGCGGAACGATCGGCCGCGTCAATCGACAAACGCTCGAGTCGCGCAACATCCAACCGAAATCCGGCTACGGCGAAAAGCTGCGCTGGAACTGGAACACCCCGATCGCGCTGAGCCCAAACGAAGCGGGCACGATCTACATCGGTGCTCAATATCTCTTTCGCAGTCGCGATCACGGCAATACGTGGGAGCGCATCTCGCCCGACCTGACCACCAACGACCCGCAGAAGCAAAAGCAAGAAGAATCCGGCGGCATTACGGTCGATAACTCCGCCGCCGAGACGCATACCACGATCTATACGATCGCCGAGAGTCCCAAGAACGCAAAGGTCATGTGGGTCGGAACCGACGATGGAAACATTCAGCTAACCCGCGACGGCGGCGCGACGTGGACCAACGTCGTCAATAACGTTGCAGGCCTGTCGAAGAATAGTTGGGTCAGCTCCGTCGAAGCCAGCCGTTTCGATCCGGCGATCGCGTTCGTGACGATCGATCGCCATACGGTCGGCGACATGGCGCCCTACGTCTATCGCACGAACGATTACGGGACGACCTGGACGGCGCTCGTCACGCCGCAGACGGCGGGCGTTCGCGGATACGCGCACGTCGTGCGCGAAGATCCAGTCAATCCGAACCTGCTCTTCGTCGGCACCGAATTCGGAGTGTTCGCTTCGGTCGATGCGGGCAGCACGTGGGCCCGTTTCAAGCCCGATAATCTGCCCGCCGTCGCGGTGCGCGACATGGTCGTGCAGAGCCGCGACGGCGACCTCGTCGTCGCCTCGCACGGCCGCGGCATCTGGATCGTCGACGATCTCACACCTCTGCGCAACCTCTCCAACAACACGCTCGCGGCCGACGTCGCGTTCTTGCCGAGCCGCCCCGTCGAACAGCGCATTGCCGGTAATGGCGGCTGGGCCGAAGGCGACGCAACGTATGCCGGCGACAACCCGCCCGACGGGGCCACGTTCGCATACTATCTACGCTCGCGTCAGGTCATCGGTAAACTCTCGCTCGACATCCTCGACGCCTCCGGCGCCGTCGTCGATTCGATTCCCGCCGGCATCCGCAAAGGCATCAATCGCGTCGTATGGTCGATGCGCACGAAGCCACCGCAGGTTCCACCGGCGGCGCAGATCGCTGGCGCGGCGACGCAAGGCCAACGCTTCCTGCCTGGGACGTACACCGTGCGTCTCACGAGAGCCGGCCAAACGTCGACCATGCCGCTCGCCATCGGCATCGACCGCCGCGCGACCTATACGCTCGCCGACCGCAAGGCGCAATTCGGAGCGGCCGAGCGCGTTAAGACCTTATTCGCACGCATGACGGCGCTCGTTACGAAGATCGGTGGGTTACGGGCGCAAGCCGCCGCGACGGCTCAAAAAGTAACGTCGGCCGATGCGTTGCGCGCGCAGCTCGCGCAGTTCTCCGACCGGGCGGATACGCTACGCAAGCTCGTCGTCGCAACCAAAGAAGGTGGTGCGATCACGGGTGAAGAGCGTCTGCGTGAAAAGACCGACGACGTCTATGGCGCGATCACTTCCACCGAAGGCGCCCCAACGTCGTACGCCGTTGCGCGCGTCGGTGCCCTCGAGCACGAACTTGCCGACGTCGAAACGCAATTTGCGACGCTAACCGGCAGCGATATGAATGCGCTCAACGACAAGCTGAAAGCAAAGTCGCTACCGCCGCTTAGCGTCGTAGCCGTCGCTCCCGACGGGAACGGAGCGCGCGGCGGCGCGGTCGGCGCGCTGTTCCGTTCGCAGCTGGGCTCGCATCTCCGTGGTGGGCCTGCCGCTACCGCGGGAGCGAGCACGGTAGACCGTTAACGGGAAGCGCCGAGCAACAATCCACCCTGCGTCCCGTAATGAGGCCTGCGACTCGCATCCTAAAAAAGTAAAACGACGTGGAGTTAAGGTCAGGCTTCGGGGGTGGCGTGGGGCTCGAAGTTACCCCGCTCAAAATAGAGACTCGTTCGCTGCTGCGGTTGGTGACGGAGGTCCAGCGTCGTAGCTTTTGAAAAAGGAACGCCGTGAAGCGTACGCTCACCGTACGTTCAGCCATTCCTTAGAGCACGTTCCCACGCTCGCGACCAGGAGTCGAGTTCTCTTAACGCGGGACCTAATCGACGCCCGAGGTCCGTAAGGGTCAAGTATCCTTCCACGTCGTGTTCGACGATCCGCGCCTCCTGCAGTTCCGAGAGGCGAGTCGACAGCGTATCGGGTGACATCCGGTCGCATCGCGCCTGCATCTCTCGAAAGCCGCGAGGCTCTTCGCGCAACTCCCAAATAATGCGCAACACCCATCTTCGACTCAGAAGATTGAGTGCTGCAATAATCGGCCGGCCGCTCTTCGAACCCTTTACGGCACGACCGGGAAGCGGCGTAGAGGAGGCAGACGACCTAAGCGGTTTTGGTCCCGTTGTTATCGTTGGCATTTCGCTCTCGTGAGATACAGAGGCCGGAAGGGAACAGCCAAATTTCAGGACTCGAATCCCTCGAGCGGCGCTTGGCTCTCCAAAGTACTACGCGCCCGATCGGGGGAAACGTGGGGCCCAGTCCTCAAGCTCCGTTCGCATGGCATTAGCTATGTACGCAATGGCGTGATACCACCCGGCGAGTGCGAACAACTCGATAATCTCGACGGTTTGATAGTGTCTGCTCAATGCTGCAAATGCAGCGTCGCTCAACGTTCCGGCGGAATGAAGCTCGTCGACCATCGTGATGACCGCGCGGTCTTTTTCGGACCAACAGGCGTCTTCGGCGTCGCCGTTAACAATCGATCGTAGTTGCTCTTCGTCGAAGCCCGCTTTCTTACTGTAAACCGCGACGTGGACGCCCCACTCATATTCGCAGCGGCATTGAGCGCAGACACGATCAATAACGATCTCGCGGGTACGAAGGTCGAACGCGGCGCCGTTGCGGTCACGCGACGACAGCATGAATTGGCCGAGTGGACCCATCGCGGCAGTGAAGGGCAAGTCTCGGGCAAAGCTTCGAAAAAGCTTTAGGGGCTCTCTGTCGTGCCTGCCCGACATCATTTGCGACAGCGCGTGCTCAACGTCGGGCGTATATGGCGGCGAAAGATGCGAGATACGCGGCTTGGGTTGCGTCACGTTGAATCTCCACTTGTCAACAGTCGGAATAACGTCGTTCTTTCGTTCATCTCTGACGATTCGCGAGCAAGAGTCCCCAGATTTTCGGTCACCAAGATGGTTGATGCGCTACGAAAAACGTATCATCCTGCATGAGCGGCGGCGACGCCCGACCGTGGCGGCGGCTGAGAAGCGCAACATCGCGGTTTTTAGGCGGCAACCCGAAATGGCATGGGCGGTCGACCCAGCGTTCCCGACGCATCGGCGTAGGAATTTGCAAAGAGCGTGAATCCGAGAGCGAAGAGGAGCAGATACATTCCTTCGCCGACTCTGCATGCGCTTGCAACGAATCGATAGGGATCGAACAGCTTTTTTGGGGTTATCAGGCCGCGGGAGTGCGCTTTGGGGCACCACAACCTTCGTTGTCCGGGATCTCGCGCGCAACCGTCCAAAGTAGTCCTCGCAGGCCGCTGTCATGAAAGACGCTGAGCGGCTTTTTCAACACCTTCGCCCCCTTTTGAGCACAGGCGAAATTGCTTACCGGGAAGCCTACGGCAGAGCCCGAGGTTGCGAAGCATCAGTAAGGCATCTGGCCGCCGTGTAGCGCATCGCGACGCTACGTCGGGCCGCGCGGGAGCAGTACCGCGAGATCCAGACGTACCACACGCCTTGCACGCAGAGCACCGCTATTAACGTGTGCGGCCTAAGAGACGGGCCGCCCGCCACCAGCACCGAGACGGTCAGTAATGCGGAGACGAAACCCACAATGCCGGCGATTCGGCTCCCGCCCACATCTCGTGCAAGATCGAACGACCACGCAGCGATGGCGATCGCCATAGCGACGATGCCGAACGCGGTGAACACGTTGATGGCCACGCCGCACGCCGCCAGCGTCGCCACCGCGGCATCTCGTGCCGCCGGTGAACCGGCAACGGACCGCGCGACGATACCCGGGAGGACGAAGCCGTCGATCAATCCCGCAGCTAACAAGCCGCCGATCCCGACGGCGAAAGTTATTAGTCCGGCGATGACCGGCTGGCGCGTGAGTCCCCGACGCAGCGCATAGCTCGTGAACACTGTGAGCAGCATACCGAGCAGGAGGAGCAACGTTCCGTGCACGAGCCGATCGCGGGTGCTAAGCGAGCCCATCTCGCGGAGTTCAGCCTGCGAACCGGCATGGTCGCTCATGTGCGGATGCAGCGCCAAGGCGACGATTGCGAGCAGCACCGCGCCGGCGATTGGGGCGACGGTTCGCAGGTAAGCGCTTCGTTCACGTCTCATGCCCTACGCCTTAGCACGGTTGCCGTAGATACCGATGGACTGCGCCGGGGATCTGCCCGAAAGCAGACACCGTGCTCGTAATGTCCGAAAGAAGGAACGCCGATCCTGATCCGCGTGCTGGCGCTAAGGCTCGAACGGCAGCTCGCGGTGCTCGCCCGCCATTCCGCCGCGCCGCTGCCGATCGCTCCGCTCGCGTTTCTGGCCCTCTCGCTAGCCCACGCGCAGCTAGTGTGCTGAGTCATGAGTTCGCGCGGTTATGCTTAGACAATTTGGCGAAAATCGAGTCCGCCGTAGCCGTCCAGACAAACGGCTTTGCCTGCTCGTTATGATGCTTGAGATAT
>JAABUX010002949.1_pt1 | contig 23210 bp, 24 predicted proteins | sample 5561851 | NCBI WGS metagenome assembly JAABUX01 (sample SAMN10711883, study PRJNA513361) | rock metagenome | isolation source: Antarctica rocks | place: Antarctica: Victoria Land, Richard Nunatak red sandstone | collected 2016-01-03 | reverse complement strand
CCACTAACACCTTTGCCTTATATGGGCAAACGCGGCAGATTGAGGCTTTCTTGTACTTTTGCGCGTCGATTCGTCCATGGCGGCTAGCATCCATTACTGACCTGCAGCTTTCGTATGTGGAAATTCTTGACGGTGACCTGCAATTTTCTTCATGTTGGAATCGCTTATGGGATGAGATTGCTACAGGAATGACGGGCCTAGAACACCTCACTCTGCGTCTGAGTTTGGCGTCTAGGCTGCCATTATCACTCGATGAGGTCTGGGTAAAGCCGATGCTGCAGGTTCGAGGTGTGAAGATGCTTGACTTTAGACTCCATGGTATCAGAGGTCAATGGACCAAGGACTACGAGTCTGAAATGCGTTCGTTCCAGAAGAGGCTCGGGGAGCAGATGTGCGCTGAGCGTGGTACTCCGAGGCCAAGGGAGACTGAGAACCCTACAGGAAGGCGCATTCGGTGATCAAAATCCTCCACCGGCACGAATCGAGGATGCATGACCGTGGCTTAGATTCAGCCAAACCAAGGAACAACACTCCGCATTCCATCATTCATTGCGATACGACTTCCCAATGTTTTATTGACCTGCGGAGTTTGAGCCTAGGCGTTGTTCCGGATATCTTTGATGGTCGTATGCAATGAGGCTTGTATGGTACGCAATGGTCATGCTTTTGCACCCGGAAATCATCATCAACAGTGAGGATGGCTATACTATACTTGACACATCGTACGTTTAGTCTGCCGACTCAACTCAGCAGCGACTGAAGAAGACATGATTCCAACTTCCCAAGCGTCTAAAAGGGGCTCCAGCTTACATCAAATTTGAGAGAGCAGCAATTGGCTGTGAATTTGCCAATGTAGTGGATGATGTTCGCAATCAGCAGATCAGAGCGGAAGTCTATGCTTCACCAGGAATGCAAACTAGCCGAAAAACATACTATTCCTTGGGGCTTACATCTTTACTATTGTGTCAACCCACGCTGATGTACATTCACTGATCTGAGGTTCATACCTGAACCGTATCCCGCAATTGAAGAATTAGCTACAACATGGTACAACACCATCCGAGAACCAACCGAGAGAAACTTGAAGAAGAGTGTCTCCAGGACCGCACCAAAACAAAGACCGCCGTCGCATATCATCTAGATAAGAACTCAGCACAAACAACAATCCTCGCAACCAAATCCTCCAAGAAAAGCAAATACCACCGACTCCACCATTCCCCAACCTCCCCCTCCCCTCACGCCGTCATCCAAACACTCTTCCACTCCGCCCCCACCTTCAAAAACTCGCTATACGCCTTACAACTCCCCGCCCCCTTCCCACTCATCCCCAAACTCCCCGGGCTCACAACCTTCGGCCCATAAACCCGGCAATCATCATCGGTAAACGTCTGCAACTTCGTCATGACCACAAGCGGCGAGCCACCCCAATTGATACCGATATTCGTACCTAGCAGCGGCGAAAACTTGACGCAGGCGTCTAAGGCTAGGTAGACTTTTGGGGAGGCGGTGATGGTGCAGGAGGCGTCGGTGTAGGAGGCGATGTCGGCGTCGAGCTTGTGGCCTTTAGGGGCTCGGGGGTGGAGGGTTGTGGTGTTTTCGTTGTTGTGGGAGGTGGAGGTGGAGGTGGAGGAGGAGGTTTTGTTGAAAGTGTGGTGGGAGTGGTAGGTGTAGTTGTCTGAGTTATTTGATGTATGGTTGGCGGATGCGGAGGTGTTGTAGGGTAGGGTGTGATTGTACGGGTCGAAGTTGCTGTAGGGGAGGCCGTTCCTCACGTTGGTTATGTTCGCGGATTCATCGGTGGTTTGAGCGGGTAAGACATGAGCGCCTGCACTCAAGGCTGTCAGGATGGTGGTGAGGGTAAGTTGCATGTTGATGGATGTGGTTGAAAGTATACCAGACTTTGCGAGTTTAGCAATACTTGAAAGTCGAATATCAATGTTGGAATGATTCTATGGTAGCTATGGAGAATATACTTGGAGAACGTCTCAAACAGATATCGAAGATGAGGTAGTACGTACCCAAATCTATTCTAAGTAAGTCTCATAATTTTGCCTTGGCTTTCTTGCTATATCAGTCCTTGTACCACATCAACCCATATGCGTTGCCCTATTTCGAGAATCGATTACTAGCTATGACCAGTCAAACCGATCCAATGCCCCAACTCCCTCCTTCTATCAAACTTCCTTTTCAGCCTTCCGGCCTTCTAACATCCAGCCTCCAAACCTTCCTCTGGTGTCTAGTCTATTGGCAACGGCCACGCGCCTCATGTATCATTCCCCAATCGTCACCCACACTACCCTCTTCGCTCTTCACATTGCGAATAACCTCCTCAAAAAATAACCCCCGCAGGTTACACAAACTCTACATCTAATTAATCCAAAATTAAAGCTCCAATGATCTAAAGATAGCATCCACCGCCTCGGAATCTGGTTTCGGCGCCATCTATCTATCTATCTATCTATCTATTCATGACACATCATCAGTGCTTCCACGTGCGTAAGAGGTTTCGATACTCGTTACCTTTTTTGCCTTTAGACTTGGACTCTGTTGGTCTTGATGTGCCCTCAATGGTACTACGTATGCTATGCTAGCTCCGGGTATCGGTTGATGCAACGTCATTGGGATTGTGGAGGGCTGTGGAAGTTCGGGTAATTTGGTGATGTTGTGTAGAAGTTGGGGAAGTGGAGATACTTTTCGTCGATGAGAGACATTCCATGTTTCTGAGTACTGTAACACCAAGACACGGTTTAGATGTCGCACGAGCTTTCCATACGAAGTGTAATGCAACTCATAGCACGATACCTCCCGCCAGCTCAATATCCAGCTCCGCTGATGACTTGTATGACACCAAAACCCTCCATCTTGTTTCGGCACAGTCACCTGTCGGCTGATGATCCTCGATCTCGGTGCAGATGTAGTCAAAGATGATTCCTAACCAAACACAGGTTCAGTCTTGATGAAGAGAGGAAATGAGATGACTTTCAACCTCTGCATCCAAATTTGGCACGAGAGCTCTTCCATAGAGGGCTGGTGAGCTCTAGTCTTAGCATCCTACTCAAAAGCCTCAACCGTGCAGAATCGTTGGCGTAGGTGAGGAATCAGCTGATATTTTCATGTTGGAAATATCTTGTCCAAACAGTACTTCTGATAAATGCTATATAAGTATACATACGCCCTCGCTTCGACTGAGCGTGCGGAGTACTCTTCTCGTTTTAGATTGTGCCGATTAATCTGGACGATTGCTGATAACACTATAGATTCGATTGGAGAGAAGAATTCCAGAATCGTTTTTTCACTCTTTGCTTTTGTGGCTACCATGGTATCCCGATTACCGCAAGTATTTCATTTTCGTGGTTATACAGGCTTTCAATATCGCCGATGGTGAGCTACAGTAGGTTTGAATTACTTCGCCTTGATAAACGCACTTAAACAATTATGGCGTTTTGGTAACCTCTAATAAGAGGATGACTTGGGGAATCTGGGCTGATGATACTGAACTTCTCCATCACTTGACTTGTACGCTTGGAAGGAACTTGAGTCTGACTTTATGATAGATAGGGATGATGAGGACCTTTGTTATGATGACCTTTGAGCTGACAAAAGTTGAGATCAGATGCTGAATGAGTGTCGACGCCGTCCATGCAATCCCCGAAAGCCCCAGGAAATATGCAGCGAAAGGCGAATGGATAAAGATGAGGCAAGGTAATAACTTGAATATATATATCTCCGCATGTACATATAATATAGAGTGCATAGCTTATTAATCTATCGAGGACAATAAAGATTAGCGCATCTAGAGAAGAATTTGAAGGCTCTCTTGCAGAATCAGAGCAAGCGTATAAGAGGGTGCGGATTTGCGCCCTAATCAGCTTACACATGGCCGTGCGTCATGGCTCGGAAGTCCTTTGATCAGTTGTGCCGAGCTTCTAGGCTTCGGGACTACCTCTGCGTGGTGGAGCGCATATAGCTGCCTTGAAGGTGGCAGTCAAAGCGCTACCTTAGTTTGTAGCCCTTGGCCTGGAGCTGCAAGCGCATCCTAATTTCCCTCAAACGGGTATGTAATTCATATTTGTTGTAATGACCATGGGACGGATCATATCTCCTTTGTGTTCCATCGTAATATGGTCTCCTCCGAGCTTCGAAAGATGTATCCAGTTATTTGGCTGGTGCAGCTCATTGTCTCTTCGTTTGCGAGGTCCACCCAGTACTCATCAAAGGGGAGCGGATCTGATACGTCGATGCTTGAGGCCTTATTTCCAAAAAACAATTCGCTTCCACATGTGAACAGTACCGAATCTTCAAGCCTGGGAGCCAGTGCAATCCCTCAATGTGACAGTATTGAATATGGTATCAACCTTGACCGCGGTAGCTGCTTCGATGCCTGGCGAAATATGGGCTGGGACGACAAACAACTTCGCTGGGCCCAAAGGGGCAGTACCCAAGATTTTGATGTATTACTCCCTTATCGTTGGAGTAGCGGTACGTATTTTGAAACTTCCTGCAGGGTCAGTTCAGCTTGCTTGCGATCACAGAGTTTACTGACCTAGCATACAATTGACACAGATGATGGCAAATGCGTTGTTGATGTTGTGTATGATGCACATCACAATGGTGATTCAGCGTCTTTTCATGAGATCAGGAATGCGGCAGAGAAGGTTATGAAATGGTGCATAGATGCCCCAAGAGTGCCGAGCGAAGGTGGATATGTTGGCCGAATCGGTACGTGGCTCTACGAACAGTGTCATTCATTCAGCGAAGGATGACCCATTCCGGGTGGGCGACCAATCAAACCCATTTGAAGCGGATTCGGGTATAAGCTGATGCATTTGGCGCCATTGTCTCATTAGGCCAGAACAAGAATCTCGTTGTTGTAGTCCGCAAATACGAACCTGTAGTCACGTGTGGCCGCGGGTGGGATACACCAGACCCTCAATCAGTGTGTCATGACACCCTAGCGCTGCTGCCAACAACCACAATACCTGTAGTGTTTGGTACTGCCGGAGGGCGAGGGGTGGAATGGGCAGTTCCCTGGGTCTTCGTCGCCCGTGAGTCGTGCAGCTCCGACTTGATCGAGTAGGTGAAACATCGTTGATGTCGACTGACGACAACTTTGGGAGTGGTAGCAAAAGCAGATTGCCAATTACATCTTGCGGTCAGGCCACCCGCGCATAAGGAGACGATGCGATGGCTCGATCTCTGGGCTGCTGCGGTGGCCGTAGATGCTAGTATGTAATTCCCATCATCCGAGTCCTCGTCTCTTGTCTAGGACGTACTTCTATCAGAAGAGTCCCGAGAAGGCTACCATTCTGGAGAAGAGCGTATATGTATGATTCGTATAGACCGTATGCTAATAGATTATCAGTCTGTGTCAGATCAGGGAAGACTGGAGTGTCCAAGCAGATCGGTGAGTGAATTATCACGCATCATGGGCATTCTGAAAGCATGACAGCTGGCTATGTGGGCACTAACGTGTCTATGCTGACACGTTTTCTTGGTACACCCTAGGAGACCGAGGGTACGGCTGGTTAGAGCTGCGAAAGGGAATAGCATCGCCTCTTTTATCTTCGAGCCAAGAGTAAGTGAGCACCAGAAGTGTGTCTAGGCTATGATGCTGATGACTCATGATAATAAAGCAATGAGACCGCTATAGCATAGGAAACATCATGAAGGGGTTTATTCATTTCTGGGTGCATGTCTCTCATTCACAGTGTCTACCATATCGGATTACTAGACTCCTCAATAGCTCGAGCACGAAGCGAGTCGTGAATAACTTACCATATTGAACCGAAGATGGAGTGGCACACGTAGCATTCTTTCCCTGTGCATTATGATACGGTCCAAGAGCAGAAAGACCGCTAGATCTTTGTAGAGGTATGATTGGGTAGATCGAAACCCAACGCACTGAATATGTAAAGTATCTGAGCAAAGTAGAAAATGGTTAAGTGTATGCTGTAAGCAACACGGATATTAGCGCTAGCGAGTCATGTAAGCGCCAAGAGTTTAACTTCATGACCTCGCGGCCTATCCTGGTTTTATTTACCACATCTTCACGGAGTAAGAGCATCGGTCAAAGCTGGGCATATCTCACGCCCAAACACGCAACATGCTCCGATTGGCATTGACCCTGCTTGGCTTCTTTACCTGCCTATACTCCGGTATCTCCGCCACCGCCCTCACTTATAAGCTCACACCCAATGAGAAGGCTTGCTTCTTCACCGACGTCAAGCAGGAAGGCGCGAAAATTGCGTTCTATTTCGCCGTAAGGCTATATCTCAGTCCACGTCCATCCGCAGCAGTGTCCTGGGAATCCCGAGAAAGTTAAAGCTGGAGCTGATCGCGTCCTGCACATCCAGGTACAATCTGGCGGCTCCTTCGATGTCGAATACGATGTTACAGGGCCCAATGAAAAAGTTATCATGGGTAATGCGAAGGAGCGACAAGTGGATTCGGTGTTCACAGCGAAAGAGACTGGAGAGTATAGGTTCTGCTTCAATAACGAGATGAGCACTTTCGCGGAGAAGATGGTAGACTTTGAAATAGCGGTATGCTGCCCCTTTTCCACAGTGCTATTCGTTGCCGCCAAACGGGCATTCGATCCCTCATGCTGCTTGAAGAGGGCGGGTACTTCTACTTGATGTTATGTCCACTGACGCTTCGTATCTCCCCTCAGGTTGAAAATGAGTCTCCGTCCGCCCTCCTACCGTCAAAGCAGGGCACTTCCCCTGAACAGACCTCTGCTCTCGAAGAATCTATCATGAAGGTCTCTCGCGACCTGTCTACCATAACTCGGAATCAAAAGTACTTCCGGACACGCGAGAACCGCAATTTCAGCACCGTAAAGAGCACGGAGACTAGGATATTCAACTTCAGCGTTGTCGAGAGTGGGCTCATGGTTTGTATGGCTGGACTTCAGGTGTTCATTGTCAGGTTCTTCTTCCAGGGTGCCAGAAAGGGTGAGACTCACTACTGTCTCCATGAGATTGCCATTCTGACAACGGGTCGCAGGATATGTATGAGTAGGAAATGGGGTATGGGCTATAGTGTTGACAGGCGTAACATTCACCACGCGTTGCATGGTCGACGCACGTGCAGGGCAGGTTTCGCCCTTCAATTGATCCATTTGACCACGTTATACTGCCATTAACTACACCACGGTCGCTTTGCCATTATTTCATTAATTCTTCCACGTGGTAGTTGTCAAGGAGGATGGAAAGGCCGCGCATTCGGATTCAAGGTTTGCCCACCACTTGCGATCCCCCCTCCGTCGGCATCGCCATTTCCAGCTATGCCAACCCCAGCTACCGAAGTTAACGCACCGATCGTCCGCAATGTGAGACTGACTATGACTTTCGCATCGCCTTCGGGCGTGACAAAGTACGCATCATAGGTGCCGATATATCCTTTGTCGACTACTTGCAACATTGCCAGCGCCCACCATCTCACAAAACCCCATGGCACTGTATGGCCTTCTGAGGCTGACATGAGTAGCTGAAGACTCCCAAGAGTCATTCGGACCCATATCCGTTGACTGTTGGCGGCCCAGGGTCCTTCAGCCCCAAGGTATATCTGAGAGTAAAAGTGTGCCAGTATTTGAGCTGCGTTGGCTATTGGAACGATGGTTTCGATGTGGTTAAAGTGGACCAGGGTAAGGTCCAAAACTCGGGGCCGGAGTTGGTGCGATGAGTAGGCTGTATGGGCTGATGCATGGAAGTATCTGCTATCTAGCTGAGTGGACGATGCATAAGAATTACGATTAGGAATGCGAGCCAGCGATGAACAAGGGCATACGACTAACAAGAACAGCAGGATAGGTACAATTGATATGGATGGTGTCGTATACCAATGCATAGCGAATTTCGACCAGAAGGAGTGTCAAAGGTCTGGGCGCAGGAACTACAACAAAACGACACGGTGCCTCGTGCTGGTCATACAAGAGCGAATTTCACCTTCACCGCAAAAGCTCGGTTGATGCAGCCTCAGCATCATATTCAAGGCGCAAGCTCGGGGTTCGTACGCCTATCGCAAATCACGAACATGTTGTTTAGCGATACCATTTATACTTTGGGGAATCTGCAACAGAGATGCTCATGACCTAGTAGTGGCCCCACGAACTTGCGGGAGCATCCCCGTCTTCCCCAGGTTTCGGGCCGCCTCCACGCCAGGTCTCATAGGTTTGTAGCCTTCCATACCCGCTAGGGAAATATCACGGCAATAGGTTGCTTGGACCTGCCCATAACACTACTGGGCCGAAGTTCCAGAATCGTTGAATGCCATAATTACTAGGATATACAGCAATCTCAACAGCTCTGACGAATAGGATGTAGGACGGTCATATTTCCCGTATCCTATCTTGAACAATGCAACGACCATATGGCCAGGTTTGGATAGGGGTAGTCGATGATACGTATCCTATTTATTACTTTTCCTCTTGAAATATGACCATTCACCCATTTCCTATTTGTCGCTATCTACATACTTATGGGATAGGCACAAAAAACCATGGAGCATGCAAAGCACGCAAAACCCATTCCAACCTTTTCCCGGATGCTACTTCTTCAGAACAAGAGCCACCTCCAAAGGCTTCTAGCCAGCTAATTCGAATGCACGAGGATGAGTACCCTACCCTTATATTTCATGTCAACAACGCACTCCTCCTGCTTTGAAACGTCTCCAAATCTCCAACACCGGCAAGAGCGCGGATCTGCGTTGGTATCCTAGCGACCTATATCTCTACATCTCACTCAATGTCTACATAAACTTCCATATGCATATCCCCTATTCTAATCAGCCACATCGATACAACTATCACGTATCACGCTCTCCGCTCTCGCCGCCTCAATCCTACCCCAACTCCCCGAGAACCCTCCATCAACTACCTTAATCTCCCACAAAAGCCCACAACGCAATCAACGCCCTACCATCCCCATCCCCACCAACTACCAACAGCACTCACAAACCCCCGAATGCGTGGAAGAGCCTGATGCCGCTCATGGCAAGGTAAGGTATTGTATAGCATCTTGCCAATCAGTTGAGGCCGAGTGCAGAATTGTACGGGCACACTAGGTATTAGAGAGATACATCTTGCTGAAAACAACTTGATTTGAGTTATGGGGGTTAGAGAGAGGATCTGGAGGGGGGGATAGCGTGTTGTTGGAGCGAGAGAGAAGGGGGATGGTGGGTAAGTGGGAGTTGATAGGTGTTTTTTGGATGATGTTGTAGGAAGAGCTCGACGGTTTGTTCTCCCAATGGGAGTCCTGATAGTAGGCGATGTTTGATGTGGAGCAAAAGATGTTATTCTGGGGTTGGGGTCGTAGTTTCCAACAACCAAGCACCAGGAGGGATTAACTGGAATAGCTGATCGTCCAAGGAGGCGAGACTACCAAAACGAGCTTAATAGATGGATAGTCAAACTGTGAGATATAGCTGCCAAAATCAAGGGGTATCAATGCGCGACCAGCTCTTCAGAAATCATCGCAGCACTCAAACCTCACCTGAAAAGTCTCCTCCCTCCCAACCTCGCAGAACCTGACCCTGGCAGCCCCAAGCCAACACTCACACCCGTCAGACCCGTCCCTCCACCCTCCCCATCCCGCTTATACCTCCTCAGCGCCTCGCGGAAATGATCGGGGAGCAGCGGACCCAGATCTCTCGTTCCCAAAACCGACACATGTTCCCCTCGCTCTCCACCACCTTGCGCGGCGGTGGTTAGGTCTGCGAACGCATCACTACCGCTCTCGGTCTTGAAGATGTCATTGTTCGGATTATTTGCGCTATACATATCTGTAGGACTGGTGGGGAGTTTGGGTGGCGTTGGTGGTGGGGATTCGAGAGCGGCCCATTGCTGTTGGACTTCGCGAGCACGTTCGACGAGGGTGCCGACGAAGGTTTTGGTGTAGCCGTTTATCGAGGTTATGACTGCTGCGGGTAAGGATTGGGAGACTGTTTGGTTTACGATCTGGTAGTGATAAAAAAGACGTCAGTTTGAAGTATGTCATGGTGGCTTGCTGGCAGAATAACATACCTTTCTCACGGTTTCCTTTTTGAGCTTGGAACGGCGCAACGTTGTCCACCTCTCGACTTGGTCGGGATTGAAGGACTCAACTAGAACCCTGTGGTAGGATCGTCAGTCACAGTATGGGCAATCTGGGGCCATTGGCCCGTTGGCTGGACGGCAAACTCACGCCAATTTCTTGACCTCTGCCTCCGCCTCGGCTGCGTCCCCATCATCTATCATCTCATCTCCTCCGTCATCCTCCTCATCTTCATCATCGGGCGCTTCTGCCGTGCCATCCCTCGCTCCATCAAGAGTCTTCTCCCGTCCCGTGCTTTTCACACTACCCTCCAGCTGCCTCTTCTTCCCCTTTCCCCTCACTTTCTTCCCTGTCGCATTTGCGACTATGCTTTTGCCTCCGGTGACAGCTGTAAAGTCGCTCTCGATGCTCGGACTACGCGTGCCTCCAGCGATTGCGGACTCATCTGGCGGAAACGAGGTTTGGCGCAAAGGGTGGGCTGAGAGGGCGGAGGTGGTTGAAGAACCACGTTTCTGTCGCTTGTTGGCTACTTTGGAGGACATGGATGGTCGTTTCTTGGGGTTGGGTAGAGGCATGTGAGGGGAGTAGGGCGGAGATGTTGCGGGGGAGTGGTACGGTGGTGAGGCCATCATGGAGGGCGAACGTCGTCAACGTAGCTGTAGTGGAGCTTATGTAGAGCCCAAGATCTCGAGCAGCTAGCATTTATGTTTAGGTCTTAGATTTGTGATCTGCCGCGGAGGTGGAAGATCCGCGCGGCTCCACTTCTCTTCTAGTCTTGTCTGCTGCAAAGCCTCAATACTGTCTCCAAATGCTCTCTGAGGTTTCTTGCAATGTCAAATAGATTCTATGTAAGGATGCCCTCAAGATCGATCTAGCATAAAGCTGAGACGTCTCTACAGTTCGACGATTCCGATTCGTCCAACTCCTCAACCGACAACCTCCCCTTTCCCAAGCCCCTTACCCGTGCCTCTTTCCTGACCAAAGATTTCGACCCCAACGAATATCTCTCTACCCTACGCAACCGGCACCAAACCCTCGAAGATCTGCGCGGCGAATTACGAACTAGAAGTCAAGATATCAACAAAGAGTTGCTGGATTTGGTAAACGAGAATTATCAAGATTTCCTCAGCCTGGGAAGCTCCCTCAGTGGCGGAGATGAGAAGGTTGAGGATGTTAGATTTGGGTTGCTTTCGTTCAGGAAGGAGGTGGAAGGATTGAAGGCAAAGGTCGAGGAGAGGAAGAATGAGGTAGGGACCTTGGTTGGTGAGAGGAAGAGAATCAGAGAAGAAGTGCAATTAGGGAGGCAACTATTGGAGGTTGACCAAAAGATCGAAGATCTGGAGCAACGACTGATGTTGGTATCGACCGGCTTGCGGAAGGAGGGCGTGGATGGAACCCAGGATGAATCAATTGAAAGTGACGGAGAGAGCGAGGATGAAGAAGAAGTCGATAGCATTGCTATCCCTAGACTTCGTAGGCACATGGAGCAGTATATGTACATCAGAAGCGTGATTGAGAAGATAGGAGACGAGCATCCGTTCTTGTTGAAGCAGGAGGAAAGGGTGTTGAGATTGAAGCAGACGATCTTGCTCGATTTGAATAGTGCGTTGAAACAGGCTGTGATCGGAGGTGAGCAGAGAAGCAATGATTTGCTGCAGCTCTTGGGCATGTATAGGCAGATGGGTCAGGCGCATGAAGCCGTGGCTATCTTGAAAGAAACAAAGTCGATGAAGAGATGACATTCGACAGATAAGGCCTCCGCGCTACCAGTGGCATGATCAGATCAACATCCTCAGTGCTAAAGCTCTCGAGATACGTTCGTTCCCCAGAATTGTAGGTATAGTGCCGCAAAGTATCTTCGAAACACCTCCAGTTGAGCACTATTTCTCGGGGTTATCCGCCTCCTAATCCTGCGAGATGTTATACCGTCAGACCTGGAGTCCTGCGAGTTGCAACGTCTTCGAAACCCGTCTTATTCCCCTAGCCAGCTCTATACGAATCGTTCTCAGCTGCTCCCTCGTGTCTTCGACGCCCTCGCAGACGTCGAGATGCAGCTGCGAAACCAAAAGGTCGATCTGACTGTATTTGGCCCATGCCACTCCTATTTGTATCCTTCAACTCGAAAGCTCAGATTATACAATCCTTCAAACAAATAGGAAATCCCTATATCAACCGTTCTATTACTGTGATGACTTTGCTCGGCAACATGTCACTACATTCGTTCATTCAGTTCCAAGGCCTTCCAGCTTTGTTATACGAAACCTGTTTTTGGACGATTGTCTCTTTACGTATTCAAAGCGCAGAGTGAGTAGATGCGTTCTTGCTTCGCGACTGTTTGCATCTGCTGCCGGAACCTTTCGCGTTTCCACCACAGTCGCTTTTTTCCCTTCTGCGAAGATTAGTATAATCCACAGTAGCCTCAGGGACTATTCATATTGAATCAGAAAGAGTATGTACATATATGCACTCGCTGCCTACAACACTGAGAGATCCTTCGTTGGGGGACTGCTCTGGCTCCTGAATTCCCCATTGAGACTGAATCCAGGCGCATTCGTCGAACTCAAGACCTACATCCATTCAAGTCAGCACACAATTATTCCAATAAAACCTCCTGCAGGCAACGACAATATCATGCGAACAGGATTAGGCAAACGTACAACTTCGTGTATTTCCTTATTGATGCGATCGCTCAAAACCGCCAAATCCTTCTTTATCTCCCCAATGAACGTCTTTACATTGCTTTGCATCTCCTCCGGTGTGAAACCCAGCTGACCCACCGCGCACCGAATCACCCCCAGCTTCTCCCTGTATTCGCTCCCACCCACCAATCCCTTCACAGTCCCTGCCACATCCTTCGTGACGGTACCAAGTTTCGCGCTCGGCATTAACCCTTTTGGTCCTAATATCCTCCCTAAACCCGCCTGGTTCAACTTCTGCGCAGAATCAACATGACATATACACCTATCGAACTCTATTCGCCCTTCCTTGACGGCCTCGAAAATACTGTCTTCACCAACGACGGTAGCGCCGGCTTTTATGGCTTGTGCTGAGATTGGAGAGTCGGGAGGGCAGATGACGCAGATGCGGAGGGAGCTGTCGACGGCGTGGGGGAGACGGACGCGATTACGGACAGCGGGGCCGTTCTTTGCAGTGCGCAGACGAATAGCGAGATCGTATTTTGAAGAGGTTGGGGAACGACCGACTTCAAAGGCACGGATGTATCTGTCGGAGAAGAAAATTAACATGCGATCGAGCTGCTGAGCTGTAAGTCTTAAATGATTACCGCATAGCATCGCAGAGAGAAAACTGTATAGCATCCTTGAGGTTGTGATTGATGAATTCGGTCCTGGCTTTCTTCTTCTTTTTTCCTGCATCTCGTGGTCTCGAACCTCTTGAATCCAGTCTGCTGAGGCCCGAGGCATAACGGTAAGCCGCTGTAGGAGCCAAGCCTTTTGAACTCAGTGACCATGTCTCCGAACAGTGAGTGGACGACCGAAGGCATATAGTAGAGGCTCTAGTCGCCATTACGGCACACTTTACAGGTCCTGGATAGAACTACATGTGATTTGGTATGTATCAAGATGCCAAGCCTGCGCTTGCTGCGGCTCTTCAGGCGCGCCGCTTCTTTACTTCAACTCAGGGATATCAACAGAGAAATCCATACCCAGTACTTGGGCCACCATGTCGACAATCAACGTTGCCTCGAAGGCCAATCAAGCTATTACTCTACCTATAGTCTTGGTCGCACAATATGCGAACGAGTCGGATCTAGATCCGTCCATTAGTGTCAGTTTCGAAGAGGTCGAGGCTCTCAAACCTGGCGACCAGGCAGTTGTCGAACTTGTAGATGGAAGCAGTACTTCTACGTATGGTTTCGAGCAAGTTATGAATGGTCTCATTCAGAAATACTCGTGTCTACAAGGACAGAATGAGAAGGCAGTATGCTGGGGATAGCCCTGGAAGACCTCAGCGCGTACTGATTCAATGGTAGGTTAGGGAATGGCTTACCCGAACAGTATCCTTGTTCCCCACAGATTTCAAATCGGTGGAAGGCCCAATGCATGAGCTAGATGCACACCTGACGCTCCGATCCTACATTGTAGGATACACTCTTACAACAGCCGATCTTTTAGTATGGGGAGCGATCCGAGGAAACAAGGTAGCAACCGCGGCCGTCAAGAAAGGGAACATGATCAATGTCAGCAGATGGTTCAAATTCGTAGAGGAAACAAATCCCTGGATCGCTGCAGCTGTTCAGTCAGCGAACGCTCAAGCAGCGGCGAAGAAGGCCACTAAGAGTAGCGAGGGCGCAAGCTATGAGATCTCCCTGCCCGATACGGAAAAGGGTGTAGTCACAAGATTCCCACCAGAGCCATCGTGCGTTCGATCATCACTCGTAGTTACGCCACAGCACTGACGTTTGCGCAGAGGCTATCTTCATATTGGGCATTTGAAAGCAGCATTGCTCAATGACTACTTTGCTCATGAGAAATATCAAGGAACACTGCTATGTCGATTTGATGACACCAATCCTACGAAAGAGAAAGAAGAGTATCACGATGCGATTGTCAAGGATCTCGCTCTGATGGGAATCCACCCAGATAGGACCAGCTACACCAGTGACTATTTCGAGGAGCTCTATCAACATTGCATCACGATGCTGAAAGAGGGCAAAGCCTACTGTGATGACTCCGAGCGCGAGATCATGCAGAAGGAGCGTTTTGATGGCATTGAAAGCAAATGCCGCAATCTAAGCGTGGAGGATAATGTCGCACATTTTGAGGAGATGAAGAAGGGTACGGACGAAGGGCTTCGATGGTGCGTAAGAGCTAAGATCTCCGTGGACAACCCCAATAAGGCTATGAGAGACCCAGTGATCTATCGCTGTAACACCACACCGCATGTTCGGACAGGAGATAAGTGGAAGATCTATCCGACGTACGACTTTTGCTGCCCGATTGTCGATTCGATGGAGGGTGTGACCCATGCACTGAGGACGAACGAGTACCGTGACCGTAACCCACAGTATGAATGGATGCTCGACGCATTAAGCCTCCGCAAAGTTCACATCTGGGATTTTGCTCGCATGAACTTCATCCGCACGTTTCTTTCCAAGCGCAAGCTAACTAAATTGGTCGATGAGGGCAGAGTGTGGGGTTGGGATGACCCACGGTTTCCAACTATCCGCGGTATTCGTCGCCGTGGAATGACCATTGATGCCCTGCGAGAATTCGTTCTGAAACAAGGCCCAAGTCGCAATATCGTGCAATTAGATTGGACACTGTTCTGGGCAACGAACAAAAAGTACATCGATCCTGTTGCCCCTCGCCACACCGCAATTGATAAGGAACATGCCGTAACCGCACACGTGAAGGGGGCACGCCTCGCCTCTTATACCGAAGACAAGCCTAAGCATGGCAAGAACCTCGACCTTGGCACGAAGAAAGTCGCATACAGTGATACGATTCTCATCGAGCAGATCGATGCCCAAAATCTAAAAGAAAATGAGGAAATCACGCTCATGAATTGGGGTAATGCCTACGTACGAAAGATATCACACTCTCTAAATCCACTCAACCACTCGACCGTCACGGGACTAGAGCTCGAGCTCCATCTCCAAGGCGATTTCAAAGCCACCAAGCAGAAACTCACATGGTTGTCGACCCAAGGCCAAGAGCTCATCCCCGTCGAGCTCGTAGATTTCGACTATCTGATCACAAAAGACATAATCGAGAAAGAAGATGAGGTCGACGATTGCTTGACCGAGAAGACCGAGTTTCGAACGGAGGCCGTGGCGGATTGTAACGTTGCTGATTTGAAAGTGGATGACATTATTCAGTTTGAGCGGAAAGGATACTTCAGGGTCGATCGTGCGTTTGCGCATGGCGAACCGGCGGTGCTGTTCAGTATACCTACCGGAAAAGCGACCAAGTGAGATACCTGCCGAGGTCATTGACTGTGTTCAGAATTGCAGAAGCCAATGGTTATCCCTTTCGCATAATTCTTCAATCCAGCTACCCATCTTTGGAGATGTTCTGCTTCGTTGCAAAACCCATATCTCCGTCTCATTTCAAAGAACATCAAGATACGATAGATTATTACCAACATCTCATCTCCATCCATCGTAATTATCTTTGATCATCATCACGAGATCTCATCCTATCTTCAGCTAAACCCTCGTACTATACCCTACTCTACTTACCCTACCTTCCTATCCATACATCCATCCACGATATCCCCTCTAACCTCAGATTCCCAATTCCAGCTCATACGCCTTATCCAACATCATGTATTCGGCCCCCAACCATCAAAAATCTCATACAACATATACCTTCTCCAGTCATAACCACCTCCCTCCTCTCTCCCTCTCTCCCTCTCTCCCTCTCTCCCTCTCTGTCCCTCTCCCCCTCCTCCCCTCTCTCCCCCTCTTTCCATCTATGTCTCCCCTTCCCCCTCCCCCATCTCTCCCACCTCCTTCTCCCTTCTCCTACATCCAAGCACCAATCAATCCCCATCCCATATCACCATACTCCCTATCCCCGCTTCCTATCCACCACCATGTCGAACATACGATAACGGGAATATCCTGCTCTTTTTTGCTTCTGTAGTGGGGTAATACTGGACCTTCAGGAGTTTATGCGCTCGTGCATAATGCTGGGGGTTGTGGGGTGGGAGGCGGTGGTTTTGGCTGGATGGGAAGGGTGTTGTGTGGGGAGAGGCTAGAGTTGCAGAGACATACTTTCTTAGGAACGTGAGTAGTAGGAAGCTAATAAAGAGGTGGAGAAACGTAAACAGGGGAAGGGGGAGGGGTGGGGTGGGGGTTTGGGAGATTTGTTGATTTTGGATTGCATGGGTGTTCGTAGGGAGGGTCGGTAGGTAGGTAGGTTTAGGTGTGCGAGATGGATAGGGGTATAGATACGGAATGGGATTCTAGATATAGGCCTTTGAGATCATAATCATTATGCTCGTGCCTTCCTGAAACACGTCTAGACCCATGTATGCTTCTCCTCTAAAAGAAATCGACGCTCATTGCCTGGTATCCCCGTTGCTTTCTCCCTCCACGATCGTGATCAGCTGCCCCGTAATGTCCTCAAAGATCCCACAAAGCGAACAACTCCGATACTTATCAACCAACAGCCCCTCCTCCCTCCCCCTCCTCATCGCCCCCTCCTCCGCCCCTTCCTCCCCACCCTCACCACCCTGATCATTAACCACACCCCCATAAACCGGCCTCACCCCCTCCTCCACCAAAACCCCCCACCGCCCATCAACCGGCACCCCACCCAAAAACCTCACCCCAAACTCCCTCGCCATAACCTCCCCGCCCCCCTTCCCAAACAAATTCGCCTTCTCCCCACAACACTCGCACACGAACCCCGACATATTCTCCACAACCCCCAACACCCCAATCCCCACCTTCGCGCAGAAATTCACCTCTTTGCGCACGTCGGCGATCGCGACCGCTTGCGGGGTTGTGACGATGACTGCGCCTGCCAGTTGCGCGTGGGGGGCGGTGAAGCAATTTTGAAGCAGGGTTTCGGCGAGGGAGATGTGTTCGTCGGAGGTGCCGGGTGGGGTGTCGATGAGGAGGTAGTCGAGGGGGGGCCAGAGGACGTCGGTTAGGAATTGGCGGACCATGGCTGTCTTTTTGGGGCCGCGCCAGACGATGGCGGAGGTGCGGGAGGGGAGGAGGAGGGCGAGGGAGATGGCGTGGAGGGAGCCGATTTTGGGGGTTGTGGGGGGAACGGTGGGTCGGGTGGGCGGGTGGCCGTTTGTTTTTAATGTAGGTGCGATGTCTCCGCCTGCCTCTTTTTCATCGTCGCCATTTGGTGGGGTATGGGTAGGTAAGGGGGCCAGATGCTGCGAGCTGTGTACTTCGCATGGCAGCCAGCCACCGGGCGCTTGGGTTATCTTTGCGCTTTCGAGGCCGAGGAAGCGTGGGATGGAGGGGCCAGTGAGGTCGATGTCTAGAATGCCGACTGATTTCCCGGCTAGAGAGAGGGAGAGGGCGAGCTGGGTGGTTATGGAGGATTTGCCAACGCCGCCTTTGCCTGAGAGGACCTTTGAGAGCCGTGAGCTTTGCGACTCGGGATGGATATAGAGGAGCTGAGGAAGTACTTACGAGGACGATGTGCTTGACGTTGTCGAGCGACATCTTAGAGTGGAAGTTGTAGGATATGGGTTCAACATATTGTAGTGTGGCATGCGTGAAGTTCGACTTTTGGAATATTTCGATGACATAGCAAGCGGAAGTCGGTAAAAGCCAGAAAGAAGAGGCGAGTTCTCACAGATAAGCGAAGACATCACGATAGACAATGTTCTAAAGCTGAGGGGCTATCTCTACTGTTGCACTTGCATCTGATCGTAAACATTATAGTCCTTGCAGAAGAGGTTTGTCTAGCATTCTACAGCTCCAATTTGAGCGGCTCTCGACGCCTGCAATGCCATAACGTTCATCTACTGCCATTTCTGAACCAAGACTCCACCCCTCTTGAATTCCGCCAGGTCTCCTAGTATTTGACTCTTGTCGTTCAATTCTTTGCTTGGGAAAGTCGTCATTAGCGCCCAAGAGCGGGTACGGCTCTCGGCATTAGCTGCGGTTACAAAATCGTAGACGTCGCCAATGGTGTGGGTGGTATTGAAGCGAGCTGGAAGGCGTGTGCCGTCTCCGAGCCGTATCTGCAATGACAAAGTAGGTTGAGATGCATCTACGTCAGGTCCTGCTGGTGCAGAAGCTGCGGGTGTCCAAACTGGCGTGGGAGGTGGAGCTGGTGGCATCTCTGTCCCAGTCCCTGCGCCTGGGGTTGGACTGCCCAGTCTCTGTCCTCCACCAGAGAATGGAGTATACTTCTTTTTCGGCTGGACGTATTTTTCCGAGTGTTGCTCTAATTTTACATCCACCTCTTGACCAGCCTCCACATTCAGTATTGACATAGGAGCACGGCCAGACTTGATTTGAGCAAGTATGGCTGCATTAGCTGGATCGTCGGCCCGAAAGAGAGGCCCATCGTCGACTGAAAACCCGTCGGCCCAAAAATGAAGGCGGCGCTCGACTGGTTGGGGTCGCTGTGGGCGAGAGCTATTTGGGTCGGGTATTACTTCGCTGGGCGCATCATCGCCACCCAGGGTCCGAGCTGTGCCGGTAAAGCGAGAAGGAGGTGCTCGAGGATCATCGCCGCCTGGTCTACCAACATTTCTGAGGGGAAGATGTCAGTGTTCGAAAGACTGCTACTTTTGGGTTGCCTTCACTTTTTTGCGCGCTCGATGATTTTCTTTTTCAGATCATCCGGGTTTTCGACAGCTAAACCAGATTTCTCCCCTCCGGCATACAGGTTCTGATTCTCATCATCGGAAGGGGTATAGTCATCATCGTCATCGTCATCATCATGGCCATGACCTGCATGGCTTGGGCCTGCACCACGTAGATCCCCTAAGGTAGCGAACTTTTTCTTGGGTGCAGCCGCTGGCGGTGGAGGCATGCTGGCTGTTGTAGGAATCGGTTGAGGAGCCGATGGTGGAGCTGGTGAGTCTGCTGGAGCTTGGTGGTCCGCTTCTTCTTCGGGTGGGTTGTAGTATTCTGTGACTGCAGAAGAGAGATCCCAGCTACTACTGGCGAGGAATTCCTCGGCCTGAAGTATCCAGAATTAGCGTTGCTGTTAAGGAGCCAGACGGAGTAGAATAGCAAAGCTCACCACTTGGGGCGAGACTCCGGCAACAGCTACAAACTGTGAGATGAGCTCGTCTCGATTTGGTGGGACATCTGCCATATGCCGGAGGTGGGAAGTGGCTCTCGAGGATCCAAGAGTGTGGGTAGATTGTGACGGATGGTCGATGTTTGATACGGGATTTGTTTGGTAGCTGGTGCCGCAATACGTGTCAAGTAGATGACAGCCTTTTGAAAGTAAGAAGATCACGCCAATCTGATATCTTGGCACTGGAGCTAGCTCGTCTCTCGAGCCGAACTTGAACCGATGCTCGCATAACCTTCCCGCTGTTACAGCAGTTTGCAAAGGCATTGGCCAGACGCTAGTGGCCCGCAAATCGTCGAAGCTTCCCCACTAGAATTAGGTGGTAAGGCCTCAACGACTTGCGGTCGTAAATATAGCCTATAATTACTGGTAGATGTCTTGTTATAACCCCCGTAGATGTCTTATAGCCTATACTATCGTCTTGTTACCCCTGCAGATGTCTTGCTATAGCCGCTGCTGTTGTCTTGCTAACAAGACGTCTACGGGGGCTACAGAGCTACAACAAGACGACAGCAGGGCCTACAGCATGATAATAGCAAGACCGCGGGGGTGACTATAGGGGGCGGCGACAGCAGGGTTACAGGCTAGGGGCTAAAACACCATGGATTATGTATACAGGACAATTTACAGCTTCATTTCAACGGTTATTGAATGTCTATAGGCTACAATTGAGACCGCATGCCGTTGAGGCCTTACCACCCAATTCTGGTGGGGGAGCTTCGACGATTTGCGGGCCACTAGCGTCTGGCCAATGCCTTTGCAAAATGCTGTAATCTCAATGGTTTTTGCTATCATCACCAAGTCTTGCGCTTCTTCATATATCACTTCCGTGTCTTTACATAAGGTATCATTGACGTCCCAATCTCTTGGCCTTACTATAACATACTCTGGGCTGTCACTGACAATTGTCTCCGTCTAACATTAGGTATCCTACTGAGAATCCCCAGCCAAATTGATAGTAACAGGAGTAATCAACTACGTCGTCGAAGCGGAAGAAAAATCCGCCGGCGCGCTTGTGGAACGTGAATCCGCATATCGTGCTTGTAGAAGGAAACTACAGCTTCATGCTCTGTGAGAAATACTCCGTACCGAGTGGTAAGAGCTGGTTATTTAGTTGGTTGACACTGACTGGTCCATCACTGAATGTAGGTATCGGTGTTGGTGCCACGATTAACATGCAATTCTTGATGGTAGAAGGTGTCATTATGGATGAAATCGAATCCACATCGACTGCCTATGATCGCGGAACGATATGCTGGAGAAATCCGTTTAAACTAAAACAAGTACAAGATGAGATCTCATGCTCCATTCATTGAATCGTCGACCATAGACTTCGGAGAGCTAATCTTCGGCGCAAATTTCGCTCGATCTCGGCTCGGCCTCGGGCGCTAGGCTACAGCCGATATCAGCGACCTGTGGCGTCGGCGGAGCATCGTATCAGGTTGTTCAACGCGGTGGCAGAAGCAGAGCGGCCATGGTAACGGTCGACCATAAGAGTAGACTTGGAATTGAACACTGCAATGGCAATGTGTGCGACTTACATGCCCGCAAGCGAAATTTTCGTGAGTTTTGGTGGTTAGGTATTAACTTACTGAGAAACTGGAGTATCAAGGGGACGTTGAGAGTGAGAAGCCATATGCCGCTGATACGCGATAGCGCGAGACCGACATTGTGAGCTAGATAGATGATCAATGTACAAAGGAATATAAGCCGGTGGCCAACGGTATCAGCCCGAAATCCCCCAAAAGAAGGGGCGAGTCCTCGGGTACTCATGTGCATTTTTAATGGTGAGAGAGACTTATGCGTTGGGAGCGTGCAAATTCTGTACTTATATTCGTAATCCATCAAAAGGTTTAGTAATGCTTCAATCAGTACTGACCTCTGCGATATTTTCCAAAGCCGGAAAATGGATATTCGTTGATAAGGGCGACAATAAGCCTATAAATCAAACGATGGAGACCTTGCATAGCTTCTGCCTGTGGTTGAAGATATGGTGTGGTACCTCCGGTGAAAATTCCTGCACCTCTCATGGTCGAGATCCTTTGTGCGAAGTTGCTGTACTAGAGCGTCTCTGCTCTTCAATGTAATCACTGTTTGTCTCAGCTAAAAGACGGTGTTCGTAACAGCAACAAGTGCTCCGCCTCTTCGTTTTGTTCGGCACGATACGCACATCTATCTGTCACGGAAGGCAGTCGTGATCACATAATTTTCTCTGTTCTGTTTAGCAAAGGAGTTCTTCTGATATCTTCACCCCATCTCCGGGAATCAAGCTCTATGGCATCAATAGATGACCAGCGCCGTAGAAGCGTTATTTCCGAGACACAATAGGGACATATGAAATGGTTCGTAAAGCTTTGACCGTGAAGGACGAGAGAAAGGATCTTTCATTGCTAATATAGATACTAACACTCTTTGCTCAGGCAGTCCTGGCTGTTACTCGTCGTTCTCGTGGCCCCGTATCATCGTTCGAAAGGATGTTGCAGGTCTCAATTTGATAGGACGTAAGGTCTCACAAGATTCCCACGTGTGGATGACTCTTTTAACTATTGGGCGGCAAAATGAAAAGTCCTGCGATCGTACATAGATAAACCCTATGAATTTTGGTCAGATATTGTGTCAATGACACTGTACAGCATGCAACACTCCCAATATGCCCGTTGGTGATTAGGGCTCAAACGACATCAAGTAATGGAAGGTAACAAAGCCCACATATGCATGCAAGGAACATCGGAATGGTCAGGGTACTTATCGTTAGATATAAGTGTTACACATGTGGGCATGCTTAGTAGGTCGTAGCATTATAATTTGATCTCGATGATTAATTTGGTCTGAAAAGCATCCGCACACATAAGGGGGACTCTGATTGGTGTAGAACACCGAATGAAAAGACTCATATCAAGGGTGCACGGTATGATATCGTAAGTTCGCGGTTGACAGCTGTTCTTGAGCGCGATATCTTTTTTCAACTTCATCCCATAACACGATACTGTCAAGTCAGTATTGGTGCTTGATGTTGCTTTATGCTTAGGAGCGAATCAAGCTTGTCTAGTAGCTTGATTTTGGCATGCCGGATATATAAGTAGTCTCCAATGCTTCCTTTCTTATCTAGCTAGAGTTGCAGAAAGGAAACCTAGCAGCATGAGTAAGTAGTGATATCGACGATATGTGATGTTATTGTAGTGCCTGGATTTCCTTGGTGGAGAACCATTGATCTAGCTGAAACCCTAGCGCTAGGATTTAGCGTATTCAGGACTCATGCGAAACCTTGGCACTGAAAACAGAAATTTCCCCCCCCTTTTTGTGTAAAACTACACATTGATCAAACATCGATTAACTATAGGTAGAGACCAGATGATAAAATATAACGTGAGAGGGAAGACTAAGTGCCTCAATGTCATACATTGCTCTAATTATTATAAAATTAGTCGTT
>JAABUX010002948.1_pt1 | contig 23213 bp, 20 predicted proteins | sample 5561851 | NCBI WGS metagenome assembly JAABUX01 (sample SAMN10711883, study PRJNA513361) | rock metagenome | isolation source: Antarctica rocks | place: Antarctica: Victoria Land, Richard Nunatak red sandstone | collected 2016-01-03 | reverse complement strand
GCCAACTCGATCAGGTCTCGCCGTGCTTCTTTGTCCAGGAAACCAGGGCGGATCATCAGCCTGGTAGAATCCCTCTCACGCCCTTCCGCAAGAGGGTACGCGGATTCTCAATGAGTCAGGGTATAACGACGTCGGCACCCGAAATTTTTGCACTTTCACGGCTCAATGGCTGGCCTATGCGCTCCCCTGCCGACGCTTCGCTGCCGTCCTCGCGGGCGACAACGCACGGCTCGGCCAGTGTGGATCGCTACTCCTTCGCCGTAATGGACTTGCACCATCTACTCCTTGCCGGTCTCTCGACGCATTAGCGAACCGCAGTCATCCACGGATGGGATCGCGATTATCGCCTAGTCGTACCCGAGATCATTGCAACGGGTTTGAGGGCTCCGGCCCACGATCGCTGCACGTGGGCGCATAAAGGCTGCAACTGGGATCGCGATCATTGGTGCTGTGCCCACGCTGATTGCACGGGCGAGATGGGCATTTAAACGACCGGTTTGTAATCTATGGATCACACGGTCAGGCCGGCGGCGAGCATCTGCTCTTTCAGCTCGCGCGAGCGCTCGGCTTCGAGGGTCTGCCTGAACATCGCCCTGACCTCGCCAGGCTTGGTGTCCAGCAGCTCGGCCAGCACTTTGGCGGTGTAGCCGTGTCGGGTCAGCGTGGGCTCGAGGTCGTGTGTTCTTGGGGATCGTGAATTGCTTGTCAGGCGACAAATCGCAGAACAGCTCCGTGACCAGCGTGTTCAGCGTGATCCGGCTCTTCTCGATGGACACGAGAGCATCAGGAAGTGTGGGGTGTTCACGCCGCGGCAGTTTGAGCTATCTCGTTTCCATTATCGTTGGCGAGCCTCGGATACCAACGCTCGGATACCGACCGGAGTGTGCCATCGAGTGTCCGCGTTCGGGTTTGCAGCAGCAGGAGCGTCGCCAAGCCGTCTCCAGCCACCCCACACATCCTGATGTTCTCCCTATAGGCGTCGAGGCTGTTGAAACCGGCGCTGCCGCGCAACAGCAAGGCCTAGGCAACAACGCGCTTGAGATGCCCGTGCTGGCTCTAAATGGCGCCATTCTCATGCGCCACCCCGGTATTGCTGCGGGTCGGCGTCATCTCGTAATGGGCGCACAACGCCTTGTAGCGACGTGTTTGATCGGAGCGAGCGTCATCGTCGAGGTTGCGGAATGCGGCGGAGAGGCTGTCGGAACGATGCTCGAACGGCGAGCCGCCGAGGGCCCAGAGCGCGTTCTGCAGACCAACGGCGAGCGCGGTGAAGCTTTCGCCACCGAGTACCGGTTCCGCGTGCTCCCAGGCGGAGTAGGCCAGGGCGAAGTGATATAACCGGGATGGAAAGGCTGGCCGGCGATGCTGACCCCGACATCGCCCATGTCGGTGAAGTCCGAGAGCCCCTGCTGCCCCGGAACATGGTCCTGCCGGAAGATCACTTCGCAGTCGGCGCCGTGTTCGGCTTGCCAGGCGCGCACGCGGCGCTCCAAGCTACGGCGCAGCCGGTCCCAATCCTGATCGGGGATGGCGGCGCTGCATCTCCTCGAAAAGATGCCGTCTCCGACGTCCCCAGCGGCGCTCAACTGCGCCCGAGCAGGCCGCGAACAATGATGCCCGCCTGGATCTCGGCGGCACCTTTGAAGATGTTCAGGATGCGCGCGTCGCACAGCACCCGGCTGATCGGGTATTCTAGCGTATAGCCATTGCCGCCATGGATCTGGAGCGCGTTATCCGCGGCCGACCAGGCGGCGCGCACAGCTACCAGCTTCGCCATGCCCGCTTCCACGTCGCAGCGCATGCCGGTCTCTTTCGTGCGCGCCACCGCATAGACGAATTGCCGCAGCATGGTCAGTTCCGCCGTCATCCAGGCGAGCTTATTGGCAACGCGCGGAAACTCAATGATCGGCCGGCCGAACTGCCTGCGCTCGCTGGCATAGCGGAACCCCAGCTCCAGGGCGTTCTGGCCGACACCAAGCGCGCGCGCCGCGGCCTGAATGCGCGCCAACTCGAAAGTCGTTATGAGCTGCCGAAAGCCTTTGCTTTCGGTGCCGCCCGGCACCTGCTCCACAGGAACGATGAACCCGTCGAAGCCGATTTCGTATTCCTTCATGCCGCGATAGCCGAGCACATGAATCTCGCCGCCGGACATGCCGGCCGCGGGAAACGGATCCTGCTCCGTGCCGCGCGGTTTCTCGGCAAGGAACATGGTCAGGCCCTTGTGGCCCCGCTCGTCCAGGTCTGTGCGCGCGAGCAGCAGCATCAAGTCGGCACGCGCCGCATGGGTGATCCAAGTCTTGTTACCGTACACGCGATAGACATCGCCCTCGCGGATCGCCCTCGTCCCGAGATGGGCGAGGTCCGAGCCGGTGTTCGGCTCGGTGAAGACAGCGGTGGTGAGGATCTCGCCGGATGCGATGCGGGGCAGATAGCGGGCCTGCTGTTCCGCGATTCCGGCGAGCCGGATCAGCTCGCTGGCGATCTAGGCGCGCGTGCCCAGCGAGCCGACGCCGATATAGCCACGCGATAGCTCCTCGGTGACAACACACATCGCCACGGTGCCCAGACCGGAGCCGCCCAGCTGCTCCGGTGTCGTCAGACCGAAAACGCCGAGCGCCGCGAGCTGGTCGATCAGCGACAGCGGCATCAGTTCGTCGCGGTCGTGGCAACCCGGCGCATGCGGCACCACCTGTTCGTCCGCGAAGGCGCGGAACGTGTCGCGCACCATGGCGACCGCCTCGCCCGCGTCGGCAGTGGCGGTCAGCGTATGCAAGCCGCCCTGCCGTAGCAGGCTCACAAGCCGGGTGCGGGCAACGGAGGTCGCGCCCGCTCGCAGCAAGTCCTGGATATCGGGTGTCCTCAGCAGCTCTGCCGCCGCATCCTGCAGGCCGAACATGGAGGGGCGCACGATCTCGTCCTGCGACATCGCGATGCCGTGGCAGATCTGCTGGACATATTCGGCCGCGCCGACGGTGAGCAGCAACTGCTCGATGGCGCCGAACGCGCCTCGTGCCTCGAGCTGGTCCGCCCATGCGACGGCGGACTCTAGAATGGCGCAGTACGACGCCATCCAGGCATAGCCATGCGCTTCGGTCTGGTGCTGCTCGAGCCTGTCCGCCGCGACCGTGCCGCCTGCGACCACTAGAGCGCGGGTGGCCGCGCCCATCTTGTCGACCAACTCACGCACCGCAGCCGTGGCGGTCGCCAGACACTGCAGCAACGGCGGGCCATTCGTCTCCATGGTGGCAGATGCGGCGATACCGATGCTCATGTTTGCGTCCTTCCGGCTGCAGCGACCACGCCCCTATCATGCAAGCTGCCAATCTCGCGGTCGGAGAGACCGAGCACGCCGGCTAGGATCTCATCGGTGTGCTGCCCCAGCAGCGGCGCCGGCACGATATCGCCCCGCTCCAGCCCGGCGACACGGGTGGCGAAGCCGGCCGCCAGATGGGTGCCGATGCCGTGCGTGGTGATACGCTCGAACACCGGATTCGCCTCGGAACAGCGCGGATCGTCCCGCACCAGTTCCGCGAAGCTCTGATACACGCCCCAGCAAACGCCATGCGCGCTGAATGCCTGTCGCACGCTGTCGAAAGAATGCTGCGAGCACCACCGGCGCACCAGGCCGGCGATGACGTCGCGCCCCTCGAAGCGATCGTCCTCGCGGGTGAAATCGAGACCCATTGCCCGCTCGATCGCCGCGATCGGCTCGGTCAGATCGCAGGCTGTCACCAGAGAGGTCCATGGCCGCCGGGTGATGGCTGCGAGCATCACCCGGCGGCCATCCCCGGTCGGGAAGTCTCGCCCGAAGGCACCGTAGAGATCGTTCCCGAGGGACGGCCGCTCGGCGCCCAGGATCTCGGCTTCGGCGATGTAGCCTAGGTGCGAGACGGTCGAGAACGTGACATCGGACAGGGCAAAACGCATTTCCGCGCCCTCACCCGTCATCCGGCGCCGCGTGACAGCGGTGGAAAGCGACAATGCGGCGGTCAGCGCGCAGACGACGTCCCAAGCCGGCAGAACGCTGTTAACCGGCGCCGCGGCGGAACCGCCGCCGGTCACCATCGGCAGGCCGGTGGCGCAATTGACAGTGTAATCAACCGCGGTCCAGCCGTCCGGATTGCCTTCCAGCGTCAGCGAAATCAGATCGGGCCGCGTGGCCGCCAGCGAGGCGTGCGAAAGCCAGCCAGCAGCGACATTGGCCAGCAGCACCCAACCTGCGGTTCCGGCGCGGTCACCAGGGCCCGCACGATCTGCTGCCTCTCGGGATAACGCAGATCTACCGCGAGTGAGCGTTTGCCCTTGTTCAGCCCGGTCCAATACAGGCTTCTCCCGGACGGTACGATCGGCAGGCGGTCGTAATCGAGGCCGCCGCCAAGCGCATCGAAGCGAATGACATCGGCGCCGAGCTGCGCCAGGGTCATGCCGGCAAGCGGCGCCGCGATGAAGGCGGACCCTTCGATCACTCTCAGACCATTGAGAATTGGAGAGGTCATAGATCGCTTTCAGCCGCGGCTTGCGGATTGAAATGGCTTTTGCGCATCGCCGTGATGGTCACTTCCAGGAACACACCCGCCCGGGTGAACGGATCGTTCTCGGAAAACTGCTCCGCGCTCCGGCGGTCCGCGGCAGTCACGATATAGAGGCTGCCGACCGGATCCTGCTCGGCGTGTCCCAGCAAGGCGCCCCCTAGGACCAGTATGTGCGCCTGTTCCCGTAGATATCGCTTGTGCTCCACGACATGCTTGCCGCGCAACGCCTCCACGTCAGCTGCATCCACGCATCGAACCGCGTACAACATCTTATATGCTCACTTCCGCGGCGCGCTCAGCGCGAGGGCACCGGCGCGCCAGGAATCGATCAGGCTGGCGCCGCTGCGTATCGACGCTGCTACGGTTTCGTCCTTGCGGACGGTCTGCTGGGCGAGCGCGAGAATTTCGTCGGTGCGATCCGCTGGGATGGCGACGACGCCGGTCTCGTCGCCGAACAGCAGATCGCCGGGGCGGACGACGACCTTGCCGAGTGTGATCGGCCCCTGCAGGCTGTCGATGACCACGCGTCCCTTGCCGGTGCGCATGAAGACGCCGCGAGCGAACATGGGAAATCCGTGCTCCCTGGTGCCATCGATATCGCGGCACACCCCGTCGATGACAGCCCCCGCGAAACGGTTCATCACGGCGAACAGAGTGAGCGTGTCGCCCCAGACCGAACAATCCATGCGTCCCGCGTTGTCAATGGCCACCACCGAATCCGCGGGAACCTCGTCCAGGAAATCGGCATAGCGGCCCCCTTCCGGCCCGTGCAGGACATATCGCACCGTGAAAGCGGGCCCGCACATCACCTTGCCCGGAACGACGGTGGCGATGCCCTCGATCGTCCCCTGCACCCCCGCACGGTCGAGCGCATCGGAAATGATCGATGAGCTCAATGTCTTGAAGGGCTCGATCGTGGTCGTGGACATCGTCGTCATGTCTACCTCTCTTTAAGAACGTTAGATCGGGCGTCGGACTTCCGGCCGCGATGAGGCGACCGTCCTACTCTGGGCTTCCGCGAGAGCAAGCCGCAGCACGTTCCTGATCAGCTCTTTTTGCTCGATGTCGTGCCGGTCGATCAAGCCGCCTGCGGGCACCGGCATGGCCGGCCGCGCCACGAAACCGAAGCGCCAATGCCGGTCGCCGACGATGCTCCGCTCTAGCAACTGGCGCCGAACATGCTCCAGCGCCCCCTGGTTCTCTGGCTCCTCCTGGCACCACAGCAGCAACCCCGGACCGTGGCGTTCCAGGGCGGCTCTCAGCTCCGCTTCCGGAAACGGATAGAGCTGCTCAAGGCGAATGACGGCAAGGCTGCCCCCCAGTCCCGCCGCGGCGATCGCCTTCTGCAGGTCATAGAATAGCTTCCCCGAACACAGGATGACGCGCCGTACCCGGGCAGGCGCTCGGGCCGCGACTTCGTCCGGCAGCACGGCGCGAAATCCGGTGCCGTCCGCCATGTCGATAAGGTTCGAGGTACACCCCTGGCGTCGCAGCAGCGATTTGGGCGCAATGACGAACAGCGGCTTGCGCCACGGAGCCTTGATCTGTCGGCGCAGCAGATGGAACAGGCTAGCTGGTGTGCTCGGAAACGCCACGACGACGTTTCCGCCGGCGCAGAGTTGCAGGATCCGTTCGATCCGCGCCGAGGAGTGATCCGGGCCCTGGCCTTCCAGCCCGTGCGGCAGCATGACCACGAGGCCGGACATCATTCCCCACTTCGCCTCGGCGGAGACGATATACTGATCGACGATGATCTGCGCGCCGTTCATGAGATCCCCAAACTGCGCCTCCCATATCACCAGCCGGTCCGGCGATCCCGTACTGTGACCATATTCGAAGCCAAGACAGGCGTATTCGCTGAGCGGGCTGTTGAGCGCCTCGATCTGCGCCCCGTGCCGGCCGGCCTGCGCGAGCGGCATCACGCTCCGTTTGCCGAGCATGTCGTGAACCGCCAGATGGCGCTGGGTGAACGTGCCGCGCACGGTATCCTGACCCGACAACCGGACCGATATTCCCTCCGCGAGCAGCGTCGCAAAAGCAAGCGCCTCGGCGGTGGCGAAGTTGATGTCGACCCCGGATCTGAGCGTCTCCAACCGCGTGTGATAAAATCGTTTCACCTTCGGGTGTACTGAAATGTCGTCGGGAATGCGCGAGGCCGCGACTCCCGCCGCCTTCATCTCCTCCAGGCCGACGCCCGTCATCACGGGCTGCAGGATGTCACCTTCGCCAGCGGCGGCAACATGCGCCCAGCTTTCCTGCCGGCCGCTCGCGCCGTTTGGGCGCCAGCTCGCCGCGGCTTCGTAGCCCGCCTCCCATTCGACGCGGACTCGCGCCGCCGCCGCCGTCGCCGCCGCGAAGGCCGGTGGGCTGCGTGCCGCGACGGACTCCGCATAAGTGCTGCTTAACGGCGGCAGTTGGTCGATGGATTGCCCGCGCTGCGGTTGGGTAAAGCGAGGCTCGTCGAGCTCGTTATGGCCGTTGCGGCGGTAGCACACGAGATCGACGAAGATGTCGCGCGCGAAGCGCTGCTGCCATTTGACCGTCATTTGCGCAATCCGCGCTACGGCTTCCGGCGTATCGCCGTTCACATGCACAATCGGGGCGGCGATCATCTTGCCGATATCGGTGCAATACCGTGCCGTTCGACCCTCCTCGGGTTCGGTGGTAAAGCCGATCTGGTTGTTGATGACCAGATGGATCGTGCCGCCGACGGAATAGCCGGCGAGACCGCTGAGCTGCAGGATCTCGCTGACGACACCCTGTCCGGAAAACGCGGCGTCGGTGTGCAGCAGGACGCACAGGGTTTTTCGCGCCGGCTCGGCCCGACGCGCCCGCGCCGGCCCAAGCGTGACCGGCGCGACGGTGATGAGATGCGAAGGATGCGGCGAGATCGAAACCGCGAGCTTGGTGTTCGCCACGGACAACTCGCCAGCGTAACCCAGATGGTAAGGCACGTCGCCTGTTGAGGCCGGGCCGCCTTGCGTCGTGTCGCGTCCCTTGATTTCCGCCATGATCTGGACGAACGGTTTGCCGAGTACGGTTGCCAGCGTGGCGAGCCGTCCCCGGTGCATGCCGCCCATGACGACATCGGTGACGCCCGCCTGGGCCGCGGTGAACAGCAGCTCGCGTAGAAAGGCGATGACGGATTCGGCGCCCTCGATGCCAAACCGCTTCTTCCCAACGAACTTCGTCTTGAGGAACCGCTCGAACTCGTCGACCAACAAAATCGCTTCGAGGGTGCGGGTCAGGAACGCGGTGTCCGGCGACGCACTCGAGTTGGCCTCGAAATAATCGTACAGCCAGCCGCGTTCCGCGTCGCTGACAATATGGCTCGCCTCGATTGCGGAATGGCCAGTGTAAATAGCGCGCAATTCGGCGTCGAGCGCCGACAGCGTCGCGCTGTGACCCCTGCCGGCGATCGTCAAGGAGACGACGCGATCCGCCATGGTGCTGACCGCGTCCCGCAGCGCGTCGAGCGCCGGAAATGACGGCACCTCGGCGCCGAGCGGATCGAGCCTGGCCTCGTAATGGCCGAAAGCCCGATACTGCTCAAACAGCCGCGTCGCGAGATCGGGTGCGGCCTGCGCGCCGTCGCCGACGGCCTCCTCTGCCATCTCCAGCGAGTCGAAGAGCACCGAGAGATCGATCGGCACCGAGTATCGGTCACGCTTGTATCGCGAATAGAGATCGAGCAGATACGCGTTGTCAGCGCCGATAGGCAGATACACGCCCTTGCCGTCCATGCTGATCCCTCAACTCCCGCCGGAATACCGACCTAAGGCGACGTCAGTGGCTCGCGAGCCACAGACGGCTCCATGGCAGGAAACTGCTCCGGCTGAATCAAATCGATTCTGACTTCGCCGTCCAGAACCTGTCGGGCCCGTTCCATGTCCAGCGCGCCATCCCATTTGGCAATCACGATGGTACCAACGCCGATGCCGATTATACTGGTCAGCGCCCGCAGAATCGACAGCACCCGATCGATGCCGACCAATAGCACGAGTCCTGATACCGGCAGGAAATGCGTGCTGGAGAGTGTCGCCGCGAGCGTGACGAACGCGCCCCCCGAAACCGCCGCCGTCCCCTTCGAGGTCAGCATCAGGATCCCGAGCAGCAGAAGCTGATCCCAGATATTGAGGCTGGTATTGGTAGCCTGGGCGATGAACACGGTCGCGAGGGTCAGATAGATGCAGACGCCGTCAAGATTGAAGGAATAGCCGGCTGGCACGACGAAGCCGGTGACGGCCTGCGAGCAGCCCATGTTTTCCAGCTTTGCTAGCATGCGCGGCAGCACCGGCTCGGTCGTCGACGTGCCGAAGACGATGAGAATCTCCTCTTTCATATAACGGAGATATTTCCACAGACTTAGGCCGCACATCCGCATGATCCCGCCCAGTACGAAAAACACGAACAGCAGGCAGGTGATGCACAGCGCCACCATCAACTGGCCTAGCGATACCAGCGTGCCGAGGCCGAACCGGCCGACGGTGAAAGCCATCGCACCGAACACGCCGATCGGTGCGTAGGTCATCACCATGCCGACGATCCGGAACAGCGCATGCGCGATTTCATCCATCACCTTAACGATCGTCATGCCCTTGGCGCCGACGCGGGAAAGGCCGAGGCCAAAGAAAACTGAAAATGCCAACACCTGCAGCATGTCGCCGCGGGCAAAGGAGTTGATCACGCTAGTAGGAATGATGTTCAGCAAGAACTGAACGGCGCTGATCTTCTGGGCGGAGCCGACATAAGTGGCGATGACGGATGTGTCGAGCGTATGCGGGTCTACGTTCGATGGCCAGCCTGCGCGCCAGCCTGCCGCGCGAGGTCGGCGACTGCGTGCGGCTGATCTATTCCACCACCTTGCTGCTGAGCAGCCTGAGCGCCGACTGGGCGCACTTCTCCGCCAAGCTGTGCGGCGCGAAAGCCCACGTCGTCTATGATCCCGACGCAGACTGCCCGGTGTTTTTCGGCGTCACGCCAGCGCGCATGACCGACATCGCCGCTGCCAAGGCCATGCCGGTCGAGCCCGGCTGTACCTACGTCTTCGACATCGGCTACTACGATTACGGCTGGTGGGCGGCGTTCGACAAGGCCGGTTGCCGCATCGTCACCCGGCTGCAGTCGAACACCCTGCGGCGCGTGGTGCAAAGGCTGCCGCTCCCTCAAGGCGAGCACAACATCCTGTCCGACACGATTGGTTTTCTGCCCGCCCGGCAAGCCCGCAGCCGCCGTAACCCAAGGCACCCCCAGTTCGGCCGCCTGCTCCGCGCCAACATCCTCCACCGCATCCCCATCGGCCAAATGAACCGCCATGACCCGCCAAACCACCCCCTCGCTCATTCAGCATTCCAACGTACAACCAGCACTCCTATGAAACACACTCAACGAACCGGACAGCCGTGGACAGGCTCCTGGGTCTACCCGCCTACCGCGCATCCTCCAGCACCATCGCCGCCGCTTTCTCGCCGATCATGATCGCCGGCGCATTCGTGTTGCCGGACACAAGCGTCGGCATGATCGACGCGTCCGCCACTCGCAATCGCTCGATCCCGTGTACCCTCAGCCGCGGATCGACGACGGCGCGGGCATCAATTCCCATTTTGCATGTGCCGACCGGATGATAGATCGTAGTTGCCGTCCGCCGGGCATGGGCGAGCAATTCCTCGTCCGTGCGCACCCCTGGCCCGGGGTCGAGCTCCTCGGCGATGAATGGCCCGAGCGCGCGCGTCTCGGCCAGCCGCCGGGACAGCTTCATGCCTTCCACCAGCGTCTGCTGGTCGGTCCGCGTCGCGAGATAGTTCGGGTGGATCGCGGGCGGCGCACTAGGATCGGGCGAGCGCGGCACGATGCGGCCGCGGCTCTCGGGCCGGAGCTGGCACACCGACGCGGTGAAGGCCGAATAGCGGTGCAGCCCCTCGCCGGGCTTGTCGGAGCTGAGCGGCTGGATGTGGAACTGCACGTCCGGCTGGTCGAGCGAGGCGTTCGTCCGCGCGAAGATGCAGGCTTGGCTCGCGCCCATGCTCATCGGGCCGCGGCGGAAGAATATGTATTCGAGGCCGATGCGCAGCTTGCGGATCGGGTGGTTGACCTCGTCGTTGAGGGTGGGCCGGGTCGAACGGTAGACGGCGCGCGCTTGCAGGTGGTCCTGCAAGTTCTCGCCGACGCCCGGCAGTGTGTGCAGCACGGGCAAGCCGAGTGACTGGATCGTCTCGGGCCGGCCGATGCCCGACAGCTCGAGCAGATGCGGCGAGGCGATCGCGCCGGCCGACAGGATGACCTCGCCAGCCGCCCGTGCAATCCGGGTCTCGCCGCCTTGCGCATACTCCACGCCCACCGCCCGGCGCTCCTCGATGACGATGCGCCGGACCACCGCTCCCGTGACGATCTCGAGATTCGGGCGGGACTGCGCAGGGCGCAAATAGGCGACCGCCGCGCTGCAGCGCCGGCCATTCCGGGCCGTGAGCTGGAAGTACCCGGCTCCCTCCTGCGTGGCGCCGTTGAAGTCGTCGTTGCGGGGAATGCCGAGTTCCTCCGCCCCCGCAATATAGGCGTCGCACACATCCCGCCGCACCCGCATGTCCGACACCGAGAGCGGCCCGCCCGTGCCATGGAATGCATCCGCACCCCGCTGCTGGTCCTCGCTCGCGCGGAAGATCGGCAGCACGTCGTCATAGGACCACCCGGTGCAGCCAAGCTGGCGCCACTGATCGTAATCCGCCGCCTGTCCCCGGATATACAGCAGCCCGTTGATCGAGCTCGATCCGCCCAGCACCTTTCCCCGCGGCCAGGCGAGCGAGCGCCCGTCGAGCCCCGGGTCCGGCTCCGTGGTCAGGCACCAATCCGTGCGCGGGTTGTGCATCGTCTTGAAGTAGCCCACCGGGATATGGATCCAGATATAGCTGTCCCGCGGCCCGGCCTCGAGCAGCAGTACCCGGCGGCCTGGATCGGCAGAGAGCCGGTTCGCGAGCACGCACCCCGCCGACCCGGCCCCGATGACGATGTAATCGTAGCCCTCAGCCATTCAGGTACGACTCGGCCGGTACCACCGGGGCCGCTGTCGTCCGGGGCTCCGGCATCGCCCGCACGCACAGGAAGCTGATCACCGCCACTGCGACCACGTACCAGCAGATCAGCCATGGCTGCCCGCCGCCGCGCCCGAGCAGCAAGGCGGCCACCAACGGCGTCAGCCCCGATGCGAAGATGCCGGAGAACTGGTAGCAGAACGAAATGCCGGAGTAGCGGACGTTGGTCGCGAACAGACTCGAGAACAGTGCCGCCTGCGGCCCATAGACGGCGGGATAGGCAATCGAGAGCGGAATGATGATGGCGAGCCAGACCAGGAAAGGATGCGCTCCTCCGGCCACGCTCATGAGCCAGAAGGATGGGAACACCAGCGCTCCGATCGCGATCGCACCGCCCATGTAGACCCGGCGCAAGCCGTGCCGGTCCGCCAGCGACCCAAAGAACAGCACCATCGGAATCATCAACCCCGACGCGATTACGACGCCCAGCAACGCCATGGACCGGGTGAGGTGCAGCGTCGCGGTCGCATAGGTGATGATGAACACCCCCCACATATTGAAGCAGACCCCCTCCACATACCGCGCTCCGACGCCCAGCGCCGCCTGGCGGGGGTGGGTGCGGAACAGCTCCAAGACCGGTGCCTTGACCGCGCTGCCGGTCGCCTGGACCCGCACGAAATCCGGCGTCTCCAGGACTTTCAGCCGGATGAACAGCCCGACGACTACGAGCAGCGCGCTCAGCAGGAAGGCGATCCGCCATCCCCAGGCCAGGAACTCCGCATCCGTCGTGACGAGCCCGAGCACGTAGACGACCGCCGCACTCAGCATCAGCCCGGCCGGCACGCCGATCTGCGGATAGCTGCCCCAAAACCCGCGCCGGCCCGGCGGCGCATGCTCCACCGCCATGAGTACCGCACCTCCCCACTCGCCGCCGATGCCGATGCCCTGGAGAATGCGCAATACCAACAGCAGGATGGGTGCGGCCACGCCGATTGAGCCATAGGTGGGCAGCAACCCGATCGCCGCCGTCGCGACGCCCATGATGAGCAGCGTCAGGATGAGAATGGTCTTGCGGCCGATCCGGTCGCCGTAATGGCCAAAGATCATGCCGCCGATCGGGCGCGCCACAAAGCCGATTGCAAAGGTCGTGTAAGTAAGCAGCAGGCCGACGAACGGGCTCACCTGCGGGAAGAAGATCTTGTTGAACACGACGCCCGCAACCACGCCGTACAGAAAGAAATCGTACCACTCGATGATAGCCCCGATCGCGCTCGCGACGGCGATGCGGGACATGGATTGCTGCGTGCCGTAAGGGCCGGGGCGGGGCTCGATCATCGTTCCTCCTGGGGTGCCCGCAATGATATCGCGGTGCAGTTTCTCACCGGGTGAGCTTGTTCGTCTCGATGCTAGCGCGGTTCGTCGCAGTATCGCAATATGGATCGGAGCAAATTGTTGGCTTGACAGCAAGGGTAAAACCGCGATGATCGGATCAGAAAATCTCGCATAATGATAATTGAGGGGACGGCAGCGCGTGCAGCAGCCTCGGGAACTGACCGTGCCGGAGCCGGACGGGCAAGTCGGAGTATTCCAGCGGTCCTTCGGGCTGCTCGAATTCGTCGTGCGCCGGGCTGCCCCGGTATCGCCCGTCGAGATTGCGGACGGGCTCGGCCTGCCCAAGCCGACCGTCTATCGTATGATCGAGAGCTTCGAGCGCCAGGGCCTGCTCCGCCGCCAGTTCGGCTCGAAGCGGGTCACCGTCGGGCCGCGCCTCACGGATCTCGCCTTCGACATCCTCCGCGCCTCGGTGCAGTACGCCCCGCGCCGCATGATCCTCGACAGCGTCGTGGCCGACGTGGGCGAGACCTGCAATATCGGCGCCCTCGACGCCAATGAGATCGTCTATCTCGACCGCGTCGAGGCCAAGCACTGGCCGTTGCAGCTCCAGTTCCGGATCGGCTCACGCGTGCCGCTCCATTGCACGGCGATCGGCAAGCTGTTCCTCGCCTTCCTTCCCGCCCGCCAATGCCGGGCGATGCTCGACCGGCTCGAGCTACGCGCCTTTACGCCCAACACGATCGTGGACCGCCCGGCCCTCGAAGCCGAGCTCGCCGCCATCCGCACCGACGGCCTCTCGGTCGACCGCGAGGAGTACCTGCTCGGCGTCGTCTGCACGGCCGCCCCGATCTTTAACACCGCAGGCGCGCTCCGCGCCGGCGTCGCCATCCAGGCGCCCGCCGCCCGCCTGCCCGCCACCGAGGCCGGCCGGCACCGTGAGCGGCTGACCCGCGCGGCGCACCAGCTCAGCAGCAGTTTCGATTTCGAGTGATCAGGAGACCCCAGCAATGACCCAGATGACCCACAGCGAAGCCTTCGTCGAAACCTTGGTGGCCAACGGCGTCACCGACGTGTTCGGCATCGTCGGCAGCGCCTTCATGGACGCGCTCGATCTCTTCCCCGCCGCCGGCATCCGCTTCATCCCTGTTGTCCACGAGCAGGGCGGCGGCCACATGGCGGACGGCTACGCCCGCGTCAGCGGCCGCCACGGCGTCTGCATGGCCCAGAACGGCCCCGGCATCACCAACTTCGTCACCGCCATCGCCGCCGCCTACTGGGCGCACAGCCCGGTCGTCATGATCACCCCCGAATCAGGCACCATGACCATGGGCCTCGGCGGCTTCCAGGAAACCGAGCAGCTGCCGATCTTCTCCAAGATCACCAAGTACCAGGGCCATGTGAACAACCCGAAGCGCATGGCCGAGATCACCGCCCGCTGCTTCGACCGCGCCAAGCTCGAGATGGGGCCGACCCAGCTCAACATCCCGCGAGACTATTTCTACGGCGCCGCCGACTACACCATCCCGCAGCCCATCCGCATCGAGCGCGGCCCCGGCGGCCCGAACAGCCTCGACGAAGCCGCCAAGATGCTCGCCGGCGCGAAGTTCCCGGTCATCGTCGCCGGCGGCGGCGTCGTGATGGGCGACGGCAGCGAGCCCGCCATTGCCCTTGCCGAGCTGCTCGGCGCCCCGGTCGTCACCAGCTACCTGCATAATGACAGCTTCCCGGCCAAGCACCCCCTCTGGTGCGGCCCGCTCGGCTACCAGGGCTCCAAGGCGGCGATGAAGCTCATCGCTCAGGCCGACGTGGTGCTCGCTCTCGGCACCCGCCTCGGCCCGTTCGGCACCCTGCCGCAGCATGGCCTCGACTACTGGCCGAAGGACGCGAAGATCATCCAGGTCGACGCCGACCCGACCATGCTCGGTCTCGTGAAGAAGATCTCCGTCGGCATCTGCGGCGACGCTGCCCAGGCCGCCCATGCCCTCAACGACCGCCTCGCTAACCAGTCCCTCGCCGGCAGCGCCAACCGCGAGCAGCGGCTCGAGACCGTCCGCCAGGAAAAGGCGAGCTGGGAAGAGGAGCTCACCGCCTGGACGCACGAGACCGACCCCTACAGCCTCGACGCGATCAAGGCCGGCGGCAACCTCATGCACCCTCGCCAGATGCTCCGCGAGCTCGAGCGCGCCATGCCCAAGGCCGCGATGGTCTCTACCGACATCGGCAATATCTGCTCGGTCTCGAACAGCTATCTCCGCTTCGAGCAGCCCAAATCCATGTTCGCCGCCATGAGCTTCGGCAATTGCGGCTACGCCTTCCCGGCCATCATCGGCGCCAAGGCCGCCGCCCCGGAGCGCCCGGCTATCGCCTACGTGGGGGACGGCGCCTGGACCATGAGCTTCGGCGAAATCATGACTTGCCTCCGCGAGAAGCTGCCCGTCACCGCCGTCGTGTTCAACAACCGCCAATGGGGCGCCGAGAAGAAAAACCAGGTCGACTTCTACGCCAACCGCTACGTCGGCACCGATCTCGAGAACCCGAGCTTCGCCGCCATCGCCAAGGCTATGGGCGCCGAGGGCCAGATCGTGGAAAATCTCGGCGACGTGGGACCGGCGCTCGAGGCCGCCTGCCGCGCCCAGCGGGACGGCAAGACCACCATCCTCGAGATGATGGTCACCCGCGAGCTCGGCGACCCGTTCCGCCGCGACGCGCTCTCCAAGCCCCAGCGGATGCTCGACAAGTACGCGGCCACCAGCGTCGCCTGACGGCATGATCGGCGCGGGTGAGCTCGTGCTGGCGGCAGGCAGGCTCGGGCCGGTTGCGACCGCTTTGGCCGCCGCCGGCAACCCGACCGCCCTCGAAGGCGCCCGCCTCGCCCACGCCGCCGGGCTCATCGTGCCGATCCTCGTCGGCGACCCGGCCGCTATCGCCGCCGCTGCCGCCACCATCGGCTGGGACCTCGCGGGCGTTCGCGTGGTTGCAGCAGCCGATGAACCTGCTGCTGCCACCGCTGCGGTCGCCCTCGTCCGCGCCGGTGAAGCTGACGCCCTGATGAAGGGCCATCTTCACACCGACGTTTTGCTCCGTGCCGTGCTCGACCGCACTGCCGGGCTGCGCGCGGGCCGCCGCCTCACCCACGCTTTTCACATGTCGATGGACGGCCGCTTCCCGCCGCTGCTGATCACCGACGCCGCCGTCAACGTTGCCCCCGACCCGGCGACCATGCGCGACATCGTGCTGAATGCGATCGACCTCGCCCGCGCTCTCGGTGACGCCGTGCCGCGCGTCGCCCTGCTCTCCGCCAGCGAAACGCCCACGGCCAGCCTGCCGAGCTCGATCGCCGCCGCGTCCCTCGCGGCTGAGTTTGCGGGATCGGACGCGGAAATTGCCGGCCCCTTCGGCTTCGACAACGCGATCTCGCCCGAGGCGGCGCGCATCAAGGGCGTGACCGGTCCAGTTGCGGGCCAGGCAGGAATCCTCGTCGTGCCGAACATCGAGGCTGGCAACGTCCTGTTCAAAGCGCTTGTACACTACCAGGGCGCGATCGCCGCCGGCATCGTGCTCGGCGCTGCCGTGCCCATCATGCTGACCTCGCGTGCGGATCCTCCCGAGGCCCGGCTCGCCTCGGCCGCACTCGCGCGCTTGATGACGGAACAAAACTAAGGAGGAAGAAATGGACGGGATGGGAACGCGCCGGGACGACGCCGCCACGATCGCCGAGATCGTCGCACAGGCGCGCACCGCGCAGCAGAGCTTCGGCAACGCCGGCCAGGCCCGCGTCGACGAGGCCGTGACCGGGCTCGCCTGGTCGCTTTACCGGCCCGACCGCGCCCGCGAGCTGGCCGAGCTCGCCGTCGCCGACACCGGCCTCGGCAACGTCGCCGACAAGATCGTGAAGAAGCAGCGCAAGACCTTCGGCACCCTCCGCGACCTGCTCCGCGCCCGCTCCGTCGGCGTGATCGAGGAGGACCCGGCGCGCGGCCTCGTCAAGTTCGCGAAACCCGTGGGCGTGGTCGGCGCCGTCACCCCCTCCACCAACCCGGCCGCCACCCCCGTGAACAAAGCCATGATGGCGATCAAGGGAAGGAACGCCATCGTCATCGCGCCGTCTCCCGCCGGCTGGACCACGACCGCGCGCATCGTCGGCTACATGCGCGACGAGCTCGCCCGCATCGGCCTGCCGCCCGATCTCGTCCAGATCCTACCCCAGCCCATCACCAAGGGCCTTACCCAGGCGTTGATGGAGCAGGTCGACCTGATCGTGGTCACGGGCTCCCAGGACAACGTCCGCCGCGCCTACGCGAGCGGCACGCCCGCAATCGGCGTCGGCGCTGGCAACGTCCCCGTCATCGTGGATGCAACGGCCGACCTCGATCAGGCGGCCAAGTTGATCGCCGCCTCCAAGACTTTCGATAACGCCACCTCCTGCTCGTCCGAGAACGCGCTCGTCATCGTGGATGCGGTCTATGACGCCGCCATCGCGGCCCTGCGCCGGGTCGGCGGCTATCTCGCAACGGCCGCCGAGAAATCCACCATCGAGGCGCAGCTCTGGCCCGGCGGCAAGCTCAGCCGCACCCTGATCGCCCGCGACGCGGACGTGCTGGTCCGGGAATGCGGCCTCGTGGCCCCCCCCGGCACCCGTTTCGTCATGGTCGAGGAGGACCAGGTCGGCCCGGCCGCCCCGTTCTCGGGCGAAAAACTCTCGCTCGTCCTCACCGTCTACCGCGCCGCCGATTTCGACGCCGCGCTCGCCCGCGTCCGCGAAATTCTGAACTGGCAAGGCGCCGGCCACTCCTGCGGCATCCATACCGCCGAAGCATCTCATGCGCGCCGCCTCGCGGAAAAGCTCGACGTGGTGCGCGTGCTCGTCAACCAGGCCCACACCTTCGGCAATGGCGGCAGCTTCGACAACGGCCTCAATTTCACCCTCAGCATGGGCTGCGGCACATGGGGCCGCAACAGCATCTCGGAAAACCTGAACTACAAGCACTTCCTCAACATCACCCACCTGGTCACGACCATTCCGCCCGACCAGCCGAGCGAGGAAGAGCTGTTCGGCCCCTACCTCGCACGCCACGGACGCGGCGCATGAACCTGCTGGAAGGCACGGCCAAATCGGCCGTGCTCGGCCCGGCCGGCATCCCGATCCCCGAAGGGCGCATGTGCACGACCCCCGAGCAGGCTGCCGCCGTCGCCGCCGCGCTCGGGCCCGTCGTCGTCAAGGCGCAGGTCCCCGCCGGCAAGCGCGGCAAGTCGGGCGGCGTCCGCGTCGCCAACAGCCCCGCCGAAGCCGCCGAAGCGGCGCAGGCTATCCTAGCCCTTGAGATTGGCGGCAACCCCGTCAGCGCCGTGCTCGTCGAGCAGCGCGCCGACATCGCCCGCGAGCTTTATGCGGCCGTGCTGGTCGACACCGCGAGCCGCAGCCCCCTCGTGCTGTTCTCTACCGAAGGCGGCATGGACATCGAGGACGTCGCCGCCACCCAGCCCGGCACGCTGCATCGCCACCTGGTCGCGATCGGCGCCGGTTTCGGGCTCGCGGAGGCGCGGGAGATGGCAGGCGAGTGCGGCGAAGCCGTTGCCACGATCCTGGTGCAGCTCTACGACGCCTTCGTCCGATGCGACGCGGAGCTATTGGAAGTGAACCCGCTCGCCATCCTCGGCGACGGCAGCGTCCGCGCGCTCGACTGCAAGCTCGTGCTCGACGATGCCGCCCTGTTCCGCCAACCCGGTCTCGCCGCCCTCGGCGCCCCCGAGCGCATGACGCCGCGCGAGCGCCGCGGCCAGGCGCTCGGCCTCAAATACATCGAGCTCGAAGGCGAGGTCGGCGTGCTCGCCAACGGCGCCGGCCTGACCATGTCGACGATGGACGCGATCCGCCACCTGGGCGGCCGCCCCGCCAACTTCCTCGAGATCGGCGGCGACGCCTATACCAAGGCCGAACCCGGCCTCGCCCTCGTTCTCGACAACCCGCACGTGCGCAGCCTGGTCGTGAACTTCTGCGGCGCCTATGCCAGGACGGACGTGATGGCCGCCGGCGTCGTCGCCGCCTGGCAGAAGCTGAAGCCCGCGCTGCCCGTCTTCTTCTCCATCCACGGCACTGGCGAGGATGAGGCGGTCGCCCTCGTCGAGCGCGAGCTCGGCATCACCCCGTTCGACGTGATGGACGATGCCATCCGCGCCGCCGTGGACGCCGCCCGATGATCGTCCGCAAGCGCCACCGCGTGCTCGTCCAGGGCATGACCGGCCGCCAGGGCACCTTCTGGACCGAGCGCATGCAGGAATGCGGCACCACCGTCACCGGCGGCGTGAACCCGGCCAAGGGCGGCAGCACCCATTGCGGCGTCCCGGTCTTCGCCACCATGGGCGAGGCCGTGCGCGAAGCCGGCTGCGACGTCGCCGTGCTGTTCGTCCCCCCGGCAGGCGCCCTCGCCGCCGCCGAAGCCGCCTGCGCGGCCGGCGTGCCGCTCCTCGTGGTGCTGACCGAGCACATCCCGGCCCAGGATGTGATGCGGATGCACGCGGCCGCCCGCGCCTCCGGCACGCGGATCGTAGGGCCGAACACCGCCGGGCTGGTGACGCCGGGCGAGGCCTTCGTCGGCATCATGCCGGCCTTCAACCCCCGCGTGTTCCAGCCCGGCGACGTGGGCGTCATCTCCCGCAGCGGCAGCCTCGGCACCCTCGTCTGCCTCGACCTCGTGCGCGCCGGCTTCGGGCAATCCGCCTTCATCGGCATTGGCGGCGACCCCATGCTCGGCACCACGACCCGGGACGCCCTCGAAGCGCTCGATCAAGACGCCGGCACCGCCGCGGTGGTGCTGGTCGGCGAGATCGGCGGCGCCATGGAGGAAGCAGCGGCCGAGTACGCCGCCGGCATGGCCAAGCCGATCGTCGCCTTCGTCGCCGGCGCCGCCTCGCCCCCCGACAAAAAGATGGGCCACGCCGGCGCCATCGTCGAAGGCGGCCGCGGCGGCTACGCGGCAAAGCGCGCCGCCCTCGAAGCCGCCGGGATCGTCGTCACGGAAACGCCGAACGGCATCGGCCAGGCGCTGGCGGCACGCCGTTCCGGGAGACAATAAAAAATCGGGAGACGACCATGGCAGCAACAAGGACGACAGGACTAGCGCGACAACGACTCGGCCGATCCCAATGGACGATGCTGGCCGGGCTCTGCGTGATGTACATGATCACGTATATCGATCGCGTGAACATCTCGACCGCCGCGCCCTACATCCAGAAGGACTTTGCGCTCACCAACACCCAGCTCGGCCTCGTCTTCTCCGCCTTCGCCGTGCCATACGGCTTCCTGCAGCCGCTCGGCGGCTGGCTCGGCGACCGCTTTGGCCCGCGTGGCGTCCTCTTCGCCGCCGGCGCGGTCTGGGCGGCGGCGACCGCTGCAACCGGCCTCTCGACCGGGCTCGTTTCCCTGTTCGCCGCCCGGCTCGCCCTCGGCCTCGGCGAAGGCGCCACCTTCCCCACCGCGACCAAGGCCATGGCAAGCTGGCTCCCCGCCCAGAGCCGCGGCCTCGCCCAGGGCGTGACCCACTCCTTCGCACGCCTCGGCAACGCGATCGCGCCGCCGCTCGTCGGCTATCTCATCCTCGCCGCCGGTTGGCGCACCCCGTTCTACGTGCTGGGCGGCGTAAGCCTCGCCTGGGTCGTCTGGTGGGTCCTGTTCTTCCGCAACGATCCCCGCGAGCACCGCGGCATGACCGCCGCCGAGATCGCGCCGCTGCCTCCCGCCGCCATGCCGGACGCGCCAGTCCCGTGGTCCGCTCTCGTGCGGCTGATCCTGCCCGTCTCGCTCGTCGATTTCTGCTACGGCTGGACCCTTTGGGTCTACCTCACCTGGCTACCCTCCTTCCTCGCCAAGCAATACCACCTCCCCCTCAAGACCTTCGCCTGGTTCTCCGCCGCCATCCTCTTCGCAGGCGTCATCGGCGACACCGCCGGCGGCCTCCTCTCGGACGGCATCCTCCGCCGCACCGGCAATATCCGCCTTGCTCGGCGCTTCAACCTCGTCGTCGGCCTGCTCGGCTCGTTCATCTTCCTGCTACCCTGCCTGTTCGTGCGCGACCTCGCGACCGTCGCCATCCTGCTCGCCCTCGCTTTCTTCTTCCTAGAGCTCACTAACGCCGTGCTTTGGGCGCTGCCGATGGACATGGCCCCGCAATACGCAGGCATCGCCGGCGGCATCATGAATACCGGCTTCGGCGTCGCCGGCGTGCTGTCCCCGGCGGTATTCGGCTGGCTCTTGGACCGCACCGGAAGCTGGCAGGTCCCGTTCGTAACATCGGTGGTGCTGCTCTTTGCCGGTGTGCTTCTATCGTTGCGAATCGACCCAACCCGCACCCTCGTCAAGGAGATCGGTCATGCGTAGGATCATGCTGCTCGCCGCCGCTTTCGCCGCGAGCCTGGCTTCGGGCGCGCAGGCGCAGAAGGCGGTGACCTTCGCCTACCAGGACATGCTCGATCCCTACCGCGTGCTGATCCAGCAGAAGGCGATCGAGAAGGCGACCGGCTACACCATCAACTGGCGCCAGTTCGGTGGCGGCGCCGACGTGATCCGCGCCATGGCCTCGGGCGGGGTCCAAGTGGGCGAGGTCGGCTCGAGCCCGGCCGCCGCCGCCGCCTCGCAAGGGATGGATGTGGAGGTCTTCTGGATCCTGGACGACATTAACCAAGCCGAGCAACTCGTCGCCCGGGACGGCTCCGGCATCACCTCGGTCGCCGACCTCCGCGGCAAGCGCGTCGCCACGCCCTTCGTTTCGACCTCCCACTACAGCCTGCTCTCTGCGCTCAAGAAAGCCGGGATCAATCCATCGGACGTGCACATCCTGAACATGCGCCCGCCCGAGATTGCCGCCGCCTGGGCCCGGGGCGACATCGACGCCACCTTCATTTGGGACCCGGTGCTCTCCAAGATCAAAGCCAATGGCAAGGTCATCACCTCAGCCGGCGACCTCGGCGCGCCCACTTTCGACGCGATCATGGTCAACCGCTCCTGGGCCGCCAAGAATAAAGACTTCATGACCACCCTCGTCCGCATGATGGCGCAGGCGGATGCGAACTACCGCGACCACAAAACCGCCTGGACGGCGAGCAGCCCGGAGGTCGAGGCCGTCGCGAAGGTCTCCGGCGCGAACCCGGCCGACGTGCCCGCCGCGATGGCGGCCTACAGCTTCCCGACTCTTCAACAGCAAGCCTCCTCCGCCTGGCTCGGCGGCGGCGCCCAAGGCGGAGCTGCGCAGGCATTGCGCAACACGGCGGAGTTCCTGAAGTCGCAAGGCTCAATCGGCACGGTCGCGCCGGACTACAGCAAGTATGTGACCGCCGCCTACGTCGACGCCGCAATGAACGCGAGGCAATAAGCGCTTGCCCCGGCGGAGGCTAACATGGCTCAGCTAGACATCGCCGACCTCTCCATTCGCTACGGCACCGGGCGCTTCGTCGTCGAGGCGCTCTCTAATGTCACCCTGGCCATCGGCGACGGCGAGTTCGTCGTCGCCATTGGCCCGTCCGGCTGCGGCAAGACCACGCTGCTGTCCACTCTTGCGGGCTTCCTGCCCCCGAGCGACGGCGCCGCACTGCTCGACGGCCAGCCGATCACCGGACCCGGTGCCGGCCGCGGCGTCGTCTTCCAAAAACACGCACTCCTGCCCTGGCTCTCGGTCGCCGACAACGTCGCTTTCGGCCTGCGCATGCGCGGCGTGAACCGGGTCGAGCGCCAGCGCGTCGTGCGCGACAAGCTGGCGCTCGTCGGCCTCGCCGAGTTCGCCGATCGCCGCATCTATGAGCTGTCCGGCGGCATGCAGCAGCGCGTCGGTATCGCCCGCGCCCTCGCCTGCGACCCCGAAGTTCTGCTTATGGACGAGCCCCTCGGCGCCCTCGACGCGCTCACCCGCGAGCAGGTCCAGGAGCTCATCCTCGACGTGTGGGACCGCACCGGCAAGATCGTGTTCTTTATCACCCATAGCGTCGAGGAAGCCGTGTTCCTCGCCACCAAGCTCATCGTCATGACTCCCCGGCCCGGCAAGATCGAACGCACCTACGAGCTCGATTTTGGCCGCCGCTACATCGGCTGCCGCGACGCCCGCGCCGTGAAGTCCGACCCCGAGTTCATCCGCGTGCGGGAAGACGTGCTCGCCTTCATCCAGCGCCGCTACTCGCCGGGAGGCCATTGATGGAAACCGTAATCGAGGCCCGCCCGCCCGTGCCCGCCCGCGCCGTGCCGCAGCGCCGGGTGAGCCGGCCGCGCGTAATGGGCGAAGGCAGCGCGCTCGGCGTCAGTGTCGTGACGATCGCCAGCCTGTTCGCGCTTTGGTGG
>JAABUX010002947.1_pt1 | contig 23215 bp, 24 predicted proteins | sample 5561851 | NCBI WGS metagenome assembly JAABUX01 (sample SAMN10711883, study PRJNA513361) | rock metagenome | isolation source: Antarctica rocks | place: Antarctica: Victoria Land, Richard Nunatak red sandstone | collected 2016-01-03 | reverse complement strand
AGTGTGACCCAGAGTGCAACCCCGGCCACCCGCCACCGCCATGCTTCTGCAAGTCTTTGCAGGTTTGTGGCGTCAAGCGGCTTGCCAGGCGAAACAGAAAGCTAGTCGGCCCGCCAAGAGGTGAAGAGCGAGGTCGTTGAGCAGCAGCAACCTCCAGGCACTAGGAGCAGGAGCAACATGGCTGAGTGCACAACCACCAAGAACCAGGCAGCATTACGCGGTCGCGTGGGGCACCACTATAGCGGTGGTAATGCGGACGCAGGGGGGCGCACTTCTCCGCTTGCCTGCTGGTCGGCGAGCTGCCTGGCAAGCCGATTGGCCGCGTGGCGCCCCGCGCCTGGTTGCGATACTTCAGGAACAGCTCCGTGCGGTTGCGCGTGGCGCCAACGGTCGTCCCGCCGCCGCTCATCACGGCTTGCGCGCTGGCCGCTCACCCAGGGTGACCCATCGCTTCACTCACGGCTGGTCTGCGAGCGCGTCGGTCTGCAACGGCAGTCTGCCACGGCCGACCATGCAGCACAGCACACGCAGCAGGCGCTAGACAGCCGGCAGGGCTGTGCCTGCAGGCGCACACCTCTCCCGTGCTGGTGGGACTGCTCGACGCAGCACAGGCACTGCAATCGGCGCAGGAGCCGGGCTTTCCTTCACTAGCTGCTTACTTGCAGACAGCACACACCTAGTGCCTGGTCAGTCCTTGCCCCGCTTGCTGGTGCAGTGAAGGTGTAGAGTGCTGAAACACTGTTTCAGAAACAGTTGCCAGTTCAGCTTCACTCAGCTAGGTTGCAAGAGGTCAACCGACTGCAAACCGTGGGGCTTGCTTGAAGCAGCTCGCTCCCTGTTCACTACTACAGAGGGCGTTGCAGCAGGAGCGTCAGCTGCAGGTGCGCTGCGCTTGGCGCACGCCTAGCGCCGTGCTGCCGCCAGGATCTCGGGAGGTGGATGTTGCAGGTGCGGCCGCGCATGCGCGCTCGCCCTGCGTGCGGCCAGGCACCAGCGCATGCGTGCGAGCTGACAGGCTGCGGCGCGCGGCAGGCTCTTGGCTGGGGCTGCAGCGCGCAGCAGGTGGGACTGCCGACAGCGGGCGGCGTGGCTGAGTGAGGGAGCGGCGGCGCCGGGGGCCGCGCGGCGGGGCAGCCAGGGTCGGGCGCATGGGCTGGCCGTGCGAGGCGGAGTTCCAGGAGCTGCTGGCGCGCTGCACGCGCAAGGCGTCCAAGGGGCTGCTGGATGAGCTTGCGGGGCTGGCGGTGGGCGATGACAAGCAGGTGCGGCTGGCCTCCTGCGGCCGGCGCTGCCTACTGCTGGCCCAGCCGTATATGATACCGAGCGGACGGCGTGCGCGCCTCTGCGCCGCATCAGGAGACTGCCGCCCGAGCGGCATGCGCGGCACCGCGTGACTGCACTCAACAGTCAGTTCTCACAACAAGCCCCTCCGCTCACTGCTTGTGACCGCTCAGGTGGCTTCCGCGCATGCGTGCGCGCGGTATGCTGCCCGCCCCGCCAGAACGGCGCTTACCCTGCTCGTTGTAACGCGCAGGCCTACAAGCTGGTGGCGGCGCTGGTGGAGAAGGCGGTGGGCCGCGCCGCGCCGGAGCAGCGCCTGAACGTGCTCTACTCGCTGTCCGCGATCTGCCGGCGCTCAAAGGCGCTGCGCGGGGCCAAGGACAAGTATGGTGCGTTCAGTGCCGGCTACGGAGAGCTGGCTGTGGGCTGCCCCGGGTGCCACGCGCTGTTGGCAGTACGCTTTGGTACTCCAAGCCGTGGAACCGCTGCAGCTTTTCAGTTGTGCCCAAGCGCCAGGCTACCTGGTTTTCAGTGCCCCGCTGTATCGCTCTGGCGCACAATTGGCGCGCGCGCGGAGTGCGACGCAGCTAGGGAGCGGCTGCCGAGGTAGGGAGGGTCACAGTCTGATGTTTGGCCTGTCAGCTGGTTGCCACTAACACCGCGAGACAGGTGGGAGCTATCTCCCACCTGTCGTGCGGGGTAAATGGCGGGTTTTGAAGACCGCTTAATCTGCATAATGGAGGGCGGCTAACGTGGCGCGACTGTGTGTGCGCGGCAGCGGCGCGCTTCGAGCCTGGGTTGGCCAAGGTGGCGACGCACATGGCGGACGCGCCCGACGCGCACGCGGTGCGCGGTCCCGGCTGTGAGCGGCGGCGCAGAACTGTCTTTCACGGCCAAGGCTCACAGGCGGCGCGCGACCGGCCCGCGCGTGCTCAGCCCATAGAGCGAGCGGCCGGCGGCGGCGGCTCGGCGGTCCCCTCATGGTGAGGCTCTCGGCGGCGCTGGCGCTACAGGCAGGGCAGGACGGGCCCATGTGCCCTACCCTACCTCAACCCTGGATGCCGTGGGACGCACTGAGCGGCCGCCCGCGCGCAGGCCCAGGTGGCGAAGCTGGCCGCGCTGTGGCGCCGCGAGGGCGTGTTCAGCGAGGCAACGTGCGCGCTTTTCCGCGCCCGCGCCGCGCCTGGCGCCGCGCCGCCCGCGCCGCCCACCGCGCCTGCCGCGCCGCGCTTTGCCGCGCTGGCCGCGGCGGCGCCCGCCACGGCGCCGCCCGTGGTGCCGTGGTTGGGGCCTGGCGCAGGGCCGGCAGGGGGCCGCGCGGGCGAGGGCGGCCGGGGCAGCCTGGTGCCGCAGGGGTCCGCGGCCCCGGTCGCCGGCGGTCGCGCCGCGGCGCCGCCCGCGGCCGCGGCGGCTGCCAGCCACGCCGGCGCCAGGTGCATCTTGTCTGCCGTCAACCTATGTCGCTGCTCTTTTTAGCTACCATGCAGTGCTGTCTTACATGGTCGGCTCAGGGTATCGGCTCAGGGTCTGTGGCTGTCGAATGGGCATTGCTTGTGACGTTCACTTGCGTGTTGACCTCGGCGGCTCCACTGCTTTCGCAGCATACTGCTCACACGGGTGTGTGCATGTTCAGCAGGCTGGCTCCGCAGCCCGGCGCGCTCGCCGCGCTCAAGGCCGGCAGCGCCCAGAGCGCGATGTACGACCCCTTCACAGCCGACTTCTCGCTGCCGTTGCCCCCGGCCGCCGCCGCGCCCGCCCCGGGCGCGCCGCCGGCCGAGGCCGACCCTGCGCGGAAGCGCGCGCGCACGTCGCGCTGGGGCCGGCCGATTGCGGCAGATCTAGAGTCAGGGTTGGGTCATGCAGGCGACAAGGGCGCTGCGGGCCTGGGAGGCGGTGCCGCCAGCTCGGACACGACCAACACGAGCAAGAGCAGCAGCAGCGCGGGGCTGGGCGCCGCCCCCCCCTGGCACGGCGGCGAGAACGGCTCTGCGGACGGCCCCATCCCGGGCCTGGCGCCGGGGCCGGTGCCGGGGCTGGGGCGGGCGCCGGCGTGCGCTGCCGCGCCGCCCGTCGCGCGCGCGCCGCCCGGGCCGCCTGCGGTCGACCAGCCCCATGCAGGGCCGGCGTCCGGACGCCCAGCAGCAGCCGACGCGAGCCTGGCGGCGGACGGCCGGGTGAGCGACGCTGTCGCGGCGCTGCAGGATGCAATGGCTGCGCAGCAGGACCCGGCGCCGGCGCGGGCGGCCGGCGCCGCGGGCGCGCCCGGCCCCGAGCTGACCTTCGACCTGGGGCCGGAGCTGCGAGCCGCCTGGGGCCTCCCGCACCCGGCCGACGCCAGCGCACAGCGTGCGCCAGCTCAGTCGCACGGCGGCGGCAGCGGTGAGGGCAGCAGCGGCGGCGCGCCTGCCGCGGAGCCCGTCGGGGCCCGCGCCGGTGCTGAGCCTGGCGCTACGGCGGCGGCGGCGGCGGCGCCGCCGCCGCCGCCGCCGATGCCGCCAGCGCACGTTTACGCTGTCGGACAGGCTCAAGTGCAGGCGCAGCCCCTGCAGGGCGGCTGGGGCCCGCCAGGTCTGGCGGCGGCCGGCGCGCATGCGGGGCCGAGCCCTGCAGGATGGGGCGCGCTGCACGGCGCGTTTCACGGCGGGTACGCCGCGGCGCCCGACCTGACGCTCGTGCAGCCGGCCTGGGTTCCGCCCGCGCACCCTGGAGGGTACGGGGGCCACTTCGGGCATGCGCAGCTGGCCGCGCCGCCCGGCAGCGGCTGGGGCGGCTATGCGCAGCAGCACGCGCCGTACGCGGGCACGTTCGGGGCTGCGTACGGCAATGGCGGCGCGCACGCGCCGGCGTGGCCGCACGCCGCACCCGCGCCGCCGGCCGTGTGGCGCGCAGCGGCGCCGCCACCCGGGCAGCCGCGCCCTCTGGTGCTGCCGCTGCCGCGGACGCTGCCGCGGCCGACGCAGGCACTCAGCGGCTGGGCGCAGGCGCAGCGGGCGGGCGGGCAGGGGGCGGCGAGCGTGACGGCGGCCGGCGGCGATCGCCCGCACGAGAACCCTGGCGGCCAGGCTGATGCAGGGGCGGCGGCGGCGGCGGCGGCGGCGCCGCCGCCGCCGCCGCTGCGGCAGTCAGCAGATGGGCAGGCGGCCGCTCAGACGGCGCCGGCAGCGGTGGCGCCTGGTTCGAGCGCGCGCGGCGGCGCCGCTGCGGCCTGTGGAGCCGGAGGCAGGCGTGCCGCGCTGCTGGAGCTTGTGGAGGCCGGTGCGCTGCACGACGACGCAAGGCAGGGCGCAGTGGCATGCGGGGGCGACGAGGCGGGTGCCGCCGAGGCGGAACCTGGCGGCGCTGACGGCTCTGGGGCGCTGCCGGTCGCCGAGGAGCCCGCGGCGGGCCCTGCGCCAAAGCATGCCGGCGCCAGCGACAAGGCGGCCCTATGCGCCGCTGCGCTCGCAGGCGACGCGCAGGCTGCCAGCAAGCGCGCGGCGGCCGCCGCGCCGCCCCTGCCGCCGCAGCCCAACACGCCCAACGGGCGCGCGGCGTCTGCCGGCGTGGCGCCTGCGCCCGACGCGCTCGGCGCGGCGGCGCACCCCAACCCCGCGCCTGTCAAGTCCGGCTCGCCCGGCGCGCCGGCGTCGCCGGGCGTCGCGGAGGCCGTGCCCGCGCAGGGCGCCTCCGACCTGTCGCCCGAGGCGGCTGGCGGCGACGAGGATGAGCCGGACGTGCAGTCGGCGGGCGGCGCGCTCCCCGACGCAGGCCCCGGCCCGGTGCCCGTTTCCGCGCCTGCGGCGCCCACTGCGCCGGCCGTCGCGGGCGCCGCGGGCCCGCCGGTGCCGCCGCCGCTGCAGCTGGAGAGGCTGGCTGAAGAGACCGCTGACACTCGGCGGGCGGCTGACGGCACCCCTGAGTCGCCGCCGCAGCGGGCGGCGGCGCCGGTCGCTGAGCTGGGCGGCGGGGGCGGCCGGCGGCCGGCATCGGCTCAGCAATGCCAGCAGGAGGCAGGGCCAACCTCTTCTCATGCTGAGCAGGCGGCAGCGGGACGCGGCGCGCCGGGCGATGGGGGCGACGGCGCGCTCGCGGCCAGCCGCGAGCTGCAGCAGCCCGGCGTAGCAGGGCCGGCTGAGGGCTCAGGGGACCCTGGCCGGGAAGCCGAGCCTGACAGCGCGCCGCGGCTCCGTCATGAGCCTGCGCAGAGCTCAATCGCTGGCAGGCTGGACGGGGAGGCCGTGTCTGCGCAGGAGGCCGCTCGGGCGCTCGGGCCGGAGCGGGCGGCGGCGGAGCCGGCGGCCGCCGCCGGGCCACCGAGCGGGCCGGCGGCTGCTGGGGCGCCTGATCAGGCGGCCCTGCTGCAAGACCCAGGCGCCCTGCTCGCGGCGGCGGAGCGCAGCTTGGCGGCGGGCGGCTCAGACCTGGACGACCTGTGGGCGGGCCTGCCCGGGCTGGACCTGCCGCCGCTGTCGCCGGGCGGCCCCGCGGCGGCGGGCGCGCGCGGCCGCTTCTTCTGAGCGGCTGGGGGACTTGACGGTGGCGGCGGCGGCCGTCGGGCGGACCCGCTGCTGCCAGCGCCTGCGGTCGCCTTGGCGGCCGCGCGACTCATGGGGCTCTGCTGGCTGCGTGGTGGGCCTGGGCGCCGGCGAACCTTGGCTCGGTGGGCGGCCGCGGCCGCGTCTTCTTGCAAGCAGCGAGCAGCATTGCCGTGATCGCGGGGCTTCCCTTTGAGTGCGGCGTCGCTGTCGCCGGGCGCTGCCTGCTGCAGACCGCCCGCGGCTGCTGCGTCTGAGCCACAGCGGGGACACACACGGGCTGTGGCGCCTGCCGGTGCCACCCAGTGCGCAAGGGCTGTGATGTGTGACAAATACTTCCCTGCCTTTTGTGCTCCTTAACGTAGCTGCAAGCTGTGGTGACCTGAAGACATGCATGCGCCTGCAGGCAGTGATGTCCTGTTTCCCGAAATTGCACTTTTTGACATGTTTGCATGGAGGCACACATACGGCCGAGGCGTCTGCTCTCTGTTTCATGAGAGCGTACAGGAGGTGCGCAGTGCAGCCCTTGCCTGGGCTGCATGTGTCGGCTGGTTACGAAGACGTGCTGTTGGCTTTAGGTGTCCTACCAAGCAGTCCCATACAGCGCGAGACAAGGCACAGCGGCGCATGCATGGCAGTGTCAGTTGGCATGGCTTGCTCCTGGCCACTCTCTACCCCAAAGCCCCAAAGCGGAAGCCGCATGTTCGTGTCTGTCTGCATGTTCAGGCGCGCCAAGGTCATGACGCCCCTTCTGCAACGCCCCCACCATGCTGCTGCACGACCCTGGTGCATGCGCTCGCAGACATGCATGTTGCTTCCCAACATGGCCTTCTCATGGTGCACTCACAGCTCCAGCACATGAGTTCCATGCCGGTCACGCCCGCCGGCCTTTACGTCGCTGACTGCTGTGTACCAGGGCGTCCAAGGGGCGCAGCGAGCAGCGAGCAGTGTTGCAGTTCCTTTCGGGCACTCCGATGCTCCCAAGCAGCTCTGCAGCGCTGCATCGCCATGCAGCGGCTCTCAGCAGCGGCTGAGCAGCCGTCCTAGCGCATCAGGTTAGGGAATGTCAGGTTGACAACGTCCCAGGGACAGCACCGCACTGTCCTGGGAAAGCGCTCTGGCACGCACGGTGGCATGCGGCGCCACGGCCATGCTGAGGTTGCCAGCGGTCCCAGCTTGCGCGGGCGACCCGGGGGCAGGGGCCTGCGGCCGGTGCGGTGCGGGGCGTCGCCGGGGCGCTAGGAGGCGCGGCCGCGCAGGCACTCGGCGGTGCAGCGCTTCAGGCAGGCGTCGTTCCACGCCGGCACCTGGTGCAGGTTGGTGCACACCGCGCGCTGGCACGCCTCGTTGCAGGCGTCCAGCGCTGCGCGCCCGCGCGCGCACTCTTTCTGCAAGCAGCGCCGCGAGCAGCACTCCCCGCAGCACAAGTTGGCAGGCACACGGCTGCGGTGTCTGCCATCCTGTACTCAGCTGCTGCCAGGAAGCGCTTCACACAGCTTGGACGGCCAGTGCTTTGGCCGGCCAGTGCCTGGAGACAAACCAGGCCTCAAGCACAGTGCTGCGCTGGCAGGGAGTAAGCTGACCGAAGAGAGCAGGCCCAAGGTGGCGCTGCGGCGGGGCGCACAGCCGACGCCGCACACGGTGACGCAGGTGCCAGGCGTGGGGTCCTTGGCCAGGCCGCCCATGCGGCGCAGCAGGCGGTTGGACGTGCACACGCGCTCGCAGACAAAGCTGGGATCTGTGCTGTCCTCCTCACTGCCGGCCCGGCATACCCAGCTCAGGAGTGCGCCGTCCGCGCCTCAGCGTGCACACTTGAGCCCACTGATGGCTGCAGGCCGAGGGCAAGCCAGTCAGGACACAACAGCAGACGTCTGTGGCAGCGGCAAGCTGTAACAGGTGTGAACACACTCCCCGAGTGCGTGACAGGCCAGCCACGCTGCAGCACAGGCGGCGCCGCGCCTGTATGAGCGCGCATCCTCCTTCTTTGCCTTGCTCCTGCCGCCCACCAGGCCCTTGACGATGACGCCCGGCACCGCCAGACCCACAGCCCACCAGGGCTGTATCATGGGTGGCGCGCAGGCGCCAAAGCGTGTGCAGGCTGTGGGTGTCCAGGTGCGGCCTACAACGCTGCTGGGGGCCTGTCTCTGCTTAAGCTGTATTTAGTTGTCAACACCGATGGTCCACCGCGCGTGAGCTCTGTCTTGGCAGAGGCAGCTGCAGGTGATGACAGCCCCGGGCCTGACAGCTTAGGTAGGGTCCAGGCAAGCAACACAGCGTTGCAGCGAATGCTCGCTGTGTCTGTTTGCTCGCCCTTGCTGGGGCAGAAGTGAGGGAGCGGGATGGGGCAGGGATGGGGCTGAAGGCACGCCGCGGTCCATCTCTGGCCGTGCGGCTGAGCAGCTTCAACCATCCAAATGGCGACCTGTGTTCGTTTGTGCATGGGCATGCGTTCAACCACGCCGTGAACGTCCTGCTGCCGCTGCCGGACAGGGCCGAGCCTGAAGCAGATGCCGCGACCGCCGCCGCGCTTGCCGCCTTTGCCGCCGCTGCCGAGGCTGTTAGCGCTGTGCAGTTCTGCGCGGCGCGCGTGGACCTGTGGGCGCTCGCGGACGCGGACTTCATCAAGGTGTCGCACAGTGCTGTGCGGCATGGGCCAATGCACCCCACAGCAGCTCATGGGTGCCAGACGTTGCAGGCCGCCGTGAGTGGCGCGGCGTGTGGTGCTCGGACAGGGAAGCAGCCAAATCTGGGGCGGTCCGCGCAGGCGCATGTGGCGGTCGACGAGGGGCCCCGCATCATTGCTGTCAGCGCCAACACGCCGCTGGACCGCACCGATGGCGCGGCGCTCACGCCCGACGGCCGCCTGCACCTGGCGCTCACGCGCGGCGCGCACGAGCGCCTGGGCCTGGTCGGCGCGCGCTCGCGGACCGGCGCAGGTGCTCCGCGGTTCCCCCTGTCTTTGCGGGTCAGTGTCGGGGGCGGGTTGTCGCTTGCGCGGCGTGCGGTGACGCCTTGCCACAGTGCACAGTGCACCCTTCAGGCTCGACGACGCGTCCAGGTCCTGGCGCACTGTCTGTTAGTTGAAAGCGCATGCATGGGGTGGATGATAGCATGCACTCATGTTCTTGCCTGACGCCCTGCGCCGCATGCATGCATGAGCACCGCAAGAGCCAAATTGGCCTCCAGAGCCACTATAGCCCACTTGCTGCCTCGACGCACCGTTGAGCACCCGGTGCCCTCAGTGCAGTCCTTGCTTAAATGGCCTGTCTTCCCGAGCGTCGACAGGCGTCATCTCACATCACCCCGTGCCTGGCTGCTCCTCAACAAACACACAAGTGAGCTCACCAGCCCTGCGCGGCTGCAGACGGGTACCGGGTGGTGGTGGACCTGGCGGGGCGCGCGTTCCACAGCGCCAGCCCCTTCTACCACAGGGTGCGTGCTGTTACCCTACCCTATCCACGGCTCAGGTCGGGCCCTATCCACGGCTCAGATCGGGCTTGCGGCAGCGCTGTGGGCGCCGCGAGCGGTGCCGAGGGGTTCCCGGGCGGAGCACCCACCTGCCTTGAAGGGAGGCAGCTGTGGGTGTGAGGGCGGCCTGGCGCCGTGCTGTGCTGGCTCTTGCTGTCGTGCCCACCGTGGAGGTGTGCGGCTGTTTTCGCAATGCACGGCACACACAACCCCTGCCTGTCGTGCATGCAGCCAGTTGCACACAGTGACAGCAGCTGGACCCTGCAAGTCTGCATGCATGGTGCATGTCACCAGGTGTCATACGTGAAGGGTGTGTGCCAAGCTTGTCCGCTCTTACGCGGCTGCGCCTGCACCGCCGCCGCAGGCGTGCAGTCGCTTGTTGTGAAGCTTCATGAGAGGAGGATGCAGCTTCTGAGCGTGCCCGGCCGGGACGTAGCGCGCGCGCGCGACAGGTGCAGGACGCGCTGCGCGAGCGCGCGCAGCCGCTCGACCTGCTCTGCATGGCGGCGCGCGGGCGGCCGCGGGGCGCCGGCGGCCCGGACCCCGACCCTCTGCCCGCGCTGCCGGACCTTGCGGGGCTGCCCGGCGTGCACGCCTGGGCCCCGCAGCGGCTGCAGCACTCATGCTGCCAGCGGCCGCCGGCGGCGCTGCCGGACCTGGCCGCCTGCCTGCTTAGGGCTGGCGCGGCGGCCCTCTTCCCCGGCGCCGAACAGGCCGCGGAGCCAGCGGGCGCCGCGGAAAGCGTTGGCGAAGCACGCGGGCAGGGCGGCGCGCCTGGCGTGGCGAGCGGCGAGGCTGCTGAGCGGGTGCAGCGCGGGAGCCCTACAGTGCGGCGGTCTGTGCCGGATCAGCCGGCGGGCGCACACGCGGTGCCCGGGTTGCGGCGGGCCGGCGCAGACGCGGCGCACGAGCAGGGCGTGCCCGCGGGCGTGCTAGCCGCGGTGCACGAGTGGCTGGGCGCGCAGGCGTGCGCGTTTGCAGGTGAATTTGGCCTGTCGACAGAGCCTCACGTAGCTACTGCATAGCTCGGCGGCTGGAATGTCTGGCCTATGGAGGCACTAGCTCGAAAGACATGATTCTGCTTGTAGCGCTTGCTGAACAAATGGATGATGTTCTGTGGTCAGTGCCTTGTTGTGCGGCCTCGCACTTGTTGGGGCCAAAGGCAGCATGCTTACTCGCTGGTTTCGAAAGGACTCATGATGACCCAAAGCACTGTGTCGGGGCTGCTGGGGTCGCAGAGCCCGATGCCGACGCCGCAAGCGCGTCAGCCGACCTGCCGGCAGCACCAGAGATGGCGCTCACGCAGCACCTGTGGCGGGGCCTGCTGCCCAGCGAGTGCGTGGAGCGCCTGATCGACGCCGGCCGCGGCCTGCTCGCCGCCGGCGCCTGTCCGTGGGCGGCTGTGAGCGTCTGGTGCGCCCTGAGCCGACGCTGAGTGGGGTGGTGAACGCCTTGTGTATGCACATTCGGACCGCTCACCAACTGTGCTCATCGCCACATGTCCATCTTCAAATCTTACCCACATGGCCAAGGGTGTCATGTGCGCAAGCCTTGCTGTGCTCCATGGTTTTTACACGAGATACGCTTGCCTCATTACCGGGGTATTGCTGCCGGTCTGACAGCATGTGCCAATCTATGTGCACCGCGCAGGAGGCAAGATTGCAAGGGCTTTCGAAGTGATGCCAGGGGTGTTGCTGAATGGATTTGCTGCCATGCCTGCTTGCAGATTTTCATTTCACGGTGTTCAAAGCTAACACTGACTATCTTTGTGTTGCTGCGCAGGGGCTTTGGAGACGCGCCTGTGTCCTGGCGCGGCGCTGAGCACGGGCGTGCCACTTGCGACGGTGGCGGCGGCGAGAATGACTACAGTGTCGTGCTGCTGCCGGGCGGGCAGTATGTGCTGTTCGTAGCCAGTGGCGCAGCCGATGGCTTCACCAAGTTTTGACACTTGCTTTTACTGTTCTTGCTGTACTAGCACCAACACTGACAGGAACTTCAGCAGAATCTTTAGGGGCATGAGCGTCCAGAACTGCTGTGTTGTTTTCCTGGATAGAACTACATGTGCATGCTGTATTGAACTGGTGAAGTGGAGGCATTGTGTCTTGTCATGGTCATGCATGTCGGAACACATGTTGAGGGTCAGCTTAGTCTGCTGCACACTCTGCCCATCCGTGTGGTTGCTTAGCCTTTTGTGCATGGGATTTGTTGCAGCCAAGAGGCACATTTCAGTAAATGTTGTCATTCCATGAGGTTACAGGACCTCCCCTAAAGCTGTCCTGTTGGAAGCAAGTGTTTGCAACTCCCTCGCACCACAATGAGACTGACCTTCCTGACGGTGCGCCACTGCCCCAGCGGCCTGGCTCACACCAGCCGTTCACTGAGGCTCGCGCATGCACACGCTGAAGGCCAGCACGACATGGGTGGGCCTCCCTCTGGACTGCCTCTGGCCTGCATGGCCTGCCAAGAGTTGTTGCTCGCCCGAACTACTGAGGTGCACAGGCTGTCCACCAGGCAGGCTTGATGGCATGCGCTTACGTCATCCTAACAATGAGGCCCGCTTTGCTGCCTATCTCGTTGTCAGGCCTGCACTTGCTCCTCTTTGACACATTGCCAAGAGCATGCACAAGCGAGCGCAGATGTACGTAATAGAACGCAGCACTTTCAGGTCAGACTCTTGGATGCATGATCATGCGTCTGGCTGCCAAATATGCACCATTGTGCTATTGCCTATAATCTGTGTCAATACCGCATAGTCAGCAGACACAAAGGAGTGAGTGAGTCCCCACACTCATGTGTCATGCTAAGGCCGCTTGCGCAGCGCCTGACACGCACGCCGACACCACAAAGACCGGGGCGCCGCGCGAGCACTTTGGGAGCGGTCACGAAGCGCGCGTGGAGGCCGGCAAGAAGGGCGGCCACATCTCGGGTGCGGCCCTGCGCACACATGGCTGCCTCCTCTGCCAGCTGTTGGCGCCTCCATGTGCGCGCTGGGGCTTGTGGGCTTGGACTTAGGCATGCTGCGCTCGTCAGCCTGGCGGCTGGGCCCATCCTGGCAACATATGGTGTCCTTGAGCCTGTTTGCGTGGTGTTGCTGCATGCGGAGTGGGCAGCAGGCTACCTGCATGCGCAGCATGCCCACCTCATCCGAAGCGCATGGCAGCAGCCATGCTGCAGGTCAGCAGCCGAGCGTCATCATGATCGCCTGCCTGCAGTGCCGGTGCCCAGTGAGCGCCATCCATGCTGTGTCAGCCAATGAGCTATGGGAGTCCTTCCAAGCGTGCCATGGCTGCATCAAAGGCAAATCTCCAGTCGCGCATCAGCAGCCATTAACAGATGATTACCAAAGCATTGCCAGGGGAAGCCCGATGACATTGTCGTGACCGCGCAGCGGAGCGCCCCGAGGAAGCCAGAAAGGAGGCTGCCCGCAAGGTGAGCATTGCAAGTGCGGGTGCTGAACATCTGTCTGAAGTTCGTTCATGACACCGTCTGCTGCACCGGCAAGTTAACTGCTCTTTCCAGGCATGGTGGGAGGTTAATTTGCTGACGCCATCTGATGGTGCTGGCAGGCAGCCCGCACGCGCGCGGAGCACCACGGTCCGCTGCTCTGATCCGTTGCTCCGCTTTCCGACCCTACTTGCACCCTCCTCAGCGCACAAACTTGCTCTGTATCGCGCAGCCAGCTTCCCTATAAAGTGTATGTGCCTGCTGTATGTGGCAGTCTGGCCATGCACCACGCTGTGAGGGCACTGGACCACTGTTGTTCTCAGGCGGCTCAGCCAGGCTGTCACACGGCATGCAGGCACCGCGCTGCATGCCGCTGCGCCAGAGAATGACGACCTGATGGGCGTGCCCACCACGGTGCCTGCCGCCAAGCAGCCTGCTCCTGGTGCGCCCGCGCCGTCATATCGCACAGGCGCAGGCTGTATGGTGAGGACTGTTGAGAAATGGGGCCACACTCGCCAATGTTAGAGGCCCCAATACATGTCAACTTCACATGCCTGTCACTCTGCTGGGCTGTCAAAATTTACCACATCACCAAAATGTTGAGGTGGCATGCCAGCGCCCCCAGCCGCTGCACACGAGGAGACAGGGGAGACGACAAAGGCTGGCTACCCGAAGGAGCACTTTGGACACGGACATGAGGTGCGCACTCCTTGGTCTAGCGGACCGCCTTTCAGTCCTTCGAGGTGCACACATGTGTTGGCAGTTGACACGCCCTGGGTGCCTCAGGCGCGGGTCGAGGCTGGTAAGAAGGGCGGCCACATCTCAGGCGCGGCCTGATGCTGATGCATGCGTATATGCCCTGTTCCTCACAGTCCAGGCTTGCTGGCACGTGCATTGCATAAGACTAGTGCACACAGAGCACCCAGTTAGCACTTTGTCGAACATATGGTGGCAGGCTCTGCAGCTTGCACTGCAGACCGCCTGCTGTACTGCCTGGCAGAGCCGCTGTTTCAGCTGAAGTCAACCTGAGGTTTGTCACTGCGAACTTGAGATGCATGAGTGCCAGTTGGCTGCATGCAACTATTGTACTAATGATGCAATTGCTCTAGCAGCCGAGCGCTCGGAGGAGGCGCGCAAGGAGACCGCGCGCAAGGCGCGCCGCCCTCGCGTCGCATGCAGCCTGTCCTGCATGCCCGCTGTCGCCTCATTGATCAGACTGGGCTGAATCTAAGCATGGCGCAGGCGGCGCGCACGCGCGCAGAGCTGTATGGTGCGCCTCTACGCGCTGCAAACAGCAGCGAGCTTGGCCTGCCTGGCATGCAGCCAGACCAGGAAGGTGCGCGGCTGTGCTGGCTGACGCCGCCGGTGCATGCAGGCGACCACCTCGACAAGGCAGATCCTGACAAGGACGACCTCTTGGACGTCAAGACCACCCTGTAAGGGCCTCGAGCAGGCCAGGGATGCAGCAGTCCTCCCCGTGTGTCTTGATTGGCTGCCAAAGCGAGCTGAAGCGTGCAGGTCTAGGACAGCGAGTGTGAGCCTGTGATGGTGCACGTAGGAGTGCGTGCACCCCCTGTTTTTTGCATTGTGTGGGAACTATGGCAGGTCAAGGGTGTGGGGTTTCTTTTTTAGTCATGTGCGAGTGCCATTGCTGCAAAAACGGGAGCCTGCCACCCCTCTCTTGCCTCTGTGCCATCATTGCTTAGGCGTTCAAGACTTTTGTGCTGCTTGGTAAAATGGCATCCGGCCCCATGAAGCCCATCTTTCCAGAGTCCCTTACACAGCTGCAAGAGGCGGACCCCGAGGTCTATGGCATCATCGAGGACGAGAAGGACCGGCAGTGGTGCGCCCCTGAGGCCGCCAGACAGGCGGCTTCCCCGGCGTGACCGGTTTGAAAGGTGATCGGGAGGGCGTGGCTTTGTGCTCGGACCGGGCGCCAACATCCGCCCTGCAACGTGCAGGAAGGGCATCGAGCTCATCGCCAGCGAGAACTTCACGTCCATGCCCGTTATGGAGGCCCTGGGCAGCTGCTTCACAAACAAGTATTCTGAGGGCCAGCCCGGCGCGCGCTACTATGGCGGCAACACCAACGTGGACCGGATTGAGCTGCTGTGCCAGCGCCGCGCTTTGGAGGCTTTCCACCTGAGCGACAAGGAGTGGGGCGTGAATGTGCAGCCATACTCTGGCAGGCGCGCCCTCACGCCTGCAGCCCTCGCGGCAAGCCATATATCACAAGTTGAGTTGCAGTACGGTCTCTATCTTGTGTGCTGCGCGCTCAGCGGCACCAGCGCGTAAAGACGGCGCTTGCGCTCTATCTTGTGCATAGCAGCCTCAATCAGCTCCGTCCTGAGCTCACAGAGGCTGTAACGAGGCAAGCACAAGGCTCCTGACTGGTGATGGAACATGCCGCCTTGATACAAAACGCGTGTTTGTGCGGGCACCTCGTTGGTCTGGGCGTGCTATACTCAAGTTCTGTGTAGCAGCTCAGCTCTTCTTCCAGTAGCGCTGAGGCTAGGGAGTCCACGCCACCAAAGGAGGCACGCCACTGCTGAGGCCTGCACACGACCACATGGTTGCGAGGCGGCAACCACTGAGGCACAGGCGCGCCATAGCTGCACGGACACCGCCCTTTGCAGCCTGACGCGCCGGCGCGCCGCGCAGCCCCGCCAACTTCGCGGTGTACACCGCGCTGCTCAACCCGCACGACCGGATCATGGGCCTGGACCTGCCCAGCGGCGGCCACCTCACGCACGGCTACTACACCGCCAACGGCAAGAAGATCAGCGCCACCTCCATCTTCTTCGAGTCGCTGCCCTACAAGCTCAACCCTGAGGTGCGCGGCGGCGGGCCCTGTGCGGGCGCTGTGCGGGCGCCTGCCGTGTGCATGCTGCCGCAGCCGCCCCGCTGCAGCCGAGGAGGTGCCGTGCCACGTGCGGAGACTGGCGGACCCCCGTGCATGCTGCAGTGAAAGCCACCGCCAGGGAGCAGTGTGTATACAACAGCGGTCTATGGGCCTAGGGTGCAGCCCTTGAGCCAGCTGCGTGGGGTAGAGAGTATGTAGCTATCAACGGGACGGCAGCCAAAGCTCAATGAAGTGACTGCAGACGCCAGCCATAACTCAATGAAGTGAGCACCCGGTGAGGAGCGCCCCCACGAGTGGGCTTCGTGACCATTACCGCCCGCCTGGTCCCGCCTAACGGCGTTTGCGCGCGTGCGGCCCTGCCAGACGGGCTACATCGACTACGACAAGCTGGAGGAGAAGGCGCTGGACTTCCGGCCGAAGATGATCATCTGCGGCGGCAGCGCGTACCCGCGCGAGTGGGACTACAAGCGCCTGTACACGATCGCCAGCAAGATCGGCGCGCTGCTGATGTGCGACATGGCGCACTACAGGCGCGAGTTCCCTCTCTCTTTCCCTCTCTGCCCCGCCGCCGCGCCGGCCCCGGCGTGAAGCCCCAGCGCAGCCAGCGAGCGCCGTCCTTGTGGTGAGCTGACGACCAGTGGCGTGCGGCGCGCGCAGCGGCCTGGTGGCGGCGCAGGAGCTGGCGCAGCCATTTGAGTACTGCGACGTGGTGACGACCACCACGCACAAGTCGCTGCGCGGGCCGCGCGCCGGCATGATCTTCTTCCGCGTGGTGCGCGCGCGCGGCCGCGCCCGGGCGCCGCGCCCCCCGCACATGCCTGTGTGGCGTACCGTGCACATGGACATGCTTGTGTCAGCACTGAGGGCTGCCCAGGCTGCCACCCCCGTGCATGTGCATGAGGCCTTGTAGAGAGCTAGTCTGGAAGGTAGAGAGTTGGTCGTAGTGAAATTGCGCCAAGGCAGCTGGAAACTCCGCTGCCGCACCGCTTCAACGAAGGCTGGGCGGGGTGGTAGGGCATGCCGGGCGCGCTGAGGGCGCGGCGCGCGCGGCGCAGGGCCCCAAGGGCGCGCGGCGCAACAAGGCGGAGAAGGAGGACACGGCGTACGACTTCAAGGACCGCATCAACTTCAGCGTGTTCCCGTCGCTGCAGGGCGGCCCGCACAACCACCAGGCGCGCGCGGCCCGCAGCGCGGCCGGCGCGCGCCCTGGTTGGCCTCGCCTGATGCGTGCGCGCCAGGCGGGGGCCCAGGCGTCCCAGGGCGGTGTTGCCGTCAGTGTCAGCCCTGATGCCGAGGCAGCCCAGCACACGGGCATACAGGAAGGAGCGGACCGACGCGGGGTACCCAGGCTCACCGCTTGCGCGCGCTGGGCAAAGCTGGGTGCTCTCGCCGTGCACTGGCGCGAGCCCGGCGTGTCGGCGCCGCGCGATTGACCGGGTCGTCCGCGCGCAGATTGCGGCGCTGGCGGTGGCGCTCAAGTACGCGGCCTCTCCCGAATTCAAGGCGTACGCGAAGCAGGTGCGGCCGCCCACCCCCTGCGTCTTACACGCGTGGAGACTGCGCCGCGGCCGCTCAGCATGGTTTGTCTCGGCAGTGTATGCAGGGCGCGCGCGCGAGTGCACCCACAGGAGCGGCACCGCCATGCTGCACATGCTGAGCATAAACCGCAGCTGTGCCGCCCGCATCTGCTGTGTTTGCTCGCCTGCCAGCCACTGCTGATGGGCGCGGCGGGGCGGCGCGCGGCAGATCCGCGCCAACGCGGTCGCGGTCGGCGCCGCGCTGACCAAGCGCGGCTACAAGCTGGTCACCGGCGGCACCGACAACCACCTCGTCCTCTGGGACCTGCGCCCGGAGGTGCGTGGATAGGGTAGGGTATTTGGTAGGGTTAGGGCTATCCCTAAGACAACCCTAAGGCAGGGCTGTCTCCAACCGTGCCTGGCCAGCGCGGGCGTGCCTGCGCATGCGTTCTCTGTCCTGCTTCCTCCTGTGTCGTGCAGCTGTACATGTGAGCGTAAGAACTGCTTGCCCAACCGCTTTGCTGGCCTCTGGCCGTGCAATACCCACGTCTTGTCTAGGTAGGAGAGCTTCAGCATGTCCATGTGCTTGACCGCAGCATCTGGGCTCATGTCAGTTTCTGTGACGGGTGTGTCCTGATGGCAGGCGCAGCGGCGCGGGGAGTGGGAGGAGACTCCTGTCAGTTCCTGTGTGGGGAGTGGGAGGAGGGACGCGCGTTGCGCCGCACACCGCCGCGCGGCGGACGCTGCGCCGCATGCGCTCACGCCCCGGCGCGCGGCGGCGCGCGCGCGCAGGGCATCAACGGCAACAAGATGGAGAAGGCGTGCGACCTGTGCCACATCACGCTGAACAAGAACGCGGTGGTGGGCGACGTGTCGGCGCTCGCGCCGGGCGGCGTGCGCGTCGGCGCGCCGGCCATGACCTCGCGCGGCCTGGTGGAGGCGGACTTCAAGGTCATCGCGGACTTCCTGCACGAGCTCGTGCAGCTCTGCCTGGACGTGCAGAAGCAGACCGGCAAGCTGTACAAGGACTTTGAGAAGTGCGGCCCTGGCATCGCGTATAACCTATCGCGTATAACCTGTAAGCTATCGCGTATAAACTATCGCGTATAACCTACGTATAACGCCCGAAAACCGGCAGCAGGTGTTGGGCGCAGGTCCTGCGTGGGCACCAGCGCAGCATAGGATGATTGCTGGTCCCATGCATCCTCTGTTTGGCGTATAGCCGCTTCCACCTCATTGGCGACCTGCTGCCTGCGCATGCGTCGGACAGCGCAGGGCGCTGCTCCACCCACGCTTTGGGGCGCGCTCGCCGCGTGCGCATGCCGGGGGCCAAGAGCAGCCCGGCCTGAGCGCGCGCCGCGCCGCGCCGGGCAGGGCGCTGCTGGTGGACCCGCGCATCCCGGAGATCCGCAGCCGCGTCGAGGCGTTCGCGGCGTCGTTCCCCATGCCCGGCTTCCACATGGGCGGCAGCGCGCCCGCCGCCAACGGCGCCCTGGCCAACGGCAAGCACTGACGGGCGCGCAGCCGGGCGCGCCGTGCTGCCAGCGACTTAGGATTAGGCCTGTGCGACAACACCGGGCGCCCGCAGTGATGGCGACGCGCCCGCCGCCAACCGCGCCACGACCAGTGGCGAGCACTGGCGGCACACAGTGGTGGGGCTCTAGGGTTGCTTACCCGCATGCGCCCTGGGGTGAGAGCACATGGCGTGATGTAGTGCATGCTCCATGGGATTGCATTGTGAGGCAGCGCTGCCGCGGGTGGTGGGGCGCAATGGATGCGGCTGGTCAGCTGGATTCGGTGTGCGGAAGCGTTGTGAGCGGCTGGAGGCGGTAAGGATGCCGCACCACGGCCGCACAGCGCTCAAGCGCACCGTGCGCACGGTAGCGTCTTGAAGTGCGGGCAGTCGGGGAGGCATGTCGCATGGCGCATGCTGGCGCTTCCCGCACTTGCACTCCCTGTGTCCTATGTTGAATGTTTTTCTTTTAGATAAAACCCTAGCGATTCTGGGTGCTCAGGGCAATGCAGGGCATCAAGACCGTCAGGCAGGATGGGGTGGGTTTAGTACTGCCAACATGTATGCCTGAGAGGCGCGCAGCATTCTGGGCCTTGTGCCCTTGGCCAGGCGGCCTAGCGGGCATGCACTCTGTTTGCAAGCAGACACATCGTGTCCGTGTCTGGTTGAGTCGGTAGCCTGAAATATACCAAGTGGCCGCCGTTGTGCAGCAGCAAGACGTCGCGCTGGACCAACACAGGACTGCCGGCCCTGCTGATTGAGCAGGCTTAGGCCAAGCCAGCCCTGCATCATTTGTTTCATGTCGCTGCTGCGGTTTGCAGCAGGCAGCAAACTGGCCAATGGGTTGCCTTGGGTGTCATCTTCCTTCCTTGCTGCGGCCGATGCGTCAGTCTTGCATTGTGAATTGCACCACTGGCTTTGGGACCATGCTGGCAACCTGCTGCCGCAGGGCTGGCGCAGACACCGAGTTGCACATGTAACGTGCCACACGTGCGTGCACTTCCTCGCCCAACATGCATCCAGCTTGGGTGCCAGCATGTGCAAAGATGTCTTGGTTGCAGGCCAGAGACAGAGCATACCATACCTGTAAGCGCACAGTGCAGGTTGTGATGCTCGCACAGATTCAAGTCCCACGACATTGCTACTATAGCACCCACAGAGGCAATGTGGCCACAACTGCGCCACACACCCGCACCTAGGCTTGATAATAACTTCCACTAGGGATTGCAGATCCATCTGCCACGCCCCGCGCGAGCTGATGGCAGTCCGTCAAGGGCAGCATGTGGAGGCTTGCGCCCCCCCGCCGCAGCAGCCTGCCCCGGAGGTGCCCCTCTCGCCGCCAAGGTGCGGACCCTGGCGGCTGCTCAGGCCGCCACCGTCGCCCGCGTCGCCGCCGCCGCCGCCCGCGCCGCCGCCGCCGCCGCCGCCGCAGCAGCCAAACCCGCACATGAAGCCGCGCATGCCGCAGCGGCAGCCGCGCGGGCCGCTGCACACTGGGCACGCCGCGCCGCAGCCGCAGCCGGTCGCCGCGGGCACGCCGCGCTCGCCGCCATCGTTATCATGCCACAGACCGCCCAGTCCCAGGAGGCGCGCTGCCGTCACGTTCACCGCGCCGGCGCCGACGTGCGCGGCAAAGTCGGCGGGCGTGAGCCCGTCGGCGGCGCGCGCGGCAAACCACGCGCCCGGCGCCGGCGCGGCGCCGGCCAGCAGGCGCAGCGCGAGCGCGCCGCCGTCGGCCGCGAGCGCGGCCAGGTGCAGCGGCGTCAGGCGCGCCGCGTCGGCGCCGTGCGGCACGTTCGCGCGCCAGGCGTGCCCCGCGCCCGCGCCCCAGCGCAGCAGCGCGTCCAGCATTGGCGCGCTCCTGCTGCGCACCGTGCGCGCGAGCAGGCCGGCGGCGCACGGCGGCCCGGCCAGCAGCTCCGACTCCACGGCGGCCACCGCGGCGGCCGGCGGCAGGCCCGCCGCAGCCGCGGGCAGCACCGCCTCCGCCAGCGCGGGAGCGCCCGCGTCGCACGCGAACGCCAGCAGCCGGCGCGCGATGCGGCCGACGCCCGCAGGCGGCTCAGCGCCAGGGTCGGCGCCGCGCGCGCCGTCAGGCAGGGCCGCGGCGCCCAGCACCAGGCCCAGCTCGGCCAGGAGGCTGTCGCAGGCGCCCGCTCCGCCGCCGGTCGCGGCCGCCCCAGCCTCTGGGGCGCCGGGCTGGGCGGCGTCAGACCTGGGAGCGCCGGGCGCGCCCACCAGCGCGCGCACCTCCGCCGCCAGCGCGGCCTGGTGCGCCGGCAGGAGCAGGAGCGGCCGCGCGGGGCCCAGCAGGCAGCCCAGCTGCGGCTCCAGCCAGGCCGCGCCGGCGCGCAGGTCGGACGTCGGGATGCGCAGCCGCACCGCGTCCCGCCCGCCGCCTGCGTCCCAGGCGTCGATCACCTGCGCCCGCAAAAGGCGCCGGCCTTGCGCCCACGCCGCATGACTGACACGCCGCATCACAATATACGCACACGCGGTGCGCGCAACTGTGTATGTGTGTGCGCGCATGTTGCACTGCCAGCACTGTGGTGAGCAGGCATGCGCTCCCGCGCCCCGCCCTAAGCGCTGGCCGTGCGCGGCGCGGCGCGCGCCGGCCGCGGGCGCGCACCCGCACGTCCAGGCAGCGGCCCTGCGCGCGGCAGACCAGCGCGCAGCCGCGCGCCGCCAGGCCGCGCCCCGTCACCTCCAGCTCCACCCAGGGCCCCCCGCCGACGCCGCCGGCCTGCTCGCCCGGCGCGTCGAGCAGCACCACGGCCGGCGCAACCGCTTCGATCTGCGGCACCTGGCGCTCCCCGTCGCCCGGGCCACCGTCGTCGTCGCCGTCGTCGTCGAGCTCCTCATCAGGGCCGCTGGCGGCTTGCCGGGCGCCCGCGGCAGCGCCGGCGGCGTGCCCGGGGCCTGCTGCGCCCTGGTCGGGCGCCCATGCGGCCGCGTCCCACACGGCCTCCACGCGGCCGCGCCGCGCCAGCGCGAGCACGGGCGCGCTGCCGGCCTGCACGGCCAGCGCGGCGGCGGCCCACGGCGCGCCCTGCGCCAGCAGGTACGCCGCCGCGCCGGCCGCGCCCGCCGCCGCCGCCGCCGCAGCGGTCGCGGCGTCCACGTGCGCCTGCGCATTGCACACCGCGCTCACGCCCGGGACTGGTCCCAAGGGTGGAGGGGAACAGGGGTTATGCTGCGAGGGCGAGGCAGCTTCGCTGCCGTTTGGGCACGCCGCAGGCGCCGGGGTGCCGTCATATGGGCCGGCGGCGCGGCGCGGCGCGACTGAGCGCGCGCGCCTGGAACGTGAGGTGTAGGCAGCCCGGCCGGATGAAGCCCTCGGCGCACGCGGGCGTGCTGTTGAGCCAGCCGCACAGCTGCTCGCGCAGGCCGCCCGGCAGCTGCGCCGGCGTGCAGTTGAACAGCTTCACCGACAGCCGCACCACCAGGCCCGCCGCCTGGCGCGCGCCGCAGCGGCCAGCGTCAGGCGGCTTAGACAACTAGACAGCACACGACATGGCAGGCGCACACAGGGAGCTCGTCTCGCAACACCTCGCAGCTGGACCGCCGGCAGTTACGGAAAGGCGTGCGGGGTGATGGGCAACCCAGCACCCTCTCTGCAGGGGCCTGCAGGCTGACATGCAGCGATGACAAGCACCCCGCAGCATCTCAGGAGACTTTGGTGTGAAGACGAGCCAGCGCATTCAGACAGGCTGTAATAGGGCGGCGGCTCGGCGCCAGGCAGGCGGCGCGCTGCGGTGCGGGGCAGGCCGGCAGCGCGAATGGCATTGGCAACAGCAGGCGATGGAGCGCGGCAGGGGCCGCGCCTGGTAGGCGGCTGCCGGCGGCGGGCCCGCAGCCCCCGGTCCGCCTCCGCAGGGCGCGCCCACTGGCGCCCCGTCCGTGCCGGGTGCCGCGAGGGGCCCGACGCCAGGCCCGGGGCCGGCGCCGCCGGCCATCTGCGCTAGCGCATGCTCCAGGCTGGACGCCTGCGGTGGCCGGTAGCCGGCTCAGCCAGCCGGCCGGCCCGGGGCTGGGGAGCTGGGTATGGCCGCGCTGACGGCCTGCTGGCGGCCCGCAGGCACGGACGAGGTGCACACATGCAGCGCCCATGTGCGTGCTCGGGCCCTGCTCGCGCCAGCTTCGCCTGTGGCTGATGCTGCGAGTACAACACCGCAGCTCTAGCTCCTCCGGGCAGGTTACGGCCGAACAAAACACTTTCAAAGTGAAGTTAAGACCCTCGTCCTGTAAGCGACCCCCAGCTCACACACCACACCCAAGCACTGCAGGCACGCCTACGGGCACGTCAGGCAGCAAGCGCGCTGGCCCGCACCGGCCAGGCAGCGCTGCCGCCAAACTCGCCGCCGCCGCCCACGGGCACGCCCATGGCGATGGCCGGGCCGCCCAATCCCTGCAGGGCCTGCCCGAAGGCCAGGCTCGCTAGCCCGGCATCCGGCAGCGGCTGCCCCGGGAAGGTCGTGAAATCGGCGAGCGCGGCGGCGCTGGGGGCGAGAATGGGGTCCGGAGCCGCCGCTGCCTCTTGCACGCGGCGCCGCCTGCGACACGCACAGACCGTGTTTCGTCACGCGACCTATGAGGCAGCCCTTGCCAGGTATGC
>JAABUX010002946.1_pt1 | contig 23222 bp, 30 predicted proteins | sample 5561851 | NCBI WGS metagenome assembly JAABUX01 (sample SAMN10711883, study PRJNA513361) | rock metagenome | isolation source: Antarctica rocks | place: Antarctica: Victoria Land, Richard Nunatak red sandstone | collected 2016-01-03 | reverse complement strand
ATCGTCATAATGCCTGAGTTGATTCAAGAGGCCTATTGCAAGTCCTCGCTCTCGATAATCTTGATGCACCACGAGCTGAGTCACCCAACATACAGTTTTATTATCGTACACCCAGCGGCAGGCGAATGCATTACCGGCAAGGCTGCCGTCCACGGTGACCCTCACGTATGAGCATGTGCTGCCATCGGGCAGGTATTCCGCTCGAAGTCTTCCCTTACCGAGTCGTACCTGACTACCTGGTGTTTCTCAGCAAGCAAACAAAATCGTTGAGAGCCAACTTACCAGCCTTTACGAACTCTCCTACGACTTGTGCAGCGTGTTCACCCCAAACGCCATAGTGGTCACTGAAGAGCTGTGAGGCTTCCTGAAGCATGCTCTCAGTGACCAGGCTTCCATCATACTTTTCAAACACTTGCTTCTCCATGTTCAACCGCCTACTTCGTGTGCGTCTTCTAGGCTCAACATGTAGTATATTAGGTTGGGCGGAGAATGCGACGGATTTTACTGATGCTGTCGAAGATCTCATCAAGGAGTTGAAGGGTCCTAAATAGGCCATTGCTTATGAGCAGCGTCCTAGAAATAAAAAGCTTAAGGACTCACGTCTCAATTAAGGGTTGTGTTGAAGATATGGAGCCTCACGCAATGCTTGTCTTTGTTCGTTCCTGAGATCGGGATGGGGGGCTCCGCGCTTAGTCACCTTATTGTTGAAACCATTCGGGTATGCTTGGCACGCTCGGTACCCGCCACACGAATGAAACGGGCTGGAAGGCGGAACTTTGAAACCCTGAATTTCATTTGGGCTCTTTCAAACTCTATACAATTCCCGGCAATGCCCAACCTACCGCTCACTATATTTGTACCACACAGAATCAAACAAATATGTACCGACACCAGGTATTAGGAACTGCGGCTTTTCACGACTTATGACTTCCATCGCACGCTTGAAGACTGCTCTGCTACCAGCCAAATCCCCCAGTTGGAAGCGAATAGAGCAGATGAACAGATAAACTAGGCCACAGGTGAAAACCTCCTCTTCAAGAGGATTGTACTTTCTATTCCACCTTAAGGCGTCGCTCCAGCGTTCTTCAGCTTCAGAGACCGGGGAGATGCGCGCCCAGGCGATGAGCGCACGTACATGACCTAGTCGGTCAATGATATCAGGTTCAGTCAACCTGCTGTAGATGCCCAGAATTTCTGAGATCAGAATTTCTGCGTTTTCGAACTGATCTCGTCTGATTTCGACCTCGATCAAGGAAAGGAGCAACCGTCGAAACCCCTTCGAACGTTGGCCACGCGCTTTTTGGCGCTCAAGTTCCGGTTTCACCATCTCCTCGGCGTGGTCTAGAAACGTAATCTCTGGTGCCATGCATTCTTCCGAGTCGTTTGGGTTGGATCTCTTGCGTTGCGAATAGTCCAGTTCGCTGTAAAGATCTGCAAGGTTGGACTTTATCAGGATTCGCTTAGATTCACAGAGTCCATCAGTCGCAAGACAACGTTCAAAGCATTGCTTTGCTTCGTTGAAGCAGCCTTGTCCTCTGAGCGCCCGGCCAGCGAAATATACTTGGTCCCAAACCACGTCCATATGCCTCTGCGCAAAGCTTAAGGGCTTCCATTTCTGTGCTTCCTCGTGTGCCTGGCAGAAGTCGAAGTTGTAGGCATAATTAGTGGCCTGTGAGAGATGCAGAAGTCCAAAGACAAAGTGTGATCTCAGGTCCGGGCCAGGGCTTGAATGGCCGAGAAATTCTTGTATTCGACATTGAGAGTCGCATATATCCCCTTTTAAGCGCAGCAACACACTTTCTCGGTGAACAATTTCAGCCTGTAAGTGTATGTTCCCTGGCTTCCTCAGCGACTTGGCGGCCATCGAGAGGAAATGTTGTCTCATTGTCAGCGCCCCACATTTGGAGGCTGCTAGAAAGGTTTCGACAACGTCATTGCCACAGGGCATCTCCAGCCCCATTTCGGCGTATTGTCGCAATAGATGCTCCAGGATGGTTAGCAGCCTCTTATTCTGTGGTCCCATTCTTAAAAATCAGGATGTCAGTGACGTAGTCAGGTGAAGGAACTGTCGATAAACTTACAGCGAATACTTTGTTTGGCTACGGGGAAAGGCGTAGCAAAAGATCTCAAAGGCTTGGTGAATCCAACACGATCTGCTCCAATCGTAGGGGAACTGGGCTGATTCCCACCCACATATGTAAGTTTCCATGCCATCCGATTCTTCCACGCCAACTACCGAAAGTGAAAGAAGTCGCTCGATAGCTCGCCACAATTTCTTCTCGTCTGAGAGAAGTTCTCGGAGATGTGCATTGAGACCAGCGTGTTGCAGTGTGGTTTCGTGTTCCACGCCATGCCTATCCCATCTCTGTTGAGGGGAAACTGCCCGCTCGAGCACGGCTTTTGGGACGTGACCACCCATGGCGTAGAGTAGAGGTGGTATTGAAATTTCCGGTGACATGCTTCTATAACCGCTCTCCTGAATGTTCAAACGGAGTGGGTCCGCTGCCCTGATCGTAGCATCGGGATTGGATGCTAGATCTGGGTTTTAGCCACATTCTCAATTTTGTTCGCTTGATCTTGGTCTCACCGGAAGCTAGAGGCCCATCATTGCTTCGGAAAGAATTTGGTACGTAGACCTCGAAATTAGGATTGACTGGAATGACGGAGGTGCTCTTACAAGCAGCCTGAACTTTGTATATGCTCTCGACTGACTTTGGCACGCGATCCGAGTTGTAACCAAGGGCGGCGCATATTTCATCAATCCTATTACTTTCTCGTCAGCATTTGCCTTTGCTATCGGACCAGAACCCATACGAGATTTTGTTGGCTGTTATGTTGCATGCATCAAGCAGAGATGCAATAAGACCAGGAATGGTGTACTCAGGTCTTAGACAATCGCTGTAATCATGTTTGATGAACTCGTCTGTCTTGAAATGTTTGAGGATTGATTGGAAGTTTTCGTTGTTGTGGATATGGGTCAGGTTGGTAAGTGATAGCGCGTCTGAGAAAGACGTGAGTTCAACTTCGCAAGTGGGGAGTCCAAAGAACACACCAATAAAGAACAGTTCTGTGGCCCGATAAATCGTCCAACTATGGCTGACCAGGTCAACAATAACGCCATTTATCCACCGGGCGCTGCTGAGTAGTCTTCGACGGTCACGCTCCCCAGCAATATGTTCAATTATCCGGTCAACAGTTTCGTAAGAAACGTCCCTTTTCCTGAGAACCTCGCAGTATGACAGCAAGATGAGAGCTTGAAACGTGGCGAACGATCTCTGACGTTTGGCGTTCGTGAGGGAAGCTTTCGTGAGCAAGGCGAATCTTTCCGCCAAGTCGACAAGCTCGTGTCTTGAATGTTCCTCTCTCTGGTATGGTTCTCTTTTGACTATGACATTGGTGCGATCGGTGAAAGCTCTGACGGTTTGCTCGTACTGCTCTACAGTATTCAGTTCCAGTTCGGTCTGTCTCTTACGCCACTCAGTGGCCTCGGGAGCATTCCGTAGAAACCACTCCACAGCCTCAATCTTTCGTGCTTTCTGTTGTGGTCTCTTTCGTGGTCCTTTTGCACGTGGTCTTTTAGGTTTTTTACCTTGGGAGATGTTTGATGATCGGGATGAAAGTTGTGATCCAGGCTCCTGTGATGGTTGCGATGGCCCTTGTGGTTCGGGCTGCTGTGACGAGTGCGATGGCTGCGACGCTTCTTGAGATCCTGACTCGTGCAGAGTTTTTCGTTTCTTAGAAGGTTCCCCAGATGGACCCTGGAGGGGAATAACAGCCGCACGCCTGTCCGATAAATCTTGCAGTTGCTCACGGAAGTCAGGACAGTGTTCGCAGTGCTGGCGTAGACAATCAAACTGGCTTTTCTTGACTGTCACCCAGGCGTCATCTGCCGCCATCGTTGATAGGCGATGGTGGGAAGCATGCACAGATGTTCTGCAGAAGTCGAAGGCTGGAATTTCCGAGCGCACTATTCCAAATTTGCGACTGCAACGTAGTCGCACATATGGACTAGCGCGCTCGGACCAAGTTCTCACATAGCGCAGGCACAACCGAAGTTAAGGGTATTTCTTTCGGAGCTAGGGCTGCAGGCCCGTCACCGGGACAAATGATATCGAATCACACGTTTAGCTAGTTGGTGGAAGGAGACCCTTTTCTCAATCACTGCTGCAGTTTCTCTCAATGGGATTATTGGTGGCCCCGAATGCCCTAGCAGCAACAGGCCTAGTGCGGTAAGGCTAGCTTTTCGAACGTAGGTAAAGGATCGCTTGCATCTTCAACGTGAACACGTAAAATGTCGAGTATAGTGGTTCCCCCTCCCCGCTCGATCTATCCATCTAGCGCGCCATATCTTCCTATTTCGCCAGTCACCTTTGCTTCGTTGGGATAAAACCCCGTCGTACACAGGATCACAAACATAGGATTTCGAGTCAATGCTGCGTAGACAATACGCCACTTGGAAGATTAGTGCCGTTCGTCTCTGATCGTACTGATATCTAACCTCTCCTAAGTTCGACTTACGGATAAGGAGACAAGAGAATGCTGCTATCATGTTCCTGCACAGCTATTATAAAGAATCTGTTCATCTTGCAGCCTCGTCTTGGAGAATTACTCCCATATTGCCGTTTCTGCCTTTCTCCTCTCGTTTACCACGCTCAGCCTTTGTCTCCTGCCGTCTCATCTGTACACTTGCATTGCCTTCCTATCTGGTTATGGAATGAGTCCCATCAACAGCTCACACACCTGACCCCCCTGTTGCAGCACTTCGTCTTCTGCATTGGAGGTACATCCGCGGGATTTGATTCCTAGGTTGTTTTGTCACACATGGATATTCAACAGCAAAGGTGGAGTCACGAATCACCCTTTCGCTCAAAGCTAGACCTCCACCATGGATTGTACGAAGGGCGGACCAATCATCAATCAAAAGATGAAACCTCTACGGCGCACAAGCCCACCAAGAAAAGACCATCGTCCCAGTCTTCACCACTAGATCAGAAAGCCTCAGAAGCCTCACCTATTCCATCCAGAAACTTACCGACGATCCAGCCAGGCAACCCATCAGCGGCTCCCCGAGGTGTACATCAACAAGCTCCCTCCGCGCACAATGTTTCTATACGGCCGACGCCTCTGTCATCATCTACACCACCAAAGCAATGTCTCTCAAGGCCCAATGGAGTCGAGTATCTCCTCAATCCTACAGCTAGGGACACCACCAGTGCAGGCGGTCGTCAACACGATGGCGACGGCACGGATTCCCCAGGGACTCCGCCAATAGCAGCAACGTCCCGGCCTGCAACGCCACCTCCAACTGCCATAAGGAAACGTCCCGCAGGAGATATTACTCTGCCATCTATTACACCCTCTTTGATGAATAAATACCCTCATCCACTATCGTGGTCTACGACACCTAGGTCGCCTTTAAGTCATAAGCCATATCTCATCGCGACTGGTCCGCCAACCGCAACTATCGGCGCGCAGCAACTACCCGCCATACTTCCCCGAGACCAGGCGTCTGCGTTAATAAGACCGGGTCCGCTGCTGCCCTCAGAGATTATGACGGATCCGAGTATGCTTCGTGCTGCGCATCCACCTCCAGTTCCTCCGCCTCGATTATCTCCTCCCATGCCAACTCAGTTCGGTCGAACGGGAAATCCTGCGTCACGGAACTCCAGCCCATCTTCGGCCCTCCCTCAGCTTGCCTCTACCGGTGAGCCTTAGTCCTACTTTTCTACACCCTTCACCTCAACTGGTCCCACTTCCACGATGCCGCTACTAGCATTTAATAAGGAAGCCTTCGACGCGCCAACATCAGAGATTTTGGGCCAGAGCCAATACCAAATGACGATACTCGAAACGGAACAAGGTCCCATTCAGGTGCCTCTTAACGTCTAAGCTGCGTCTAAAGTCGCTGACGAAAAACGCAAGCGCAATGCCACTACCTCCCACCGCTTCCGACAGCGACGTAAAGAGAAGGAGCAAGAGACCTTAAACAACATTTCAAATTTAGAAGCACAAGTACGGGAAATGACCGAGGAGAAAGTATACTATCAGCAGGAGCGAGACTTCCTGCAGGATGTGGTCCTGCGAAACCGCATCCCTATACCACCTCGGCCCCTATTGCCAAGGCGGAGAAGACATGCTTTGCTTGGTGGACCGCAAACTCTAGACACTGAAACGTCTGCTCAAAACGGAGGCAGAAACACTCGGAGACGCACCGGTGCGTACGTGCCACAAGAGCTACCTCCGCATACGGTCGCCGCCCATGTTCCCTCTTGAGTGCATGATGCAGGTGCTACAACAGAAGACGCGACCACAAGTGCTTTTCAAAGCCATTCATGCGGCAGCACCGCACTAAATGCAGTGCAATCCACAACGGCATTTTGTTTGAATTATGATGTACATATAGTATGCACACACAGCATATAGATCATCAAGTGCTTGGGCGAGCAATCATACCCGTCATTTATTTGTCTTCTTCGAAGAAATCCTCTATAGTCGGCATGTTCGTCGGCGTACTGAGCGTGCACGGAAGTATCAATATCCCCACACGCAGGTTCGCCGCGAGCGTGCTTAGCAATTTAATCGCTTCTGGCGTCCTTAGCTCAATGTCCATCGTCTAACCGAAGTGAAACCATAAGTGATGTCTCGAGCTGTAATTCGTGAATTGATCTTTGTACCAATGAAATCGTCGCCGGCCACGCTTGATCCTTTTTGAGGACGGGCGTCCTTGGACTTGATTGAGTTCAAGTCGGGGAACGGAGCTTGGTGGGCCCAGACGTCCCTACTGACGGTTTCTTTCGAGATTCAAAAGCGCCCAAGTCCCAATCCATCACCGTTGTTTCTCTTTATCCATGGGGCCCTCGACGAGGAAACCTTTTGTCACTCTTTCAACAGCTTCTTGCCGTTCGTTCATTTCCGCTACAGCGTAAACTGCCCTTCTCTTTCATGCTCCATGTTCACAAAATAACAGTCATTTCAGAGTGCGTACGGGAACTGGATACTTCGGAGAGAATACTAACATTTGCAAGTTCCCAGTGGAAATGTCTGAACTCCAAGTCCCCCCAAAGCAAACCCGCAAACGACGGAGCACAGGAGTAATAAGGGAAAGCGAAGAAGCTCGGAAGAAGAACGTACTTGGATCCCAATAGCACTCTACGCACTCCGTTTCTTATCGACATACAGATGATAGGATGAGAGAGCCTTAGAATAACTCAGCGTTAATAACTTCCCCAGCTACCTACTCGTCAGCCCCGTTATCCGCTTAACCCTCCATCGAGATCGACAATTCTGATATTTGGGATATCGAAGCAGGGATAGATTGGGTTCGCGAGAAATTCAGTGAACTTAAAACAGAACAGAGATATAAGATGGAAGCACTTGAGACGCAGACCTTAAGCGACGCAATAGATCGCAACTTAATTCGGTGTTATCGGTGTCGATCCTTTGCTGCGACTAATACCGAGGGCTTATGCGCTGACTACTTTCATACGCGATATTCCGAGTATAAGCATCCAGGTGATTTAGAGGCAGATAGAAACGGTTTAGCAGATGCAGAAAAGGCGAAAGCATGGGCATAAGTGGAAGACGACGCTTCGCTCTGGCGCCGGCTGTGCGGATGGAGAAGGGGATCCATTACTTATATTCGGAACTAGCATGTAACGTTTAGGCTGCTAAGGGAATTGAGACGGAGGCAAAGATGGTTGGGAATGACATGGCGGTTTGTTATTAGGATTCTACTTAGCTCGATTCAATACGCGCGGTTTGACGCCTTCCTCATCTCCTTCTTCTTCCTTTCGCCTTTTCATACCTCTGCCAGCATCGCTTGCAAAACAATTTGAAGCTCTCGGACAAATTTATCGACCGGTAGGAAGATTCAGATCAAGCTTGAGCCTGTTTAGGAAGTCATCGACAGATCTCACTGTTGTATTTCTCAGGAATTCTACTACATCTGTCAGGCTTTGTATTTCTTGCTATAATGATTGCTTGCCCATCTCAGCTGCTTATATGGTCAATTTCCAATCGATCCGCTTCTTCTTTGACTAGTGCCTGTAACTTTGTCGTCTTTACTGCAAGGATCATTTGACTTGATTAGCTCAGCGATCAGTTCGAGCTTATTCAATTTTCATTGTTCGATCACTGTGCTAAAGCAGCTTTCGGGACTAGAGAAATTCTGCTTAGTCCATCAGTCAAGGCTGGGCAATGGAAAGTACATTTGTTATAGCTCCCCGTCTTTCCTTGAGCAGTTCCCCCTTGGCAGCGTTGCTTGATTCAGGTGCCAGGGCAGCTTCAGATGACATACCAACTTCTCGACACAATTCTCTGTAAGCCCGGATGAAATGCTTGATTAAGTGTTCCGTAAAGAGTTACTGTTTCTCTGGAAATATCTGCCAAGTATACTGATCATCAGTACTTGTGGTCAGCTATTTCTGCTGGCTCGGTGGAGACTCCCAGCCTGGTTAATTCAAGAGTTCATGAGCAGTTAACAATCTCCGCCGAATAGCGAAATCGTAGAGATGTGCCCGGACAACTGCCGGCGGCACTTCTTCCTATAAATCGCACGATGTAAGTTATTCGATCGAAGTGTGGCCATTTGGCTAGCGCTTCACATACGCAGAAAAGATATGCGGACCATAACGCAGGCAAATTGAGATAGCAGATCCAACACTCGATCTGAATGCCCAGATGAAGCCCACTTGTACCGGAAGAAGTTACCAGCTCCAGAACTGGCACCGGCTCCAACTCTGGCACCTTGCTCCATGAGTCGAATCATGAGCAGACCCAATGCCCGACAATCCTGCTGTTCATTGCCTGACGAAGCGACATTGCTTAGCATGCTTTGGCCAATGTTCGCTGAGAAATAGGTTAGCAGATACATGGGCCTTCCCCAGTCCTGCGTACCTATCTTGACACATACTGTCCTGTCTCCCATGACGCTGCATGCATTGATTGAGCCGTGCAAGATTTTGAGCTCGTGGTGGATGTACTGAATGCCGTGTACCACCTAACATGTGTAATTTTAGCTTCACCAGGGAGCGCAGACCATAGGAAGTGCTTTACCTTTTGGCATATCACTGCAGTGTAATATGCCTCCAACGCACCACACGGCGTGGCCTGAATCTCTGCTAGAGAAATCTCTATATATTCGTAGACGAAGTACAAGCAATCTGTACTAACGAAGCATTCTTGCAAACTCACAATGTTCTCATGGGAAGAACGAATGATGTACTTGATACTTTCCTCATCTTTGCGTGCGTATCGTCTGATGGCGACAATTAGGAAATCGTCCACTTGGTGATACGCAATCGTGACTGGACCATTGTTTTCTTCAGTTAATATACGCTAATATCGCTTCCACGGATCGCCTTGAAGACTAATGGAGTTTGTAGGGTCTGTTTGTGGCAGGATCTTACTATTCGGAAGTTGCTGTGGATCTGGGTTGAATTGTGGACGGGTTGATATATCTAGGCGTAGTCTACGCGCCCCATGTGTGAATTGCTGGGAACTCGTGTTTACCGTGAGACCAAAACCAACACCTGGCGGACGTGCTCGTCGATTGTTTGGTAATGCTTCGGGGACTGGAGGTATCTGAGAGGCTGAAAGGCGTGAAGAATTTTCGTCATCGCTTCGAGAATTGCCTTTACCAAGACTGATGCCGCCTAAGCTACCTGGCCATACGGTATCACGTCTACTTGGTGTCGCCATTGCAACCACAAGTCGTGCACCTTACAGAATGGCGAGGGCCTCCTTATGGTACTTTTGGAGCACCTATATTTAGGCGGACTATTATCGGAACACTATCTTTGGCCCCTCGATTACTGACACCGGCGCTTAGAAAAGTTACTCATAGCCACCCACTACCTCGAGAAGTCATGAGGAAGACATGGATCAAAAGTACTTCACAGTCACGGGGGAACCGCCCGAAATCACGAAGCTAGACGCTCGCATTGCCAACGCTAGTGGCACCTCTTCCCGAATCGAATTGCAACCTTACCGACTTCAACAAACCAAAACTTAATTCTACACATCGACGACGATAGAACGTGACAACCTCATCCGCGAGATTGTATTCTACCAAGAGTCAAGAAACGCCATGCTATCGTTTCACACCCAGGCTTTAATGGCATACCAAGGTCTACAAGGCGCATTGAAGGAACTTTCGGAGAAGTTGGCGGCTGCCGAGGGGAGACTTGAAAAGTATTGGGGATTGTCCTTGAATGGCACTGGCGAGAGGGATGTCACTAAAATATAATGCATTCATGGCGACCGATTGAGAGGTGTAGATGAATTGGGATTTTGGACTTTGCGACCCTCCATGTCTATTTATCCTTGCTGGTAGTCTTTATAGCGTCTTCGGGTCTAGTTTAGGTGGGCTTTTTAATCTTGCAGCATATCCAAGTCCGAAGTCGTATCTAGAATTCTGAATAATCAGTGGCGTGGGCAGCGTCCCAGTCGTCACGGAATTTCCTGATGTTCGGAAATTTGCGGCATCCATAGAAGGTAATCTTGGAAGTTGGATCACAGAACATGGTGGCGGAGGCGGTGGTCTGCGAATTGGTGGTGGATCCTTGGGGGTTATATGGTTCCATGGATTCGCTAACACAGAGTTGGTGTTCATATGATATCGATGCGAAGGCGCTGGAAGGGAAGTATGTACGAGTTGACCTTGAGACATCGGTAGCTGTTCGATACTAATTGCTTGGACTTCACGGTCCAATACAGGCATCCATCGAGGAGCTTGGGTTGTTTCAATCTTCTCCGTTAGGATGATACTCCGATATGTGTCCTCTGCCTTCTCCCAGGTCATATCACAATTTATCGCGACTAGAGTCCACATTGTTCGCTTGTGACTGTTTACGCTCGCTGCATCAGCTTTGATCACAAGGGAGGATAAGAGCGTACCATTCATAGACTGCCAGAAATTGATCTAGCTCGTCCTTCGACAACTGATGGCCTAATACGGCGTCAGTCTTGAGCCTTGTTGGTAGCTTAGCGACGTGACCTTGTGGTTCCCCACCGACTACCAAATTTCGTGGGTCGAAGGCCTCCCTATGTCGTTGAGCATCTACTTTGATTCGTTCATAACGAGGTTGGGCCGACGAGGATGATGTGGGATCGAAATCATCGTCGGAGATGTCTATGACCACTGACGGGCCGCCATCGTCCGTGCTATGTGAGTTTCTGGCAAAGCAGGGGACAGGTATCGCATGCCACTGACCAGGTCTAGAGACATTCTGTAGTGAATCCATCTAAACTGTGAAATCTGTGCGATCGAAGCAAGAACATTCGACCTAGAAGACATAGTGTTGGCGAACGCACTACAAAAGGGTTGTCCGGACTAAAGCATGCATCTCGCCGGAAGCAGATCATGTGGTCCCGCGACGCTTGTGCACGTGTGCGCGAGAATACGCCAGCGGATCAATGGTTCCACATTTCGCTGCGTCTTCATGCAGCAGATACGATCCTGGAGCGAGTCGGCCTGACGCTTACGAAAGCGGTTGCCGGCTATGGGTGAGAGCACTGTGAACAACGCTTTTCTTCCTATCCGGGATTTGAAAAGCAGTCGTGACGCCTCCGCCAAAGAGACAGCACCGTCGTGGTTCTGCTGGCCAAATTCGTACATGGGAGGCCGAGATCCAGAGGGATGGAGCTCACCTCCGTCCTTTTTCTTTGTGTCTGACAGATTTCCTGATGTCAAAAGGCGTTGGCCCGTTGATTGGGCTTCTGGACTGTCGAGGCTGACCGTCCCGGCATCTGTATCCTCATTCCGGGAAATGTCATCTGCATCGCCCAGCACCTCCTCGTCACCCTCATCCTCTTTCCTTGTGTCCGACAGACTCCCTGATGTCAGAAGGCGCTGGCCCGGCGATTGGGCTTCTGCCCTACCGAGGCCGACCGTCCCGGCCTCTGTATCCTCATTCCGGGTGGTTTCATCCGCGTCGCCGAGCACCTCGTCGTCATCCTCAGTCTTGGCGATATCATCCCGAGCATTTTCGCAATGCGATTGCCGATCCAAATCGTCTTCTTCAGAGCCAAAGAAACTGTGAAAGAAGTCTCTTTTTATGGCAAAAGATGTCAGATAGCGCTGGGGAGTAGTGCTATAAGGAGTCGAATAGATGAACCCGAGAAAGAGACTTTCCAAGATCTGCTCGAAAAGAATGCTCATGCGGCCTACCGCACCGATCGGAAATATCCGATCCGCAGTCATCGTGATCCGAAGTCAGCTTTGGAGCGGCCTTCATTCTGTCGGCATAGGGAATGTCGTCCATGAGTTGGCAGTTGAGTTGTACGATTCGACGCAGGCGGGTCGAATCGATCTGATAATATTTTGACGGCAAGATACTGCGCACGCAGTCCTCAATAGCTTTGGCATCCGCTGCTTTGCGATCTCGGTATTTTCGACGTAGCCCACGGTATCCACTGTCTGACGCGAGAGAAGAGAGCTCATGCCACCGTCGTTGCTCTATTCTTGGATGCGGACTGCTCTGCTTGGTAGTGTCTTTGCGGGGCGCCTGGCCGTCCATCACGGGAAAGTGGCGGAGACTGAAAAGAAAGAGCTGTCGGTACGACAGCCAGAAAGAGTCGCCGGAAGGCAACGTTCAATCCTCAAAGGTGAATTTACTGGTCTGCACCTTCATACTTGCCTGTCTATTGTGGAGAGAGCGGAGATGTTGGGATATCGAGCCTTTACCATTCTTCGGTAGGAGCTCCTTTAGAATTCTGACACTAGGCTCAAGCCACTTCGTATCTTCGATACAGGTATATATTGATGGGATAATGTGCTTAATCGAGTAAATGCGGTGGAAGGTCTCCGATCGTCGCTGGTCGTCTTTAACCGCGGGAAGGATATCGCCCGCGAGCATCCGCATCCGAACGAACCCACGATCTTCCGTCGATCGGAAAGGATACCGGCCTTGCAGGAGAGCAACCGTATTAGCGTCCAGTTGAAGTTAGTCATGTTCTTCGTCCCCAATGATGTAAGTCCACGTCTTCTTGACTCGGCGCAAATAGCGGGTCATTTCCTTCAATCTTCGTTAGAAAGCGGAAAGGCATTGAAGAGGAGTCTCGAACCTTCGGACAATGTAAATTTCGGAGTCGAGGGAATGTACCAATCCGGACAGGCGGCCACAGACCTGCGAGCGCGGTCAGGTCGTCTAGGCTCTCCAAGAACTTTCCCGGCAACGCCTCCAGTCGCAGGAGACACGTCCGCTTGCTTTTTGAAAGTCTGGCGAGGCATTTCTCTCTTCTCGCGGTGTGAGAGAACGGATCAGGCGAAGGGGAGTCGCCTGTTAGGGTGCAAAGTCGTATCTGACGAACAACATCTCCGTCGTACCATCTCGAGGCATTGGGGTCTTGTTCTCGCAGCTCTTTCTTCACAATGGTGTTAAGATCTTGATCTGTCAGCAAATATATCAGGAAACGCCGTTGGTTTTTCCCACCGTCAGAATAAAGATCCACGACCCACCATCTGTCACTCCCTTCAAGGAATTGGCGCGCCGCTTCCAGGCGGTGTCTTCCGTGCAGGATTCGTAGAGGCGATTCGGGGATGAACCACTGTAGCTCTTCGAAGTGACCGCTACCGTCACCCGTACGGCGGGCTTGTGGCAAAACGGACCGAGATACTAGCGCGGGCACGTGGTTTTCAGGGTCTCGGCGCTGGCAGTCTTCCGCACGAAATACCCTCAGCAACCTCGAGCTGCCTGGGATTGTTGGGAAGATCTTCATGGTGAAGTTTGTCGAGAGGTATTCGGAACGATCCGCAAAAGGTTCTACTCTTCTCTCGGAATATCTGCAAGTCTTTAGCTGACAGATTTTCCATCGTGGCAAGAAAATACCTCGAGGACTCACGCCGCCCCGTCAGAGATTCTGTTATATATAGGCGGCCATTTTGGATTTAGAGGCATCAAGATATGGCTACATCGAGGACCAGCCGCGAGGTCTCCCCTACCGCGACCCCACCTTCCCCGTATACTTCGTGCTCTCAATCTGTGCTCGCAGTCCACCCTTATCTAAGCCTCCGTCACTTTCGCCTTCAGCGGCTTTCTTTCGAAACTGTTTTCCGGATCCTAGATTGAGTTGAGTCTCTATTTATAGTTGCGACCGGGACCGCGAGGGAGCCAAAAACCGCTTCACCCCCGTTATTAGAGGCTGCTCTCTGGAGATCAGGGTATAAAGACCCCTGGGCGGTCGAAAAGCTCTCACAACCGTGATGTTTCTTTCAGGGTAGCTATTTCGATAAATCGAAGCCGCTACATGTCGAAACAGCCCTTCAATATATTCAAATCTGTTCGGAAAGCGATGGACGTAACACAGTTCTACGCTATTGCCGCAGGCGGCTGCATCGCTCTTTTGTTTATCGTTCAAAATCTGATCCGGCTGAGTTCGCTTCTCCAAACGTTTAACATTAATGCAAAAGCATTTTCTATATCCTTTAGTCCTCCGACGGCATCGTCTTTTAGGGCCCTGGACTCGTGCCCAGGTGGCCTTCCAGCTGATCTACTTAGCAGCCAACGTCTTCTGTGCTTGCTTCAAGGTGTCTACTGCAACCGACACGGCTACGCGGGCGGGACACTTGTCGCTCATCAACATGTTGCCGGCCTATTTTGGATTCCACTTGAGCTTTGTTTGTACCTTGCTCGGAGTCTCGCTGCCGACGTATCGGCTTTTTCATGCGTCAACGGGGACGATGTCTATCCTTTTTGGCGTGCTCCATGCCGCCATCAACGCCGCGGTCAAACCGAGCCTCGGCACAAGTGGGTCCGGACAGGTTTTTCGATTGATTGTTGGTCATTGCGCCCCCAACGGATTTTACTCCTGCTGACCGTCGCATTAGGCTTTGCTTTCCATGGTCTCGTTGCTTCTGCTTTCTTCACGCTTGTTTCGCCGAATTTCATATGAGCTCTTCCTCCGCTGTCATCAGGGTTTGGCTTTTGTCATGGCCTACGCTTCATGGAGACATGTCCCATCAAGTTCAAAGGTGCTCCGCGCATATCTACTTGCTTCCGGCGGCACCTTTCTAATCACGCTAATATTGCAGTGCTTTGCTATTCTATACAGAAACTTCAGTCTCCACCGTGGTCCACCGTGGCTGCTCCAGAGCATTGATTGCGAGACAAAATGGCGCGGTGAGAATGACAATATTCCCCCCTCGGCCGTGGAAAATCAAAGCCAGACAACATGTCAATGTTTGGATCCCATCCATCAGCCTGTGTTCCTTCCTGCAGAGCCACCCCTTCACCGTTGCGTCCTGGGGCGAGGGCGAAAACACTAGCCTAGATTTCTTGATAGAACCGAGGGACGGCTTCACGCGGATGCTATTCGACCGCGCCTCGGAATATCAAAAAGGAAATGTCTCTTTAAGAGGAATGGAAGAAGGCGGTGAATCTCAATCAAAAGCGGACGACACGGATAGGAGACCTTTTGGTGATGCTAGAGGTTCTCAGGGTAGCCTGGAACCTTCTGCTCTCCGCATAGCCCTCTTTAGTGGGCCACACTGCTCAGGCGCACCCATTGGTGATTACGGAAAAGTCTTGATGGTAGCCACCGGATTTGGAATAGCGGCACAATTGCCCTTCCTGAAAGAGCTAATTCAAGGATTCAATCGATCAGAGGTTCGCACGCGTAACATCCATTTGGTATGGCAATTGAATGATCTAGGTGAGCATCCGAGGCCTCGCCAGTAGCTGAACATGTTTGACATTAGCAGGGGATGAGCACCCCGCCATTGAGCTGCTCGACAGAACTTTGAAGGAGGATACCTTGGATCATGATTATGTAAGTATATTGCCTACAGGGAGAGCCCGAGGAGTTCTGCTAAGCTAGTGATGGTAGATGCTCCAGGTATGGCTGTTCTTTAGAGACGGAAGACTGGCCCCTAGTCCACAATACGCCGGAAAGCACCGACGCGCGCTTTATCACAATGGCGTGATAGATCTTCGGCTTTTTTTGGAGGAGCAAACGGAGCAGTGGCTAGAAAAGGATAGAGGGGATGTTTTAGTCACAGGTAGATTCACAGAGCTCTCGGGGAAAGCCTTATGTTGACCATCACAGTTTCCGCAAATGCGCAAGTTCGAGACGAGTTGCGAAATCTCATTCAACCGCACTTGGACCAGGGATTGAGTCTGATGGAACTTGACTATCAGCCAGCCGAGAGGAGACGAGGCTTGTGGCCATTTGCAGGGTCTCGTAAAATCAAAAACTAGCGCTAGGTATCATTAGATAGACGATTACCTTAGGTTATACTAAGGCGAGGTCCAACATTGACTGCTTTTGAACATGGTTTTGGCTGGCTTTTTCAATTTAATTTTGGCTGCTCCTTAGTCCACTCTTAGCTGTGGGAGCCCCAGAAAATTGAGTTCAGGAGATTACGGTATTTTATGATTTCCTTATAATATTCTCCCTACAACTGATTTCAAGTTTTCAAGCAATGCCTAAACACGAGAGACCTATCACTCAGCTCTGAGACTTTTCGCCGACTGTTGCCGGAGATTCCTTGCAAAATAGCTCGGTAACGTCGCCAGACAATCAAGCTTCAAAGAAGCGCGCACCGGCTGATCAATCCTCATTGTCTCCGCCCGGCCCAACACCCTACAATAAGGAAGCACTCGCTGGGGTAGTACTCCCCAGGGGTCTCCGAAAAGGGAGGATGGAAACATTGGGGAGTACTCGCTGAGGGAGCACTCGCTGGGGTAGTACTCCCTAGGGGTCTCCGAAAAGGGAGGATGGAAACATTGGGGAGTACTCGATGGGGGAGTACTGCCCAAGGGTCTCCAGAAGTGAGTAGGATTCGACGATATGTAGAGCGGGGTTAGCGGACTATGCATGTTGAATAAATTAATGTGATGTCATCATTTGGCAAAGGCTGTGGCTATTCAGAACTGTGCTACACCTTATTAACGCAGCTCGTCCATACTCATTCCTAACTATTTTCTGAATTTCAGAATCCACAATGCCGGCTCTATCGAGCACCATACCTAACACGTCCGACCAAAATTACCAAGCGATGCTCACGACGGAGCTACTCGATACCACTGACATCGACGTCCCCCCTACCGACTTATCTACTCCCTTCGACTACCTGACGAACAGCGATACAGACGCGGAAAATGCTGACCTGTGCGGCGCCCGTCGGTGGGCATGGTATTGCAAGGACCCCGCGTGCCCCAAGTACTGGATCGCCTGGTCCTGCAAGTCCAACTTCTGGCTGCATCTGTACGAGACAGCTGTGCATCGTGCGGATGTACGGACACACACACGGGTGGGACGTCGCGAGCTGGCGAGGGAGTGGAGAGTCCAGACAGATTGGGAGATGAAAGAGCCGAAGCAGCCCAAACCTGCTACGGGACAGAATGGTACTGCGTCGAGTAACGAGTAGGCCGCGAGGATGTAGAATTTTCAGACGAGATATGCTATCGTCTTGTTCGCGAGATCGTTAAGTTTGGTGACAGCGGAATCAACTAAGGCAGGGCCAGGTCAAACTCGATATTCACGATGTTTTTACGTGGTTCGGGCGGCTCTAGAAGATAGATCATGAGAAATATATCACTCTTTATACCTCGCAACCTTAGGTTATAGTTGCTACCTTCAAATATAATACAACGACGTGACATTTTTCAAGACCATCGCCACCTTTTATCACTACCGAAAGATCGATCGTAGAGAACACAAGGGGAGCTCATAGTATCAAAGTAAGAGACGTCCCTGCGAAGCGAAAATCCCTGCATGCGAAACGTGACCCCTGTTACTAGCGAGTACTCCCCTTATAAGTACTCCCTAGAATTCCCCTACTACTAAAGGCACTATTCTATAGACTGTAATACATATAGGCTTAGATACTAAAAGATATAAATTCAGTAGGCAATCTAGTCTTAAACTATTCCCAAGCTAACTCGTATAATACGTAAAGAGACCTATATAACTAAGGAATTATCTGCTAGGCTTTGAAGAGCGCGATTCAAAGCTTCATCGATTGGAGTTCTGAAAGGTCACTAGTACCTTGCGTAATGGTTACCCTTCCTTTTCCGTCCAGACCTGCACGCTTATTACTGACACTCATATTGCTGTATTATTGCTGATGCGCGATATCTTATCGTCACTAATCCTTAGACGATCGTCTGGAATCCATATTACGGGCCTTTGGATGCAAAGAGATTCATATTGAAATGCTAGCGAAAGCCGTTCATTTACTATAGAGTCCTTCATGTCGTAGTGCGTATTAGTGAAGATTTCGTATATAGAAATTAGGTTTCTAGTCGGAATAAGTCGCTTGAAATATTGCCGTGCCATTATCCGAAGATGAATGGTCTCTTCCGTTCCGTAATACTTCGCTTCTTTCTCCTCTTCTATCATTTCGGTCTAGGGCATAAATCGAAGAAGCGGATCGATTACATCATTTAAGAGAAATTAAAAGCCAAAGTTATCACTATAATAATAATTATAATTACAGCTTGGCCGACGCAGGTCGCTCTATTATAATTATTACGAACTAAGAAGAAGAGACCTATTATATAGAGCTCTATCACGTAGACACCTGTAAGTAGCTGATTCAGGGCCGTTAGATACAGTAAACCTCTTGTATTTAGTCGGGAAACTGTGATATAGAGTAGGTTATAACGGAACACCACCTAAAGAAGACTAAAGGTAATAGAACTAAATAAGAGAATTAATAGAGCGATAACCGAGTAGATAAGCCCTAGTATAATATTAGAATTAAATATATGTGTAATAAGGCGACTTACCGATGCAAGCTAGATTGGTATAGATTAGGGAAAGGGTGCCCTACTGCATCTAAGGCAAACTAGTCTACTTCTCCCATTTCTGTCTCGGCGTAACATTCCCGATTTGGGCGAAAGTACACTAATATATTAGTCGTCCCACTTATAGAAGTAAACTTGCGCTTACTAAGAAGCATCGTAATAGTAGATAAGAAAAGAAGTAATTGCTTACGTTTAGAAGGTTTATAGCTAGTACCACCGGTATAGAATTAAGGCCGTGAAGTATTTCTTAAGTAATAGCCGTAATACTCGAAGAGAGAGAGATCGTTAAGAAGACTTATACGGATAGAAAGGTAAAATGGACTTCTAGAGAGAAAGCTCGACGGCTACCTCCGTTAATAGACCCTGACGTTCTGTAATAATACGCAGTACGTATGGCAGCAACGTGGTAAGTACGGTTAGAATTACTTGCGTTAAAAGACCCTGAATACAGCCAAGCAGCCACGCCGGGAGTGCGTCGATCCATTACAGCCAGGGCCACAAAGCCGTAAGGTAAGCAATCTGAGATACGACACCAGTAAAGGCGACAGGAATAGACTATACTAGAATAAGTGAGGCGATAGAGATAATTACTAGCACTATCCGTACGTACCGGGCCCACTACTTCATCGACAGGTTTTCCCATTTGACATCTACTGGCGAAGCTTCGAGATATTAAGACTGAAAATACAAGGGCGCATACTAAACAAGAGACTGGTAAGCTATATACGTGGCCTCTTAGGTATCGAATTATATAAAGGCTGAGGGCAATAGTAGGTACTTCTCAGGCTCTTGCTAGTCCCGATAAATCTCGTTATTTAAGCGAGCTATCTCCAACTAACAGTAATATATAGCATTAACTTTTCTTCCCACGAAAGGTATTAATAGTATCCAGCTAAGGTTAAGAATTAGGAGACGTATATAATCGCGGTCCTTCTTACCTAAATATCATTTCTAAAGAGGTTCTTTACTTTAATAATAGGCGCGGCTTAAATCGCCTATAACGGCTTTTATAAGGCCATAGCCTTTTCGATCGCCTGAGGATTTCATCGCTAATCTTATAAGCTTCGTTTCCGCAGCCTCTAGTATATAGACTATTCTCCTCCGGTCCAGAACCTTTTTCGATAGTTCGGACAGGTCTCGGTTCATCCAGATCGCACGTACGCCGCCAGGGAATACGCTATAGAGACGGGTCAGAGTGGGAATAGACAAGAATCTTTTAGGAATATCCGTTATAAGGATAGCATTTGCGAAGGCTTAGAGAAGATACTAAGGTAATGCGAGGTACGCTTATCGGATACGGATATACTCCGTCAACTCTATATATATTATATGGCATATAAAGGTAACTACGGTCAAGGCTATTACTAGATAAGCTAGTAGAAGCTAGTATATACCAGCCCTACGTTGGCCTAACTAAGTCTATCTAGACCTTAGACTCTACCTAGTATATTCTTCCTATAAATAAGGTTCAACGGGACTAGAATCAGAATTAAGATTAGGCTTAGAGGAACGAATATTTTCAAAAGTATACGAAGGTAATAAAGAAGAAAGAAAGCGTTAAGGCTAGACTTCTAAAGAATGACTCGATCTAATGTTTAAAAAACAGCGGGAACCTAGGAAAATAATCCTGAAGGAGAGACTTCAGCGCGCTGTTTTTTAGGTATAAGATACGTTCGAGGTTGACTGGCATTCGTAAGTTATTAGTTATAGACTCTAGTAAAAGGAGACTTACTATAGTTGTAGAAGTCTGTCCTTCAGTAGGATGAAGAGCACGATCTCAGCGCCGAGTACCGAGGTAGAGACGGTAAGAGACGCTAGAAATGAATGCAATGACGTTCCTTGGCTACGTTGAGCCACGTGAAGAGACGCATTAGTGTCTGCTATAACGCTGGGGTCAGATTGAGAGATCATCGACGGCAATTTTCTGGGATACATGACATACATAGCAGAACACCGAATCTACAGGGGCTTATATTTTAGTCAGCGTAGTCAAATATAACCATCTGTAAGCATCTTGGTTAGTTACATGTGGCGGGTAGAAAAGAGGTCGCGTTGATTAACTCAGGCCGCTTGACGAGAATCGTCGGGGAGCTAACTAATCCGGCAACTCAGCAAACCCTCTATGCTTTTCTTCATAGGTAGGAAAGCCAAGAACCAAGCTCTCCGAGAGCTTTTTCCAAACCATATCAAGAAAGGGCCGTAATAACGGTATTACGTTAAAAGACTTCTATTCTTCCATTAAGGTCCTATATCTGGCAGATAAGTAAATATCCCCATTAGCACGTTTTTAACGGTTGAAGGAGCTACTTTAGAGGTAGATGGATAAGATACGAAACGTCCGATTACGTTATCGACGCCTCTACTCAGCTATACACCTAAACAAGTTTTCCAAATAGCTGTATCACAGACAGCAGCCTCTATTTTCCGACCTTTTACCTTCGTTACGGCAAGCCGACTAGGTAACGAAGTCGGTCTAGACCACGCCGATCATCTAACTTTATTTTTCCGACTTAGGATGGACTGCGGTCTATCGGATGACACCATGGCAAGTTTTATCGGTTCTACTATTTTGCTAGATGCCTATCCTTCTAAGATGTATCGTGAGTGCTACACCAGCAATCTAAAATTACGAGCTGACTCAGGATTCAGGCTATAATCTGAAGACGGTATTCGATGCCATCTACCCCCCTTCGTGCCTCAGGTCCCTTATTAGCTTATTCAAAGAGCGATCGTGTGCGGAAAATAAGGCTATAGAGCAGGCCGAGGTGCAAGAGCAATGTATTAAGGGACACTTGGCCATGTCTTTTATGGATATGGTCTCGTTCGGCAAGACCGCGGCACAAATACATCGGGAGAAGGTAGGCGGCCTTGGCATACCGTGGCCGCAGCTTCAAAGTAACAGCACCTGCATCTGGTGTCTTCGCCGGAAGCCAGAAAACCCCCTCTCCTGCGGACATGCTATATGTAACGTCTGCGTACGGATCTTTGGGGATGAGATGCCGATTATAGACTGTCAACATCAAAGTAGGACTTGTCATTCCGGGAATTGTACCGTCAGACTCAAACCTTTCTCCGCTGGCGAACGGATTTTGGCTGTCGATAGGGGAGGCACGCGTAGTTTTATTCCACTAGACATCCTAGCGATTATTCAGGGTATAATAGGAAGTAAATTACAATTTCAAGACTTGTTTAATCTTACTTTCGGCACCAGCGTTAGTAAGCTTCACGTTCCGAGATATCAGGCTTATAATCAAGACAGGGGGTCTCATTATCTATATCCTATTCCTACGTGGGATGCCAGCTTCTCAATGTGTTCACGTTTCCGATGCATTAGCTCGGAAACTCCTTGAACGACCTCAGGGGCGGATAAACTTCATCAGACGCCTTCGTCTCTCCTTGAAGGGTTGGTATAGAGACGGCCATTATGATGCGAACGCCCTCGAAGACTGTTTGAAGGACAATTTAGGGATCGATGATCGCATGTTTGGCTATCAACCTGGGATCCTTGCCACCAAAGTCGGCGTCGTCGCTGCTACCATTAGTAATGCCTCTCCGGTCATCTTCACCAATTATAACGGACCCGACGCAAGAAAGGAAGAATGCGGTAAGGTGAGTGTTGTGCGTAAAGGAAAAAGACTAAATAATCGATCAGGGTATATGCACGTTCGCCCAGAGAGATTTGAGGATGAACCATGTATATGGGAAGCGTGAGTGTCTCGCCTTTGTAAGATATACAAGACTGACTTTCCAGTGGTCGAGGTACTTCGGCTGCACCTGTGTAAGTGCATTGGCGTAGCCGTAAGGCGGAGCATGGCTAACTTGGCACAGTCTGTACCGATCAGCACAAATCAAGGCATCCGGACTGGTTCAGGATGGTTGAACAAGCCTGTCAGAATTTGATCGTGTTGTAGCCATTGATGAACGATTGACATCCGAGGGAGAAAGAAAAATGCGGGTTTCAAGCTTTGTAAATTCAGTAAATGTGAGAAGATGGTTCTCGAAGTAAGTAAGGATCCATAGGGACCTCTCGTACTAAATCCTCTTATCCTATTAGATCTTAGGCTTCTTTTTAAATTATAGATATATTATCTTCAATAATATCTTTTCCTTAGTCCTATTAAGCTATATAATAAATTCTAATAGGCTTAAAAGCTTTAGTACGCGCTTATTATACTTAATAGAATTTATAGTTATAAGAGTCTAAGAACGGTTAGCTAAATATATTATATAAGATAGAAAGAGTAGGGCTTACTAATATAATATATATATATAGTAGCGGTAATAATAATACTACTATCTATAAAGGGCTTTTATCCCTTATATCTTCGCCTCGTTCTTATAATAGTAGTAGTATAGAGGTATTACTAGCGGACTAGGTAGTAATTACTATAAGACTAGCTACTTAATATAAGTTATCTATAATATTAGTATTATATTAACTATTAGTATTATTATCTACTAGTCTAGCGGTAT
>JAABUX010002945.1_pt1 | contig 23229 bp, 23 predicted proteins | sample 5561851 | NCBI WGS metagenome assembly JAABUX01 (sample SAMN10711883, study PRJNA513361) | rock metagenome | isolation source: Antarctica rocks | place: Antarctica: Victoria Land, Richard Nunatak red sandstone | collected 2016-01-03 | reverse complement strand
TGGCGCACGCCTCTGATGAGGCGCAAACAACGTCGCTCAGCTATGACGGATCCAGCATCACGTCACGCCTCGCAAGCAGACTGTGGCGACAGAATTTTTGGTGCGAAATCCCTGGAGGCCGGGTGCTCTGGATTTGGGACGGAGAGTTCTGCGGGGCCGTCAACCTCCGCTTTGCCCCGGGAACACTCGATTTGCCGGTGCATGTCTCCGGGCACCTCGGCTATGCGGTCGTGCCCTGGAAACGCCGGCGCGGCTACGCGACGCGGGCGCTCGCCTTGCTGCTGCCGGTTGCCCGCGAACTGGGACTGCCGCGCGTGCTGGCCACGTGCGACGCAGGCAATGCCGCTTCGCGCCGGGTGATCGAGGCAAACGGTGGCATCATGGCGGGCAGCGCGCCGTATCCGGACGAACCTGAAGAGCGTAAGTTGCTGTACTGGATCGACACCGTGCCCTGATCGTGCTTCCCGGTCAGTATCGCCAAGCGTGCTTTCACACGCGTTTTGAGGGGGACTGCCGCACGGATCGCCCAAACCAAATGAGCGCATCCGGCGGAAGCGTCATCCACGGCCCTTGCTGCCAAGAGGCCGCAGGCATGGATATTGCTCATCCCCGCTCTGCATTGCCTGCGCGCTGCTGGACGCCGGGCGCGCTGGCCGGAGAGCGACGGGTTGGGACCACTACGGATCGCGGCAAAGCGCCTGCTCGGCGCCATCCCCAGCCTGGCTGGCGTGGTGGTCGTCACCTTCCTGCTGTCGCACGCGCTGCCGGGCGATCCCGCCGTCCTGTTTGCCGGACCGGCCGCGAACGCGGACTCGGTGGCGCAAGTGCGAGCGCATCTCGGGCTGGACCGCAGCCTGCCGGTGCAGTTCCTCGGCTACGCCAACGACATGCTGCATGGGAACCTCGGCCAGTCGCTGACCACGGGCCAGCCGGTGCTGACCGACCTGGTGCAGCGCCTGCCGGCCTCGCTTGAGCTGACCGCGGCGGCCATCCTGTTCGCGGTGGTTGTGGCGGTGCCGCTCGGCGTGCTGGCGGCGACGCGGGAAGGCTCGTTCGTCGATCACCTGTGCCGAAGCACCGTCACCCTCGCCGCGGCGTTCCCGACGTTCTTCGTCGCCTTGCTGCTGGTCTATGTCTTCTACTACCTGCTGCGCATCGCGCCGGAGCCGCTGGGCCGGCTGAACGACGTGTATTTCGAGGCGCCGGAAACCGTCACCGGGTTCTACCTGATCGACTCGGCGATGGCCGGCCAGTGGACGACGTTCGGCGGCGCGCTGGCGCAGATGGCGCTGCCGGCGGTCTCGCTCGGCCTGTTCGCGTTGGCGCCCATTGCCCGCATCACCCGCGCGGCCATGCTGACGGCGCTGGGCAGCGACTTCGTCCGCACCGCCCGCGCCTGCGGCCTGTCGCGCCGCCGGGTGCTGGCGACGTACGCCATGCGCAATGCCATGCTGCCGGTGGTCAACGTGCTCGGCATGGTGTTCTCCTTCGTGCTCGGCGCCAACGTGCTGATCGAGGACGTGTTCGGCTGGCCCGGCGTCGGCGCCTATGCGGTCAAGGCGGTGATCCAATCCGACTACGCCGCCGTGCAGGGCTTCATCCTGATGATGGCGGGCGTTTACATCCTGCTCAATCTCCTCGTGGACCTGCTCAGCATCGCGGCAGACCCGCGCGTGCGGATGGAGGCCTGACCAGTGGCTGTTCTCGCGCCGCCCCAGGCTTCCCGCCCGTTCGCCCTGCTGCGCGCCGCCCGCTACACCCTGGCGCAGAACCGCCTGACCCTTGTGGCAAGCGGGCTGTTCGCCCTGCTGCTGTTTTGCGCCGTGCTCGGCCCCGCCATCGCGCCGTTCGATCCGCTGGCCACGGACACGACGGCCCGGCTGCACCCGCCGAGCGTCGCGCACCTGTTCGGCACGGACGCGCTCGGCCGGGATATCCTGAGCCGGGTGATCGTGGCGGCGCGGCTCGACCTCGGCATGGCGGTCTCCGCGGTCGCCGTCTCGTTCCTGATCGGCACCGCCTCCGGTGCGGCGGCCGGCTACCTGGGCGGGGTGGCCGACGCGCTGTTCGGCCGGCTGATGGACACGATCATGGCGTTCCCGCTGTTCGTGCTGGCCATGGGCATCGTCGCAGCGCTCGGCAACAGCGTGCTCAACATCATCCTGGCGACGGCGGTGATCAACCTGCCGTTCTATGGCCGCTTCGCCCGCGCGGAGGTGAGCGTGCGGCGCGACCTCGCCTATGTCGAGGCGGCGCGGATGGGCGGCAACGGCGCGGCCCGCATCCTGTTCGGGCACATCGTGCGCAACATCCTGCCGACCATGGCGGTGCAGGCGTCGCTGAACATGGGCTGGGCGATCCTGAACGCCGCCGGCCTGTCCTTCATCGGATTGGGCGTGCGCCCGCCCACCCCGGAATGGGGCATCATGGTGTCGGAGGGCGCCAGCTACATCATCTCCGGCGAGTGGTGGACCTTCGTGTTCCCCGGCGCCGCGCTGATGCTCGCGGTGTTCTGCTTCAACCTGCTGGGCGACGGGCTGCGCGACGCGCTTGACCCGCGCAGGCGCACATGACCGCGCTTGCCGCGAAGCAGGCGCTTGCGGACCGCGCGCCCCCGGGCGCCGGGTCGCCGGGTCGCCGCCGCTGCTGGCGGTCGAGGGCCTGACGCTTGAGTTCCGCACGCGCCAAGGCGCCGTGCACGCCCTCGACGGCGTGTCGTTCGACGTGTTCCGCGGCGAGATCGTGGGCGTGGTGGGGGAGAGCGGCTCGGGCAAGTCGGTGCTGGCCTACGCCATCATGGGCCTGACCGACGCCGCCGGGCGCGTCCGGTCCGGCCGCATCGCCTTTGCCGGACGCGACATGCTGGGCGAAACCCCGGCGCAGCTCTCGGACACGCTCGGACGGGAGGTCTCGATGATCTTCCAAAGCCCGCGCACGGCGCTGAACCCGATCCGCCGCGTCGGCCTGCAGATCGCCGACGTGCTGCTCCGCCACGGCAACATGACCCGGCGCGCGGCGGTGGACGCTGACCGAGGAGGCGCACGGCTCGATCTCGCAGCCTTTCCTTCGCGTGCTGGTCTTCTGGCTCATGGTCGTGTTCGCGAGCTTCGGCCTTTACGCACCGCGCAACGGCATGGTCCTGGTCGCCATTGCCCTGTGCGCCGTCTGCCTGACCAGCGCGATCTTCGTCATCTTGGACATGAACCTCTTTTATGGCGGGCTGTTCGGCATCTCCAGCCAGTCCATGCGCGGCGCGCTGGCGCACATGCTCGAATGACGGGCAGCCAGGAAGCGCTGATGCTGCAACCTCTTTGCAGGCCCGAACGCTGCGCCATACTCTCCGCGATAAACCGCCCAGAGCTGAAGCAGGTTGCCGGGCCGATCAAGGGCGCAGGCTCCTCCGTGCTGATCAAGATGTCCACTTTCGACAGCCCGCTGCTGCTCAGCAACGCCAACTCACGGGCGGCGATGGCCCGGTTCATCGACGACGCCCGGCATACGCTGCTCGTCCAGCATCCAAAATACTCGGATGTAGGCATCCTGGACCGGCTGCTCGCAGCGCGGGGCTTCCACTGGCTCCCGGGAGCCAAGCTCAGGCCCGGGTCGCCTCGCGCTGCAGCAGGTGATCGGCGTAGCGCGCCCTGAGTGCGAGCTTGTTGAGCTTGCCCGTCGCCGTGTGCGGCAGCTCGTCCACGACCACCACGTCGTCAGGACGCCACCAACTCGCGACGGCGCCGTCATACAGAGCCAGGATGCTGCGGGGATCGGGCGTGCATCCCGCCCGCGGCACCACAAGCAGCAACGGACGTTCCATCCATTTCGGGTGGCGCGCGGCGATGATCGCGGCCTCCGCCACGTCCGGGTGCGAGACCGCGACGTTCTCAAGCTGGATGGAGCTGATCCACTCGCCCCCGGACTTGATGACGTCCTTCGAGCGGTCGACCATCTCCGCGTAGCCGTGGGGATCGATGGTCGCGACGTCCCCGGTGTTGAACCAGCCTTCGGCGTCGGCGGCCCCATCCTCGCCACGGTTGAGGTAGGCGCGGCAGACCCAGTGGCCGCGGGCCTGGAGGTCGCCGAAGGCCACCCCGTTCCAGGGCAGCTCGGCCCCGGCGCCATCCACGACGCGGATATCGGTCCCGCACACGGCGCGGCCCTGCTTGAGGCGGAGCCGTATCGCGTCCTCGGGCGGCAGGTGCGCCGTCGCAGGGACCGGCGTGTTATAGGTGACGACGGGGCTGGTTTCGGTCATGCCCCAGGCGTGCTGCACCTCCACCCCGTACTCGCCCAGCGCCTCGATCAGCAACTGCGGACAGGCCGAGCCGCCGATGGCCAGGCGTTTCAGCGTCCGCAGCCGCTCTCCGCTGGTCCGCAACTGCTGGAGCAGGCCGAGCCAAACCGTCGGCACCCCTGCGGAGAAGGTGACGCGCTCCTCGTTCAGCATCCGGACCAGGCTGGCTCCGTCCAGATGGCGGCCCGGCAGGATCAGAGCCGCGCCGGCCATCGGCGCACAGTACGGCAATGCCCATCCGGTGGCGTGGAACATCGGCGCGGCCGCCAACACGCGGTCCGTCGCGCGCAGGCCGAAGACGTCCGCCATGTTCGCGGCATAGGCGTGCAGCATCGCGGACCGATGGCTGTAGAGCACGCCCTTCGGCCGCCCCGTGGTGCCTGAGGTGTAGCAGAGGACGCTTGCCGTGTTCTCGTCGAAGCTCGGCCAGGCATAATCCTCTGTGGCCTCTGCCATCAGTGCCTCGTAGCCCGCCAGCGTCACGCCTGCGGGAAGCGGCAGGTCCGGGGCCTGCCCGTCGCCGCCCATCGCGACCACCGCGCGCAGGCTCGGGACGCGGGGAGCAAGGCCGGCGGCCAGCCCGGCGAAGTCCAGGTCGGCGAACAGCACGCAGTCTCCGGCGTCGCGCATGACGAGGGCGATGTCGTCCGGCGCCAGCCGCGGGTTCACGGTATGGCAGACCGCCCCCATGCCGCAGACCGCGTAGAAAAGCTCAAGGTGCCTGCAGCCGTTCCACGCGAGCGTCGCGACGCGGTCGCCGGGCTGCACGCCCAACCCCTGCAGGACGCGCGCGAGGCGGCGTGCCCGCCGCTCCACCTCGGCGTACGTGCTGCGGTGCAGGCTGCCGTCCATCATCGAGACGACCTCGCCGCCGCCGTGATGGCGCGCGGCGTGCGCGATGATGGATGAGAGCAGGAGCGGCCGCGGCTGCATGAGTCCCAACATGACGCCTCCCACGACCGGCAGCATCGCGCGGCTGCGTGTCGCCTGCGCGCGTCGGACCCGGCCTGCATCGACGACGTTAAGTCTGGATTGGATGGTTTTCCAGGACAATCTTTGTCTGGAAGGCCTGGCGTTGTTTGGAAGGCCTGGCGTTGTTTGGGAGGCCTGGCTGCTCCTGGCGCGTGCCGGCCGGGCAGTTCCGTCCCGGCGTCATGGCGAGGCTTGCTCCCCAACCATGCCTGACGCAGGGTGGCGGCGCGGGACCGCCCGCAGCATATTCGAACCAAGCCGCAACGAGCTTGGGACAGGAGGGATCGCATGCAGGCATTTGTTCAGCCGTTTCCGCGGCGCACGCTTCTCAAGGCAGGGGGAGCAGGGCTTGCCGGAACGGCCCTCGCCGGCCTGGGCCGGCCCGCGGCGGCGCAGGGGAAGGCCAAGATCGCCTTCTCCAACTCCTACATCGGCAACAAGTGGCGGCTTGAGATGGAGAACGTGTTCAAGGCCGCCTTGCAGATGGAGCCTTACAAGTCCGAGGTCGAGGGCAGCGTCTTCAACGCGGACAACGATGTCAGCAAGCAGTCGCAGCAACTGTCCAACCTGATCTCGCAGAAGCCCGATGCGATCATCATCAACGCGGCGTCGCCCACCGGGCTGAACGGCATCATCAACCAGGGCGCCGCGCGGGGCATCCTGATGATCGCCTTCGACAACACCGTGACCACGGCGAAGTGCCTGAAGGTGAACACGAGCCAGTACGAGATGGGCCGGGCCTGGGCCGATTTCCTGGTGCATAAGCTGGGCGGCCAGGGCAACGTCATCATGGTGACGGGGGTCGCCGGGACGGAGGTGGACCAGGAGCGCAACAAGGGCGCCGACGACGTGTTTGGCAAGGCGCCCGGCATCAAGGTGGTGAACCGCTACACCGGCATGTGGGACAGCTCCACCGCCGAGCGCAACACGGCGTCCATCCTGCCGTCGCTTCCGCCCATCGACGGCATCTGGTGCCAGGGCGGCACGGACGGCGTCATCAAGGCGTTCATCAACGCGAACCGCAAGCTGCCCCCGGTGGCCGGAGAGGGCGAGAACGGGTTCCGCCGTTTCATGGTCGGCTACAACGGGCACAAGGTGGACGGGCTGTCCATCGGCCAGCCGCCGTACCTGTCGGTCATCTCGCTGGAGCTGGCCCGGCGCATCCTTGCGGGCAAGCACCCGAGGCAGGACCTGGCCGTGCCGCTGGCGCCCTTGACCAGCGACCAGGTGAAGCTCGGCGAGACCGCGTTCGAGGACCAGCCCGACAGCTTCTTCGCCGATTTCACCGACGGGGGCGCCAGCCCCATCCTGAAGCTGTGCGTGGACGCGGCGCTCAACGGCACGGCCTGCGCCGGGCGGCTTGAGGTCAACCTGCCCGCCGCATGACAGTCCATCCCGGCGCCGCCCCCCTCCGCCCGGCGGTGGAGGCGGTCGGCCTGACAAAATCCTTCGGCGGCGTGCGGGCGCTGGGAGGGGCCTCGCTCGCAGCGGTGGCGGGCCAGGTGCATGCCTTGGTGGGCGAGAACGGGGCGGGCAAGAGCACGCTCATCAAGGCGCTGGGCGGGCGCGTGCGGCCCGATGCCGGGGCGATCCGGATCGACGGGCAGCCGGTGCGCCTGCCGGGGCCGCCCGCCGCGCATGCGCTCGGCATATGGACGGTGTTCCAGGAACTGACGCTGCTGCCGGGCATGAGCGTGGCCGAGAACCTGCTGCTCGCGCGGGAGCCGCGGGGCCGGTGGGGGCTGATCGACCGGAGCCGCCTGGCCGCCCGGGCGGAGGAGGTCCTGGCCGGGCAGGGGGTGCACCACATCGACCCGCGGGCGCTGGTCGAGGACATCCCGCTTGCCGAGCGCCAGGTCATCGAGATCGCCCGCGCCGTCAGCCACGACCCTCGCATCCTGCTGCTGGACGAGCCGACCTCCTCGCTCGTGGAGCGGGAGGTCGCGTGGCTGTTCGGCCAGATCGCCCGGCTGCGCCGGGCCGGCGCCTGCATCGTGTTCACCTCGCACCGCTGGAACGAGATCCGCTCGATTGCCGACCGCATCACCGTGTTCCGCGGCGGGCGCGATGTCGGCAGTTTTTCCGAATTGTCGGAGGACGAGGCGGTGACGCTGATGACGGGGAGCCGCGTCGATACCCTGTATCCCCCGCTGCCGCCCTTGCCGGCCCGGCCCGGCGCCGCGCCGGCGCTGGAAACCCGCGCCCTGTCCGGGCCGCGCCTCGCGCCCACGGGCCTCGCGGCCGCGGCGGGCGAGGTGCTCGGCGTGGGCGGCCTGGCCGGGCATGGGCACCGCGAGCTGTTCTTCACCCTGTTCGGCGCTGGCGGCGCGGCGGGTGGCGAGGTCCTGCTGGGCGGGCGTCCGGTCCGGCTGCGCAGCCCGCGCGACGCCGTGCGCGTCGGCATCGCGCTGGTGCCGGAGGACCGCAAGACCGAGGGGCTGCTGCTGCCCATGAGCGTGCGGGACAACCTTTCGCTCGCCGTGTTGCGCCGGGTCAGTCGTGCGGGCGTGCTGCGGCGCGGGCTGGAGCAGCGCCTGGCCCAGGGGGAGGCCGCGCGCCTCAAGGTGCGGACCGCGAGCCTTTCCACCCGGGTCGGCGCGCTCAGCGGCGGCAACCAGCAGAAGGTGCTGCTCGGGCGCTGGCTGCTGACGGAGCCGCGGGTGCTGCTGCTGTACGACGTGACGCGCGGCGTCGATGTCGCGACCAAGCACGAGATCTACGAGCTGGTGATGCGCCTGGCGGCGGAGGGCCGCGCGATCCTGTTCTATTCCAGCGACGCGGAGGAGCTGGCGCATCTGTGCCACCGCGTGCTGGTGATGCGGGAGGGCCGGGTGGTCGCGGAGCTGCGGGCGCCGGGCATCACGGCGGAGCACGTCGTGTCCGCGGCGGTGCGCGATGCCGCCTGATGTTTCAGCGGCCCCGCCCGTCCGTGCCCGGCGCCCGCGGCTCGCCCATGCCCTCGCGCAGAACCTGGGCCTTTTGCTCGCCGCCGCCATGCTCGTCGCAAGCCTCGCGGCCTATTGCGCCATCTACTACGGCGCGCAGGGCACGATGCCCGGCGAGTTCGAGCTGACCTCCACCGTCAACAACACCATGCCGCTCGTGCTGGCCGCGGTGGCGCAGACGCTGGTGGTGCTGACCCGCGGCATCGACCTGTCGGTAGGCGGGGTGCTCGACCTTTCGAATGCCGTCGCCGCGATCAGCTTGGGCGACACGGCGGCCGGCATGGCCGGCGGCTCGCTCTTGGTGCTGCTGATCGGCGCGGCGTGCGGGCTGCTCAACGGCGTGCTGGTGGCGTATGGGCGGCTGCAGCCGATCCTGGTGACGCTGGCAACCCTGTCCATCTTCCAGGGGCTGGCGATCCGGGTGCTGCCGCAGCCGGGCGGGCAGGTGCCGGAAAGCTACACGGCGGCGCTGGCCAACCCGTCCGGCCCGGCGTCGCTGGCCTACGTGGCGCTGCTCGTGCTGCTGTGGCGGGTGCTGCGGCGGACCCGGCTGGGCGTGGGCCTGTACGCCATCGGCAACGACGAGGGCGCGGCGGCCGCCAACGGCATCGACCCCCGGCGCATCAAGGTGCTGACCTACATGCTGGCCGGCACCTGCTCCGCCGCCGCCGGGCTGTTCCTTGCGGCCAATGCCACGGCGGGGGATGCGACGACGGGCAACGGCTACACCCTGACCTCCATCGTCGCCGTGGTGCTGGGCGGGGTGAGCCTGTTCGGCGGGCGCGGCAGCGCGGTGGGCGCGGTCATGGGGGCGTTCGTCACGACGATGATCGTGAACATCCTGTTCTTCGCCCGCATCGACCCGCTCTACCAGTCGTTCTACGAGGGCCTCTTTCTGGTCGCGGCCGTGCTCGGAGCCAGCGGGATCGGCCGGCTGCTGCGGAGGGGATGATGTCCGATCCCAGCCGGCCCAGCCTGGGTGCGCGCGTGCTCACGCAGGACCGGCGGCGCATCGCCTATGCGGTGCTCGCGGCGGTGCTGCTGTTCGTGCTGGGCGCGCTGGTCCGCCCGGGGTTCGCCAGTCCCGGAAGCATCTCCGCCGTGCTGGTGGTCGCATCCTTCGTCGGGCTGGTGGCGGCCGGGCAGATGTTCGTGATCCTGGTGGGCGGCATCGACCTGTCGGTGCCCTGGGTGCTGAACGCGGCTGCGATCCTGATGGTCACGTCCTCCCTGGGCCAGGACGGGCGGGCGGCCTACGCCTTGGTCCTCACGCTTGGCATGGGCCTGGGCGTCGGCGCGCTGAGCGGCGTGGGCGTCGCCCTGTTCGGCGTGCCTGCCGTCGTGATGACGCTGGCGATGAACGGCATCATGCAGGGGCTGACGCTCGGCCTCAGCGGCGGGATGACCTGCGGGTCCTGCGCGGCCTATGCGCCGCCGGCCGTGCAGGCCGCCGTCCATGCCTCGCTGCTCGGGGTGCCCGCGGCGCTCTGGCTGTGGGCGGCGGCGGCAGTGGCGGTGTCGGCGGTGCTCAGCCTGACCGGGTTCGGCCGGCGCACCTACGCCATCGGCACCAGCGCGCGGGCCAGCTACCTCGCCGGCATCAACGTGTCCGCCGTGACCGTCGCGCTGTATGCGCTGAGCGGCCTGTTCTCGGCGGCGGCGGGCGTCATGCTGGTCGGCTTCGGCGGGCAGGCGGCGCTCGGCATGGGCGACCCTTACCTGTTCCAGTCCATCGCGGCTGTGGTGATGGGCGGCGTCGCGATCCTCGGCGGGCGGGGCCACTACGTCGGCGTCGCCGCCGGCACGGTCAGCCTGGTGACGCTGGTCAGCGTGCTGATGGCGCTGAACATGCCGGAATACGGGCGCAGCATCATCTACGGCGTCATCATCCTAGCGCTGCTCCTGCTGTATGGCCGCGAGACGGGCGAGACCTGATCAGAACGTCCGGGCGCCGTTGGTGAACAGGTACACGGCGTAGAGCGAAGTCGTGGCGCAGATGTACAGGCGGTTCCGCTTGGGGCCGCCGAAGCAGACGTTGGCCACGGTCTCCGGCACCCGGACCTTGCCGATCAGCGTGCCGTCAGGGTCGTAGCAATGCACGCCGTCCCCGGCGCTGGTCCAGATGCGCCCGGCCTCGTCCAAACGGAACCCGTCGAAGAACCCGGCGGTGCAGGCGGCGAACTCCCGCCCGTTCAGGAGCCGCCCGTCGTCGGCCACGTCGAACACGCGCATGTGCGCCGGGAAGTGCGCGCAGTGGCTGCGCCCGGTATCGACGATGTAGAGCTGCCGCTCGTCGGGCGAGAAGGCGATGCCGTTCGGCTTGACGAAATCGTCGGCGACGACCGTGACCGCGCCGGTCGCCGGGTCGATGCGGTACACGTAGGATGCGCCGATCTCGCTTTCGGCGCGGTCCCCCTCGTAGTCGCTGTCGATGCCGTAGGTCGGGTCGGTGAACCAGATGCTGCCGTCGCTTTTCACGACGACATCGTTGGGGCTGTTCAGCCGCTTGCCGTCGAATCGCTCGGCCAGCGCGACGATGCGGCCGTCATGCTCGGTCCGGCTGACCCGGCGCCCGCCGTGCTCGCAGGTCACGAGGCGGCCCTGCCGGTCCACCGTGTTGCCGTTGGCGTGGCCGGACGGCTCCCGGAACGGCCCGGCGTGGCCGGTGCCCTCGTCGTAGCGCAGCAGCCGGTTGGACGGGATGTCGGACCACACCAGGCCGCGGCTGGCCGGGAAGTAGGCCGGCCCCTCCGCCCAATGGCAGCCCGTGTGGAGCTTGTGCACATGGGCGGTCGGGTTGAACAGCCGCGAGAACCGCCCGTCCAAGGTTTCGTAGTCCTGCGTAGCCAAGCGACCCTCCCGTTCGGTTCGTTTAGGGGTGAGCTTAGCCCGCGACGCGCCGGGTTGCGAGTTGGGACGGCGCCGGCGCGTATGCAAACGACTCTGAAACTTCATGGAACCGTCCCAGGCCGGCTATGGCGCGCGGCGCCCGGGGTGGCCAAAAGGTGCGGGCAAAGGGGCAGGCCGCCGCGCCCCATCATCGTAGGGAACCCAAACCATGCGCTTCGTCGCCCCGCACCTCATTGCCCTAGGCCTGCTGCTCGCCTGCCCCAGCCTTGCCGTGGCCGCCGACGACTCGGCGGCCTGCACGGCCCGCCATGCCGAGATCACCAAGCAGGCCGCCGCGTTCAACGGCGAGGCCCGCATCAAGCGCCTGATCGACGCGGACCTCAGCCGGGCCTTGCGCGAGCAGGCCGAGGGCGACAGCGACGAGTGCATCGAGGCGCTCGACCACGCGACGAAGCTGCTCGCCGGCGACATGTGATCCCGGCGCCGGGCAGGCGCTTCCTGCGCTGGGGACGGCGGGCCGGGCCGGCTGAGGCCGGGTTCACGCTGCTGGAAGTGCTCGTGGCCTTGGCCATCGCCATCCCCGCGCTCGTGCTGCTTTACCGCCAGGGCGCGGTCGCGATGGGGGTCACGCGGACGGCTGCGGCGTATCAGGAGGCCATCTCGCGCGCCCAATCTCGGCTCGACGCGCTGACCGGCACGGGCCTGGCCGCGGGCGAGGGGGAGGGCGACGACGGCGGCGGCTTCCGATGGCGGACCCGGATCGCGCCAGTCGCCTCCGTATCGCTGCCGCCCCGCCCCTCGTCCCGTCCCGTGTCGCCTGCATCCAACCCCGCGTCTTCTGGCGCCGGCAGCACGCTCTACGCCGTCGCGGTCGAGATTTCCTGGCCCGGCCCCACGGGCATGCGGCGCTTCCTGCTCGAAACGCGGCGCTTGGGCATGGCACCGGCTGGCACTCCTTGAGGATCGGGGAGCGCCGGGCCGGCAGCGACGCCGGCTTCACCTTGCTGGAGGTCCTGGCGGCGGTGGCCGTGTTCGGCATGGTGCTCGCCTTGCTGACCCAGGGCGTGCAGTTCGGCCTCCGCGCGACGCGGCTGCAGGCGGAGGCCCACGACCGGAACGGCGACCTCGCCACCGTTGACCGCGCGCTGCGGCGCATGGTCGCCCTGGCGGACCCGGGGACCTATCCGGAACCCGCCACGCTGCACGGCACCGCGCAGCGCCTGTCCTTCACCACCGAGCTGCCGCTTCGTGGCGACGGGCAGACGCAGCGGGCCGATGTCACCCTGTCGGCGGAGGGCGGGCGCCTGCTGCTGCGCTGGACGCCGCACCGCCATGCCGAGCTTTACGGCGGGGCGCCGGAGGTGCAGGAGGTGGTCATGCTCGACGGCGTCGAGCGGCTTGACCTGGCGTACTGGGCCTCCGGCGCATGGGTTTCCGCTTGGAACGCCGACAAGCTGCCGGCGCTGGTCCGCATCCGCCTCGTGTTCCCTGGCGCCACCGGACGCCATTGGCCGCCGCTGGTGGTCGAGCCGGTGCGGGAGGCCACCGAGGAATGACGCCGACGCCGCAGCCCGGCCCGACCGACGCCGGCTTCGCGCTGCTGGTCGTGCTTTGGACGCTGGTCCTGGTCGCGATGCTGTTCGCGGTCCTCGCGGGGGCGTCGCGGTCGGACGCGCAGTTGACGGCAAATCTCCGCAGCGCCGCGGAGCTGGAGGCCGTCGCGGACGGCGCCATCCACACGGCGCTGTTCGACTTGCTGCAGCGCGGCGGAACGGCCCGGGAGGTCCCGCCGACGGTGGGCCGGCTGTCCGGCGCGGAGGTCGGCACGGAGGTCGTGGACCAGTCCGGGCTGCTGAACCCGAACACCGCATCGCCGGACCTGCTCGCGGCACTCATGCTCCGGCTCGGCGCCGATCCCGGGCAGGCGGGCCGCATCGCGGCGGCGGTCGCGGACTGGCGGGCGCCGGGCCGCCGCTCGGCGCGTCGCGGCATGAAGGCCGCGCAGTACCAGGCGGCTGGGCTGAGCTACGGCCCGCCCGGCGCCCCGTTCGAGACCTTGGGCGAGCTCGGCGACGTGTTCGGCATGACGCCGGCCCTGCTGGCGGCGCTCGCGCCGCATCTGACGCTGTACTCGGACGGGGACCCGGACCCGGCGGCGGCCGACCCGGTCGTGCGGGCCGCGCTGCGCGACGCGGGCTATGGCGGGCGTGCGGACCGGACAGCCCCCCGAACCGTCCGCATCACCGCGGCGGCGCGGCGCGGCGACGCCCGCGCGGTGCGCAGCGCCGTGGTCCGGATCGGCGCCTCGTCGAACGGGCGCGGCTGGCGCATTTTGGCTTGGGAGAGCGTGCCTGCGGGATGAGGATGTGCATTGCGGCCTGCGATATTCGCCATATGCGCGCCGAAGACAGGGCCGGCGCCCGCAATTTCTTCAAACTGTCTTCCTTCCAATGGAGATTGATTGGTCCTGGCCCGCTAGGAAGGCCCGGCTTACTGGAACGGAGAACGGATCATGGCTGCGCTTCAATACCGACACATGCTGAGGGCGGGCTTGCTGGCCACCACATGGCTGGCAGCACCGCCGCTGGCGCATGCCGCGGACAACACGCTGATCGATGGCAACAACGGCACGCTGCCGCTGCCGACCGGGCAGTTCGTCACGCCGACCGCGCCGCTGACCAACGCGGTGCAGCAGGACCTGAACCCCGGCTTGACCGACTACCCGGGTTTCGTCGCCGGCGAGGCGGTGCGCTCGCAGCTCAGCCCGGACGGCACGACGCTTGCGATCATCTGCGCCGGGCAGAACACGCTGAACGACAAGGCCGGCAAGACCGATGTGCTGAACTCGACGCAGTACGTCTTCCTCTACGACGTCGCGGGCGCCAACAAGGCATCGCCCAAGCTGATCCAGGCGATCAAGCAGACGAACGCCCATGTCGGCCTGGTCTGGGCGCCGGACGGCAACACGCTGTATGCCACGGGCGGCAACGACGACGCGGTGTATGCCTATACCCAGGCTGGCGGGACCCAGGCTGGCGGAACGTGGTCGCGGACGGCGATGATCGCCCTGGGCCACAAGGTCGCGCCGGTCGGCAGCGGCGCGACCAGCACCCCGGCCGCACCCCTCGGCGGCGTCGGCCTCGCCGTGCAGCCGAACGCGAGCGGCCTCGGCATCTCCGGCGACGGCGCGACTTTGGTCGTTGCCAACAACTACAACGACTCCATCAGCGTGATCGACACCGCCAGCAAGAAGGTCCGCTACGAGCACGACCTGCGCCCGTATTTCTCGGGCAACGAGGGCACGGACGGCGTGGCCGGCGGCGAGTACCCGCTCGCGGTGGTGGTCAGCAGCAACGGCACCGCCTACGTGTCCTCCTACCGGGACCGCGAGGTCGTGGCCGTTGACATCTCCTCGCCCTCGGCCGGGCGCCTGGTCACGCGCATCAAGCTCGACGGCAACGCGAGCGGGATGACCCTCAACAAGGCGCAGTCGGCCCTGTACGTGGCGCAGGACAACGCCGACCAGGTCGCGGTGATCGACACGGGGAGCAACCAGGTCGCCGCCCGGATCGACGCCCGCGCGCCTTCCGGCGTCCTGCCCGGCCCGCACTACACGGGGGCGGCCACCTTCGCCGTGACGCTCTCGCCCGACGAGAAGACGCTCTACGCGGTGAACAACGGCTCGAACTCCATCGCGGTGATCCCGCTCTCCGGCGCGAACGCCAACACGGTCGCCGGCCTGATCCCGACCGCCTACGCGCCGAAGGACATCACGCTGAGCGCCGACGGGACGTGGATGTACGTCATCAACGGCAAGAGCGACACCGGCCCCAACCCCGGCAACCTGATGGGCAACACCGCGCTCATCACCAACATCACCTATCCCGGCGGCAACAAGGCCGCCGCAGCGGCGGCAAAGGCGTCCAACCAGTACCAGTTCCAGTTGGAGCACGCGACCCTGGTCAGCGCCCAGGTCCCGGGCAGCGCCGACCTGGCAACCCTGACCGCGCAGGTGGCGCAGAACAACCTGTACAGCGTCCCGCCCGACGCGAACGACGCGACGGTGATGGGCTTCCTGCACAAGAACATCCAGCACGTGATCTACGTGGTGAAGGAGAACCGCACCTTCGACCAGATCCTGGGCGACCTCGCCAACGGCGCGAACGGCGACCCGTCGCTCACGCAGTTCGGCCGGCGCGTCACGCCGAACTTCCACCGGATCGCCAACAACTTCGTGACGCTCGACAACTTCATGGACCCGGGCGACGGCAGCATGGACGGCTGGTCCTGGACCATGCGCGGCCGGATCACGAACACGGAGGAAGTGACGCAGCAGATCAACTACGCCGGCGTCAACCGCGGCCTGGCCTATGAGTCCGAGGGCGAGAACCGCAGCGTGCCGATCGGCGTGCCGACCACGGCCGGCCGCGACGCGGCCACCAAGGGCCAGTTCACCACAGGCTCGGCCAAGCTGCCCGGCGGCACCGCCAACCTCCTGCCCGGCATCGCCGACGTGGCGGGCACCGATGCCCCGTTCGGCATCCAGCACGGCTACATCTTCGACGCCGCGCTGCAGGCGGGGCTGACCGTGCGGAACTACGGCTTCCTCACGAACAACATCGGTCCCATCACGTATCCCGACGGCACTCCCATCGAGAACGCGGGCGAGGCCGGCGTCGTCCAGGTCGCAGCTCTTAACCCGACCTTGGCGCCGTTCACCGACCTGTATTTCCGCAACTTCGATATGAACTACTCGGACCAGTGGACCTTCAACGAGTGGAACCGCGAGTTCATGGGCTACATCGCGAACAACAACCTGCCGAACCTGGAGACGGTCCGCCTGAGCCACGACCACACCGGCAGCTTCGCCACGGCGCTCGCCGGGGTTAACACGCCCGACACCCAGGAAGCGGACAACGACCTCGCCGTGGGCCGCTTGCTCGAGGCCGTGGCGCACAGCCCGTATGCCAACAACACCGTGATCATCGTGACCGAGGACGACTGCCAGGACGGCCCCGACCACGTCGACTCGCACCGCTCGACCACCTACGTCGCCGGCGCCTACGTGAAGAAGCGGGCGGTGGTCAGCACGCGCTACAACCAGGTGAGCGTGCTGCGCACCATCGAGGACATCCTGGGCACGCAGCACATCAACCTGAACACCGCCTACCAGCGGCCGATGAGCGACGTGTTCGACGTCACCTCGCGGGGCAACTGGACCTACAACGCCATCGCCTCGACGATCCTGAAGCAGACGTCGCTCGCCTTGGCGGACAACGGGGTGAAGTATGCGGAAGGCCCGGACATCATGCCGCGGCACGACGCGGCCTACTGGGCGAAGGCGACGCGGGGCTTCGACTTCTCGGCGGAGGACCGCGTGCCGGTCGACCTGATGAACGAGGTGATGTGGGAAGGGCTGATGGACGGCAAGCCCTACCCGCGGGAGCGTTCGGGCAAGAAGATGGGCACGATCGCCGTGAACGCGACGGAGGAGTGAACATCTTGGGGGCGTAAGCCCCCAGCCTTCCGGGCCATGGCTGTGCGAGGGGCGGGCGAATAGCCTGCCTTTCGTTTTTGTGCGCTTCTGCGAAGCGCGGCTTGGTTTTTACGGCCTGGCCCGCGTCGTCAGCAGGAAAACCACCGACAGGCCCGCGAACAGGATCGGCCCGGACCAGACGCCGGCATGCACCTGCCGGAGCGTCAGGCAGGCCACGGCGATCCAGCCCACGGCGGCAAGGGCGCCGTCATCGACGAACAAGGCCCAGAGTTCATGCAGGCAGCGCCGGAGCAGGCTCAAGGCGGCTGCGCCGCGCCGCGCTGCCGAAGCAGGGCGGCGGCCATGACCGAGAGCAGCAGGTAGGCGGCGCCGAGCGGCACGATGGACAGGTCATCGCCGGGCCAGGCCAGCCCGGCGCCCTCGCCGACCCAGAACGTGCCCAGGCCCGCCAGCGACGCGCCGACCAGGCGTTTTAGCGTGTTCTCGGGCACGCGGGTGATCGGGCGGTGCAGCAGCACCCCGATGGCGACGACGAGGACAAGCGCCGCCGCTGCTCCCAGCACCGCCGGGCCGAGCAGGTCCGCGCCGCCCGCGCCGATGGCCACGACGATGAAGATCACCTCCAATCCCTCCACCGCCGTCGCCTGGAAGCACGCCGCCGCGCCCGGCCCGTCCCACGAGGCCTTGGAGGCGGCGATGCGGCCAGCCCGGTCGCGATGCCGGCGGAAGGCGGCGGCCTCGTCGCGCAAGGGGATGACGCCGGCTGCGCGCCGGGTCGCCTTGCGCAGCCAGCGCAGGCCGAACAGCACGAGCAGCAGGCCGACCGCCAGCTTGGCCGGACCGAGCGGAAGCCGGCCGAGCGCCGGGCCGAACACCGCGGCGAGCACAGCGAGGAATGCCAGCGCCGCGGCGGCGCCGCCAAGCGCCGACCGCCATCCCCGCGCAGCACCCACGGCAAGCACGACCGTCAGCGCCTCGATGAATTCTACAAGCGCCGCCGCGCCGGACGTGGCGAAAGCCGAGAGCGCCTGGGATGTCATGGACGGCAGCGTGGGAAAAAATGCATGGGCAGCAGAAAGCATGTCGGCATGCAACGCGCCAGGGAAGGGCGGGCAAGGCCCTGCGCGTCATGGGGCTATCGTGCAGTCCTGGAGCCGGGCAAAACCACCCTGGTGCGCATCGTCGCCGGTCCTACACCGGGCGCGGTGGCAGGTCGGCTGTCCCGGCGATGTCGCGGGCCTGCATCGGACGCCCCCGCCGGAGCGGGCCGCCCTTGCGGTCGATCCGGCCAAGCTGTCCGCCTTCCCCGCGGAGGGAGGCTGACCACTGTCCGGTCACAAAACCGAGAGTATGACGCCGCTCTTTTTATATACTCCGTCCACGTGAGAACCCGGAAACTTCGCACCTCCGAAATGCCGTTGATATCAGGGTCGACTCGCCAGTCGATTTTCGGGTTCTCACGTGGACGGAGTATAGACTGTCATTTGACGGCGACGCATCGAGCACTCTCAGGTGATCGTGATGCCTAGTCCAGATCCACGCGGCACCTGAGAATGGAGATGGCCCCATGCGGATGCTCCATGTTCAAGCAATGGCGGCCCCGCTCGCCTGCTCCCTGTTCGCCGCCAGTCCGGGCGCCAAGGCGGCGGAGCTGCAGCCGCCGACCCCGCTCTACGCCGTGGGCCTGCCTACCGATGCGTCGTCCGCCAACGACTCTTACCGCCCGTTCCTGTTCGAGTCGTATCCCGGCGACACGCTGCGCATCGACGTGGTGAACCAGCTCAGCCCGAACGCCCAGGCGATCACCAACGTGGACGCCTACCACGACACCTTCCCGCTGCCGCCCTACGGCGGCTGCATCTTCATCACGGCCCCGTTCTTCGCGCCGCAGCAGGTCGGCAACTTCGTTTACCACTGCCATATCCTGAGCCACGAGGATGGGGGCATGATGGCGGTGATGCAGGTGTACGACCCGACGCAACTGGCTTCCGCCGACCCGAACGGCTTCGGGACGCTGGCCAGCGTCCCGATCTGCGGCCTGCGCCCGCCGGCGCCGCGCGCCGCCTCGTTCAGCGAGCGGGTGCGGGATGCGATCTGGTCGGCGGCACTGCAGCGCGCGGGTCCGGCTTGGCTGCTCGGTAAGGCGGACCGAGCGGGAGGAACGGGTTGAAAGCGGTCCGCACGCTCGCGCCCTTGCTGATCGCCTGGCTCGCTGCGACCCCGGCGCGGGCGGACGTGGTGCTGGGCGCGCTGCTGTCCCTCACCGGCCCGGGCGCCGGGCTGGGCATCCCGGAGCGGAACACCATCGCCCTGCTGCCGGACGCCATCGCCGGCCAGCCGGTGCGCTGGGTGGTGCTGGACGACGCGACCGACACGGCCACCGCCGTGCGCGCGGCGCGCAAGATGATCGACGAGGAGCACGTCGACGCGATCCTGGGCGCCTCCGCCGCGCCGGCCTCCATCGCGATCCTCGACGCCATCGGCGCCGCGGGCGTGCCGACGGTCAGCCTGGCCGGGTCCAGCGCGGTGATCGAGCCGCCGGAGGGGAGCCGGCGCTGGGCCTTCAAGCCCATCCCCAACGAGCGGGTCGCGGCGGCGCAGTTGGCCGACCACATGGCCCGCACCGGACGCAAGACGCTGGGCCACATCGGGTTCGCCACCAGCCTCGGCGACGGCTACATCGCCGCGCTGAATGCGGAGGCGGCGTCGCGCGGCATCCGCACGGTGGCCGAGGTCCGCTACAACCCCGGCGACCCGAGCGTCACGCTGCAGGTGCTGCGCCTGCTGGCGGCGCGGTCGGACGCGGTATTCGTCGCGGCCAGCAGCACCCCGGCGGCGACGCCGATCCTGGAACTGCGCGCGCGCGGCTACGCCGGGCCGATCTACACGGTGCAGGGGATCGCCGGGCCTGACACGTTGCGGGTGGGCGGCCGGGCGCTGGACGGCGTGATGTTCAGCGCCGTTCCCGTGCTGGTCGCCGAGCAGCTTCCGGACGGCAACCCGGTGAAGGCCCCGGCGCTCGCCTACGTGCGGGCCTATGAGGGGAAGCATGGCCCGGGCAGCCGCAGCCTGTTCGGCGCGACCTTGTGGGATGCGTTCCTGCTGATCGAGGCCGCGGCGCCGCGCGCCCTGGCGGCCGGCCCGCCCGGCACGCCCGGCTTCCGCGCGGCGCTGCGCGACGGCATGGAGGCGGTGCAGGGCCTGGCGGCGTCGGAGGCCGTGTTCAGCCTGTCGCCCACGGACCACAGCGGCGCCCAGGCGGACAGCCAGGTGATGGTCGAGATCCGCGGCGGCGCGTACCGCGTGTTGAAGGACGCCCCGTAAGCCGCGGCCAGTTTGGGATTGCTGAACCCGGCCCCCGCCTGCTTTACACGTCCCGGTGATCGACAAGCTCGCTTACCTGGTCGCCGTGGCGCGGGAGCGCAGCTTCCGCCGGGCGGCGGACGCGTGCGGCGTGGCGCAGCCGACCCTTTCGGCGGGGATCAAGCAGCTTGAGGAAGAGCTGGGCGCCATGCTGGTCCGCCGCAGCTCCCGCTTCCACGGCCTGACGCCGGAGGGCGAGGCGGTGCTGGACTGGGCGCGGCGCATGGTGGGCGACGCCGCCGCGATGCGGCAGGAGCTGCGGGCCATGCGGACCGGGCTGTCGGGCCATCTGCGCATCGCGGTGATCCCGACCGCCCTGGCGACCGTGCCCTCCCTGACCGGCCCGTGCCTGGCCCGGCACCCGGCGCTGCAGTTCACGGTCCTGTCCCATTCCTCCGCCACGATCCTGCGGATGCTGGAGGATCTGGAGGTGGATGCCGGCATCACCTACCTCGGCAACGAGGCGTTGGGCCGGGTGCTGGCGGTGCCGCTCTACACCGAGCGCTACCGCTTCGTCACCGCGGCGGACGGCGCGCTGGGCGGGCGGGACAGCGTGACGTGGGCGGAGCTGAACCAGGTGCGCCTGTGCCTGCTGACGCCGGACATGCAGAACCGGCGCATCATGGACGGCCTGATGCGCGGCGCCGGGGCGGAGCCGCGGGCGGCGCTGGAAAGCAACTCGCAACTGACGCTGCTGGCGCATGTGCTGACCGGGGAGTGGGCGACGGTGCTGTCGGAGCGCGTGGCCGACACGCTGGCGCTGTCGCCGCGCCTGCGCCGCATCCCGATTACCGAGCCGGACGCGACGCACGAGATCGGCCTGGTGCTGCCGCACCGGGAGCCGATGCCGGTCCTGGCCGCCGCGCTGCTGGCGGAGGCGCGGCTGTTGACCCGTAAGCCCTGATAGGATTTTGCTATCGCAGCAATCAGAACAGGGGCTTGATTGCGGCGGGTTTGAGCCGAGTATACTCCGTCCACGTGAGAACCCGGAAACTTCGCACCTCCGAAATGCCGTTGATATCAGGGTCGACTCGCCAGTCGATTTTCGGGTTCTCACGTGGACGGAGTATATCATCTAAGCGCATACGAAATTGCCAAGGGGGCGAGCGGACGCCGTGACAGCATTGGCCAGCCAATCAACAACAACGGACGGGTCCGAGGTCGGACATTGGGATGCCGCCTTGGCGCGCGAAATCATCGCCGCGCATGCCGGGATGGAAGGCGCCGCGTTGCCGATCCTGCACGCGCTTCAAGAGGAGTTCGGCTACGTGCCGAAGCAGAGCGAGGCGATGATCGCCGACGCGCTGAACCTGTCGCGGGCGGAGGTGCACGGCGTCGTCTCCTTCTACCACGATTTCCGCCGCGCGGCGCCAGGCCGGCACGTGCTGCAGGTGTGCCGGGCCGAGGCGTGCCAGGCGACCGGGGCGGCGGCAATGGCGGACCGGCTGCTGGCACGGCTCGGCGTTTCGTGGGGCGGCACGACCGGGGACGGCAGCCTGACCGTGGAGCCGACCTTCTGCCTGGGCCTGTGCGCCTGCGGTCCCGCCGCGTTGCTGGATGGCGAGCCGCTGGCCCGGCTCGACGACGCCAAGCTGCTTGAAGCCACCGAGGAGGCACGGCGCACATGACCCGCATTTTCCTGCCGAAGGACATGGCGGCGCTGGCGCTCGGCGCCGACCGCGTGGTGCGGAGCCTGCAAGCCGAGGCTGCGCGGCGAGGCTTGGCGCTGGAACTGGTGCGGACCGGCACGCGCGGCGCGGTCTGGCTGGAGCCTCTGCTGGAGGTGGAAACGCCCGAGGGCCGCATCGCCTACGGCCCTGTGCAGGCGGCGGACGTGGCAGGCCTGCTGGACGCCGGGCTGCTGGATGGCGGCGCGCACGCGCTGCGGATCGGCCGCCCGGAGGAGCATCCTTGGTTCGCCGGGCAGACCCGGCTTACCTTTGCCCGCTGCGGCATCATCGACCCGGCGTCGGTGGAGGACTACCGCGCCCATGGCGGCTACGCCGGGCTGGAGCGGGCCTTGGCGCTGGGCGACGTGGCCACGGTCGACGAGGTCAAGCTGTCGGGCCTGCGTGGTCGCGGCGGCGCCGGGTTCCCGACCGGCATCAAGTGGAACACGGTCCGGCTGGCGGAGGCGGACCGCAAGTACGTCGTCTGCAACGCCGACGAGGGAGACAGCGGCACGTTCGCCGACCGCATGGTGATGGAAGGCGACCCGCTCAGCCTCGTGGAAGGCATGACGATCGCCGCCGTCGCGGTGGGCGCCACCAAGGGCTACGTCTATACCCGGTCCGAGTATCCGCACGCCATCCGCGCCATGCGCCTGGCCATCGACGCCGCGCGCCGGGCGGGGATGCTGGGCGAGGACATCATGGGGTCCGGCCACGGCTTCGACATCGAGGTGCGGATGGGCGCCGGGGCCTATATCTGCGGCGAGGAAACCTCGCTTCTGGAAAGCCTGGAAGGCAAGCGCGGCACCGTGCGCGCCAAGCCGCCGCTGCCGGCCATCGAGGGGTTGTTCGGGCGTCCGACCGCCGTGAACAACGTGCTTTCGCTCGCCAGCGTGCCCTGGATCATGGCGCACGGGGGGGAGGCCTACGCCGGGTTCGGCACCGGGCGGTCGCTCGGCACCCTGCCCGTGCAGCTTGCCGGCAACGTGGCGCGCGGCGGGCTGATCGAGATCCCGTTCGGTGCGACCATTCGCAGCCTGGTCGAGGATTGGGGCGGGGGCACCGCGAGCGGCCGTCCGTTCCGCGCCGTGCAGGTCGGCGGGCCGCTCGGCGCGTACTTCCCGGAGGCGCTGCTGGACACGCCGCTCGACTACGAGGCGATGGCCAAGGCCGGCGGCCTGCTGGGCCATGGCGGCGTCGTGCTGTTCGACGACACGGTGGACCTGGCGCAGCAGGCGCGCTTCGCCTTCGAGTTCTGCGCCGCCGAGAGCTGCGGCAAGTGCACGCCCTGCCGCATCGGCGCGGTGCGCGGCATGGAGGTCATCGACCGCATCGTGGCCGGCATCGAGCCGGGCAAGAACTTCGCCGTGCTGGACGACCTGTGCGAGACGATGACCGACGCCTCGCTCTGCGCCATGGGCGGGCTGACGCCCGTGCCGGTGAACAGCGCACTGACCCACTTCCCCGAGGATTTCGACCGCGCCGGGCGCCTGCCCATGGCCGCGGAGTAGGAGACACGGCATGACCCTGATCCGCGAGCTGGACACCGGCACTCCCATCCGTATTGCCGAAGCGACGGTGACGCTCACCATCGACGGGCAATCGGTGACGGTGCCGCGCGGCACCTCCATCATGGCCGCT
>JAABUX010002944.1_pt1 | contig 23232 bp, 28 predicted proteins | sample 5561851 | NCBI WGS metagenome assembly JAABUX01 (sample SAMN10711883, study PRJNA513361) | rock metagenome | isolation source: Antarctica rocks | place: Antarctica: Victoria Land, Richard Nunatak red sandstone | collected 2016-01-03 | reverse complement strand
CAGGCTGGGGAAAACTTCACAACTTGCCTCAGATCACCCAATTCTTCTCAAGCCTTCATCTCCCATTTCCAGGCTTTACGGCACCCTTCGTCGCCGGGGTGGAGTTTGTTGGCGGCATCCTGCTGACCTTGGGATTAATTTCGCGTTTCACGGGGTTGGTGCTCGCCATCAATATGTTTATCGCATATTGGACTGCCGATCACGTGGCCTTAAAGTCAATCTTTAGTGATCCAGGGAAGTTTTACGTCGCTGATCCTTACACATTTCTCTTTGCTTCCTTCATGGTCCTCATCTTCGGCGCAGGCCTGTTCTCGCTGGATACGCTCGGAAGCAGATGGCTGACGAAAGCGAACCTGTCAAATTAGGGAGCAGGAGAACTCACCTCGTTGCCGTTGCGCGCTCTCAATCCGGCTCCTGTGACGACGACCGATCCGCCGATTGAGCGCAGCGTGATGCAGCGTCACCTGACAGGTCCAATCCTTGCGCACGCATTGCTGCGTATCGCGAGCGGCACGAGCGGTATCCTGATCGGCCTGTACCTGGCCTCGCTCAACTCCCATGGCAGTCATCTAAGCGCAGGCCTGGTTGGAACACTCAGCGCGGTATCGTTTGCAGCCGAATTGTTCGCATCGATTCCAATGGGTCTAGCTTCCGATGCGCTCGAACCCCGCTGGCTGATGACGGCGGGTGCTCTCATCGGTAGCGTCGCAGTGTTCCTGTTCGGTATCTCTTCTTCACCTCCAATTTTTTTCCTGAGCAGAACGCTGGAAGGAATTGGCGCTGCGGCCATTGTTCCGGCGCTCCTGGCCTACATCACCACCGTTACTGAGAGGCGACCCGCTCTGCGCGTACGTGCTATGAGCTACTTCGAGCTCACTTTGCTTGCCGGCCTTGCGCTAGGTGGCGTTGCAGCGGCACAGCTTTTCCGCTTCTTGCATGGCGAGGCTTTCACCGCCGTTGCCGTCATTTATCTGGCATGCGCCACACTCCTATTCCGAAGCGTCTCTGGACGGATCAACAGGCGGGTGGTTAGTCCCATTGCCGATCTGAAAGAAGTTCTTCGACTGCCCGCGCTCCGTCACCTTGCACCAGTTTGGCTTTGTGTTAACTCCGTCGTCGGTCTATGGCTAAGACCGACGCTGACTTTCCTTTTGACACAACGGTCCACAAGCGGCCAATACTTGGCGGGGATCTACGCATCTGAACCGTCTCGCGTGGGATGGATGCTTCTGGGATACGCCATCGTCTTTGGCATCGGTGTCACCGGATGGAGTCTTGTGCTGCCACGCATCCGACTTCATACTGCTATGACGATCACTCTCGGAGCGATGCTTCCGGTGTGCGGTGGCCTCTATCTCCTCAACCACTCCGCGAACCAGCCCATGAACATGCGCTGGGCTATCGGCATAGTGACTTCGCTCCTCATCATGATCGAGAGTGGCTTCACTCCGGCGGCGCTCGCTTGGCTGGCAGGTACATTGCCTGCTGAAACGGGGCGTGGCGCGGCAATGGGAATCTATTCGGTTCTCCTCAGCGTCGGAGCAATCATTGGCTCGATTCTCGCTGGAGTCCTCGGCGAACGTTATTCAGTAGATGGCCTGCTTTACGGGACGGTACTCATGGCCGTTGCGGGCCTCTTCTTTCTTCATTGGGTGACAGACACACAGAGCAGCATGAACGAGGTGACGCATGAGTGAAGAAACGTACGACTTGGCAATTATCGGAGCCGGATCGACTGGCTTGATCGCTGCAGATTTTGCCGTAAAGCTAGGTGCCCGCGTAGCCCTTCTGGAACGGGACCGGATTGGAGGCGACTGCACATGGACCGGCTGTGTTCCAAGCAAGTCCCTCCTCAAGGTCGCCAAAGTCGCTCACGATATTCGGACCGCCTCGCGGTTCGGGGTTCAGTCTCAAGCCCCAGTCGTAGACATGAAGCAGGTTCGCGAATATCTTCGGTCGACAGTCCGTCAGATTTATCAGGGGACAACACCTGAGGCCATGCGCGCGAAAGGCCTTGATGTCCATCTCGGACCGGTCGGGTTCGTTGATGCGCACACCCTTCTTGTTGGCGATAAGCGCCTGACAGCCAAGAAAATACTGATCGCCACAGGAGCTCGTCCAGGCACTCCGCCGATTGAAGGATTGAAGGATGTCTCGTCTTCGACCTACCTGGGCATCTTTGAGAATGATCGCTTACCCGATACCTTGGTTGTCATCGGCGGTGGGCCGGTCGGTGTCGAGCTTGCGCAGGCATACTCCCGCCTCGGGGCAAAGGTCACCATCTTTGCCGAGCAACTGCTGGCAAAGGAAGAACCGGCAGCCTCGGAGATTCTGCGCCAGGTCTTTGAACGCGAAGGCATTCAAGTCATTGCAGAGAAAGCGGAGTCCGTCTCGAACGTTCCGGGTGGGATCTCCATACAGTCCTCCACCCATAGTCAAACATGCGATCTGCTCTTCGTCGCTGCAGGGAGAATACCCACCCTCGACGGCTTGAATCTCGAAGCTGCCGGTGTTCGTTACACAGAGCACGGTATCGAGGTCAATAACGAGCTTGAAACCTCTACCCGACACATCTATGCTGCGGGGGACGTGCTCGGAGGAATGCAGTTTTCCCACCTTGCCGGCTGGCAAGGGTTTCAAGCGGCCCGAAATGCCCTTTTGCCGGGAAGTAGCGCCGGATTCTCTGCGGCCGTGCCTCGCGTCACATTTTGCGATCCCGAAGTAGCGCAAGTCGGTCAGACCGAAGCGGAAGCTCGCAAATCGTATCGTGACGATGTGGCAGTCTTGACTTGGCCAATCTCCAAAGTGGATCGTGCAGTATGTGACGGCGATCAGGATGGGCTGATGAAGCTGGTGACAACGAAAGCTGGAATCTTGCTCGGAGCGACGATCGTGGGTCATCGTGCCGGCGAGGCAATCACTGAGCTGGTCTTTGCGATCCAACACAAGCTGAAGGTCAGTGAGATCGCCAGCACAATACACCCCTACCCTACGTATTCCACGGGCATCCAACTGCTCGCCACGGAGATGTCAGTCGAGCATGCACTTACCGGCCTTTCGGGGAAGGTGCTTCGGGTCGCCTCACAAATCACGCGGTAGACACTTTCGGTGCTCTCTAGTATTCATCGGAGAAATCAAACTAATGTCAGAAATCCTTGTCTTGGTATTTGTCATTGGCTTCGGCGTCTCTTTTGCCAATGGTGCAATGACGTTTCGAAGAGCATCGCAACACTCGTTGGAAGCGGAATTGTTCACTATGGACGCGCTATAGCCTGGGGCACACTCTGGACCGCATTCGGAGCGGCTATCGCCGCGTTTATCACACACGCCATGCTCCAGACATTCGGCAGCATCTCTCGATCGAGCACCATTCATTCCTTCTCGACTGCGATCGCCGCGATCGTTGGTACGGTTCTCTGGATTGCAATAGCCACCTACGCGAGCTTACCTGTATCAACCACTCATGCGATCGTCGGCTCGCTCATAGGAGTTGCGATATTTAATGGCGGATTGACCCAGGTCAACTGGTCTGTACTGACTGGGAAGATCGCGATCCCCATGCTGCTCAGCCCGATACTCGCTTTCGGTCTTACGATCGGTCCTCTCAAAATCTGGCGAGCTTTCGCTCCTGACGTTGTGGAAGATTGCATCTGTGTCGAGGTACAGGACGATTCCGACGCGCCGCGATCAGAAGCCGCGATAGCACAACCTGTTGCTGCGTCTCTGCGACTTGCGAGCTGCGATGCAGCAAATCGATCCTCGGCTGCCTCACCATTGGACACCTTCACTGGATTTCGAGCGGTTTTGCAAGTGTTTCGCGGGCGCTGAATGATACGCCGAAGGTGGTTGCACTCCTCGTGGGCGCAGCTTTGGTCGGTGGCGGAACGCGGCCACTTGCCGGCTCATATTATGGGGTGGTCGCCCTGGGGATGACAGCGGGAAGTTGGATCGCAGGACGGCGGGTGACGAACTTACTTGCACGGAAGGTCACTCCGATGGACCATCGCGAAGGGTTCGCTGCCAATCTTGTGACGGCAGCACTGGTAGGAATCGGTGCCCCACTTGGCTTGCCAATGTCCACTACCCACGTTGCGTCTGGAGCAATTCTGGGCATAGCTGCCGAGCAGAGGATGCCGTCGAATCGAAAAGTAATCGCAGAGATGATGATTGCTTGGGTTGTAACGCTTCCCGCTTCTGGCTTACTAAGCGTGGTCGTTCTTATGATGTTAAACAAAACGACGCTATCTGCCCGCTGATGCGAGAAGATCTGAGACGATCTAGCTAGTACTCATATGAGCATCTCTCCTTGCAATTGATAGCGCCTTCTTCTGTGGCCTCGTCGCCAAAGGCGACCGGCGCAAGATCAACTACAAAATCGCTCACAGAAAGACCGAGACTACCCCCCACCCGGCCGGTTCGTCTTTCACGTCTTCGCACTCGCCCAGTTCGAGCGCAATCTCATCCAGGAAAGAACAGCCGTCGGGCTCAAAGCCGCCCGCGCCCGCGCGGCCCTGCCGGAGGCCCGCCCATTCAAGCTCTCGCCCAAAGAGATCAAGACCAACCGCACTCTGCTCAAATCGGCCGACATCCCGGTAGCTTAGATCGCCGCCCGTTCTACATCGCCCAATCGACCCTCTCTATCGCGCCATCCTCAGCCCGCCGCTGACCCTCAGCCGCTCAATCGAGGTTCCCCGGAGCCTGAGCGTACGTAAATTTCCCTTTCCTTAAGCTATCTCCGGTTGGTGTGCCGTTTGCCGCTCTCGATTTCCTGGAACTCGGAGAGCAGGGAAGCACCGTGCGTAAATCGCGCGACGGCAGCGCATTGGGCTTCAAGGCCGAGGCCGCTCTCTCCCTGGCGGTCCGGTCGAAACGGTCGTTTAGACAGTACATACTTTCGGAATTCGTGATCGCGGGAGAATTGCAAGATCATTCATGGCTTGCGGGCGCTGCTGGTCTAGTACCGGGTTCAATGGGTCGACCGGTGATGCGACCGGCAAACATAATGGCCGACCAGCCATCCCGCCGCGCTTCCGACCAACACGTCGGTAGGGAAGTGCTCCTGTCCTAGAACCCTGGTCAAGCTGACTCCGGTCGCTAGAGAGTAGACCCCTAACTGCGTCCAACGGGACGGATACTCTTCAGCGATCACAGCAGCGGAAGACCACGCTAAGACACTATGCGAAGACGGAAAGCTTGAATCCGTTCCCGCATTTCCTTGAAAGAACAGTCCCCGAGCGTTATCCATGGATGGCCTTTCTCTCCAGAAGATGAGCTTCATCCCTTGTTCGACTACGACGCCATCCAGGATCGCTTCCCCCGCCAATATGCCTGTTTCACGAGCATGGGAGTCCTTTTTCCACTGTCCTACCCCGAAGAGTGCAACCGGGGCCGCGATTAGGCCTCCGACCAAAACATTGGAAGCATTCACGTTGGCGTTGTTGAAGCTCCCATCACGCGAGACAACCGAGCCCATGACATGATGGTCCGTGGCGATAGCTACCCCCGTTGCGGCAGCCAGGGGAGCCAACCACTTGAGATTGCTCGCTCTTATGTGAGCCGGGCTTGTCCAAATCGCTCTCTGATCCTGAAGGATTGCGAGCGGCGTTCCCTTGAGAGTGACTTCCTGGGCTGCTTCAGGCTGGGGAGCATCGGGCAACGATTCGTGGGAAGACGATGCTGCTGTTTGTGCGAAGGCACTTCCGAAAGCGGCGGTGATGAGAGAGAGGGATAGCAAGAGCTTGGAAAATTGGGTCATCTGAAATTTCCTTGGTTCAACTGGTTTGTAAGCAATAGGGGAAGTTCAGAATTCGTAGTCGAGAGAGAACTGATCCGCCGTGTAGTGGAGGTCGCTATCGGCCTGCCAAACCCGTTCTGAGCTTGGATGTTTGAGCCGAATGCCGTATTCAGAAGTGACACATTGCGATGGGTTAGGAGGTTGAAGCTCTCGGCAACGATGTCCAGATGTCCCTTTCCATCTGGCACCATCTTGAGCACACGCAGGTCGAAGTTAATGTTCGGAGTGGTGGATAGCGAGTTACGGCCGTAGGCCGACGGTCGCACGGCGAACGGGTAGATGTGCTCCTGATTGCTGTCCAGGCCAGTGAGTGGGTTCGCCCGGAAGCCGCTGGACACCTGGAAGATAGGCGCGAACTCAAACCCATTGAGAACGCGCATGAGCGGTCCAGGGTTGGCGTTTCGTGCGGCGTCGGCTGGATCGCCAAGGTCGGGACCGATCAGCCATAAGCCGCTCAGCGTAAAGCGATGCCGCTGGTCCAATAACGATAGTGTTCTTTCCGCGCCGAGATCGAACGGGTTCTGTGGCTGCTCAAGGTCGGAAGAAGCGTCGTCGATGGTCTTGGAGTAGATGTAGCCGGCCAACAGCTCGAAGTCGTCCTGGAACTGGCGATTGAGTGTGATCGTGGCTCCATTGAAGTTTGAGTCGGCCGTGGTGGAGAAACGGTTCACGGCGTCATAGGCAGGATCGGCGCGCGCGAAAGTAAAGACGGGTCTGCCGAGCTGCTGGGCTGTAGGAGAAAGAATGCCCAAAGAGGCGGCGTTCCCGGGCGTCAGCACCACGGGCGGCAGGAGATTGCTGTTGATCGTGCGCTCCAGATGAACGCCATGCACAAACTGATACTCGGCTGTGAGCGTGGTTTGGAGCGGGAGCGCCTGTTCGACACTCAACGAACCCACCTCGCTGTATGGATTGATGAGACGTGGGTCGGATCTCCAGATGCTAGGCGCTACGCCAGGCAGCGGAGATGCAGGAAGCGAACCGCTGCCGTATAGCGAGGCGGCCGCCGGACCCCCGACAATCTGCGCGGAGGCGTGGGCGCCATCGAACTCCAGCACACGGTTGAGGCTGGAAAGCAGATATCGGTCGTAGAAGAGGCCGAAGCCGCCGCGCACAACCAGCGAAGGCCGCGGGATCCAAGCGAATCCGAGCCGTGGGCTGAAGTCGATGCCGGTGGTCGGAAGAGGGGAAGGCAGACGGTTGATCTCGTAGCGTAGATCATAGTCGAGAGTGAGGGTACGACCGGCCTGCCAGTGATCCTGAATGAAGGCACTCACCCGGCTTTCGGCCAAGTTCGTGGTGGGGCTGCCAACAGAGCGGGTAAACAAATCGGCTTTCCCTGTCTGAAGCGCCGCCACAGTGGGAAAGACGAATAGCCCGCTGAAGCCGTCGAGCACTGCGTGCGGAGCGCAACGTGCTCCACACCAACACCTGCCTGGAAAAGATGGTGCCTACGTTGGAAGAGGAAGGAATCTTCCCCATCGACATGCGTCTCGAAGCGGCGGCTGTTGCCCTCGAACGGTGTACCGAACAGGGCGACGCCTGGAATGAGCACTCCGGGAGTGCTCGGGCTCTCCGTGCGCTCCACGGCTCGGCGTTGCGAAAGCTCGAAGCGCAAGCTGTTCACCCGCGACCCGCCGAAGGTGGAGGTCAGTGTGGCATTCACGCTGTTGTCGGCCACGAAAGACGATCCTCGCGCGCTCCGATCCGTCAGCTCGTCCGTGTGGAAGGCATCGTCCACGTTGCGCGCGTTGGTGAAGGCGTATCGCACCATAAGATTCTGTTGCGGAGTCAGCACTCTGTCCAGCCGTCCGGATAACTCTGTTTCCTGGTCGATCGTCGGAAAGAACCCGCTGGCGAGGCCAAAACCGTTCAAAGGCCCGTTCTGCCGAAGTACGGTGTTGATGAGTGCCACCGTACCCGGCTGAAGGTCGTTCACGTCCTCCCCCCTCGCCAGCTCCTGTTCGGCGGCGACGTAGAAGAACGTCCGGTCCGACTGCAGGGCCGCTCCGAGAGCGACTCCCACACGAAATCGGCTCTCATCCGGCTTGCGCGGGTAAATGCCCAGCGGTGACGTCCCGTTCAGGGCACCGTTCTGAGCAAAGATGAAGGCGTCCCCATGGGGGTTGCTGAGCCCGGCCCGCGTCTGCACGTCCACCGCTCCGCCCGCCGCTCCGCCCGACTGCGCTCGAAAGCCATGGTTGACGATTTGGAAATCGTTGATGGCTTCCGGAGAGAGCTGCGTGCGGCTCGATCCGCTAAACTCGTCGTCGTCATCCACTCCGTCAATCCGCACGGAGTTGCTGCCTGGCCTGATGCCGCCGAAGCTGAAGGCGAGCGTGCCTCCGCCCTGCGTGAGCGTGTTCTGGGCTAGTGCAGGGTTTGCGGGCGCGGCCTGAGGTGAGAGCTGGACGAAGGACAGGTAGTTCCGGCTCGGGATGGGCAGTTCTTCCACGCGGTCACGGTCGATGTTGACGACCGACGAGGTCTGATTCGTGTCGAGCGGAGAGGGCTGCGCGGTGACGTTCACCGTCTCGTTTGCGGCTCCCAGCGAAAGCGTTAGAGCGAGTTGCGTCGTGCGCCCCACGGCAACGCTGATGCCCGGCTGCTCGGCCGGCGTGAAGCCGGGTGCGGTGACGCTCACTTTGTAACTGCTTCCGCTCGGGAGATCGCGAAGAGTAAAGCTCCCGTCCGGGCCGGTCGAGACCTGACGGGTAAAGCCATCTGGACCGGTAAGCAGAACGGCGGCGGAAACGACGGGAGAGCGGTCGGAAGCTATGACGGTTCCGCCAATCGTTCCCGGTTGTCCCACCTGAGCGAGTGAGTAAAGGCTGGAAGCCGCAGCGAGACAAACAACACCGCAGACGCGGAAAATGACTTTTGACGACAAGATGGATCACTCCTGATGTGTGCAGAAACAGCAGCCCGTGCGATGACAGGGAAGATCCGCAGACGCGGCAAGTCGCCGCGCGGGAATGCACGTTTCAGTAGCGGATCAGATTCGGAGAGGCGGGGAGCTGTGAGGCGGGACAAGCGACGGCATGACACAAAGCAAGCTCTCGAACACAAACGCCATGCGTAAGGGCCCGATCCGCGAAACGAAGTGCCTCTTTAAGGCTCCCAACGCCACAAGCAAGGCGACTACCAGCACGAGGCAGATTAGAAAGACGAGGAGGAATAGAGCACACTCTGTGTCGTTGCCCAAACCCGGTGCGTCCCAACGGTCGAAACATTCTGCCAAAGGCGCGACGAATGTCCCGAGCATAAGCAGCAGAAACCCGAGCTGGAACAATCTCCGCACACCTAAGTATAGCGATGGCCTTCAATCGCTTAATCTTTTGTGTGGCTCTGGGGTATATGTATGGTCCGTCGCCTGATTGCAAGCGAGATCTTTTGGGTTGCAGGCTGAATGACTTTGATCCCATCGGCCCGGATTACAACTGCGTGAGCCCTACAAACGTCTGACATGGGTAAGGGGGTACCATACGCCATATGCGGTTCCGGTCCATACTCGCGAGCTTGGTAGCAGTCCTCCTGCTGTCCATTTCGTGCGTGGCAAACGCATGTGAGACTTCCTGTGATCTGAAGGCGCTGGGATCTGGCTGCCATCATGTTTCCAGTGCGTCTGCCGCGCCTGCGATGGCTGGAATGCATGACTGTGGAATGGACAAGAGCCATCATTCCGCTCAGGTTCAGGCAAACGGTCAATGCAAGCATTCTGTTTGCGAGCAGCAGCCGCAAACCGTCGCAAGCGACCGAACCATGCATAACGTCCGATCGCTTGCGACACTTCAGGCTTTGGTGACGGTCCTGGTCTTTCCCGTGAGCACCCTGAATGTTGGGATTGAGCCCGCGAATACTGCTCCTCCGCGTGCGCCTCTTCTCATAGCTTTACAGACGACACTTCGCGTCTAGTTTCTCGACCTTCCAGCCGACGTTTCACCTCCTTCCGGCCGGATTGCGTCGCTTTGACTCCACCACCCTGGATCTCAGCTACCCTCCCGCGCTGATGGGTCCCAGAACCAAATCTGTTGATGCCCTAGGTGTAAGAGTTCTCACCCAGGCGCGTCTTCATGGCAACGAAGCTCTCGACCCAGAGAGCCGCAAATCTGCCTGGCCTCGATGGCCACGGAAGGATCATTACCCCATGCCGAACCGCAGAAATTTTCTACAGAGTACCGCTGCCCTGGGCGCTGGCCTGTTTGCAGCCAATAGCTCCACCGCCGAATCCACGTCTCACATCAGCAGCTCTACAACGCAGGTTGCTGCCCGGGGGGGATATCTGGGCGTCAGCAGCGGCTCTCTTTCCAAGGTCGATACCCGTACCGAAAATCCGAACACCGTGCCCGTGGTGACCACCGATGTAGGGGACCTGCCTTATGAGATGGACGGCGATATCAAGGTTTTCCGCCTCACCGCCCATGTCTTCAAACAGCAGATCGCACCACAGAAGACCATCGATGTTTGGGGTTTCAACGGGAGCGCACCTGGGCCGACGATTCAGGTCACCCAAGGCGATAAGGTTCGCGTCATCTTCAAGAACGAGCTGCCGGAGTCGAGCTCGATTCATTGGCACGGATTCGAGGATCAGCTCGGCAATGACGGCATGCCGGGCATCAGCCAAGCCCCAGTCAAACCGGGCGAGACCTACGTTTACAACTTCAATATTCATCAGGAAGGCACCTTCTTCTATCACTCGCACATGGCTATGCAGGAGATGGCCGGCATGCTGGGGGCGTTCATTATGCATCCCAAGACGCCCTATCGCCCACATTGCGACAAGGATTTTATCATCAACCTGCAGGCGTACTGGGTGCTGCCCAACAGCACGTCTCCGAACACCATGAACATGGAATTCAACTGGCTCTTGCTCAACGGCAAGGCCGGTCCGGCGACCACGCCGCTGATCGTGCGTCAAGGCGAGCGGGTACGCATCCGGTTCGTGAACCTGAGTATGAATCACCATCCGATGCATGTTCACGGGCATACCTTTTATGTCACCGGAACGGAAGGTGGACGCATCCCGGAGACCGCGTGGTGGCCGGGAAACACAGTGCTGGTCGGCGTGGCGCAGTCGCGCAATGTCGAATTCGTTGCCGACAATCCCGGCGACTGGATGCTTCATTGCCATCTGCCCCACCACATGATGAACAGCATGGCGAATCAGGCCGGCCCGATGACGCGGATGGCAGGATTCCCGGACGGCAAGGGGCTTCGCGGGGATGACAACCATGGCCACCTGATGCAGCCCGGCGAGCAGATGAGCATGGGCCAGATGAAGGGAATGGACATGAAGAATATGCAAAGCATGGACACCCACGACATGCGCGGGATGCAAATGGGCGCTGGAAAGAACCCAAATGCATCCACAGACCCCGCCGTGCCTTCGGCCGCGCTGAGCGCAGGGGTACAAGCGACTGCGGCTGACGGCCCACTTGCCAATACTAGCCTGGATGCCGGCATGGACGGCATGATGGCCGAACAGATGGGAAATCATCCGCGTCTGAGCCCCGAACAGAAGCGTAATCTCAACGCCTTTGACATGGGTGAGACCGGTATGAAGGAGCAAATGACCGAGAGCTCGCCAAACGCCAATAACGTCCCTAACTTTCCCCAGGACGTGTACATGGAAGGTCCGATGATGAACATGGACAAGCTGGTAGCTAAGCCTGAGAACCTCGGCTTGCGCCCGAACTGGAGCCGCTTCATGCAGGGCATGATGACCTTCGTTCGGGTGCTCCCGCCCGAGCAGTACGACCAGGTGGTCGCGGCCATGAAACAGGCGAATCGCCCCGGCGATCCCTACGCTTCGATCTACGTTGCTCCGGGTGGACGGTCGCGGGGATGAGCGCAACAGCCTTCTCGATCATGTACGCGCCCATTGGCGATCACGACGCGATCGGTTCACGCAAACGCAACCTTTTTGGAGAAACAGATGAAAACAGCAACTCTGGCGATCAGCCTCGCGCTCGGCTCCGCCGCTTGCACCCTTTCTGCGCAGCAGTCGATGCCGGACATGCCGGGCATGAATATGCCTCAACAGAAGCAACAGCCGACATCACCCGCTAAACCAGCTGCCGGACAGCAGCAATCGATGCCGGATATGCCCGGTATGAACATGCCGTCGCATCCACAGACCACCTCGCCGGCCAAACCCACAAAGCCGAACCGCAACCAGAAACCGCCCGAGACGATGCCCGAAGACATGAAGAGCATGGGCCAGGACACGGGGAACAGGAGGGCTCAACAAAACTCCGCGGCGGAGCAGTATTCCGCGCAGCAGCAGGCTGGGCAGGTAGGTAAAAAGCCGGATGACAAGAGCGACCAGCAATCGATTCAGGTACCTATTCAAGAGTTGCAGGAACCTGAAGGCATCGAGATCCGAACGGGAAGCGATCTGCCGGCTCCCGAATTGCTCGGCGATGTGGTGAAGCGAGAACCGATGACCCTGGAGCAGTTTCTGGCGCTTGCCGACAAGGCGAATCCGACGCTTGCACAGGCACAGCAGAACATTGATCGCTCCAATCAGCAGGCAAGACAGATAAGCCTGCCGCCTGATCCGATCGTCGGCTACAGTGGCGATCACATCCGCGGAGGCGAGTACCACGGCGGTGAACAAGGGGCCTTCTTCACCCAGGAGTTCGTGCTTGGTCACAAGCTGGCTCTGCGACGTGACATATACCGTGCCGAAGGCCTTTCAAACCAGTACGCGCTTGAAGTGCAGCGGGCTCGCGTACACAACGATGTGGCTCGCGCCTTCTTCGACACCCTCGCCGCACAGCAGTCCGTAGTCATTCATGATCGCTTGCTGAAGGTGGTTCTCGATACGGACACCAACACGCATGAGTTCACACGCATCGGTCAAGCGGATGCGGCAGCCATTCTGACTGCGGAGGTCGCGGCAGAGCAGGCCCGTGTGGACTTTCTCAATGCACAGCGCATGTTTCTGGCTCACTTTGCCAGGCTTGCAACGTTGGCAGGGCAACACTCCTTGGAGATTCACCCGCTCCAGGGTGCTCTGGCAGAGCCACCGGCCTTTGATCCGGAAGATTACGTCAAGCGAGACGTCGAAGAAAGCCCGCTGGTGAAGCGTGCGCAGGCTGACGAGGCACTTGGCGAGGTCCGCCTGAAGGATGCCAAACGCGAACGGGTGCCCAACCTGAACGTAACGGCAGGAGAGTGGTACTCCGGAGAGGAGGTCATGAGCGGAGCAAAAGCGGGTTGGGAGAGCTTTGTGCAAGCGGGGGTGCAACTGCCCTTGTGGAATCACAACCAGGGCAACATACAAGCCGCCAGAATCTTAGTGGACCGCGCGCACAAAGATGTCGACCGAACCAGGCTTTGGACGCGCAATCAGACTGAGCCACTGGCACAGGAGTATCAGATTGCTCACTTCACGGCGGAGCGGTACCGGACGGAGATGTTGCCCAGAGCTCGGCGCGCCTACCAGCTCCAGGTGACCAAATATCAGCAAATGGCGCTCGAGTACCCGGCCGTACTGGCGGCGCAGCACATGGTTTTCACGCTACAGCTTGGTTATACCGAGACCCTGAACCAGGAGTGGCGAGCAGCCATTGCGCTACAGAATTACGCGCTCATGAATGGGCTCGATGAGCCGATCATGACCGGCAACGACTCCACAACAATCAACCTGCCTACCGCACCCGGACCCAATCAGTAGGGCTGTACTCCGGGACGCACTTGGAACTGATCTGCACAAAGTTGGCGAGGTGGACGAGATGAAGCAGAAGATCGTGAATGTCTGGGCCGCACTATCGTTCATCGGCTTCGTGACCGTGGCCATCATCGGCCTAGTCATGTGGAGCCATAGCTTCAACTCTCGTGCCAAGCCGTCAGAGCTGGAGGCGAGCGTTGCCATGAAAGCCCACGACAGCTCCATTCCTGACCGGTACGAGACGGTGAAGAACCCGCTGGCCAACAGCGGGATCAATCTTGTCGAAGCTGGTGGGCATTATGAGTAGCACTGTGCCGCCTGCCACGGAGACAGCGGCAACGGCGAGCCGAAGTTTCATGGGTTGATGTATCCACGGCCATCGAATCTGCTTTCCAAAGATATGCAGGAGATGTCGGATGGTGAGATCTATTTCATCATTAAATAGGGAATTCGCTACTCCGGTATGCCTGCTTTTGGCAAGCCCGGTGACGATGATGAACATGCCTGGAAAATGGTCGCGTACGTTCGGCATCTACCGCAACTGACTCCTGCAGAAGAGAAGCAGGTTCTTCAACAATCCCAGGAACCCATGAATCATGGGGACGCTCCGCCCGAACACTCCCACTGAGGTACATCATGCTGAACACGGTCGCCTGGATCCCGCTGGGCATTGCCTTCACCTGGGCCATCGTTATCGCCATCGACGAGGCCCGCCATCCGCAGAAGATGTGGATCATGAATATTGTTTGGCCGGTGACCTCGCTCTACTTTAGCGTGTTTGCGCTGTGGGCCTACTTTGCCAAGGGCCGGCAGATGACCAAAGATGCCATGCAGGGTATGTCTAAGGAGGGAATGGAGCAGCAGCAGGAGCAAAAGAAGAAGCAGGCTCGCAAGAGCCCGACCTGGAGTCAGACGGCACTCTCGGACAGTCATTGCGGTGCAGGCTGTGTCCTGGCCGACATCGTGACCGAGTTCACGGTCTTTGGCATCGGTGCGACGTTCCTTGGGATGGAACTCTATGCGAGCTATCTCTGGGACTTCATTGCCGCCTGGTCGCTCGGGGTCGTCTTCCAGTACTTCACCATCAAGCCGATGCGCAACCTCTCTGTCGGTGGGGGCATCTGGGCGGCCATCAAAGCCGATACTCTATCCATCACCACTTTCCAGGTCGGGATGTACGGCTTCATGGCGCTGGTCTACTTCAAGCTCTTCCCCTCGCCGCACCTCCATCCCAATGAGGCCAGTTACTGGCTGATGATGCAGATCGCCATGATATGCGGATTTGTAACGGCGCTTCCGTTCAACTGGCTGCTTGTAAAGATCGGCTGGAAAGAGGCAATGGGCTGATGCTGGAACCCCAAGCAACTTCAACGGAACGGATACCCCGGCTGACTACGCAACTGCTTGAACAGCGGAGCGCCTTTCTGCGCTTTCTGGCGGCAAAGGTCGGACCTGCGGCGGCTGAAGACATCCTGCAATCCTGCTACCTGAAGCTGGTCGAGAAAGGGCCGCAGCTCCAGAAAGACGAGAGCGTTGTCTCCTGGTTCTACACCGTCCTGCGTCACGCGACGGTCGATTACTACCGGAGAAACGCAACGCGCGACCGTGCCCACGAGCAGTTCGCGGCGGAGGCTCCGGTCAGCTATGAGACGGAGGTGAAGGCGAACGTCTGCCAATGCCTGGCCGGTGTTCTCGAAACGCTTAAGACCGAGTACCGAGACGCCTTGCAAGCGGTAGACCTGGATGGCCGGTCGGTCCCTGAGTACGCGAACTCGGAAGGCACAACCTCCAACAATGCTGGGGTCCGCCTCCATCGTGCTCGCAAAGCTGCTGCCAAGCGGCTGACGCAGGTCTGCGGAGCCTGCTCGGAACACAAATGCCTCGATTGCACCTGCCGGAGATCGACGGTGTAAGAGATCGTCGCGTCTCGCGTCTTTAGGTTGAACAGGGAGGAATTGACCTATGTGTTGCTGTGGAACTAAACCTCAGATCGAAACGAAAGGCTCTGTCACCGACGTTGTTTGTGGAATGCAGATCGATCCTGCAACCGCCGCCGGCGTAAGTGAGTATCAGGGCAAGAGGTACTTCTTCTGCGGAGCTGGATGCAAACGCAGCTTCGACGCCAATCCCGTGCAGTACGCCTGAGTCGAATGCGAACGACCAAACCAAGGGGCGATCACAGGCCGTGATCGCCCTCGCAACTGCTACGAAATGAGCGAAATGACCTCACACGAATGCTTGCTGAAGCTCCGCAGGATCTGCAAACCGAGTACATCTGTCCCATGGACCCCGAGGTCAGCAAGATGGGTCCTGGCGCCTGCCCGAAGTGCGGAATGGCGCTCGAGCCTGCTATCCCGGTTGGGCCTACGACCCATACACAGTACACCTGTCCGATGCATCCCCAAATCGTGCGCCAGAACCCGGGAACTGCCCCATCTGCGGCATGACGCTCGAACCGCGAGAGTTTACGGCTAACGAGAAGAATCCTGAGTTTGCCGATATGAGGCGGCGGTTCTGGATCAGCGTAGCCCTGTCTGTGCCAATGCTCTTGCTGATGGTCTCGGGGCTGCTGCCCTTGATGCCACTCCAACGCCTTGTTTCTGCAAGGATCTGGACGTGGGTGGAATTCGCGCTGGCAACGCCGGTTGTGCTCTGGTGCGGCTGGCCGTTCTTCGTTCGGGGCTGGCAGTCTGTCGTCAACCGCAGCCTCAATATGTTCACGCTGATCGCCCTCGGAACGGGCACAGCATATCTTTACAGCGTTGCCGCGACCTTCGTTCCCCAGCTCTTTCCCGCATCGTTGCGGGGCTCGGACGGGGGGATCCCCGTTTACTTCGAGCCTGCGGCTGTCATCATCGCACTGGTCTTACTCGGGCAGGTGATGGAGCTGCGGGCCCGCAGTCAGACCAGCAGCGCGATCCGTGCGCTGCTCAATCTGGCTCCGAAGATGGCTCGGCGTGTGGACGAGCATGGAAGCGAAGCGGACCTGGCTCTCGATCAGGTCGCGGTCGGGGACCGGCTTCGCGTAAGGCCGGGTGAAAAGGTGCCGGTCGATGGCATCGTGCTCGAAGGCCACAGCTCGGTGGATGAGTCCATGGTGAGGCCATTTCGGTCGAGAAAGACACCGGCGCAATGGTCACGGCAGGCACGGCCAACGGCACGGGCGGTTTCCTCATGAAAGCGGAGCGCGTCGGTGCGGATACCTTGCTGGCGCAAATTGTAAAGATGGTCAGCGAAGCTCAGAGAAGCCGTGCGCCCATCCAGCGGCTTGCCGATCGCGTGGCCGCATTCTTTGTTCCGGCTGTAATTCTAGCCGCCGTCGTCACGTTCCTGGTCTGGTACTTCGTGGGGCCGCAGCCTCGCTTCGCTCACGCTCTTGTAAACGCAGTCGCCGTTCTCATCGTGGCCTGCCCCTGTGCGCTCGGCCTGGCTACCCCGATCGCAATTATGGTCGGAACTGGGCGTGGAGCTGGCTGGCATCTTGATTCGCAACGCGGAAGCTCTGGAGCGGTTCGGCAAGGTAGACACCCTGGTCGTCGATAAGACCGGCACTCTTACCGAAGGCAAGCCGACGCTTAGCTCCGTCGTCCCCCAGCCGGGCTTCAAGGAAGACGACCTCCTGGTCCTCGTTGCGAGCCTCGAACGCTCCAGCGAACATCCCTTGGCCGCTGCCATCGTCAAGGGGGCTGAAGCGAAGAAGCTGACGTTGGCCGATGTACAGGGTTTTGCCTCGACCACTGGGAAGGGAGTACAAGGAACCACCGCCGGCAAGCTGGTCGCGGTCGGGATGCAGAGATGTTCCGCGAGCTTTCAGTCGATCCGGCGCCGCTCGCGGCGAAGGCAGATGAATTGCGAGGCAGCGGTCAAACTGTCATGCTGATTGCCGTAGAGGGCAAAGCGGCGGGCCTCGTGGGAGTCTCCGATCCCATGAAGGAGTCGACCCCAGAGGCGGTTCGCGAGCTGAAGGCGGCTGGGCTGAAGATCATCATGATCACGGGCGACAATGCGACGACCGCTCGTGCCGTGGCTGACAAGCTCGGGATCGAGTTTGAAGCTGACGTACTGCCGCAAGGCAAAGCGGAGATCATCAAGGCTCATCAGGCGAAGGGCTCTATCGTCGCGATGGCCGGCGACGGAGTGAACGATGCCCCGGCTCTGGCGCAAGCGAATGTCGGAATTGCCATGGGAGCTGGAACGGACGTAGCAATCGAGTCCGCTGGTATCACCTTGCTCAAGGGCGATCTGCGGGGCATCCTACGTGCTCGCCGTCTCAGCCAATCGACATGCGGAACATCAAACAGAATCTGTTCTTCGCTTTTATCTCCAACGCGGTAGGCGTCCCTCTCGCGGCGGGGGTACTGTTTCCGGCCTTTGGATTGCTGTTGAACCCTATGATCGCGGCTGCCGCCATGAGCTTTAGCTCCGTCTCTGTGATTGGGAATTCATTACGACTACGGAGCGCAAAAATGTGACCGGGCCTGGAGCATGCGCTTAAAGTGATGGCCTCGCCATAGCCGGCATCGCAGGTTCTCAAGCAGCCGCTCGACTGGCTCAAGGAGGAAAAGGGAATGCAGGCAGAACGGGCGAAACTCACCAAGGCCTGCTACTCCCCGGCGAAATACCCACTTCTAGACGGCGCGCCGCTGCCCACGACGATCGCAGATTCGGCCTGCGAGGCTTGCTGATGATGCTTCCGCCGCTCGCATAGGTGCGTTATGAGAAGATGGGCGAAGTCTTCAGGAACAAGCGTTCTGGGTTTGTCACTGATCCGGAACTGGCGTATAGCAGCCGGTTCTAACGCTCTCCTAGCGATAAACTTCCTACGGGAGGGCTATCTCCTTGGGAGGCATGGCTGCTAACTGCGAGGAGCAGAACATAGCCGAGTTCTCCATGGGCGATGGCCCTTGAAGCGGCGGCAAGGAACTGCTTGGCCTGCGCCGGATTAAACCCGGGCAGGTCCAGCTTGCGCAGGCCGGTCATAACCTCCGCGAGCAGCAGCCTGCCGCTCACCTGACGGACCATTTCCACTAAGCATTCGCTGCGATCAAGCCGCTCCGCTATATCGAAATGGGCAGACCGCAACCAGGCTTCATAACGCTCCGCCGGTTGCGCGTCGCCGATGCAGGCGATCCAGGCCAGCAGGCCTTCGAGCTCCGCTGCCGCGCCTGTGTCCTTAGTCAGATCGGTAAGTCCCAGCAGTCCCCCTGGAGCGAGCACGCGAAAGAATTCCACCGCGGCAGCGGCTTTATCCGGGAAGGTGCAGAACGCGCACTCGCAGACGATGAAGGAAAAGCTTGCGTTCGGTAAGGGCAGGTGCTCGGCATCACCAGTCACGAAGGTAACTCGACCGCCAAGGCCCCGTTCGGCCGCGGCAGCCTGTGCGAGGCAGGTATTCTCTTCGCTGAAATCGATGCCCACGACGTCACAACCAAACGTCTCCGCCAGGTAGAGCGCACTGGTGCCTCGACCGGAGGCCACGTCCAGCACCCGCGAGTGTGGGCCGAGCCCCATGCGCTGTGCCAACTCATGGGTAAGCTTTGTGCCGCCGGGGTGAAAGCTTTCGCCCAGCAGGTAGCGTGCGGCATCGCTGCCGTAAAAGGTGGCGCAACACTGCTTGACTGTGGAGTCAGAGATTTGCGGCTTACCCTCGGTCAAGCGAGCACGACCGGCTGAATGGCGTGCAACCCGCTCATTGTGCCCGTGCGCGTCCACTGGGCGCCCTTTACGTCGAAGATGACCGGCTGCGGTGTGAAGGGTACGCCTTCACGCCGCGCCTGGCGACGCGCGGGCTCCATCGCGTCTAGCTGTGTTCGCGCCTGCTCGCGATAGCCGATGGTGTTATACGCGCAGAAGGGGATCTGCTTGCCGCCGGGGATCAGGAACTCTTTACAGCACTTCATCAGGTTCTTCTGGTTGAAGGTGTACGGGTCCATGAAGTCCTGCAGCATAATCATCAACATGTTTTTGGCGAGATCGCCGAGCGTGCCGTTGGCGGGAATGCCGCAGGCCTCGCAGGAAAGCTGAAACTGTTCGGCGGACTTCTGCGAGCCCGGCACCGATGAGGAGGACCACAGGCCTTCCAGCGCTTTACGGATTTCCAGCGAGAAATCAGGCAGCACGCGATTCGTGATGTAGTCCAGGTAGTCATACACGTTGACGATGCGCGAAAGCGGCGTCACATTCTCGCCGTCGATCAGAGCGTACGTCACCGAGTTGCAGGTGGGAAAGCAGCAAGGGACGGGAATGAAATCCGACACCATGAACTGCTTCGCGGTCTGCGCCTCAATCAGCTTCAGAATGTCCGGAATCGTCATGCGGTTCATCGGGTCGTGATCCATGTGGCGGCCTGCGTGAAAGGCAGGCTGAAAGTTGATGCCGCGTACAGCGGGATGCCGGATCGCAAACTCGATGATGCGACCGATCTCGTGCTCGTTGACGCCACGCTCAATCGCCGGAACCAGGGTGCAGTTGATGCCGATCGAGGCGAGCCGGTCGAGGGCCTTGAGCTTCTCGGGGAGGATGCCGGGTTCGCCGCGGATGACGCGGTAGGTTTCTTCCTCGAAGCCGTCGAACTGGAAGTAGATGGATGCGCGCACCTCGTTGAGTTCGGCGAGAAAGCGGTCATCGCCGGCGATGCGCTTGCCATTCGTGTTGATCATGACGTGAGGAATTCCGCGCGCATGCGCAGCACGGACAAAGTCCAGAATCTGCGGATGAATCGTAGGCTCGCCGCCAGAGAATTGAACGACCTCTGGATTGCCTTCTGTCGCCACGAAGTGGTCCAGCATCTCTTCCACCTCCGGCAGCGTCAGCGAGAAGCCCGGGCCGGCATTTGCGAAACACAGCGGGCACGCCATATTGCAGGCGCTGTTCACCTCAATGATGCCAAGGCAGGCATGCTGCTGGTGATCGGGGCAGAGGCCGCAGTCGTGTGGGCAGCCTTCGACAATCTCTGTCGAAAACTGTAATGGAATGGTTCCCGGCTTGTTGTATTTGCCAAAGGCGACATAAGCCTGCGCGTCTCCGTAGATGAGTCCTTCGAAGGGGCCGCAGTGGGGACAGCGCTTGCTCATGTACACCTTGTTATCGCGCAGCAGCACCTTGGCGTCAATTACCTTGCGGCACCCTGGGCAAATGCTGCGGGTAAGCTCATAAAAGACGTAATCCGCGTCCTTCTTCTGCACCGGCGGGTCGGGCACTTCTAGATTGAGGATCGACAAGGTGGCCTCTTTTCGCGGGTGGCGCTGGCCGTAGCGCAATCGCGAGCGTACGCTGGAACAGCCAACTCACCTATGCGACGAACCGATCATACTCCGCCGAAAATACAGCTTCGATGACCGAACAGCGCGGGTCATTGGCAGGCACGCTTTTAGCGAATGGATTGCTACGCGTCGCAGGCAGTGCGAGCGGCACGCTGGTCGGGCTTTACCTCGTTTCTCTTCAGGCGAGCCGCATCGGGTCTGCGGGGGCTGGTACGGCCGGCACGCTCGGTGCAGTAGCCTATGTGGCCGAATTCCTGTTTTCAGTCCCGCTGGGCGTGCTGGCAGACGCGTGGAATCCGCGCTGGGTCATGGTGACGGGTGCGCTGCTGGGAGCGGTCGCGGTGCAACTCTTCGGCCTCACACATAACGGCGCGATCTTGTATCTCAGCCGGGTTCTCGAAGGCGTCAGCGTCGCAGCCATCACGCCGCCGCTGCTGGCGTGGCTGGCAGATCGAACACAAAGCGACCTGCGCGACCGTGCACGCGCCATGAGCCTCTTCGAACTCTCACTCCTGGCCGGCCTCGCCCTGGGAGGTGTGGCCGCGACCCAACTGTGGGGCCATTTTCATGGCGCAGCGTTCAGCCTTGTCGCGGTAGGATACGTGTTCTCGGCATTGCTGCTCGCGCTCTTTGCAGGTGATGCCGAAACGGCACCGAAGCGCGCTGCCCGCAACGTCCACTACGCAGTAAACGGCCTGCGGCTTGCGCTGCGGGATTACCAGGTGCGGCGCCTGGCACCGGTGTGGCTCTGCGTCAACGCGGTAACCGGGCTGTGGCTCGGACCCACTCTCGCCTTTCTGATGACTGCACCGTCGACGCCGAATCGTACCCAGTTCTTTGACGGCTTGTATGCCACTGACCCCAGACACTTCGGCTGGGTGTTGCTGGCGTATGCGTTGCTCTTTGCAATCGGCGTCACAGGCTGGAGCCTGGCACTGGCGCGCGTGGGAGTTCATCGTGCCATGCTGGTATCCCTCGCGACCATGTTGCCGGTGTGCCTGGGCTTTTATCTCGTCAACCATGCCGGTGGTGCGAGCAGCGCGTACCGCTGGACCGTTGGTCTCGCGACGGCGTTGTTGATCCTGGTGGAGACGGGCTTTACCCCGGCAGCGCTCTCATGGCTTGCGGGCTCGCTCTATGGTGGTCTCGGCAAAGGCAGCGCCATGGGGATCTACTCTGTGCTGCTGAGCGTCGGCGCGATCGTAGGTTCACTGATGGCAGGCTGGCTGGGCAAACTGTTCCGCTTCGATGGCCTGCTGCTGGGAACGGTGTTGCTGGCAGTCGCCGGCCTTCTGCTGATGGCGCGCATTCCAAGGGACGCTCCGCTCCATGCAGGAGGACCGCGCCCATGAAGTACGACTACGATTTCGCCATCATCGGTGCCGGGGCCTCGGGCCTTATCGCCGCGGACTTTGCGCTGAAACTGGGCGCACGCGTCGCCATAGTCGAGAAGGATCGCATCGGCGGGGACTGTACCTGGTCTGGCTGCGTGCCCAGCAAGTCGCTGATCAAGGCCGCCTCCGTCGCGCATGCCGTTCAGCACGCATCGCACTTCGGGGTAGGCGCAGAGGCGCGGCCCACAGACATGCCCGAAGGTGCGGGCGTGGCTCAACTCCACGATCGAGCACATCTATGCACCTACCACGCCGGAGGCGCTGCGCGCGAAGGGCATGGAGGTGCTGATGGGCCCGGCAAGCTTTGTGGACGCACACACGATTCAGGTGGGCAAAGAGCAAATCACCGCAGGCACATTTCTGATCAACACGGGTGCCCAGCCGCGCATCCCTGCCATCGCAGGGCTCGACGAACTGCCCTACCTGACTTACAAGCAGATATTCAAGAACGATCGCTTGCCACGCAGATTGATCGTCGTTGGAGGAGGACCCATTGGCTGTGAGATCGCGCAGAGCTATTGCAGGCTGGGCGCGCATGTATCACTCGTTGCAGAAGCGCTGCTGCCCAGGGAAGAGCCGGAGGCAAGCACGGGACTGGCCGCCGTTTTCGCGGCTGAGGGCATCGAGTGGGTCCATGGACGCGCGACGGCGACATGCTGCTCATCGCCACTGGCCGTCTGCCGGTCGTACAGGAGCTCGGGCTTGAACGCGCGGGAGTTCGCTACACACCGGAAGGGATCGAAGTCGATGCGCATCTGCGCACCTCAGCCCGCAACATCTACGCAGCGGGTGACGTGCTGGGTGGCGCGCAGTACTCGCATCTGGCGGGCTGGCAGGGGTTTCAAGCGACACGTAACGCGCTGCTGCCGGGAAACGCTCCAGGTACGCCACGCGCTATGCCACGTGTCACGTTCACATCGCCTGAAGTTGCCCGGGTGGGGCTCAACGAACAGCAGGCACGCAGAAATACGGGGATAGGCTGCGGGTTGGAACAATGGCCCTCACGCGGGTTGACCGTGCAGTCAGCGAGGACGACACTCGCGGCTTCCTGAAACTGCTCGCTCTGTCTGACGGCAAAATCATCGGCAGCACGTTTGTGGGCGAACG
>JAABUX010002943.1_pt1 | contig 23235 bp, 17 predicted proteins | sample 5561851 | NCBI WGS metagenome assembly JAABUX01 (sample SAMN10711883, study PRJNA513361) | rock metagenome | isolation source: Antarctica rocks | place: Antarctica: Victoria Land, Richard Nunatak red sandstone | collected 2016-01-03 | reverse complement strand
CACTCTCCCCGACGCCAAAGGCCGCAACCTCCATGACGAAGGTCCCGGCCAAGAAGTCCAATCGCCATGTCGAAACGAAGCCAAGCCCAAGGCCTTGCCCGAACCAACCACCGCGAAGAACCGCCACCCAAGCGAACGACGCCAACCATTCGGCGTCATCCCCACAGGCGACAAGGTCTATACTACCGCCTTCCGCCGGCGGTTCAAGAGTCTTCTCCGAAAATTTGCGAAATGCGGCGGTTACGATGATCAAGTCTGAGTCGGAGTACGAGCCGGATTGGTCGAGCGTGGCTCAGCATGGATTGGAAGCGTGGTCGCCGTTTCGTTATCTTGAGGATGTCGAGGCCGAATGGTTCTTCGCCTTCTTTCTGGTTCTTCTTCCGATCGCCGGGACGGGACGTTTTGCTCATGACCACCGACGAACTCCGTGAAGCGTTCCTCGATTTCTTCGCGTCCAAAGGCTGCGTTCGACGCCCGAGCGACGTTTTGGTCCCGAAGGAGGACAACACTGTGTTGTTCACCCCGGCGGGGATGAACCAGTTCAAGCGAGAGTTCATGGGCCTGGGCGACCCGAGCTTCACCCGCGCCACGACTTGCCAGAAGTGCATCCGGACCGGCGACATCGAGAACGTCGGCAAGACCCCCCGGCACATGACCTTCTTCGAGATGCTCGGCAACTTCAGCTTCGGCGACTACTTCAAGCGCGAGGCGATCCATTGGGGGTGGGAGTTCCTGACCAAGACGATCAAGGTGCCCGCCGATCGGCTGACCGTGACCATCTACCTCGACGATGACGAGGCTTTTGGCATTTGGAATAAAGAAGTGGGCCTGGCCCCGAGCCGGATCACCCGGATGGGCGAGGACGATAACTTTTGGCCCGCGGGCGCCCCGACACATGGCCCCGACGGGGTTTGCGGCCCCTGCTCCGAGATCTTTTATCACGGCGACGGGATCGAAGAGGTCGAGATTTGGAACCTGGTCTTCACCCAATACAACCGGGTGGGTCCGGGCTTGCTCGAACCTTTGCCGAACAAGAACATCGATACCGGGATGGGCCTGGAGCGGATGGCGGCGGCGCTCCAAGGGGTTCCGTCGAACTTCGAGATCGACATCCTCAAGCCGCTGGTCGCCGCCACCGCTGGCCAACTCGGGATCAATTACGATCGGGCGAATGCGGATGGGATTCGGGTCCGGCGGATCGCCGACCATGTGCGCGCCCTGACGTTCATGATCCACGAGAACGTCAAACCCTCCGCCGAGGAGCAAGGATACGTCGTCCGCCGGTTGCTGCGTCGCGCTTTCCTGGATGCCTACCTGATGGGCCGGCGCGAGCCGTTCCTGTTCGAGGTGGTGCCGACGGTCGCCGAGGTCATGAAGCACCCCTACCCCGAACTCGTCGACAGCGTCCGGCGCGTCCAGACGGTGATCCGCGAGGAGGAAGAACAGTTCGTCCGCAACGTCGACAACGGCTTGAAACTGCTCAACGATGTTTTTCGGAAGACCAAGGCGAGCGGGTCGGACGTGGTTTCGGGGAAAGATTCATTCACGCTCCACGCCACCTATGGCATCCCAGTCGAAGTGACGGAGAGTTTCGCCGCCGAGCAGAACTTGCGGGTGGATCGGCCAGGATTTCAAGAGGAGATGGCCGAGCATTCGAGGCGATCGAGGGGGACGGCCGACGCTGCCGCCGTGTTCATTGCGGGGCCGCTCGACACGCTCAAGAAGTCGTATCATCGCGGGAGCGAATTTCTGGGGTACACGACCACTCGGTCGGAGTCGAAAGTCATCGGGATCGTGGCGCAAAACCAGTTGACCGACCTGGCCACCTCGGGAGCGAATGATGCCCCGGTGGTCGCGTTGGTGCTCGACCGGACGCCGTTTTATGGCGAAAGCGGCGGACAGGTCGGCGACACGGGGGTTATTCGCGGCGAAGGGTTTGTTTTCGAAGTGTCCGACACGAAGAAGGACAACGACTTTACGCTCCACCTCGGTCGAGTCACCGAGGGGGCCGTTTCCTTGAATGCTCCGGTACTTGCCGAGGTGGACGGTGAGCGTCGGCTGGCGATCCGACGGGCGCACTCGGCGACGCACATCCTCCACCACGCCTTGCACATGCACCTGGGTAAGCATGCCCAGCAAGCCGGGAGCAAGGTCGAGTCGGACCGGCTGCGGTTTGACTTTTCCAACCCCGAGCCGACCGGCCGCGAGCGTCTGGCTTTGATCGAGGAAACGGTAAATCAGAAGGTGTTGGGGGGCGAGGCGATCTCGTGGACGACGATGCCGATCGCCGAGGCGAAGTCGCTGGGGGCGATGGCTTTGTTCGGCGAGAAGTATCCCGACGTGGTCCGGGTCGTCCAGATGGGCGACTTCTCGCGCGAGCTTTGCGGCGGGACGCATCTCGATAATGTCGGGCAGGTTGGGTTGTTCAAGGTGATCGCCGAGGAACCGGTGTCGTCGGGGACCCGGCGGATCACGGCCCTGACCGGCAAGGCCGCGTTCGACTACATCCGACAAGAGCAGCAGACTTTGGCGAGCGTGGCGGCGGCGCTCAAGGTTCCGCCGAGCCAGGCGGCGGAGCGGGTGGCGGTCTTGCTCGAAGAAAACAAGGCGCTCAAGAAGCAAGCGGCCCAGCGGAGGTCGGAGTCGGCCCCGAAGGTCTCCCCCGACGACTTGCTTGCCTCGGCCACGTCGGTCGGGTCGTTCCATGTGGTCGCGTCGGCGATGGACTCCTCGACCCCCGACGAGCTTCGGCAGTTGATCGACGTGCTGCGGCGAAAGCAGCCCAGCGAGTTGGCGGTGTTGCTGGCTTCGAGCGTGGACGGCAAGGTGAACCTGGCGGCGGGGTTGACTCCGGACCTGATCGCCATCGGGTTGCACGCCGGGCAATGGCTCAAAGAGGTGGCCCCGATCGTAGGTGGCGGTGGTGGTGGTCGGCCCGACTTGGCCCAGGCGGGGGGTAAAATCCCCGACAAGATTCCCGATGCCCTGGAACGAGCGGTCGCGTTCCTCCGGGAGAAGATGTCTGGTTGAAAGGACAGGCGGATCACCCTTGATTTGGCCGGATTATGGATGATCCGTCTGAACCGATCTTGACGGGCGCGTGGTTGTTATTAGAATGGGCGTTTCGTCGCGACCGCAGACAGATGCATCTGGGATGGTCGGCGTCAGGGTTTGGTCCCGAAGGTAGGTAGCTCAAGTCTCATGAATTGTTACAAGGCGAAGGCCGGTGAGCTGACCCATCAGTGGTATGTGATCGACGCCACGGAGGCGGTTGTCGGCCGGCTCGCCGCGCAGATCGCTCCGATCCTGATGGGCAAGCACCGACCGACTTATACCCCGTACATCGACACCGGCGATTACGTCGTCGTCACCAACGTCGAAAAAGTGGTTTTCACCGGCAAGAAGTGGGAGCAGAAGTTCTACCAGCGCTACTCGGGGCACCCGGGCGGGCAGAAGGAAGAACAGGCCCTCAAGCTCTTGGGCCGTCACCCCGACCGGATCTTGAAGCTGGCCATCCAGCGGATGATGCCGAAGAACAAGATCGGCCGCCACATGATGAGCAAGCTCAAGCTGGTGGTCGGTGGGGTTCATGAACATCAGGCCCAGGCGCCGATCCCCCTGGCGGCGATCGACGGTCGGCCCACGGCGGCGGGCGGTTTGTTCGCCCCGAAGGCGGTCGCCAAGCCCCGCAAGGGTCGGAAGAAGCCGGTTAGTGTCGATGCCCCGATGAGCGATCCCGTCGAGCAAGTCGCGTTGCCGACCCCTGCGGAAGCCGCCTCCGCCCCCTCGAACGAAGAAGCCGCTTCGCCCATCGATGGGGTGTCCGAGCTTCCGACTGAGGATTGATGTTCGTTTGATTGGTTCCGACGGAATGTTCGAATCAACTTCCCCAGTGCTTTGCTTTCCGACCCACCTGCTTGTTCCGAGGATCGAATTCACGATGGCGGCCGTTATCAATCCTTACGTCTGGGGCACCGGTCGCCGGAAAACCGCCGTCGCCCGGGTTCGCATCAAAGAAGGCACCGGCAAGTTCCTGATCAACAAGCTGGAAGTCGACAACTACTTCACCGAAGAAACCCAACGCAGCGATGCCCGGGCTCCGCTCAAGATCACCGAGATGGGCGAACGGATCGACGTGTGGGTCAATGTTCGGGGGAGTGGCAAGAACAGCCAGTCCGGCGCCGTGCTCTTGGGCCTGGCCCGGGCCTTGGCCGAACACCGCCCCGACCTGCTCCCGGCGCTCCGCGATGCCGATTACCTGACCCGCGACGCCCGGATGGTCGAGCGGAAAAAGTACGGCCACAAGAAGGCCCGTCGGAGCTTCCAGTTCTCAAAGCGTTGATCGCCGGGAACTCGATCCACCGACCATCGAACAACTCGAACCCTGGCGTCTTGCCGGGGTTCGAGTTGTTTTTGTTCCTAGAACTCATTGCAGATCGCAGGATCGCAAATTGCAGAGGAAGTCTAATGGGACAAGCCCTTTAGCATTTGCGATCTACTGAACATCGAGTCATACGGTGCCGACCGAGCCGCCGTCGACCCGGAAGTTCGATCCGGTGATGAAGCTGGACTGATTCGAGCACAAATAGGCGATCAGGCTGGCTACCTCTTCGGCCTGCCCCCGGCGCTGGAGGACCAGGTTGGGGCGTTCTTCCTTGAGGAAGGACTCGACCGCTTTGTCGAAGCTGACCCCTTTTTCCTTGGATCGCTTTTCCATCATGGCGTCGGTCATCGGGGTCTCGATGAACGCGGGTGAGACCGTGTTGATCAGGACTCCGTCCTTGCCGTACGCCTTCGAAAGCCCTTTGGTCAGGTTGAGGATCGCGGCCTTCGCGGCGCAGTAGGGGAGTTCCTCGACGTAGGGCTGCTCGGCATCTTCCGAGCCGAAGAGGATCACCCGGCCCCAACCGGCTTTGCGCATCCCCGGGATGAAGGCCCGGCAGACCCGAACCGCCGCCATGAAGTCGGTTTCTAGGGCCTGTTGAAAGTCTTCGTCGGTCAATTCCAGGAAGTCGCCGGTCGGCCCGGTGATCCCGGCGGCATTGACCAGGATGTGGGCCGGGCCGAACCGCTCTTCCACCGAGAGGGCGAGCTTGAGGACCTCGCCTGGTTTGGTGAGGTCGGCGGCGATCGGGTGGACTTCGCCGAATTGGCTGATCGAGTCGGCCGCCTCCCGGAGCGTCTTGCCGTCTTTGTCCGATAGCGCGACCTTCACCCCTTCTCGGAGCAGGAATTCGGCCGTCTTCAAGCCCATCCCCGAGTCGCCGCCGGTGATGATCGCCACTCGATCTTTGATGCCCAGGTCCATGAAAATCCTCGGTCGTGAACCAACGAGCGGCCCGAGGGGCGGAATCGGGCGCGACTCTCGCGGTAGACAATCGACCTTCCGCCAATCGCGTGCCAAGCCCAAATGATCTCGCGGATTGCTCGACCATCGCGTCACGACTTGGGGCGAAACCGCTGGTTGACCGCGACGGCGACGATGATCACCGACCCGAGGACCAGACCTTCGACTTGGGTGCTGTTGAGTTCGAAGACCACGGGGATCTTGGTCACGCCGAGGTTCAGGACGAAGTCGACCTTGCGGACGACGAGGGCGGTGCCTCGAATCAAGGTTTGCAGGAGGACCAGGCCCAGGACGGTCCCCCGGATCGAGCCGACCCCCCCGGCGAGCGAGCAGCCCCCGACGACGGCGGCGGTGATCGCGACCAACTCGTAGGCGATCCCCATCCGGGCATCGGCCTGGCCGGATCGACCGGAAAACAGGATGCCCGCCAGCGCGGCGAGGACGCCGGACAGGCCGTAGGCGAACGCCTTGAGGCGGCGGATCTTGAGTCCGCTCAGGCGAGCCGCCGCCTCGTTGCCGCCCAAAGCGTAGAGGTGGCGGCCCAGGACGGTGGCCCCCATCATGACGCTGATCGCCGTGGCGACGACGGCGAACGTGGCGAACGTGTTGGTCGCGTCGCGGCCCAAGGCCCGGAACAGGCTGAAGGGGACGTTGATGATCTTGTTGTCGCACAGGATCGACGCCAGGCTCCGGAGTCCCGACATGGTGGCGAGGGTGGCGATGAACGGCGGCAAACCGAAGCGATTGATCAGGAACGCATGGAACAGGCCGATCCCCAGGCCGACGAGGAGGGTGATGGCGATCGCCGCGAAGATCACGACCGACGACGGGTTGCCGGTCCGATCGCCTCGGAGCCATTCGGTCATCAGTTTGGCGGCGATCACCGAGGAGAACGCCACGACGGCCCCGACCGACAGGTCGATCCCCCCCGAGATGATCACCACGGCCGCGCCGATGGCCAGCACTCCATAGAGGCCGATCTGGTGGAGGAGCGACAACCGACTCGACGGGAGGAAGAAAGACCGGGTCGGATCGAGGATATAGATCAGACCGAGGATCGCCAGGATGCTGGCGCCCAAGCCCCACTCGGGCGCCCGAAAGAGAGCCGGCCATCGCCCCGGACCGTTGTTCGTCGAGCCCATGTTCCTCGTCGCTTATCAAAAAGATGTTCGTTCGGGAGGATCGAGGTCCGTCTCGGATTCCGGTCAACCTGGCCCGGGGTGTAACTTTCAAACTTGGATTTTTTCCGGATCAAGGGTTGCAAATCGCAAAGGATACAAGGATTTTGGTTTCCGATTTTTTTGCGATTTGCAATCCTGCGATTTGCAATCCGGATCTCCATATTCGAAAGTGATACCCCCGCCCGGGACGGATCGCGGTCGGCCGATGCTCGGGTCAGGATGATTTGAGGCCCTTGGTCGCCAGCCACTCCTTCATCGCCTTGATTGTCAACACGTTGTCGCCTTTGATGGGCGAGTTGTCCGAGGGGACGATCACCCGGAAGCCGGTGTCGTAGATGTCTTTGCCGTCGGGCAAGAGTTCGCCCAGGAGCTTCTTGTCGTCTTCGGCCATCGCCTTGAGCATTCGGATCGCCTGGTAGCCGATCTCGTAGGGGTTCTGGACGACCGTGAAGTCGACGTCCCCTTTTTCCAGGTGTTCGATCAGTTGCTCGTCGAGGTCGAAGCAGGCGACCAGCGTCTTCTTGCGGAACTCGGGGTTCTTCGACGCTTCGAGGGCGATCCGCGGCCCGTTATACGAGTAGAGGCCGAGCATGACCCCCGCGTCGGGGTGCTTGGTGATGGCGGCCTCCGCCAGATTCATGGCCCGGTTCATGTCGGCGCCGTCTTCGAAGATTTCGAGCGCGGGCTTGATGAACTTGGGGCCGGCGCCCGCGTAAAACCCGTCGATGCGCTCGATCGCGTTCGCCGCCGACGCGCTGCCGACGAACATAAGGACCGTCCCTCCTTCGGGCCGGACCTGCGAGGCGGCTTTGCCGAGGGTTTCGCCCGCCTTGGTGTTGTTGCTGCCGATGTAGGCGCGTCGGACCTCGGCGGAGGACGAGGCGACATCCGAATCCACCGTGATGACGGCCTTGCCCGCCTCCTTGAGCTTCCGCATGGCGTCGACGATCCCGGCCGCCTGCGGCTCGACGACCGACACGGCCACGCCCTTGACGTCGGCGGTGCTCAGGGCGTCTTCGAGCAGCTTGATCTGCCCTTCGACGCCCCCCTCGTTCCGCTTCATCTCGACCTCGGCGCCGAGCTTCGAGCCGGCGTCTTTCATCCCCTTCTCGGCGGCCGTCCAATAGTCGGAGTTCGAGTTGGTGACCAGGACGATCCGGGGCTTCGACCCGGTCGACGCACCGCCGCTCTCGGGCTTCGCCACGTCGGTCTTGTCGCCCGCGTTGCCGCCGCAACCGACCAATCCCACCGAGAGGGTCAGGAAGCCCAAGCCCAATAGCCCACGCCATGCCCGCAATCGTTCCACGACACGACCTCCGCCCCGTTCCGGGCATCCGCGATTTCGATGGGAGAGTTCGGATGACGATTGGTCGAGAAAGACGACCAGAAACGATCTTAGCCGTCGCCAGGCTCCAAGGGAACAGGGGCGATCTCTTTGGATAACTTAATCCTCCTTGCGCCCCGGGTCGTGATCCCATGCTATGCTGGAGCGTTGAAGTCGAGGGGCGGTAGGTCCGGGATCGGGTCGAGTCGCGGAGTGTGGCTCTCGAAATCTGGAAATTCAATTGCGGATCGCAGGATCGCAAATCGCAAAAAATCCAGAAACCAAGATTTTTCAATGCCGCTTCGCGATTTGCGATCCTGCCATTTGCAATTCTTGATCCCGAAGAATTTCCAGAATCGAAAGCTACATCCTCCGGGCTTGCACTCGGCCCGGGTCAACACCGATCATCGAGTCGTCGAAATCTCAAACGGGCTGTCGAGCGACGGGGACGGTGGCGATGCGGTGGATCGACCGGGTTTACGGCGAGGTGGCGATCGACGACCCCGAGGTGCTCGCCCTGATCTCCGGCCCCACGTTTCGGAGGTTGGCCCGGATCAAGCAGGCCGGCCCGTCGGCCCTGGCGTTCCCGTTCAAGCAAGTGACCCGATACGAGCACAGCCTGGGGGTCTACGTCCTACTCGGCCTGCTCGGCGCGAGCCGGAAAGAACGGGTCGCCGGCCTGCTCCACGACATCTCGCACACGGCGTTCTCCCACGCCGTCGACTTCGTCTTCTCGTCCGAGCAACAGGACCACCACGAGCGGCTCAAGCCCGAGTTCCTCCGCCGCCTCGACGTGGTTGGCCCGCTCGAAACCCTCGGATATTCGCCCGAGGACTTCTACGACGACGCGATCTACTCGCTGCTCGAACAACCGATCCCCCGCCTTTGCGCCGACCGGCTCGACTATTTCTTCCGGGACAGCCTGGCTTGCGGAGTGACGACCCCGGAACAGATCCGCCGCTACCTGGATCATCTGATGGTGATCGAAGGGTGTTCGATCGCATTCAACGACGCCGAGGTCGCGCGCGACGCCGCCGACCGATTCGCGGTCATGAACCGCGACTGGTGGGCCAGCCCGACCGAAGCGTTCATCTACAACGAATTCGCCGACGCGCTGCGGGCCGGGTTCGACTGCGGGGTCCTCGACGAGTGTGCGTTCCTGAGCGACGACCAGTCGGTTTTGCTCAAGCTCCAAGGTTCCGGCGACCCGGCCGTGCTCGCCAAGCTCGACCGGGTCCTCCACTTCCGGGTCGAGTCGATCGCCGACTTCGTGCCCAAGGTCCGACCGAAGACCCGATGGATCGACCCTCCGGTCGTGGCTCGACCCACCCCTTCCGCCCGGCGCTGAACCGGATTGACCGCCGGATCGACTCATGTCGCCGAGCTTGCCCGGTCGATCATGGAGGTTGACAGATCGTCGACCCCCGACTACGATCCGCCCGCGCCCGCCTGACGCTCCTCGACGAGCCCGAGTGATCTCACGCCTTTGGGTGACTTCCCGACCCGAACCATCCGAGTCTCTCAGGAAGTTCGACCGATTCATGGCCAACACCTCGACCACACATCGCCCGACCTCGAAGGCCCGACCTCGGTTGGCGCTCCTTCCCGAACCGCCGATCGTCGCGAAGGTCGCGGTGAGGGTTGGGGCGATTAACGGGGCGAGCCCGACGCCTTCGGTCGGCTTGCCCTTGGTCGGCGTGAGCGGATCGGTCGCGGGCGGCGGGTTGAAGCCCGAAGCGGCCGGGGTCTTTTCGAGGGTCGCCTGGAACTTCCTCTCGATGGGCGCGGCCGAGGTCGCCTGTCGGGCCACTTCGGTCGTGGTCACGCTTTCGCTGGCCAGGGAGTTGGGCCGGGCGGGGTATGGGCGGATCGGTTTCGCATTCAACGTGGTTTTCTGGCTGGTTTTGCTGGTGAGGAACGGCTCGGAGGTGATCGCCGCCCGAGAGCTGGCGAGGCACCCTCGCCTGGTCCGGCCGATGGTCAACCACTTCCTGGCGATCAAGATCGCCGTCGCCGCGCCGCTCTATCTCGCATTGGTCCTGGTCGGCTGGTTGGCGATGTCCGACGCGATCGACCGGACCTTGCTGATGCTTTATGGCCTGATGCTGGTCACAACCGCGCTCGGGCTTGATTTCGTCTATCGAGGGGTCGAGCGGATGGGCTTGCTCGCCATCTCGCTCTACCTCCGGACCGCCGTATTCGCCTTGGGCGTCTGGTTTTGCGTGACCGACTCGGCGGAGATCACCGCGGTTCCCGCCTGGCTGGCGGCGGGCGAAGCCCTGGGGATCGCCCTAGTCTGGTTCCGCTACGTTCGGGAATACGGGGTGCCGATCCCCATGCTCACCCGTCGTTTCCTGGGGGTTTTCGCCCGAAGGTGCCGCCCGGTCCTGATGATCCAGGTGGCGCAAACCGTGCTGGGTTCGATCGATCTGATGGTCGTTGGCCTACTCCGCTCCTGGGATGATGTCGGCTTCTACGGCGCCCCTCACCAGATGATCGCGGCGGCCTTGACGTTCGGGATGATCTTCCTCCAGGTCATCTTCCCCACCTTGGCCCGATCGTGGCGAGACACCCCGGAGGCGGGTCGTCGGGCGATCGACTCCTTGGTTCGGGCACTGGCGATCGGGATGATCCCGCTCGCGGTGGGGACGACAATCTTGTCCGGCCCGCTGGTCGCGTCGATCTTCCCCAAAGGGTACGCGGGTGGCGGGACTCTCCTGGCCCTGGGAATCTGGCGGGTTCCACTCCTGACCCTGGCTTTCCTCTATCAGACCGCCTTGATCGCCAGGAACCGCGAGTCGACCGGGGCCTGGACCCTCATGTTCGGGGCGATCGTCTCGGGTCCGTTGGTGGCCGGTTTACTCTTCCGGTTCGGCTTGCTCGGGGCATCCGCCGGCCTGTTGGCGATCGCCCTAATCCTCGTGGCCGCCGGTTATATGTGCCTCGCCCGAGAGCTGAGGCAACCTTCGTGGCACCACCACCTGCTCAAACCCACCATCGCGGCGTCGGTGATGGTCCCGGTTTGCCTGTCACTCCTGCCGTTCCACCTCCTGGCCGCGATCGTGGGCGGGGCGATGGCCTACGCGGTCGCCCTGACCGCGATCGGCGGCCTGAGGCGCGACGACCTCCGCCCGATCTTCGGCCCGCGATGCTCGGGCTGATTCGTCGTCGGGGTTGATCCTCGATCAACAAGTCGGCTGGTCCAGCCGGGCCGGATCGAGTAAAAGGACGCCGACGCTTTGCCAATCGGGCAGGATGCGGTCAGGCCAAGGCGAGCCAACCAAGGACGGACACCTTCCGCTTCTGATACCGATCCCAGGAATTGATGAAAGATCGCAAATTGCAGATTGCAAACGGAAAGACAATCAAAGTCACTTTTTGCAATCTGCAATCCTGCAATCTGCTATGGAATTTCTGGGACCGTATCATCCGATCGGTTGCGACAGGAGGTCGCCGATGAAATTCTGCATGGTCACCACGTTCTTCGGGGCCCACAGCTTCGGGGGCGATGCCGCTTACGTCGACCGGCTGTCCCGGGCGCTTTGCCGGCGAGGGCACGAGGTCCACGTCTTCCACTGCGTCGACGCCTTCAACTCGGTCCGAGGCAAGCACCCGCTCCGCCCCTACGACCCCCCGCCCGGCCTCCACATCCACCCCCTCAAAAGCCCGCTGGGGATCTTGTCGCCGCTGGCCACGCAGGTCACCGGCCGCCCCTACTTCAAGGCCGAGGCGCTGCACAAGGCCCTCGACGCGGTGGACGTCGACGTCGTCCACTTCCACAACATCTCGCTCATTGGGGGTCCGGGCGTCCTGGAAATGGGTCGCAAGGCCGTCCGGATCATGACCGCGCACGAGCATTGGCTGACCTGCCCGATGCACCTGCTCTGGAAGTACGACCGGAAGCCGTGCGACAAGCCCGACTGCACCCGATGCGTCCTCCGGGGGAAGCGGCCTCCGCAGCTCTGGAGGCGGACAGACGCCATCGACCGGGGGCTTGGCGAGCTTGACGCCCTGGTGTTCCCGTCGAGGCACGCGCTGGAGGAGCATCGCCGACGGGGGATCAAGGCCCCGCTCGTCCACCTCCCCTACTTCCTCCCCGACGACTGGACGGGCGGGATCGAGGACGTCGCCCCGGCCCCCTCGGCCCGGCCCTACGTCGCCGCCGCCGGTCGCTTGGTCCGAATGAAGGGGTTCCAGCGCTTGATTCCCTTGATGCGGCTCTTGCCCGAGGTCGACCTCCGGATCGCCGGGACCGGCCCCTACGAGTCGAAGCTCCGAGGGATGGCCGCCGACCTGCCCAACGTCCACTTCGAAGGCTTGCTCGGGGGCCGAGACCTGGCCCGACTCTTCGGGGGTGCTCGCGCCGTGGTCGTCCCCTCGCTGTTCCCGGAAACCTTCGGCTACGTCGTCCTCGAAGCGTTCGCCGTCCGGACCCCGGTGATCGTCCACCGAGGCGGCGGCGCGATCGAAGAAACCGGCGTCCAGAGCGGCGGCGGCCTGGGTTATGACACCGACGCCGAGCTTCTGGTCGCCCTCCGCCGCATGGTCTACGACGACGAGCTCCGCGACGATCTGGCCGAAGCCGGATACGCCCGGAGGATCGGCGACTGGTCCGAAACGGCCCACATCGACCGCTACTTCGGCTTGATCCAAGCGATCAAGGCCGGTCATCCCGACTCCCCGACCCCGCCTCGGCCCAAATACGCCACCTACCAGGCCCAGAACCTGAGCCGGACCAACCCATCCGAGGGCGTGCTCTGATCTCGACATCGCGATGGTCCAGGCGGCATCCATGATTCAACCATTCGTCACCCGTCAAATCGTCCGGCTCGTCCCGGTTGCCCTCCTGCTGGCCACCTTCGGGCGACTGGCGGCGGACCCGTCGAGCCTCCTGGTCGACGCCGAGAGGCCCACGGTGGATCGAGCCAGGGTCGTCGCCGCGCCTCCGGGGAATGACCTGACCCGCCAGTTCTTGCCGCTTCATCGCTGGGTCGCGCGAACCATCCGCCAGTCCGGTGCCTTCCCCGAGTGGGATGACCGAGGCTTCGGAGGCCGTCCCCTGGTCGGGAACCCCCAGGCCGGTTTGTTCTATCCCCCGGTCTGGTTGGCCTGGATCATCCCCGCCGCGGCAACCCTGGGTTGGATCACGCTGGGCCACCTGGTTTGGGCCGGCTTCGGAATGCTTCGCCTCGCCCGGACGCTGGGATTGAGCGAAACGGGCCGGATGGTGGCGGCCGGTTGCTTCGTGCTCTCGCCTTACGTCCTTGCCCAGACGTTCGAGGGGCATTATCCGCACGTCTGGGCCGTCGCCTGGTACCCCTGGGCGTTCGACGCGATGATCCGGCTTGGCCGGGGCCATCGGCGATCGGGCTTGGGCTTATCGGTCGCGATGGCGGCGGTCATCTTGACGGGACATCCCCAGGAGGGCTATTACCTGGCGATCGCCCTGGGGCTTTGGGCGGTGGTCGACCTGGTCCGGATGGCCCGAGGGCCGGGTTCGCGGTCGAACATCGCGGCGGCCATCGCCGTCTGGGCTGGGGCGGGGGTGCTGACGATCGGCCTGGTCGCCGTCGAGGTCATCCCCGACGCGATGGCCCAGAGCTGGGGCCTCCAGTCGGGCCGGATGCCGCTCCGGCTGGCGAGCCGGTATCACCCCTCGCCGCTCAACGCCCTGCAACTGTTCAACCCGTTCGCGTTGGGCGGACCGTCGGACTACTTCGGCACCGACAACTACTGGGAAACCCAGGTCTCGATCGGCCTGGTCCCGCTGATCCTGGCGGTCCTGGGGGCGGCCTGGACCGAGGACCGGCGACGGGTCCGAGGCTGGTTGATCCTCGTCGCGGCCTCGGCGCTGTTCGCCCTCGGTCGGAAGTTCGGCGTGCTCGCTTTGATGTACGAGATCGTGCCGGGCATGGACCGATTTCGGGTCCCGTCGCGCTCCCTCTTCCTGGCCAATCTGGGGGCGGCTATCCTCGTCGGGTTCGGCGTCGAGGCGCTCGGCAAGGTTCGACCGACCGGACCCGACCTTTGGGTCCGGTTGGGAAGACGCTGGACCTGGGCGGTGTTGGTCTTGCTCGCGGCGGTCGGTTGGGGTGGCCGGCGAGCCGCTCGGGCCAACCTCAGCCCAAGTTTGTGGGTGTCATCGCGGTTGAAGTCGGTCGCGGAGGCCGATCGGTGGGCCTTGGGGCTGGACCAGTTGGCCAGGCAGCCGACCTTCTGGCTGGCCATCCTGGGAGCGTCGGCGATCCTGGCATGGGGCCGGATTCGCCCCGACCGTCGGGGTCGGCTCGCGGTCGGCTTGGGGTTGCTCGGCCTGGTCGAGCTGGCCGGGTCGGGGCATCAACTGCTCGTCACCAGCCCGGCGGATGCGTTCCTCAAGGCGAACGCGGTGGAGAGCGTGGCCCGATCCGAATGCCCGATCCATCGAATCCGGGCCGACGAGGCGATCGTTTCGGATCTCGCGGCGGTCGAGCTTGGGTGGGGCAAGACCGACATCAACGACGCCTTCCAGGTCCAGCACGCCGCCGACCTCTACGAGCGGTTGTACGACCTGTCTCGACCGAGGCCGGTGGAGCTGTCGCGCCCGATGGACGGCCCCGTCGCCGACCGAGCCCAGCGAACCCAGCAGGCGGTCCTCGACCGGATGGGCGTGGCCCTGGTCTTCGCCGACCGGAGCAGCCCAAGGCTCGGGGCTTTGTTCGAGGCGAATCGGTGGCCGATCGTCGCAACCAACCCGGACCGGGATCATGGGTGGACGGCGGCCCGGAACCCGTCGGCGATGCCTCGGGCGTATGTGGTCCCTCGCGCCGAAGTCGTGGCGACCGACGACGCCCGGTTGGTGGATCGGTTCGCCGAGGTCGACCCGAAACGAGCCGTGCTGATGGCGCGTGATCCCCTGGCGGGAGTTCCGGAGGCAACAACCAGGGGGGAATATCAAGCCGCCAAGTGGGCTTCGACCGACCCGGACCGGGTCGTCCTCAAGGTCACAACCCAAGGTCCCGGCCTGCTCGTCGTCGCCGACACCTGGATGCCGGGGTGGACGGCCCGGGTGGATGGCCTGAGCGCCGAGGTCGGGCGCGGCAACCACGCCCAGCGAGTGGTCGCGCTGCCGAAGGCCGGGCGGCATGAGGTGGTCTTGAGCTACGAGGCGCCGGGGTTCCGGGTCGGCCTGGCGATCTCGCTGGGGTCGGTGGGGGTCTGGCTGATCGTCCGGGTCGCCCTGAGTCGGCGACCCCGCCCTTCGATCATTTGATGGTGAGGGTCTGGTTGCCTTGGATCGTGAGGGTCACGGGGCCTCGGCGGTCGCCCACCGCCTTGGCGAAGTCGGCGGGGGTCCGAACCGGCTGGCCTTCGACGGCGGTGATGATCTGCCCGGGTTTCAGCTCGGCGTCGTCGGCGGCGGAGCCGGGGAGGACCTCGGAGACGATCACCCCCCCCTTGGCCATCGCGTCGAGGAGTTCGTTCCCCCGGTTGTTCCGCATGTTGGTGCTGACGAAGTCGACGCGAAGGCCGCGCCAGCCTTCGGGGCGGTTCGTGGCGATGACCTCGCCCGTGACGGGGAGCTTCGAGAGGACGACCGACTTTTCGATCTCCCGGCCCTCTCGGCGGACCCGGAGCTTGATCGGGGCGCCCGGGGTGAAGGCGTTGACCGCCATCACCAGCGTGTCGGCGTCGACCACGGGCAGGTCGCCGATGGCCAGGATGGCGTCGTCGACCACCAAGCCCCCTTCGCCCGCCGGGGTTCCCGGATTGACGCTGGCGATCTTGTTTGTCCCTGATTTGTAGAGCCCGATCCCCAGGAAGCCGTACTCGACCTCCCGCCCCTGGCGAAGCGCCTCGATCGCCCGCTTCGACAGGGTGTCGACCGGGATCGCGTAGCCGGCCTGGGCGTCGAAGCCCCCGGCGTTGGCGGCGTCGGTGGTCAGGCCGACGAGTTCCCCCTTGAGGTTGACGACGGCGCCTCCGCTCATCCCCAAGTTGAGCTTGGAATCGAGCTGGAGGAGCGTCGGGTAGTGGCGGAGTTGCCTCTTATTAGGCTCGTATTCGAGGTGGGCCGAGTCGAGCCGTCGGGCGATGTTGGCCAGGATTCCCCAACTGGCCGAGGATCGACCGTCCCTCGACGAGTTGAACGGGTTGCCCAGCGCCAGGAGGAAGTTCCCTTTGCGGAGCTTGGTGGCATCGCCCATGACGACGGGCTGGAGTTTCGGCTGACGCCGCCCGGCCTGCTCGCAAGGGGCGATCACCGCCAGGTCGCTCCGGGGATCGGCCGCGATGACCTCGGCGTCGAAGTCGATCCCGCCCATCGCCCGGACCAGGAGCCGGCTCGCCCCTTTGACGACGCTGAAGGTGGTCAGGATCTCCCCCTTGTCGCCGATCACCACGCCCGACCCGTAATCCGAGGCGATATAGTCGGGAAACTCGGGCTCGAACCCGTTGAAGTTGTTGAACCCCCGGAACCCGACCTGAGGCTCCTGGGCCACGCGCTGGGGCGGCTCATACTTGCCTCGGACGGCGGTGGTGTCCTCGGTCTTGCCGTTCTTGTCGCGGGCGATCGCCACCACCGACGGCTCGACCCGGGCGATCGCGTCGACCAAGGTGGTTTCCAGGGCGGAAACCACGTCGATGGCCGAGTTCGCGGGGGACGGCGGCTGCGGCGATGGATGCGGGTCGGTACCGGCCAGGACGGCGGCGACCACCAGGAGCAAGTGCGGCATCGAGGGGCACTCCGGGATGAACGACCCAACACTCCCCGCGACGAACCGACGCGAGGGGCGCGGGGCCTCGTCCCATTTTTCCCGACCGGCGCGCCCTCGGCAACCCTTCAGGCCACTCGGCTCGGGTTGATGGGGCCTGGATTAGTCCTCAAACTCCGCTTCGTCGCCGTCGACCAGGTCGGCAATCGGCTTGGCGTTGGCGGCCTGGTGATTGCCGACGCGAGAGGACATGACCTTTCGCGTGATCTCCTCGGCGATCGCCGGGTTGTCGCGGAAGTACTGCTTGGCGTTCTCGCGCCCCTGGCCGAGCCGGATGTCGCCGTAGTTGAACCACGACCCCGACTTCTCGACCAGCTTGTCGGCCAGGGCCAGGTCCATCAGGTCGCCCTCGCGCGAGATCCCGCCGGAGTACATCATGTCGAACTCGCAGACCCGGAACGGCGGCGCGACCTTGTTCTTGACGATCTTGACCTTCACCCGAGACCCGACGATCTCCTCGCCTTCCTTGACCGGGCCGATCCGCCTCACGTCGATCCGACATGAGCTGTAGAACTTCAAGGCCCGACCGCCCGGCGTCGTCTCGGGGCTGCCGAACATCACGCCGATCTTCTCGCGGATCTGGTTGATGAAGATCAACACGCACTTGGATTTGGACACGCCGCCGGTCAGCTTCCGGAGCGCCTGGCTCATCAAACGGGCTTGCAAGCCGACATGGCTGTCGCCGATCTCGCCTTCGATCTCGGCCTTGGGGGTCAGGGCCGCCACCGAGTCGATCACGATGATGTCGACGGCGTTCGACAGGACGAGCATCTCGGCGATTTGGAGGGCTTCCTCGGCGCTCCCCGGCTGGCTGACCAGGAGTTCTTCGATGTTGACCCCCAGCTTCTTGCACCACGACGGGTCGAGCGCGTGCTCGGCGTCGATGAATGCCGCCACGCCGCCGATCTTCTGGGCGTTGGCGATCGCGTGGAGCGCGATGGTCGTCTTGCCGCTCGACTCGGGGCCGAACAGCTCGATGATCCGCCCCTTGGGAAGCCCCGACCCGCCCAGGGCCAGGTCGAGCGAGATGGCCCCGGTGGAGATCCCCTCGACGGTGAGCGAGCTGCCCTCGCCGAGCTTCATGATCGCGCCGGCACCGAACGCCTTCTCGATCTGGCCGATCGTGTTATTCAAGGCCCGTTCGTCGGCCGTCATCGCCTTGCCGTTGGTTTCGATCGCTTGCTTCTTGGCCACCGCGAGCGCCTCCCCCTGCGGGATATTCTGTACGTTAGACCACTAATGTACCACGGAAACCCGAATCACGTCAAGCGTCCGAGCGTCGTTTCGGCGACTTCAAAGGGGTGGTTGCCAAGGTCATGTAGGCGGGGCCTTCGGGGGTCAGGGTCGAGGCGTAGGCGACGACCTGCGCCGCCTCGAAGTTGCCCGCCGACCAGGTCCGGAAGTGGGCAACCTGGCGGGTCAGGTCGGTGCTCGGGTCGCCCGATTTGCTCCCCTTGAGCCGCCCCAAGGTGATGTGCGGGGTGAACCGGTCTTCGTCGGTGGGGTAGCCGACTTCGGCGACCGCCTCGGCGATGGCCGCTTGCAAGGCGAGCAAAGCTTCGAAGTCGGGTCCGCCCAGGCCGACCCAGACCGTCCTGGGGCGTTCGGGGTCGGGGAATGCCCCCAAGGATTGGAGGTTCAAGGTGAGACGGGGGAACGCCGAGGCCGCCTCTTTGACAGCCCGACAGACCGGGGCGAGGTCGAGGTCGGGCACGTCGCCGAGGAAGGCCAGCGTCAGGTGGAACTGGTCGGGCGTGACCCAGCGCGCCCCCGGCAGGTCGGGCGCCAGCAAGCTTTGCAACCGCCCGAGCCGCGTCCGCTGGGTTTCCGGGATCGGCAGCGCGATGAAGGTCCGGGCCGAGTTGGTGGGCATGTCGCGGGTTCAAGCCTGGGTGAGATGTTACGCGACGGCGGCGCCCGCCCCGGCGAGCAGGGTATTCACCTCGGCGGAGTCGCCGAAGTTCTCGACGTATCGGGCGACGAATTCGTCGATGGTGTAGCTGTGGTGCTGGGTCCCGGTCTGCTCGATCGCGTAGACGGCGGTCAAGGCCCCCAGGCGGCCGACGACCGGCCAAGAGAAGCCTCGGGCCATCCCCAGGACGAACCCGGCCCGGTAGGCGTCGCCGGCTCCGGTGGGGTCGACCACGGCGGTCGGTCGGGCGGTGGGGATCTCGTATTCCTGGCCGTCGACGGTGATGATCGCCCCGGCTTCGCCTCGGGTCATGACGGTGATCGGCACTTTGCGGCGGAGCTGATCCTCGCTGATCCCGAGCTTCTCGGCCATCATCCCGAACTCGTAGTCGTTGCCGGTCAGGACCCTGGCCCCGGCGAACCCCGCTTCGAGTTCCTCGGCGGTCATCCGGGGGGCCTGCATCGACGGGTCATAGAGGTAGGGGACGCCGAGCCTGGTGCATTCGAGGGCATAAGCGGCCATCGCGTCGGGGGCGTTCGGCGCGATCAGGACGATGTCTTCGGAAGTCAGGCCGAGGCCGCCAAGCTGAATCGACGCGGCATGCTTCATCGCGCCGGGGTAGAAGGCGGTGATCTGGTTGTGCTTCAGGTCGGTGTTGATGAAGCAGGACGAGGTGAAGTCGTCGGCGATGACTTTGACGCCCTGGGTCGAGACGCCTCGGCGTTCAAGCCACTCGCGGTAAGCGGCGAAGTCTTGCCCCACGGCGCCGACGAGTTCGGGCCTCTCGCCGATCAGGGCGAGGTTGTACGAGATGTTTGCCGCCGTCCCGCCGTGGAGCCGCTTCATCGAGTCGACCAGGAACGACACGCTCAGGACGTGCATCTTCTCGGGGAGGATATGGTCCTGGAACTGGCCCGGGAAGACCATGACGTAATCGTAAGCGATCGAACCGGTGACGATGAGGCGCATCGAGGGAACCATCTCCAAAAAACGCGGCGGTGCCGTTCAACGATTCGAGTCGATCAATTATTGGGCAATTCGGAGCCAAGGTCGCCGCATCCCCCGACGAAATTTGCGGATTTCCTGAGTTTCTTCGGCCATCGCTTGCAGCCTGATTGAAATATCGACTTCCAGACCCGTTTGGGAGGGACTTCCCCGCGACTTCTGATCCTGGATTTGTCGACGAAGCGTCATTATCTCCGAGGAAAGCACTCCATGAAGTTCTTCGTGCTGGACAAGGAGGCGTCGATACTCCGCATATCTCATCCCAATCACGGCCAACCAGATCAGCACCGCCACCGCCGCCACGCCGATCATCATCCGCCGGATAGTGAGTCGAGGACGTGTCGGTCGCATACCAACGACTCTAAGAAACTATCCCAAAACCCCTCCCAAACGGTTCTAAAGTACTGCCGGGAAACAAGTTGGATCGCAACGCTTAGATTTTGCCACAAGTTGTTTTCCGAACCGAACTTATGGCCGTTCAGCGGGGGTTTTGAGATAGTTACTAAGCGGTCCTCCGAACCCCGGCAACGGGTATCAGCCGTTCGGGGCGGAATCACACCCGAAAGCGAGGAATCTCGTCGATCCGGTTCGGGAGAAGGCGGAACCAGGCGAAGCCGTCCGCCGGGTCATCAAGCATTCGGCGAGCCCCCGAAAATTCATCGGTGCTGGGCCGAGCGTCTGAGTCGCGGCGCGTTCCCGGTCGGGGCGATCGAGAGGATGGGGTGGAGTTCGAACCCGTTGCCGATCCCGGCCTGGCCGTGCTCCTCGTCCCAGAAGCCCACCCCGGTGATCGTCACCTCCATCAAGTCGAGCATCCGGTAGGAGCGGTCCTTATGCGGCGACGCCCCGAACAACCGCTCGGTCGCTTGGCGGACCTCGGTCAGCACCGGGAGCTTGATCGAGTTCTCGGCGAATTGCGGCTGGACGCATTCCAGGTCGAGCTGAACGCCCGAGGCGTCCTCGATGACGATGTGATAGTCTCCGTCGCCTTCGAGCTTGATCTTGAGCGCCATGCCGGTGACTCGGTAGACCCGGAACTCTTCCGGCCCGGCCCCTCGGGGGAATTGCTTGGGCAGGGGATGCGGCAAAGGATTTTGCCAACCGGCGATGACGTCAAGCCCGATGTCGACCGGGGAATCGAACGCGACCTGCGACGCCATGTCGTCCTGGAGCGTCTTGACCTCCCAGCGGAGGACGCCCGCCTTGGTGCCGTCGGGGAGTGTGCCGATGCTTGCCATGAAACGATCCCCCTGAGTTGTGACAGGTCTGCACCCTCAACGCGCCAACCGCCCGGCGGACGCGGCAAGCCCACCTCGGTCGGTTGTGCTCCAAACCCGATGCAAGCGGAGAATCCGTCCGAAGGGTGCCTTGGGCTTGAGATGCTAACCGATACCCAGCTTGGTGAGAAGGTCCCGGATCGCCCCGAGCGGAAACCCGGGGCTGGTGGTGTGCTTGATCCCCACCGAACCGGTCGCCGGTTCGGGCTGGATCGAGTAGGTTTCTCGGGCTGAGTAGTCGATCGTCCCGGTCCGGCCGTTCTGGCGGATGAAGCCACCGTCGGCGGTCGAGAACGTGATCATCGTCCGGTAGGTGGAGAACTCGTCGCTGGTGAACGTGTAGATCGGTCGGGCTAATTGGGTCAGTTCGCCGCCGGGCTTGAGTTCCTTGGCCTCGAACGAACCGCCGGGGTAGCTGACCTTGACCTTGGTGACAACCGCTTCGGACCGGTTGACCACCGTGATCAAGATCGACCGATAGCGGTAAGCGAGCACTTCGAGTAGGGGGAGCGTCACCGCGACCACGAGCAGGAAGAGCATCCGACGGTTCCGCCGCCTCCGGACCATCTGGCCGGGCGTCAAGCCGCTCGGCTCGCCGGGATGGGTGACCTCGGGCGGTTTGCGGCGCTCGGCTTTCGGGGGTTTTTTGCTCTTGCTCATGGTCCGAAATCCAAGGCTGGGACGGATCAACAACTCGGCGGTTCGCTGTCTTGGAGCATCGCCAGGGTCTGGGCGATCCGACCCCGGCAAACGTCCCGGCCCAAGATCGCCAGGCAGTCGTACAGCCCTGGGCCGACCCCCTGCCCCGTGGCCGCCACCCGGAGCGGGTTGACCACGTTGCCCATCGCGACCCCGTGCGACTCGGCGTACCCGTGGACGGCGACTTCGAGCGAGGCGACCTCGTAAGGTTCAAGCTCGGCCAAGACCTGATCCAACTCGGCCAAAAGTTGCGGGACCCCGTCCTTGCGGAGCCGCTTCTTGACGGCGGCGGGGTCATACGCCAGATCGTCGGTGAAGAAGTAGCGGCCGAGCGAGATGATGTCGGAAAACACCTTGAGCCGATCGCCCAGCGCCTCGATCACCCAGACGACTCGCCTGGTGAACTCGGGTGTCACGGGAGAAGGAACCAAGCCTTCGCGATCCAGATAAGGCAGGACCGCCGCGACCTTGTCCTCGGTCGGGAGGGTCTTCATCCACTCGCCCTGGACCCAGAACAACTTGTCGGGGTCGTGGCTGGCGGGGGAACTGTTGACTCGGTCGAGCGAGAAGCCGGCGATCAACTCGTCGCGGGCGAAAATCTCCTGGTTCCCGTCCAGGCTCCAGCCGAGCCGGGACAGGTAGTTCATCATCGCCTCGGGCATGTAACCCTTCTCGATGTACTGGTTCAGGAGGACGTAGATCCCTTGCTTGGCGTAGTCCTCGGTCTTTCGCTTCGAGAGCTTCGCCTTCGACCCTTTTTCCGCGACGAACGGGACGTGGGCGAACTCGGGGAGCTTTCCCCCAAGGGCCTCGAACATCAGGAGTTGCGGGAACGTGTTGGTCAGATGCTCCTCGGCTCGGACGACGTGGGTGATCTCCATCGCCAGGTCGTCGACCACGGTGGCGAAGTTGTAGAGCGGCGTCCCGTCGGGGCGGACGATCACGAAGTCGCCGATCTCGTCGGTCTTGCTCTCGACGTCGCCTTTGATCAGGTCGTGGACGACCAAAGTCCGGCCCGACGCGACCCGGAACCTCAAGCCGTAAGGCCGACCCTCGGCTTCGAACCGGGCCAGGTCGGCGACGCTGTAGGGCTTTTCGCGGAACCGGTAGGCTTGCTTGGCCGCCTTGAGGGCGTCCCGGTCGGCGTCGCGCTCGGCCTGGGTGCTGTAGTCGCGGTAGACATGCCCCGACGCGACCAGGGCGTCGGCGGCTTGTCGGTAAATCTCGGTTCGTTGCGACTGGAAGTAAGGGCCATGAGGCCCGCCGACCTCGGGGCCTTCGTCCCAGTCCATCCCCATCCATCGGAAGCCGTCGAGGATCTTGGCAAGCGCATCCTCGACGTGCCTTTGCTGGTCGGTGTCATCGATCCGCAGGAGGAACTGGCCGCCGTGGTGCCGGGCCAAGAGCCAATTGAACAGGGCCGTCCGCACTCCACCGATGTGGAGGAGACCTGTGGGGCTGGGAGCGAAGCGGGTGCGAACGGTCATGTGGCGAGCGTCGATTCGGAGTCGGAAGCCGGTGACCAAGTGGACGGATGCCAGACAGGATAGGCGGTCGCCAGGGCCTTGTCAACCGCCCGCCCCACGGCCAGACCGGCCATCGAAGCTGTAGGGTATAGCTTTCGAATCTGGAGATTCTTCGAGATCAAGGATTGCAAATCGGCACTTTCTCAAACGCTCCTTGATTGGGAGGTATTTACTGGACAATTTGCGTCAAGGTCTGTGCAATCGTAGGTCT
>JAABUX010002942.1_pt1 | contig 23250 bp, 22 predicted proteins | sample 5561851 | NCBI WGS metagenome assembly JAABUX01 (sample SAMN10711883, study PRJNA513361) | rock metagenome | isolation source: Antarctica rocks | place: Antarctica: Victoria Land, Richard Nunatak red sandstone | collected 2016-01-03 | reverse complement strand
ACCAGCGCGCTGGCCCGCCGGGGCGTCGTCGACGCCGGCGCAATGGTGACCGCGGCGAGTCCCCCGGCTCCTACGCCACGTGGTCCGACAGCCCCGCACGCCTGCTCATCGTTGAGGAGTATCCGGTGTGGCGCGCGGTTCTCGACGAGATGGCCCACGTCATGACCAGCGAGAACTTCAATGCGTGGTTTGCGACAACCCACGCCCTTGACCAGGAGGGGGAGCTGCTACGCGTCGCCGTCCCGACGCAGTTCAACAAAGAGTGGCTCGAAGGCAAGCTGCGCGGTCGCGTGATGGGCACATTGCATAAGGTCGACGGCGATGTCCGCGGCGCTGGGCACGTTGAGCGCGTCGAGTACATCGTTGATCCGGTCGCGTGCGCCCGGACTGGGGCTGCAGCACGGACATCCTGAGCAACTGCGAGGCGTGGACACGCCCCGGGCGACGCCAGCGCCGAGACAGCGGCATCACAAGTACGCTCCCGCGCACAACGTGATGTAGCGCATCGCCGGGGTCGGGAGGTACTGGGAAAAGAAAGGAGCGGGCGCAATTCTCTTTCCAGTGACGGGGGGTCGCCGACGCACGGGTCGTGGAGTGGCGCTAGGGCTGAGTATCCACCAAGGCACCCTCGGCGCAGGTTAACGAGGTGAACAGCGGGTTGGGGCTGGCGCAAGGGGCGGCGCTCGTCGGTCGTAGGCGGACGCGGTAGAGCCGCGCCACACCGCCGGGGACCTGTGTCGGCCCCGGCGCCGGGAGGAAGGGCGCGAACGGGAGCAGCCGGCGCACGAGGGCGATGAGGGGGTTGGGGACGGCAGGCTGCACGGCGAGGACGAGGATCGTCGTGTTAGACGGATGGGCCATCTGGGCCATGAAGATAGAGGGGGCGAGATTAAACCGGACGGACCTAGGGGAGTCGTCGATAAGCCACAGGTACACGGTCGCCCCCTGGGGGGCGGTCCCTTGGGGGGCGACCAACGGGCAGGATCCTGGGCCGCCGGAAGGGGGAACAGGCCTGTAACACTCTCGACCCACGGCGCTCATCGGCCCGATGGCCCAGGACGACGCGGCCGCGATCCCGCGCACAAGGAGCGTCCGGCCGGCCCACGCGGCGGGCTGGCGCGCGAGGCCGACGCGCACCTGCGCGACCGTGTACGCCCGCTCGGGTGCCCGCCACTCGATGACGGCGGCGACGAGCGCCAAGCCGAGCGTGAGTAGGACAACACGCCCCATGGTAGCCTATCCCCCTCCCCCTGCCAACGGCGCCGTCCCCGTCGCGGCCGCAGCCTCCTCCAGTGTAGCGCCTCGCGGGCACCGGGTGTATTCGGCAGAGACGAGCGGACACGCCCCCCGCATCACGCGCGAGATGCCGAAGGCGGAGGACTGGAACGAGGACCTTCAGCGGGCGCGAGACATGGGGATGGAGATGGACCGATGAGTGACCCATCCGCCCTGCCTGCTGCACGACCGAGCATGTGAAAGGGCGTCTATCCCACGGCCGTGGGATAGACGCCCGACCGCCTCCCCAGAGGCATGCTCTCACCTACGGACAGTAGTAGTAGTCGTAGATGTAGCTGTTGGCTGAGTCAAAGAACTCGGTTTGATAGGTCTTCAGACCCGCGGGGGGATTGGCGGTCGCGCCGAAGACGTGGAGGCCGGGGCCGTACGAGGCGAAGGGGCCGTTCGTAGTGTAGACCGCGCCATTGGAATCTAGATCTCTGAAAACGGCAGCAACGTCGGCGGCGGCGGTGATATCCCACTCGACATACATCGGCTTGCCAAAAGCACAGGGGGTATCATACGTCTGGCGCATCGTCAGCGTCGAGTGGGGATGAGTCGCTAGACGCGTCGCCGCGGGCGCGCGCTCCACCCGCATCCCGCGTGTCGTCACTGCGGGCGTCGTCAGGGTCCCGCTCCCCGACCCGCCCCCGCTGGCCGCCGCGATCTGCGCACGGGTTGGGTGCATGTCGGTGCAGGCGAAGACGGTCACGGTGGTGACGAGCGGGACGGGGCTGGCGAGCTGATGGCCGTCGGGGGCGGTCGTCGTCATAGCGGGCTGCCCCGTCTGGTCGTTCGTCATCGCCATGGGCTGCGTGACAATGGTGCACCCTTTGCCCGCGGGGGGTGATAGGGGTGATAGAAGCCATCCGCGGAAGGCGTATCTGGTCCCCGACTGAGAGCTGGTGCATGTGGTCCCCGAGCGTGAACACGTGCACGTGGTGCAGGGCGGCAGACGCGTGCACGGGGGGCGCGCTGGGGATCGTGGCAGTTGCGGCCATAGCACCGATGGCCAGCGCGCTAGCGATGGTGGATCGTGTCTTCATAGGACCGTTCCTTCCTCCAGAGTCTACGGTGAGAGAGCCTGTCGGGACGACAGGGCGTAGAGCGGACCGGATCGTCCTCCTTTCGCGCACGACACAGACACCACGGCCCCAGGCCGGGGCCGTTAGTTTCTACACCACTAATTTGTGATCCTGACGGTTAAAATGCTGTTAATTTCTCCCATCCCACCATGTGCCTGCGCCCGCATGCGTCCCGTGTCCTGTAGCCGACAGACTGCACATATTTGGGCGCGTTCTTCGTGTCTGTCCTCGTGTGTTTCTGTCATCGTCTTCTGTACACGACTAAACGTCCAGATAGTGTTTGTACAGGGGATTGCTCCGGTCGTTGACGGCGGCGATGAACGCATCGAGCCCGGTGGAGTTGCGAACGGCTTGGACCACATCGAGGGAGAGAACGTCATCCGCCTTATGGTGGCCGCGCAGCTTGGCTTTCCCTTGCGCGACGACATCCGGGGTCTGTCCCGTTAAGGTATGGCTATTGGGCGGGGCGCCGCGCATCCCTGTGTGGCCCCGACGGCTGTGATGACCAAAGCTGAGAGAAGGGCACAAGCCAGCATTCTACCACGCACATCGGGGCTCCTTTCAACACCAACCGCGCACGTTGTGACGCGCCGGTTGTCGGATCATTGATGCACCCACTCTGCCGTTGCAGTCGCCAGTTACGGGCAGGTGCATCCCGATTATGGCACAGCGGTGGGTGGGATTACTATCCCCCCGTGGTAGGAATTGCGCGGCACATTGCGGCCCGCATCCCCCCTACAGTGGGGGTCCATCCCCTCACCCGCGCGTGTTGTGCGCGACGATCAGTTCCGGGCGGGTCGTAACCTCGTACTTGACTATGGGCTATGCACGTGGTCCTTGACGGTCTCCTTGCTGATCCCGAGGTCGTGCGCGATAGCAGTGTTATCCTTGCCCGCGGCGACCAAATCCATGACCTCGTGCTCACGCATGGTGAGGTCCGGCGCGCTGGTCGCGGCGCTGGCAGCCTCGGAGAGCAGCGTGCGCATCTTCTCGAACAGGGAGAGACCGGTCCAGGGGGGAGGCAACCAGTAGAGCTTGCCGCGCGCCTGAGGTTGCAGGTCGTCGACAAACTCCCGCTCGGGGTGGCAGATGTGGACCGGGAGCGTGGTGTGCCCGATGATGGCGCGGCAGCGCGCCGAGGCGTCGTCAACGCCGACGCAGTCGATGATCAGGAAGCTGGGCTAGTCCCGGTGGATCGCCGTGAGCATCTCCGCGGCGGACATGACCGTACGGACGGAGACGCCGATATGGCCGAACAGGGCGGGGACCATGGCAAGGATGTCGGAATTGTGCCCCAACAAGATAGCATGGACGACGGTCGTACGAGGCATGATGCGGCGTCCTCTCTTGGGCGACCCAAGTGGTGACGCGTGACAGGGCTGTCGGGCGACTCGCGGACGGCGAGTAAGACGGGTGGCCCTGGCTCCAGTATACCGTGCCCGACCCTGATGGACAGATGACTGGTATGGCAGTCGGTGTCAGTGCAGGCAAGGCACCGATAATGTTCGTCCACGAACGATGTCAGCTGCGCTATACTCTAGGCCAGCGCCTGCCGCTACGCCCCGTTGGCCCAGCGCGACAAGCCGTGAAGGAGCGTACCCCATGACCATGACTGGACTCAGTGAACGAGGACGGCCGCGTGATCACTTGCTCGTCGATCCCGCCTGGCTGGCGGGGCGCCTCGATGACCCCGACGTGCGCATCGTCGACATGCGCGGCTCTGTGCGGACCGTCACCACCGAGCCGGGACATCAGGAGGCGACGTACCTCGGGGCGCCCGAGGAGTATGCCGCCGGTCACATCCCAAACGCTATCTACCTCGACTGGACGCGGGACATCGTCGACCCGCACGACCCGGTCCCAGCGCAGGTGGCCTCGCCCGAGCGCTTCGCCGCCGAGTTGGGCCGGCGTGGCATCGGCGACGGGCATCTCGTGGTCGCCTACGACGCGCACCCCTCGTCCCAGTTCGCGACTCGCCTGTGGTGGGCGCTGCGCTACTACGGCCACCAGCGGGTTGCGATGCTCGACGGCGGCTTCAACGCCTGGCAGCGCGAGGGCCGTCCTCTGACGACCGAGCAGCCATCGTTCCCGCCGGCGGTCTTCACGCCGCGCGCGCAATCCGCCTGGCGCGCCACGGGTGAGGAGGTACTGGCCGCGCTGGGGCAGCCGGACATAACCTTGATCGACGCGCGCGACGAGGGACAGTACGGCGGGACGCTGCGTCGGGGCGAGGGACGCGCCGGCCACATCCCCGGCGCGGTCAACGTCCCTCGTGAGGCCATCGTCGACCCCGCGACGGGCCGGTTCCGCGACGACGACGCCCTGCGCCGCGCCTTCGCCGCGGCTGGCATCGATGGGAGCAAGCACGTCATCGCCTATTGCAACGGCGGGGTTGCCGCCACCTCGGTGTTGTTCGGCCTGGCGCTGGCCGGCTATCCGGCGCTGACCAACTACGACGGCTCCTGGAACGAGTGGGGCTCGCGCGCCGAGTGGCCCGTGGAGCTTGGGTAGCATGCCGGACTACCTCGAACTGGCCGACTGGCGGCGCCGCATTGCGAGTCTCTATGCGCAGGTGCGCGACCAGGCTGCGACCGATCCCCAGGCCGCGTTCCAGCATTGGTGTGCGACGCGCGAGCAGTTGTTCCGCACGCACCCGCAGTCGCCCTTGCCCGTCGAACGGCGCGCCGCGTTCCAGGCCCGCTACTTTCCCTACGACCCCGCTCTGCGCTTCGAGGCAACGGTGCAACCCTCACCCCCACCCCATGCGGATCCGTCTCTCGGCTCTGCGGAGCCGACAGCCCAACCGGCTCTCCCGTCCGTGGGAGAGGGGAGTGACGTGGCCGCGGGAGAGGGGAGTGACGTGACCGCGGGAGAGGGGAGTGACGTGACCGCGACGACGGCCTCTACTGGGAGCGCGGGCGGCTCGCCCGCTTCGTCCCAGCCACGTCCGTCCGTCGTAGCGGAGACAAGCCACACACCGGGGGCAGCACAGTCATCCAACATCCATGAGGCGTCCGTTCCTACCAGCGATGGAGGCACAGTTTCCCTGCGGCGCGTCGGCATGGTCGAGGCGCCGTTCCCGACCGGGATACGCCGCCTGGCCTTGTTCTGGATGGGCGGCTACGGCGACGGGCTCTTCCTCTCGTTCCGCGACACGACCAACGGCGCGGACACCTACGGTGGCGGACGCTACCTGCTCGACGCGGCCAAGAGCGCCGACCTCGGCGGCGACCCCGCGCGCGGTACGCTGATCCTCGACTTCAACTTCGCCTATCACCCCTCCTGCGCCTGGGACCCGCAGTGGGTCTACCCGCTCGTCGTGCCCGAGAACCGCCTGGATATCTCGGTCCAAGCGGGCGAACAGTTGTCCTGACTTCATCAGCAGCCCCACTCCGGCGCGCGGATCGGATATCCTATATGCTAGGGGGGTGTCCGTCCTCCGCCCCACGGGATGGCTCCCCTGGTTTCGGCCCGTCGCTCCCTGGCGCGGGACAGACCGACTCTGGAGGACCGCGCTGATGGACGACGAGCTTGTCCCCATGCCCCTCGCCGCGCGCCTGGCGTGGCTCCTGGACGCCCGCGGCTGGCACGTCCTGGATGCCCGCGCCGGCTTCGCGCCTCCCCTCACCTACGAGGCGCTCGCCCGCGAACTGAGCACCTCGCGCGGCTACGCCTGGCAGCTCCACCGCGACATCGGCTCCCGCCTCGCCCACTCTTCCCGCCTGAACTTGCTCCGCGACCTCCTGACCACCCTCGACGCTGCCTGGCCGCTCACCCTCCTGGAGGGGACCGGGGACGAATTGGAGGAGGGGCTGGAGGACGGGACCGGGGACGAATTGGAGGGTGTACCAGGAGAGGGGGCGCTGCCCACGGCCCTGCACGCCGTGCAGGCCATCCTCGACGCGGCCGGCCACGGCCCCGTGATTGCTCAGGATGCGTACCGACTGCTCCTGCTCCCGCGTGCCCTCACCGATCGCGGCGACGCTCGCTTCCAGGCGCGCTATCCCCGCCTGACCCACGCCGCCTGCTCCCTGGCGCCCCCTATCCTGGCCCACCCCGCCGTGGCGGCCCGCATCGTGCGCGACCGCTGGGCCGCCGCGCGTGACCAGCGGGCCGCCGCGCGGGCTGCCGCGCGGCAATCCCACGCCCAGACGTACGCGGCGCTCGCCGCCGACGTCCTTCGGGCGGCGGGCGCGCCGCTGCACTGGCGCGACATCGCCGCTCGCGTCCAGGCCCGCGGCCTCCGCTCCTCCGTTAACCCGCGCGTCCTCTGCAGCGCGCTTGGTGGCCACGCCAAGACCTTCGTCCGCGTCGGACCAGGTACCTACGCGCTGGCCGCCTGGGGCACGGCGCCGGCCCCGCCCTACCCCGCCCTCATTGCGCGGGTGTTGCGAGAAGTGGGCCAGCCTCTCGCGTTCGATGGGATCCGACGGCGCGTGGAGCAAGTCCGGCCCGTCAAGCCCGGCACGCTCAGGACGACCCTTTCCCGGCACGCGCGCTTCTACCGCTCCGTCAAGGGTACCTATGGGCTGCGCGCCTGGTTGTCCCCCGGTGCGCCGGAGCCGGCGCCCCGCTGGTGGGCGGAGGACGAGGCGTCGGCCCGGCGCGTCGCAAGGGCGCAGTCCCGCGGCGGTGACGTTGCCTACCTGATAGCTCAGGATGCTGCTGACGGCGATGGAGTCGGGTCGTGACACGGCGCTGACTACCGCGAGCGCCGGCGGGAGGGATACGATGGATAGCGCTGGAATAGCCCTCATAATCCGTGCTCATCTTGCCGTGCCGATAAGCTGGGATATCCCCGTCCGCCCGGCGAGCAGCTATTGCCGCTGAAACCCGTCGTCCCCGACCGCTGGCGTATCCTGCCCGGCGGTCTGTATCCAGACGCTGCCCGCCAGGCGACCCAGCGCGGCATTGCCCAACGCGGCGGACGGCGCATACTGGTGGCAGACGCCAGCATGCGCCGAGCTGGGACAGGCGCGTGGCGGCGGGTAGGCCAGCGAGGCGAAGTACCAGTGGATGGCCGCCAGGTGCGCCTCGGCCACGTCGAAACCGGCGTAAGTGGGAGAAACGCGCACCAGGGCCATCCGTGCGGCTACGTCGGTCGCGATGGGGATGAGCGAGGTGCTGTAGTACTCGAAGACCGTGCGCGCGGGACCCGTCTGGAGCGCGGCCGTCTCGCGCGCCACTTCGCCGGCCGTGCTTTCGCCCACGTGTGGCAGATAGCTCTGGACGCCGGAGCTGTAGAAGGGGTCGAGCAGAGCGATGCGCCGGGGTAGCAACGCCGGGGCGATCCGACGGCGCTCGACCAGGGCCTGGAGCAGGTAGGACGCGCGCACGGCCAGCTGGTTGCCCAGGGAGTGCCCCGCGAAGCGCACGGACGCGCCGCGGTAGCCGCGCATCGCCGCGAGGTAGGAGCGTACGAAGAGGTCGGCCACCGAGGCGCGGCCGGGGTAGACCAGCGGCGCGGCCAGAGAGCCATCCGCGCGCCGCGTCAGGTAAGTCAGGCCGCCGTCCGCCGTCCAGATCTTGCGCTCGACGCCGGTGGGGATGAGGGACGAGGTGTCGTCGGCAAATTGATTCCAGTAGAACAGGCCCACATTGTAGCCCCTGGCCCGCCACGGCGCGGCCAGATCCTGCTCCCGTGGCGGCGCGGCGGTGATGGGTGTCAACATCGACTGCCGCGCCTCCTGGGCGGTCGAGCCGGGCTCCCAGCCGTGCACGAAGATGACGGTCGACCGGCGCGGGTTGAAGTAGACGTCATCCTCGCCGGGGTAGGCCCGGACCTCGTCGGACCGGTGGTCGCCGGGGCGGCAGGCCCCGCAGCGCGCCCAGTAGAGGCCATAGTCGAGCGTGGAGAAGTTGGCCGGGTGGTCGAACTGGCGGCCCGCCGTGACCACCGCGCTGCATGCTCCCACCCCCACCGGCGCGCCCCGCGCGATGCGGCAGACGCGGTAGCGGTAGCGCAGATCGTCGTCCGCGGCCAGCGTCGCGTCGTCGCCGGTATAGGCGCCCGCCGCACTGACACGCCATCCACTGCCAACAGTCACCCATTGCCTCGTGATCGTGTTCCATCGCTCGACCATGTCGACCGCTCCGAGACGATCGGTCCACGATAATCGCAGCGCCGTGGCCAGGAGCGCCCGCGCAGACGGCTTGGTAGGACCGCCCGACGCAATGGACAAGCGGCGAGGGTCGGACGCCGACAACGCGACTCCGGTGGTACGTACGCTACCGGGGATGAGGCCGGACACCGCACATAGGAGCGCAAGCGATAGGGTCAGGTACAACCGGCTCTGGGTACAAGCGATATACTGGCGCGCGGCACGCACATTATCGCGTGCCTCGGGGAACCAGCGCACACGTGTCATTCGTCCGCGTCAAGGCCGAACTCGGCCCATACCTGTTTCATCTCTTCGTCGGTTACGTAGCGGCCGGCATCGGCGGCCTGGATGGCTCGCTGGATTTTCGCAATCTGGCCCGATTCTGTCTCCAGATAGCGGTGTAAGGCTTCTTGCGCCAAGGAATCTTTGTCGCGGCTCGTCGTATTGGCTAAAGCCTCTAGCCCATCCTTGATCTCCTGGGACATCTTAATCGTCACCGCAGCTGTCGTGCTCGTCGTCGTGCTCATGTTATCCTCCCGCACTCGCGCATAGTGTAGCATGGTGCGTATCCCTAGCGAGGCCAGCGCCGTGGTCATGGCGATGCCTGCCGAGGGATCGTCCTTGGGCGCCGTCCCCCTGACGTACATGACCTTTTTGCGGATTATCGCTACCTCACGCTGGATGACGTGAAAGCATGTCTCGCGTATTCGGCTATCTCCGGGCACGCATGAGCGCGGCGATAGCCCTTAGATCCAATAGGCCGCGCGTAACCATAGGGGCGGATAGAGCCCACGTACGACCATGGCGCCTCGCTCGACGACCGGACCCTCCTCGCCGCCCTCATGGAACTTGAGCGAACGAACCGTTTCCCTCCCGATCTCCGTTAGTCCCACGATGACCATGTAGCCCTTCGTCGGTGAGTAGCCAAAGTGATGGGGCCACGTATCGTGCCGTGGATCGTAGAGACGGGTCGTACCACGGGGACGGCGTTGGCCGCCTTTGTATCTATATAGATCATCTTCACAATAGGTTCAGGAGCGGGTAGGACAGAGAAGAGAGAGGGAGACGCCCGCTCCCGTTGCTAGGGTACCACGGAAGGAGGCGCCGCTGCTGTTGCGCTACACCACGCTGTCCCGCAAGCCGGCGATCTTCAAGGCTCTGACGGGGTTGACGGTGGCCCTGTTCGACGACCTCGTGGGGGACCGGGGGCCGGCTTACGGGGCGGCGGCGTATGAGCGCAAGGAACGACCGGGGCGGCAGCGGGCGGTGGGTGGGGGACCTGGGGCCGGCTGGGGGTGCGGGGCGAGTTTTTGCTGACGGTGGTGTGGCTGCGGCACTATTTCACGCAGGAGGCGCTGGGCTACTTCTTCGGGGTCAGCGACACGACGGCGCTGCGCGCTTGCGCGGGCGCTGCCGGTGCGGGAGGCGGCGGGGTGGGACACGATGCGCCAGCCGCCGCCCTCGCGGCGAGCGCGACGGGGGGTGGCGGAGGCGCTGCGGGCGTACCCGGAGCTGGCCGATCTGGATGACGAGAGCCGGGTGGTGGACTCGTGGGAGCAGCGCACGCAGCGGCCGACGGATCACAAAGAGGCGGACGACCACTACTCGGGCAAGAAGAAGGCGCACACGCTCAAGAGCCAGATCGTGGTGCAGCTCGGGACGGGCAGCGTGCTTGAGGTCAGTCCAAGCGTGCCCGGACCGGTGGCTGACCCGCCCTTACTGCGGGACTCAGGGATGCGCGAGCGGCGGGGGCCAGACCACCGCACCCTGGGCGACTTGGGCTACGTCGGGGCAGACAAGGACAAGGACGAGGGCAAAGACGCTACGGGCCCGGCCACGGGCCGGGCGAAAGGGGAAAGAGCCACGGGCCGGGCGAAAGGGAAAGGGGCCACGGACAGCGGCAACGAGGACAAGAAGGAGAAGGAGAGGGCGGGCGGCGTCATCCCGCGCATCGTGACGCCGCGCCGCAAGCCGCGCGGCCAGCCCCGGCCGCCCGAGGACGTGGTCTTCAACCAGACCTTTGCCCGTGCCCACATTGTGGTCGAGCACAGCATCCGGGACCTGCGCATCTTTCAAGCATTGAGCCAGGTGGACCGGCGCCGGCGCAAGGGGCACGAGCGGCGGGTCTGTGCCGTGGTCGGGCTGCGCGCCCGCCGCTGCCGGCCCGGTCGCCGCGATCAACTCCGGGCCGCGTAACCGCTCGGTCACGGGGAAGGGGCCGGTGGCCCTCCCACCTATTCCGAAGATGAACTAGTAGGCAGTTCACAGAAGGGACGAGCCTGCGACTGCGGTCGGATGAACACGCGCCTCCTGCCTCCTGCCTCCTGCCTCCTGCCCACTCGTTCGCGCCCTTGTGATACGATCAGTGGGTATGGCTGAGCAACTGCTAAACGGACGCTACCGCGTGTTGCGTCCCTTGGGCACGGGCGGGATGGCCAGTGTCTACCTCGCCGAAGACCTGCGCCTGGGTCGCCGCGTGGCCGTGAAGATCCTTCACGAGCAGTTCGCGTCCGACCCCTCCTTTGTTGCGCGCTTCGAGGGCGAGGGGCGTATGGCCGCGGCCCTCTCCCACCCCAACATCGTGCAGATCTACGACGTGGGGCACGACAACGATCGCCGCTACATCGTGATGGAGTACGTCGAGGGTGAGACGCTCAAAGAGACCGTCGCCCGGCAGGGCGCGCTGCCCGTCCCTCGCGCGCTTGCAATCATTGGCGGGGTGCTATCCGCGCTCGAGTTCGCCCATGCCCACAACCTGATCCATCGCGACATCAAAGCCCAGAACATCCTGCTTACGCGGGACGGCGCCGTCAAGGTGACCGACTTTGGCATCGCCCGCGAGGTGGGGGGAGGCGCGGCTCCCACCCTCACCGCGACCGGTATGATCATCGGCACGGCGCAATACTTCTCGCCTGAACAGGCCCAGGGACGGCCCGCTACGGCACAGTCGGACGTCTATAGCGCCGGCGTGGTGCTCTACGAGATGCTGACGGGGCGCCTGCCCTTCGAGGGCGACAATCCCTTTGCCGTGGCCATGCAACAGATCAATGGCGTGCCGCCGCGGCCCACGCGCCTCAATGCGGCTATTCCCCCGGCGGTCGAGGCCGTCGTGCTGCGGGCGCTGGCCAAGGACCCGACGGCCCGCTTCGCCAGCGCGCGGGATATGAAGGCGGCCGTCGACGGCGCCCTGGGCGGGTCGAACGAGCCCACGCGGGTCTCGCGCGCGTCCACCGCCCCGACCGTCGTGGCCCGCCCGACCACGCCGCCCAGCGTCCCGCGTCCCGCAGTTGGTAGCGGCGCCACTGCCCCCACCGCGCCGCGGGTCACGGTGTCCACGGCAGCACCGCCGCCGCGTCCGCCGCGGCGTGGCCTCTGGCCGCTGGTCCTGTTCGTGGCCGCGCTGCTGGCGCTTGGCGCGGGCTACCTCGTCGCCCATGGCGGCGCGTTCGGCGGCGGCGGCGCGACTCCGACGGAGACGCCGACCGTGCTCACCACCGCGACCGGCGCCGCGACCGATACCCCGGCGCCGGCCACCGCGACAGGCCAACCGGTGGTGATCCCGCCCGCATCGGCCACGCCCTCGGCAACCCCGGTCCCCACGCCTTATCGCCGTGCCGCGACCGCCACGGCCACTGCTGTCGTGGTCGCCGATACGGCGACGGCGGCTCTGGCATCGGAGACTCCGGCCGCTAGCGACACGCCAACCGCGCCGCCGCCAACGGATACCCGGTCGCCCAATACAGATACCCCGACGGCTACTCCCGTGCCCGCCACGCCGACGACCGTGCCGACAGCCACGTCGAGGCCGGTCCCCAGCAACACGCCGACGCCGGTCCCAACCGCGACGCCAACGCCGCGGCCCAGCAACACGCCGACCGCGACGCCCGTTCCCAGCAACACGCCGACGCCAACGACAGCGCCCAGTAATACGCCGACGACGGCGCCGACCGCGACACCGACGGCAGTTCCCAGCAACACACCAACAACAGCGCCCAGCAACACGCCGGCCCCGCCGCCGACGGCTACTCCTCTGCCCGCTACGCCGACGATCGTGCCCACGGCCACATCCGTATCCGTCCCGTCGGATACGCCGGCATCGTGAGCGGGCGCGCTAGCTGCCATGACCATTTATGGTCAGGCGACAACTACAATCTCGGGGCACACTCGGCAGAAGCTTATCAATGGTTTACAGGAATCCGCCGATTTGTCCGCACGGCTTCAGCCGTGCGGACAAATCGGCGTCCTTCGCGCGCGATCGCGCGCCTGTGCGCGTCCACAGACACTGTCTTGTGCTTTGTGCTACAATCATACCACGCGTAAAACATTCGAGTATCGGTTGTTTCCCACTGCCGCACAGGGGCGCGTCTTGCAGACGACGCTTGATGAGTGTCGGTGGCTCTACAACCAGTTGCTTGAGCAGCGCAAGACGGCCTATGAGGAGCGCGGCGAGACGCTGACGCTGTACGACCAGCAGGCCACCTTTGGGGCGCTTAAGGCAGCGTGGCCAGCGTTGGCGGGCGTGCATAGCCAGGTCTTGCAGAACGTGGCCGTGCGCCTCGACCTGGCGTTCAAGGCCTTCTTCCGGCGCGTGAAAGCGGGCGAGACGCCGGGCTATCCGCGCTTTCGTGGCTCCAACCGCTACGACTCGTTTTGCTATCCGCAGTCGGGCTTTAAGGTGGAAGGGCAGCGCGTCTACCTCTCCAAGATCGGCCACGTCAAGGTCGTGCTCCATCGCCCGTTGGAGGGGACGGTCAAGACGTGTTGCGTCCAACGCGCGAGCACCGGCAAGTGGTTTGTCACCTTCGCGTGCGAGGTGGAGGACGCGCCGCTATCGGCCACCGCCAGCGCCGTGGGCATCGACCTGGGCCTGACCTCGTTCGCCACCATGAGCGACGGCACAGCGATCGCGAACCCACGTTTCTTCCGCCGTGACGAGCGCGACCTGGTCCGCGCCCAGCGCCGCGTCGCGGAGCATCCCACGCCTGAGCGTGGCCATCCGTCCACGCGGGAGCGGCGACGGCGGGCCCGGATCGTGGCTCGCATCCATGAGCGCATCGCCAACCGACGGCGCAACTTTGCCCATCAGGAGAGCCGCACGGTCGTCAACGCGCACGATACCATCGCCGTTGAGGACCTGTCCATCAATCGGATGGTCCATAACCACTGTCTGGCCAAGAGCATCCACGACGCGGCGTGGGCCATGTTCGTGGCGATGGTGGCGTACAAGGCAGCATGTGCCGGTCGCCGCTTCATCGCCGTCAACCCGGCCTACACCAGCCAGGATTGCAGCCGGTGCGGGCATCGGCAAAAGATGCCGCTGTCCGACCGCACCTATCAGTGCCCGTGCTGCCATCTTGTGCTCTCCCGCGACGTGAACGCCGCCAAAAATATACTGGCCGTGGGACTACACGGCCTCGGGGAAGAACCGTCGAAGCCCATGGCTTAAGCCGTGGGAGTAGTCACGCAATAACAACGGGTCGAGTAAACTGGAGCCATGATTCAGCGTAAGTTCACCGAGGACCGTCTCGCCGCGTTGTACGATGCATTCTGCCCGCCGCCGACGCAGCGAGACGACTTCAACTTCTACCTGCCCCTGGTGATGTCCGTGGGGGCTGTGCTCGACGTGGGGTGCGGGACGGGCGCGCTGTTGCGCCTGGCGCGGGAATCCGGTCATACAGGGCGCCTGTGCGGACTCGACCCTGCCAACGGCATGCTCAACCAGGCGCGTCGCCGGACGGACATCGAGTGGGTCCTCGGCGACCTCTCGTCGGCCGGCTGGGACCGGGAGTTCGATCTGGTCATCATGACCGGTCATGCCTTCCAGGAGTTCGTGGAGGATGACGAGATACGCGCTGCGCTCGCTGCGATCCGGTCGGCCCTCGTCGACGGCGGCCGCTTCGTGTTTGAGACGCGCAACCCGCCGGATCGCGGATGGGAGCGTTGGCCGGCGGAGTACACGGGTGAGGTGGCCGATGCTACCGGCGCCATGGTGCAGTGCGAGTACGGGGTGGAGACGCCGGTTAAGGGGGACATCGTGTGGTCCATCGGCACGTTTACCAGCTCCGGGTGGGACCATCCGGAGGTGAGCCGGGGCGCGCTCCGGTTCCTGGATCGGGATGTGCTGTCCTCGTTCCTGTCCGACGCGGGCCTGGCGATCGAGGAGCAGTTCGGGGACTGGACCAGACGCCCACTCACCGATACAAGCCCCGAGATCATCACCATCGCACGGAAGGGATAGGAGAGTCAGTCCTCGTCCTCGACGAGCGCGACCACGCGCGCGGGGCCGGCCGACCCGCGCTCCACTTTGAGCGGGAAGGCGCACACCTTGAAGCCGAACGGCGGCAGTTGATCCAGGTTCGTCAACCGTTCGATTTGACAGTACTCCCGATCCACGCCGACGAAGTGGGCGGCCCAGAAGATGTCACTTCGTCCGCTCTCCTTGGCGCGGCGGGCCTGCACGGGCAACGCAACGTCCCAGCCCCACGCGTCGATCCCCACCACCTTGACGCCCTGGTCGAGCAGCCAGCGCGTCGCCGCGGCGCTGGCGCCCGCGCCGTGTGTGTAGTAGGCGTGAGTGTCCAGCAGGCGGTCGCCGCCGGTGTGTAGGAGCACGATGTCGCGCGGCTTGAGGGTGTAGCCGATGCGGTCGATCGCTGCGCTGAGGTCGGCGACCTCGATGGCCTCGCCGTGGCGCTTGTGGGTCAGGTCCAGCGCCACGCCGTCCGCGTAGAACCACTCCAGCGGCAGCCTGTCGATGGTGCGCGCGGGCTTCCCCTCGCTCGTCGGCGCGTAGTGCCAGGGCGCGTCGACGTGGGTCGTGCCGTGCGTTGACAGGCGGATGTTGTCGTTGGCCCAGCCCAGGCCCGTGCGCAGGTAACGCGGGCCCAGGCGGAAGAGTGCCCAGATGGCCACGGCGCCGAAGTGGTGGCCCTGGCGCCGCACCACGGTGCGCGCCCAGCGCGGCGCGCGGCCCTTGTTGTCGGATAGAGGAACGCTGAGGTCGATGATGCGTGTCATAGCCAATTCTCCCATACATCGCACCTTGCACGCCGCGCCGCGTTGCCGTGAGGTTGCGCCAGGACCTGTGAGTTGTACGGCGCCCTACTGGGAGCGCGGGCGGCCCGCCCGCTTGGTACAGCGTCCACGACGCTGGGGGCGCCAATCCGCGCGGTCACGACGGAAGCGGGCGGGCCGCCCGCGCTCCCAGTTGGCCCACGCATCGGCAACAAGTCCCAAACCCTCACGGTTCCAGCGGACGAGTAGCCGTATGCGGCCGATGGCGCCATAATGGGCGCGTACGGACTCGTCCCTGGTAGGCAGACTCGGTGAGCCCTGCGCGTCCTCGAGCGGCGTCGGGAGCTAGGACCCTCGTATCGATGCCTGGGCGGAGATGGGCGGGACGGCCATGGCCCGTGCTGGAGGCATATATGACGGAACAACCTTCGCGTCGCGACGTGCTGATGGATGCAGCTCTGGGCGCGGTGCGCGCGGCGGTTGCCATACCGGCGGGAGGGCTGCTTTCCAGCGTAGCCGCACGAACGGCAAATGTTCGTGAAGCGGTTGGTACGGTTGTTGATGGCGCACAGGTCGCCTGGATATGGGCGTTGACGAAACAGGGCCCGCAGTCCCTCATCGGCATCGCTCCCAGCGGCGCCGTGGTGGGACGGATCGACGCGACCAACAAAATTGTGCTGCGAGCGCCCGATGGGACGGCTATCTACACCATCGCGACGGGGGATAGCAGTACCCCGCCGACCGCTACCGCCCTGGTGCGCGCGTACAGCGCGCTGACGGGGACATTGCGTATGATGATCGAGAGCGGCGCCGGAGCCAACACGCTTGTCGATGCCGCTCTTAGCCTCGATGGCCGCTATCTCGCCTTGCTCGACCTGCCGGAGATCACCTACGCCGGCAACGGGACGTACGGCGCCGCCGTCGAGGTCATCGACCTGCTCGCGGGTCAGCCGGCCGCCTCCCGCCGGCTTGTTGTCCCCTCGGGGACAACGCTGGGCGGAGGAATAGAGTTTGGGCCCTCCGGCAGCGACATCTACGCCTTTACGTACGACCACGACGACAACACGACCATCACCGCTGTCCGCTTCGACCAACGGAGGTTGACCCAGACGCGGCAGGCGACGGGGGGACAGCGCGGCCACGTCATCCCGCCGTGGAGCTTGTTCCCCGCGCGCATCCTACCCGATGGCAAAACCCTCGTGTTCCTCGCGGATGGGACGACTGTGCAGTGGCTAGATTTGGCGCGGCTCACGGTCTCCGGGCGCCTGGCCGCGCGTCCCGTGACCAACGGCGCGAAACCTCCCCGCCCCGCCATCCTTTTTTCGAACGACGGCCGCATGCTCTATATCGCGAACGCCGCCACCGGGCTGATCCAGGCCATCGACCTCCGGCGGAGGGTATTGGCTGGCGCCATCACGCTCCCCACCCCTTCTTCGGGCGATAGTGCCGATCTTCAGGCTCTCGCCCTCGTGCAGGCCGCGCTCTCCGCTGACGGAACGCGGCTCTACGCGTTCAACAGCGGAGAGGGCGATGGCGTGTGGGTGGTACGCACACCCGAGTCGCGGGTCGTCGGCAACTGGCTTCCAGGCGTGTCCGTGCGCGCGGTCTGGCCGTCACCGGATGGGCAGACGATCTATGCCATCGCATTGGACGGTAGCTACACCTTTGTGCTCGATGACCATGGCCGGGAAAAGGCGGTGCTGCGACACAGGATAAGCGGCGGCGACTTCGTTCTACCGGCGGCTTGAAACGACGCATTCTTGTTCCCGCGGCGATCGCATCGAGTGCCCGATGGGCAGGCGTTATTTATTATGCCGCCACCTCACGCCGGAGGGATTGGGTGAGGACGGCGGTTTGACAACTGGCCGGTGCTGCCTTATGCTAGTGCAGCATCAGAGACGTTCCTTTGCAGCCGCACGCTCGGTGGCGTGGCCAACCGACCGCAGTCGGCCGGCGGTTTGCCATGCGACCGCAGTCGCAGGCTTCCGCATCTGGAACAAACCGCTCGGAGACAACACTAGGCTCGAATCGGGCGCGCGATAGCGCGGTCCCAGTAGTCATGGCCGTGGGGTGTTGCATGCAAGGCCGCCGCTCGTCGTCCGGCGCGCTCCCGCCCGTGGCGGCGCGCGTGCTTCTGCCGCTGGCGCTGGCCATTTTCCTGCTGCACCTGGCCATCGCCGGGGGTTACGGGTGGTTCCGCGACGAGCTCTACTATATCGACGCGGGCAAACATCTGGCCGACGGCTACGTCGAGTACCCGCCGATGGTGGCCTTGCTCGCCGCGTTCCAGCGCGCGGTGTTCGGCCCCTCGCTCACGGCGCTACACGTGCTGCCCGCCATAGCCGGGGCCGTCATCGTCGTGGTGACCGGCCTGATGGCGCGTGAGCTGGGCGGGGGACGCACGTCACAGGGCGTCGCAGCCCTGGCGGCGGCGGTCGTGCCCGCGTTCGTGGGCGCCGACGCGCTTTTCACCATGGACGCCTTCGACGAGTTGTGGTGGACGCTCGCCGCCTACGTGCTGCTGCGCCTGCTCGCCGCGCGCGATCCGCGCCGAGTCGACCGCGCGGCCACGGCCATGACCATGGGCGTGAGCGACGGGCGACTGTGGCTGCTGTTCGGCCTGGTGGCCGGGGTGGGGCTGCTGACCAAGCTGACCATGCTGGCCTTCGGGCTGGCGGTGACGGTCGGCCTGCTGCTGACTCCGGCGCGCGCCATGCTGCGCACGCGCCCGCCGTATCTGGCCGCGGCGCTGGCGCTGGCCTTCCTGCTGCCCTACGTGGCCTGGCAGACCGGGCACGACTGGGCCACCGTCGCCTTCTGGCGCAACTATCACCACACCCAGGATACGGCGACGTTCCTGATCCAGGTGATCCTGCTGATGCAGCCGCTGGCCCTGCCGCTGTGGGCGGCCAGCCTGTGGTACCTGCTGTGCGACCCGGATGGCGCGCCCTACCGCGCCCTGGGCTGGGCTTTCCTGTTGCTGCTCGCCCTTTTCCTGGTCGGCCACGCCAAGTCCTACTTCCTGGTCCCGGCCTTCCCGCCGCTATTGGCGGCCGGCGCCGTGGTCCTGGAGCGGCGGGCCCGACGACGACCGCGTACGCCGCTCGTGCCGCTCACCGTGGGGGCGCTGGTACTGGGCGGGGCTGCCCTGGCGCCGGTCGTGGCGCCGATCCTGCCGCCGACGACGCTGGCGTCCCTGATGCCCAGCCCCGTCCAGCCAGTAGCCGACCGCTTCGGCTGGCCACAGTTCATCGCCACGCTGGACAGGGTGTACCGCGCTCTGCCGCCGCGCGACCGGGCGCGCGCCACGATCCTGGCCGGCAACTACGGCGAGGCGGGCGCGATCGACCTGCTCGGACCCGACGCCGGCCTGCCGGCCGCCATCAGCCCGCACAACACCTACTACTTCTGGGGCCAGGGCACGACCGTCACATCCGGCGCGGTCGTCATCGCCACGGACTACCAGCCCGCCGACCTGACGCCCTATTTCGCCTCGGTGCGACAGGCGGCGACCGTCCCTGCCCAAGACGGCATTCAGAACGAGGAGGTTGGCCGTCCCGTCTTTGTGTGCCGCGGGCTGCGGCTACCCTGGCCCACGGTGTGGGCGCGCCTCAAGAACTTCTCATAGTCCCACAAATATCTGGCACGCCGCGGTGTAGACTGTAGGCATGGCCTCTCGTCCCCGCGTCGTCTTCGCCCCTCTTGCTCCGCTGCGCCATCGCTCGTTCGCGCTGCTCTGGTCGGGCGCGCTGATCTCCAACGTGGGGACCTGGATGGAGACCGTGGCCGCCGGCGTGCTCGTCACCGCCGAGACCGGCCGCGCCGGCTGGACGGGCCTCATCGCCGTCGCCGCGTTCGTCCCCACCGTCGCGCTCGGCCCCCTCGGCGGCGCCCTGGCCGACCGCGTGGCGCGCCGGCCCCTGCTGCTGGCAACCACCGCCGCCCAGATGGCTTGCGCCGCCCTCCTCGCCGCGCTCGCGCTGATCGGGACGCCGTCCCCGCTGTCCGTCGCCCTGGTGCTGTTTGCCGCCGGCTGCGCGGGCGCCCTCGGCTTCCCGGCCTTCCAGTCCCTCTTGCCCGATCTGGTCCCGCGTGAGGACCTGCTCGGCGCGGTCGCGCTCTCCTCGGCGCAGTGGAACATCGGCCGCGTCTTCGGCCCCTTGCTCGCCAGCGTGGCCCTCGCCGCGGGCGGGCCGGGGTGGGCCTTCGCGGCCAACGCGCTGAGCTTCGGCGCGGTCCTCGCCGCGTTGCTGCTGATCCGCTTGCCTGCCAGGATTGCTCCAGCCGCCGCGTCGGCGTCGACGTGGCGGCGTATCGCCGAGGGCGCGCGCTATGCCAGCGCGACGCCAGCCTTGCGGGCTGCGCTGGCCTGCGTCGCGCTCTACTCGTTGCTGGCCGGTCCCTTTATCGCACTGGTACCCGCGATGGCGCTGACCGTGTTGCACGCCGGACCGAGCGGGACAGCGGCGCTGGTCACGGCGCAGGGACTGGGCGCGGTGGGCGTGGCGGCCGCCCTCGGGCCCCTCGCCGCGCGCCTGGGGCGGGGGCGCGTGTTGCTGCTCACTCTCGCTGCCCTGCCACCCGCGCTCGTGCTCTATGCCTGGGCGCCCGCGCTCCCCGTGGCGGCGCTAGCCATCGTGGTGCTGGGCGGACTCTATCTGAGCATGCTGTCGGGCCTGTCCACCGTCGTGCAGATGCACGCCCCCGCCGCGCTGCGTGGACGCATCATGAGCCTGCAGGTGGTTGCGCTGAGCCTGTTCTACGCGATCGGAGCCCTGGCGCAGGGCGCGCTGGCCGACCGGGTTGGCCTGCGCCTCACCACCGCGGTCGCCGCCGCGCTGCTTGCGCTCGCGCTGATCGCGGCGCGCCTCGTCCGCCCGCACCTGGCCGTTGCGCTGCGCGACGACATCCCGCGTCCCGCGCCGGACGTGGATTCCCTCTCCGCTCGGTAGGCGGCGGCGAGGACTGCCGTTCGCAGCGGCATCATGCGCCGTCCCTTCATGGACCTCGGCTATCGCCGGCGCGCTGACGGCGAACATCCCAGTGAACTCCTCTTCGTCAATAGGGCAGGCTAGAAGGGCGCGCCGCAGGCGCCGCAGCACGTGGCGGCCAGCGCGTTCGTCTGAGCGCACGTCAGGCATGTTCCGTTGGCGTGCCGCCCGCGGGGCTGGATCAGCGCTGGCCGCGCCTGGTCCGCCATCGGCTGTCTGTAGCCCGCCATCCACTGTGCCTGGGCCGGCGCGGGCGGGCGGCGACGAGAGCCTCCGACGATCATCAGGAGGGCGACCAGAGCGCCCACGAACAGGATGCTGCCCGCGGCGAGCCCCGCGAACCCCCAGATCCCGAGCAGCGAGTCGACCCGCACCTGCGACGGATCGTCGAGCAGATAGCGCACGGGCAGAGTGCTGCCGACCACGAAGGGGTTATCCTGGCAAATCTCCTGGCCCTGCGCCGTGATCGTGGACCCGTTTGCCACAAACTGCAATTGCGGGCAGTATGACGGGCCGTGCGGGCCATCGTAAGAGGTGTTCCCGGTGACGGTGGCGATGGCGGCGCCCGAGTGCGGTAAGAACGAGAAGGTGTTGGCGAGGGATGAGAGGCCCAGGACCAGCACCACGATCAGGGCGATAACGAAGCGCACATTTCTGATGAAGCGATAGATGCCCCACATTGCTGCTCTCCTGAGGTGTCCGCGGCGACGGCGCGCTATGAGGCGCCACGCGCAGGATACGCGCGGACTGTGGGGAGACTCCATAGCAAGAGTATCCTATCCCTAGCAAGGCTCCGCCTCAGACCGACAAGACGTGCCGCGGAAACGTGACTCAATCGCAACACGTTTGCCCGTATTAGGAGTCTAGCGACGCGATGGTCCGCCATAAACCGTCGCGCCTCAGGATTGTGAGACGCGGCCTGACCATTAATGGTCAGGGCAGGAGATGGATCCTGCCCGCTTGCCCTATAGCGCCACGTTGCGCACAATGGAGCCACGGTGGCCAGCGCCACTCGACGGGCGACAAGCAGTACTGGACGGACCTCCCATGGTACGAAAGGCTCGGCTGACCCGGACGCGCTTCGCGGCCGGCCTCGCGGTCGCCGCCGCGGTCGGCAGCGTGCTGGCGACGGCACTGCTGTGGCACGGCCAGCGCGGCCCTATCTTGGCCCAGATCCCTATTGGGATGATGACAGGTTCCACCTTCAACGGCGTTCTGATGCAGGTCGACGGCCGCGCGTATGTGATCGACGATGGGGTGATCGACCGTGTGGTGACGATGCAGGGCAACGGCTATTGGGGCGGCTCGTCGAATAACCCCGTCCTGCGTCAGATCGACACGGCAACAGGGCGCTTGCTACAGAGCGTGACGCTCAACGCGGGTGCGGGCGCCGGTCAGTACGTTACCGATCTGGCGACGGGTCGGGTGTTCGCCATCGACCCCTATAGCCAGCAGATCACCGTGCTCGATGCGCGCCAGGGTACCATCCTTGCCTCTCCCTCCTGGCCAACGGACAGCACAGGCGCTCCTCTAAGCGGAGGCTTTGTCCGCGCGGCGTTGATCGATCCGCGTTCCGGGCATGTGTTCGTGTCTATCGACAACTCAAACCCTACGTCTCCCGGCCAACCGGCGCCGCGACAGCCCGTGGTGATGCTTGACGGGCGCAGTGGTGGCGTATTGCGCGTGCTCAGCTTTCCTCCAGGACCGGCAAGCACATCGACCGCTCCCTACGGGGCGACATTGACCAGCTACCCATCAACTCTCTCACTGGCGTTGGACTCGCGGCCGGGTCGCCTGGACATCTTCGACGCCATCGGGCGGGTCACCGTCGTGGACACCGCGAACGGGCGCGTCGTGTGGTCGCGCCGCCTCCGCACTGCTATCACAGGGGCCATTATGGACGACCACACCGGCCGCATCGTCGGGTTCGACGCGTCGCGCAATCCCCAGCTAAGCGGGAGGCGCGTGCAGCGGGGCTCATACGCGGTCGCTCGCAGCGTGGTGACCATCGACGCGGCCACGGGGACCGTGCTGCGTCGCGTCCCCGCCGGGATAGGCTGGGGTGGTGATGGGAGATTGGCGCTCGACGAGGTCACGGGCCGTGTGTTCGTCGCCAATTGGTTGAGCAACTCGGTCGGCGTAGTCGACGCGTCGACCGGCCGCTTGCTACGCACGGTGGCCCTCGGAGCGCCCCCGCTGGAGATCGCCGCCGACCCTCGACGGCGGCGTATCCTGGTGATCACGTCCCCTAGCGGCCGCAACTTCTTCAGCGCGCCGGATACCACACTCGTGGTCCTGGATGCGCGCAATGGCGCGATTTTGCGTACCATCCCGCTCGGCCAGCCAGCTTATCTGCTCGTGGTCGATGGCCTGACCGGACACCTGGTCCTGGAGTCCTCGTCGATCCAACCAGCTCCGACCGATTCCTGGAGTTGGCTACCGCCGGCCGTGCGCTCCAGGATCCCCGCCATCCCGCCGCCGCCCCCGACGCTCGGCCCGTCGCAGCGGGTGCAGCATTCGACGGTGCTGATCGTCGACCCGTCTGGCGCTTGACGCACGGCCTGTGGGCTGTGATGCCCGCCGTCGTCGTCTCGCCGCCCCACATCCGACCGCAGTCGGCCCACGGTTTGCCATGCGACCGCGGTCGCAGGCGTCGCGATCCCATTCATACCCCCCCAAGCTCTTGACGTGGGGCTAGCATCTCTGCCAGAATGTTCCTAACGTTGCGTCTCCTTGACCGCGCGGCTCCATGGGGCTTGGATGCGCAGTACAACGTTCCCTATA